>OGZX01001274.1_pt1 | contig 26307 bp, 15 predicted proteins | sample 1576881 | NCBI WGS metagenome assembly OGZX01 (sample SAMEA3541542, study PRJEB24748) | human gut metagenome | biome: human gut; feature: human-associated habitat; material: faeces | place: China | collected 2012
TGTTGGCGGTGATGATTATATTGTAAAGCCCTTTTCCCTCGTAGAGCTTGATGCGTCGTCAGCTGGCCGGGAAAAGTACAGCCGCAAACCAAGACAGATAAATATCTCATCATCGAAGACTTCTTCCCTACCATTCTCGAAATGGCAGGCGTGAAAAAATACAAAACGATCCAGCCAGTCGACGGTATCAGCTTCATGCCGTTACTGACCAACACCGGCGATCCTTCGAAAGGCCGCAGCCTCTACTGGAACTTCCCGAACCTTTGGGGAAACACCGGTCCGGGTATCGGAGCGACCTGCACGATCCGCCAGGGAGACTGGAAACTGATCTATTATTATGAGACCGGAAAGAAAGAATTGTTCAACATCCCCAACGATATAGGAGAAAAGAGCGATCTGTCCGCCACTCATCCCAAACTGGTAAAGAAGCTATCCAAAGACCTGGGCAAGCAATTACGTAAAATGGATGCCCAACGTCCTTCATTCAAGGCAACAGGCAAACCTTGTCCCTGGCCGGATGAGATATAAATAATAAAGTTTAAGCCATGAAAAGACGTACCTTTTTAGCATCAATAGGTTTTGGCTGTGCCGTCCCTTCTTCCTTTTTGAATGCAGAGGCCTTGAATAATGCTATTTCCAACAGGGATCTGCATTATATCGATCCTCGTCTCGAAAAGATTTATGAAAAAGAGTTCGGAGGAAAAACGGTACTGGAAAAGAACTGCCTGACCGATCGTAATATTCTATTGATTACGAGTGATCAGCATCACTATATGTGTATGGGATATAATAACCCTCAGATAAAGACACCCAATCTGGACAGGTTAGCTAAAATGGGTATCATCTTCGACAGGGCTTATTGTAACAACCCGACCAGTACACCGACCCGTGCCAGTATTATTACAGGTAAATATGCCAGTCAGCACGGTGCCTGGTCACTGGGAACCAAGCTTCCTGAAAATGAGCTTACCGTCGGCGATTGTTTCCAAAAGGCCGGATACCGTACAGCCCTGATCGGCAAAGCCCATTTCCAACCGTTGAAAGGAAGTGGAGAATATCCTTCCTGCGAAGCATACCCAATATTACAGGAATTTGACTTCTGGCGTAAGTTCAACGGTCCTTTCTATGGATTCGAGCACGTAGAACTTACCCGTAATCATACCGACGAACCGCATGTAGGACAACATTACGGTATCTGGCTGGAAGACAACGGCTGTACGAACTGGCGTGACTGGTTCCGTAAACCGACAGGGACCAGCGACCCTCAATACCATGTCTGGAACATTCCCGAAAAGTACCATTACGATACCTGGATCGCAGAACGTACCAATAAGATGCTGGAAGGGTATAAAGAAAAAAATGAAAAGTTCTTCCTCTGGGCGAGCTTCTTCGACCCACATCCCAGCTATCTGGTACCTGAGCCATGGGCTTCCATGTACAAACCGGAAGATATGGATGTGCCGGAATTTACACCTGGAGAATTCGATGATAAACCGGTTCATTTTAAATTGACGCAAACACGCAATCCTGATTTCTCTTATCTGAAAGAAGAGGGCGAAGACAGACCGTCATGGGTTCACGGAGCTCATTCGCAGCTCTCTACAAAAGAGTCGAGAGCCCGGAATATGGCCACTTATTATGGTATGATCTCCATGATGGACCATTACATAGGCAAGATACTGGATAAACTGGATGAATTGGATTTGACAAAGAATACAGTTATCGTTTTCACCTCCGACCATGGTCATTTCTACGGTCAGCACGGACTGATAGCGAAAGCGATCCATCATTATGAAGACCTGCTCCGTGTCCCCTGTATCGTAGCCGTCCCGGGAGGGGAAAAGGCAGGCGGGCGTTCATCGGCGATGTTATCGACAGTCGATCTGGCACAGACATTCCTAAGTCTCGCGGGTATCACTCAACCGCTAACGATGACAGGTATAGATCAGAGTGAAGTATGGTACGGTAAAAAAGAAAAGGCCAGGACACACGTTCTTGTTGAAAACCATTTCCAACCGACCAAATTTTATGCTAAAAGCTATATAGATGAGCAATATAAGCTCACAATTTATATGAATCAAACGTATGGCGAGTTGTTCGATCTGATTAACGACCCTAAAGAGTTAAAAAACCTGTGGGATGTCCCGGAAGCAAAAGAACTGAAATCAAATCTGTTATTAAAAATGCTCCATGCCGAACTGGAAAAGGAGCCTTTGTTCATGCCTCGTATCGCTCCGGCATAATGTTATCTGCCGCAAGCTCTACACAAAGTTTTTAGAAAAGTATCTGTCATCTGTCATTTGCTGATGTAACACGTAGTCATTCAGTGGATAAAGGCATGGCAGATACTTTTTTTATTTGCAATGGAGTTTGTCATCTGTCATCAGTGCTGCTAAAAGACTATCTGTTAAAAGTCTGACAACTACGTGTTAAGTCCTGATAAACTAAGAGTTAAGTCTTTATTTATTAAAACCAGCCTGTACAGGGTAGCCGAATAGGGTGTACAGGCTGCCCGCGCAGGGTGTACAGGATAATTTGCCAGGGTGTACAGGGTAGTAACAAAATGTAAGGACTTAACACATAATATCTCCTTTTTTAACAGGTAGTATCTCCCTTATTAACGATTAAAAGGAGCAGGGAGGGCTTAGAAAAAGGCGAACAAGCAGTCAGTATTAAATCTCCAGCAGGAAAACGTTGGTTAGATAAATACAGTGAATAAACACTTAGGTACAGGTCGCATGAATACTACTGCAATCTGTGCCTATTTCTTTATATAAACTTTTCCCTCTTCTGCAAATTCAGTAGCCCTATCATCATCCAGACGATCCCTCCTATCAAAAGGAAAATACGATTCTTTACAATAAGTCCTTCCCAAATCACCGGCAGGAAGTTTTCCGGGACTTTGAATGGGTTCAATAGGATATTCCAAAAGGAGCGTTCTATTATATCCATTTCACTGGTTATCAACAGAAGGATTGCCAGGATTATCGTGAGCACCGCCGTCCCATTACCACTACGGGTAATGGTAGATAGCATAAAGGCCAGATTTCCGAAAAAGACTAATGGGAACATTAACTGAATGGACATTTCAAACGGGTTGACCGGATAAAGCAATAATGTCGCCACATAGGAAAAAGCGACAAGGATAAAGAATATAGCCACATAGATCATCAGTAGCCGTACTCCCCAAACCTTGTACTTATAATCAGGGATACCGAACAATATCTCCAATATACGGTTGTCCTCATCGTTTTGGATACCGAAAACGGCCGGATAGAAAACAAGTAACACACAGGGGAACATCAACAGATTATAAATAAGGCCCTCGTTGATCTCCGCCCGATTCCAGGCAGACTGGAACATGAAGTAAGCAAAAAAGACAAAGGCTGCCAACAGGAACCAGATGAACTTCCCTGCAAAAATGATCTTCAGGTTGTATTTAACTACTTTAGGTAGCAGTTGTATGAGTTGTTTCGTTGTCATATATTTATATTTACACACCCCCTACCCCCTCTCGAGAGGGGAAAGGTTACTAATTGTTCATATTCTTTAATAGACATAGATAAGCATCTTCCAGGTTTGGCTCCACCTGTACGGCACCTTCATAAGGCGATACGGTGGAGAGATAGCGTACCTGGATCGTATCACCATCCTGGATATGATGTATCACCATTGTCTTATCCAGTACTTTCTCGAATTCATCACGCCCGATATGGAACTGCCATACCTTACCGGCAGCCATATCCACCATATTTATCGGGTCACCGAAGTACTTCAGATCACCCTTATTGATCACCACCACCTGACTGCAGGAACTGGATATATCTTCAATGATATGGGTGGAGAAGATAACGATACGGTCGCGGCTCAGTTCGACCAGCAGATTACGGAAACGGATACGTTCGCGCGGATCGAGCCCGGCCGTAGGTTCGTCTACCACAAGGATACGCGGCAAATGGAGCAGGATAAGCGCAATTCCGATACGCTGTTTCATACCTCCGGAGAAAGATCCGATCTTGTCGTCCTTCCGTTCATACATATGGACAGCTTTCAAGACGTATTCCAGGCGTTCATTCCTCACCTTGGTATCTGTAATACCTTTTAAGATTGCCTGATAATCGAGAAATTCCCAGGAAGACATATTCTCGTAGGTACCGAACTCTTGTGGAAGGAATCCGATAAGGCTTTGCAATTCTTCTCGGTAGATACGGGTATCCAGGCCATTGATCCAGATGCTTCCGTAGCTCTGCTCCAGAATACCACAGATCACACGCATCAAGGTGGATTTACCAGCCCCGTTGGGCCCCAGCAAACCGAACATTCCTGTACGGATCTCGAAAGAGACTCCACGCAAAGCCTTGAACGGCTTCCGCTGTTTCCCGATCAGCGGGATACTTTTCACCATGCGGAACCACGAACGGCGCAAGCCGGCCAGACGTCCTTTGATACGCTCTATATTGACCTCTTTCTCATACAGATATTGGGAAGAGATATAAACAGCTATACAGAACGCCCATAGGAACCCGACTACTCCCACCAGGTTGGGGTTATCCATCTTCCGGAATAAAACGAACAGGATTACCGGAGGGATACTCCAAAAGATGATACGGTTTATATACTTCACAGCTTTACTCTCCGCAAAACGGAAGTAGAGATATTCCCGGACTTTTCGCCACAGGTAAAGGATCGTTGCATAAATGGCAAACGACAACAGGAATATCCAAAGCTTGTTGCTGATAAAGAACCAGGTGAAATAGATACCGAAAAGCAACATGCCGAACTGCCAGATCACATTCACAAAATCCTTCAGGGAATGGTATTCATTACTCAATCCCAAATGCCTACGGATATGCAGACCGCTATTCCACTGGCGACTGATACGCCCCGGCCAATCGTATATCTTCACCAGATTACGAACAGAGATATGTATCTCCTCCCCGGGATCGATCACTTTCGAGCGGGCCCGCCGTAAACTGGCCTGTGCAAAATAAGTCACTCCGGGAATGCCGAAAACAAGGATTACCAGATAAATAGCCTGCCACAACATGCCATCGGCATACAGCCAGATACAGGCTAGTCCCAGAAGAAACAATACAAAATGGAGTATCCATATCTTAGGGGATAAACTACGATACCATTGCAACGTATTCTCCAACCCCATACAAACGGTCGGAATCAGGATCAATGTAAGTAAGGCAGAGAAAGCCAAACCTCCTATCACCGTAATGGCAAACGGCGCACCGATCGCTCCGGCATATTCCGAATCACCCATCGCCAGCGGGAACATGGCAACGATCGTAGTGATCGAAGTAATCAGGATCGGGCGGATACGTGACAGACCGGCTGTCATCAAGGCCCGGTTCCGGCGATACCCTTGCTTGCGGAGGATATTGGAGTAGTCGATCAGGATAATACCGTTGTTTACCACGACTCCCAGCAAGATCAGGAATCCGGTCAGGGTATTGGCATTCAATAGGCTGTTATTTGTCAATAATAAGGCCAATAAGGAACCGATAGCTGCCAGCGGAATAGAGAAGAGCAGGACAAAAGGTGTCACCAACGATTCGAACACAGAGGCCAGTATCATAAAGATCAATACAAAGGCTGCCAGGATAAGGAACTTAAAATCAGCAAACTCATCTTCTTCATGAAAGACCTCTACGGCCACTCCGGCAGGAAGGTTATAACCTGCCACCAACCGGTCGATATCCGAACGATAACCTTCCAGCAAGTCTTTGGACGACTCCACGTCTTTAGAGAAATTATAGAACACCTCGATCTGCTTATCCTGGTTGACACGCATAATACGTGACCGTCCCCGCCCATAATTGATAGAAGCCAGATCCTGGAGATTATGCAATCCTCCGGCAGCATTTTCTATCTGCACGGCACGCAAGTCGTCGACTGTCTTTTCTTTCTTCCCGGTTTCCTCGTCGTCTGTTTCCTCTTCGGGGAGATCGTTGCGAATGATAATATCATACGTATCTTCCCCGATCTTGAATGAGGAACCGGAAGAAAACTCTGAATTGAGTGCCGTGAGTCCGGCGGAGATATTGGCACGGGATATATCATACGAGGTCAACAAGATAGGATCGAAATCGAGTCGTATCTCCGGCTGACGGCGGTTGTAGGAAACATTGGAATTGCGGATAAACTCCTGTTCATCGAGATAATAACGGAAGTCTTCAGCTACCAGTTGCATAACGTCGAAGTCGGAACCTTTTATCACAATGCGTTCACGGTTGTCGCCGATACCCAACAGGCGCATAAAGCTACCCAGGCCACTCATTGCGGAGCTACCGCCTCCTCCACCACCGCCCATCGCTTCGCCCACGGATATTTCGGCACCTTGTATATTGGCCAGTTTCGATTGCACATCGGCTTTGATATCGGCTATCTGACGTTTTCCGATCTTCTTATAATCCTCTTTCAATACCAAAGTAAGGACGGCGTCCGTTTCACGGATACGGCAGATCAGGTCTTGTTTCTCCGGGAAGTCTGCCAGCCGTTCTTCCATTACCTTTACCACCTTGTCGGTGTTGTCGAGCGTGCTACCCGTTTGCATGGTAGCATAGATGTTGAAACGGTCGGAATCGACATCTTTCATCTGCTGGACATTCAGAGTAATGGAGAGGATGAGGGTGACGAACAAAAGGATGATCGCCCCGAATATCACCACACCGGGGTTACGCATGCAGGTTTTCAGGAAGACCAGGTAGATCTGGACGGGACGTTGTACGATCGATACTTTCTCGTAGAATACACTTTGTCCGTTTTTCTTCCGCAGCAAGGTGTAAGTCGCCATCGGGATAAACAATAGGGCAACGAACAGCGAGATAGTAAGCGTGGAGATGATCGAAACACCGATATGATGTCCGATCAACTTGATCATAAAGTTATCGGAAAAGACAAAGGGCAGAAAGACTGTTACCGTCGTCAGCGTTGCCGCCACAATAGAGCGCCAAACTTCCCGCGTCCCCTGCGTTACGGAACGTTCGGGCGTGACACCGGTTGCGGAGAGTCGGTAGATGTTCTCGAGCACCACCACGCTGTTATCGAGCAGCATTCCGATGGCCAACGCCATACCGACCAATGTCAGGCTGTTTATCGTTATTCCGAAAGCATAGAAGAAGTTGAATGCCGTATAGACGGAGATCGGGATCGAAAGGGCGATAAAAAACACCAGCCGCAGGTTCTTCAGGAAAAGCCAGAGGATCAATACGGCCAATAGGCCTCCTACGAGCGCCAGGTTGATAATTTGGTTGATATTATTCTCCATCGTCTCGGCCGTATTCTCCTGTACCACCACTTCCACGTCGAGATATTCCAACTTCCGGTTCAGTTTCTCGATGGCTTCGGTAGCCCGGTGCGACAGGTCGATCAGGTTGGCCTGCGAGTCGTTCATCAGGGCAACCGAGACAGCATCTTTCCCATTCACACGGCTGAAAGAGGTTTCTTCTTTCAGGTCGAAGAAAACGGTTCCGACATCTTTCAACAGGACGGGGCCGGGAGCCACAACAATATTCTCGAGATCACCCACCTGGGTATAAAGCGAATTGACATGGATAAAATACTTGCTGTCGGGCTCATCGACAAACCCTACGAAAGCCTTATCCTGCGTATTCTGTGTCAATAACGAGCTGATTTTCGAAGGAGTAAGATCGAGCGCTTTACATGCCTCCGGGTTGAGGCGTATCTCGATGGCTTTCTCTCTCCCACCGTAGATATTGACGGAGGCAACCCCGTCGATATTCTCCAGGTCGGAGCGGATCTCCTTATCCACGATATTACGTACACGGTCGATACCACCCGAGCCGCGCACCTGGAGCACCATAAAGTTATTGGCCATCTGCGAAACATCCACCTTCTGCAATTGCACCGTGAAGCCCTCGGGGAAGGTGGCCGCCATCTCGTTGATCTTCTCCTGCAGGCGCAGGGAGGTGATCTTGAAGTTGACCGTGTTCTTAAAGTCCACCTGTATGCTGGACTGCCGGCTGTCGATATTCGATTGTATCTTATCCACCCCGCCGATCGAACTGATGGCGCCTTCCAACGGGATAATCACCTCCGATTCCACATACGAAGGATCCATATCCTGGCCGGAAGAGACCTGGACAAAAAGCATCGGCAATTCGGCATTAGGCAATAACTCCACCGGAAGCTGTCGGTACGACACATAACCCAATAGAGTCAGTGCTATAAACAGCATCGAGATCGTTATTCTTCTATGTAGTAAAAAATTCATGCTTCTCTCATTTTTTCGATGTCCGGAGACTTTCAGAAGGTTCTGAAATCCTCTTTTCTTCGTTTTTATATTTTCAGACAGTTCTGATTTTGTTTTTTCACCGGAAAAATCTTTTCAGAGCCTTCTGATCCTGTTTTTTCATTCATTTGGAGTTTTCAGAAGGTTCTGACCTCTTTTCATCTTCTCCAAAATATAATAAACGCACGGAATGACCATCAAACTCATCAAAGTGGACGTCAGCAACCCTCCGATCACGGCAATGGCCATCGGTGAACGTAGCGAAGCACCTTCCCCGAAGCTGAACGTCATCGGGAGCAGCGCCAGGATAGTTGTCAACGTCGTCATGATGATCGGGCGGATACGTTGCTGCCCGGCCTGTACGATAGCATCGGTCAGCGGGGCACCGTCGGCTTTCAACTGATTGATACGGTCTACCAGAATGATCGAATTGTTTACAGCGATACCCACCAGCATCACGATACCGATCACACCCATCATATTAATGGTTGTTCCGGTGATGAAGAAAAGCAGGATGGCTCCTACCACTGCCAACGGAATGGTCAACAGGATCGTGAAGGGATGCAACAACGATTCGAACTGGGAAGCCAACACCATATAAACCAGAATAACGGACAAGGCAAGGGCAAACAACAGGCTGTTCATCGATTCCTGCCGTTTTTCCTCCTCCCCCGTCACGGTGATGGAATAATTGGCAGGAAGTTCAATGCTTTTTACCGTCTGGCGGATGTCTTCCGCTACTTTGTCCAGCGATTTACCGGCATCCATGTTCGCCATCACCCGGCTGATGCGGTTCTGGTTACGGCGGTATATTTCTTTCGGGGCCTGCGACTCGTCGAAGGTAGCGATCTCCCGCAGGCGGAACTCCTGTTCCCCGTTCTTTATCACCAGGTCGCCCAACGCACCGAGAGGAATATCGGGCGTCTTAATGACGATATCACGCATCTCGCCACGGTATTCCATCTTCCCCGCATCCTTACCGCCCAGCTGTTGCTTGAGTTGTTCGATAACGGTCTGTACACTCAGGTTGTTAATACCCGCCATCGTACGGTTAATGGAAATAGTTATTTCCGGGGCACCGTCTTCGATGGAAGAAACGATATTGTATAATCCGCTTACGCCCTGCATACGGGCCTTTACCTCTTCGGTAATATCGGCTATTTCATCCAGTTCCTCTCCTTTTACTTCTACTACGATAGGAGCGCCTTCGCTACCCAATAGGGAGCTCAGGGAGTTTTCTTCCTGCTTGATAGTCAGTTCAAGACCATCGGGATTTTCTGCCGTACGGACGAACTGTTCGATAACGGCTTCTGGTGATACATTGCATTCCGGTGAAAGAATAACCTTCATCATAGCCGTATTCTCCCCTTCGAAGATAGCGTTCTCGGAACCACTGCCTTCGCCTATATGGCTGTAGACCGTCAATAATGAATCACCCGAGATAGTATAAAGCATCTCCTCCAGGTTTCCTACAGCCGAGGATGTCCGTTCCAGACGGGTTCCTTCCGGCATCTTCACCACAACGGTAAACGCTTTACTTTCCATACGCGGCATAAACTCTGTCCCGATAAACGGGATCAGAAGAACCGTCACCACCATTAACAAAACAGCTGCGGAAATAACGATCCAGCGATGACCGATCAAACTACGTAACAGACGGCTGTATCCCGCCATCTGAAGCCCCGTCCCTCCCAACGTCTCCTTAGCGTCCGATGGTATCTCTTTCCCCTCTCGAGAGGGGGCAGGGGGTGTGTTACGTTTGCGATTCATCAACCGGTCATACAACATCGGTATCACCAATATCGCCACGAACAAAGAAGATACCAACGAGAACGTCACCGTCCAGGCCTGATCCTTAAACAACTCGCCCGAAGCCCCGTGCAGATAAACGATCGGGAGAAAAACCACCACCGTAGTCAACGTGGAAGCAATCACCGCTCCCGCCACCTCCGACGTCCCTTTGATAGCAGCTTCGCGTACAGACAAGCCTTTCTCCTGGTTCCGGAAGATACTTTCGATCACTACAATCGCATTATCCACCAGCATTCCCGCTCCAAGCGCCAGTCCCCCCAACGTCATTATATTTAATGTAAGTCCATTAAAGAACATCAAATTGAATGTCGCCACAATCGAAATAGGAATGGCCATACTGACAATCAATGTGGTCCCGAAACGACGCAGAAAGACGAACAGGATAACCACCGCCAGAATGATCCCCAATACGGCACTGTCCTTTACTTCACCTATCGCGTTCTTGATAAACGTCCCCTGATTACTTATCACCTTAAAATGATAACCGGGCAATGCCTGCTCGATAACGGCCAACTGGCGGGCGACACCGTCCACCACCTTCACCGTATTATAACGCATCTCTTTATAAACAGACAAGCCGATACTCCGTTCCCCGTTGATACGGACAATATTATCCGGACGGGCATTTTCAAACTTCACTGTAGCCACTTCACGGAGGAAAAGAGGGGCTTTATCCCCTGTCGTTTCCGCAGAAGCCGTAGAAGACGTGTTTGCATTCGTCCCCGCTTCCTGCTTATTGATCGGTTTATAACTGACAATCAGGTTTTCAAAATCTTCCTCCGAAGCGAACAGGCTCGAACTCTTTACCAGATACTGCAAACCCAATTCACTGACACGTCCTCCGGATATACTTTGGTTATTCGCTTCGATACGGGAAGCAATATCTTCTATCTTCAATCCGAAAGCATCCAGTTTATAGGGATCGGTCTGGATGGTCAATGTACTTTCCTCCTGCCCCGACAGGGTTACTTCGGCCACACCTTCCAGCCGGATCAGCTCGTTGCGGATATAGCTTTCGGCCACCTTCCTGAGTTCCGCCATATCCGTAATATTCTGATGCGACATACCGATCAGGATGACAGGCGACTGGTTGGGATCATGCTGTGTGATCTTCAATTCGGTGATATCCTTATTCTGCGAAAACGGGTTCATGGCTTTCTGCAAGTCGAGGAAAGCCTCATCCATATCTTTCGTCCAGGTATATTCTACCGTGATACGGGCCGAACCGGCCTTCACCACCGACGAGACCTGTGTAACGTCACTTTGGCGGATCGCCATCGACTCCATATTCTTTACAAACTGTTTCTCGATCTCTTCCGGTGGGCGTTCGCCTGCCTTCAGTTCGATAAACAGCCGGGGGTTATTCAGGTCGGGTAGCAAGTCGACACTCAGCTGATCGTACGAAATCTTTCCCAATAACAGGATAGCCAGTACAACCATACAGATAGTAACCGGATTACTTACCGCAAATTTGACGATATTCTTCATAATATAATGTATCGGTCACTATTTTTGTACTTTCACTTTGCTATTCTCCTTCAGCGTCTCGAAGCCTTTGACAACGAGGTTATCATTCTCCCGAAGCCCTTCCAGAACTTCGATATTGTTTTCATCTTCCAACCCTGTACGGATATTCCGCAGAATAGCCGTATTCTTATCCACAATAAATACATATTTGCGGCGACGGTTGGACTGTACCACATCTTTCGGAATGATAATAGCACTGTCGGCACGATCTACCACGATATCTGCCTTGACAAACATTCCGGGACGCAGTTTCAAATCGTTATTCTGGATCAGTACCTTACCTTTAAAAGTACGTGTCTCTGTACTGATAGCCGGAGACAGTTCACTGATCACCGCTTTCAGCGTATCTTCCGGCAATGTGTAATGAGTGATATATACCGGCTGATCCGCCTTCACATAGCTGATAGCACTTTCCGGCAGGTTGACGTCCATATACATCCGGGCATAGTCCATTATTCCGACCATCGGCTTGCCCTGTTCCACCCGCACATCCGCCGTATAATGAGGAAGGTTGACGATCACACCGTCGAAAGGAGCCTTTACGTTCATCTTTTCCAGACTGAGTTTTGCATTCTCCAGATCGTAACGGGCATTCGTCACCTTTACTTCGGTGTTACGCATTTCGCTGAGTGTTACTCCGCCTTTTTCATACAGTGCTTTTTGTTTGTTTTGTTCCTGCTCGGCTATTTCCAGACTAAGTTCTTTGGCATCGATGGCAATGCCGTTCTCATATTCTTTATCCTCCAGGCGGATAATCAGCTGCCCTTTGGAAACAAGATCGCCCAGTTTGAAAAGCTTACCTGTCTTCGGGTTAGTCTGAAGTTTGTAAAGACCGCTCATTTCAGAGTTGAGGTCTACGCCATAGGTTGGTTGTGCCGTGCCGGTCGTATTGATCAGCTTGCTGATAGAGCCTTTTTTCAGTTCTGTTACAGAAACCGGTGTGGCAATATCACTGGGAACATTCTGCGGCTGATTGTTACAACCGGTAGTTATTACAGCTACAAATAAAAGAGTAGCAAGGGTATGACTATATTGTTTCATGACTGATTATTTTTCTGATATTAGGTCTTTCATAGGAACGATAGGCGTATTCTGCTCGAAGTCGTACAACGAGAGTATCTTAAGATTCAACAACTCAATCTTGTAGTTGATAAGGGCTTGTGTATAAGAGATCTTCTTATTAGAGAGCTGTGTCTGGAACTGGCTCATTTCCATACCAGTCAGATCCCCTTCCCGGTAGCGGGTCAGGTTCAGATCATAAGTCAGCTGGGCATTCGTTACGTTTTGTTCGGCAATCTTTATCTGTGTACGCAGGTTCTCCAAACTACGCCATACCTGACGGATATTCAATTCGATGTCTACCTTGTCTTCATGAAAATCGAGTTCATTGATCTTCTGTGCTACTTTCTGTGCACGAACGCGGGCTTTCTTTTCTCCCCAGTCGAAGATGGGAACAGAGAAGCTGATCGCAACACGTGGGTTCTGTGTCGGATTATCATAGATATTCTTCAGGTTACGGTTATCACCGATCAGACCGAAAGAAACGGCAATATCACCTTTGAACTCGTTCAGCGCCTTCGTTTTAATCATTTCAAACCCCAGTTCATCACTCTCTATCTCACGCTGGCGAAGTTCCAGGCGCGATTCCAGCCCGTGTGAAATAGCTTGTTGCAGATTTACATCGATCGGTTTGATGTCTATTTCGGCAAATACCATCAGGTCTTCATTCAGGTTCATACCCAGGGTTTGCTTCAATTTATCTTTTGCGTTTTCAAGCGACACCTGTTGTTCCTCCACCGAAGAACGGGCTGTAGCCAGGTTGAGTTCCGCTTGAAAGAGTTCGTCCTTTGCCGCCAGGTCGGCTTCCACTTTATTTCGGATGATGTCATAACTTTGCTGGGCATTCACCAGTTCCTCACGGGTGATGGCTAACTGACTTTGTGCCATGTAAACATTATAAAACTGGTTCGTTATATCCTTCTCGGTATTCAAGCGTTGCAAGGCATAACTGATATTGGCATTCTCATAGTCGTATTCGATCTGCTTCAACTCCATCTTCCGTTTGTTATAAGTGAAGATGGGTTGGGAAAGTTGCAGGTACAGGTTATTGTTAAATGCCTTATTGCTGTTCTTCGATCCCTCCACATCCGAGTTATTATCCTGCCAGCCAAACGTATTTATCAAAGAGATTTCACCATCTGTCCACAAAATAGGCTGGTCTACCCGGAATGTACCGCTCGAACTGAATGTCTCGTTGGTGTACCACTGCGACAGACGGTTATCGAACCGGCGATTTTTGTTGTAATCCACCGGATTCAGGTTCAGTGAGAACTTCGATTTAAGGGAAGCCCGCTGTGCTACCAATGTTTCCTGATACCGTTCCAGATTCATGTGCGAACGACGCAGAGTCGGACTATTCTCTTCCGCTATATCCAACGCTTTCTCTATGGTCAGAGACAGTTGCCCGCGAGCTGCCAACGGCACTCCCAACAGGACTACAATAGCCAGGATCATCTTTTTCATCAATAGTAACTCTCTTTGCATATTAAGATTATATTAATTATTATCGTTTGACCAGTTTAACGGCATCCGCCGCTACACTTTTTAGTTTACACTCGTTTGTCAGGGTAATATAAGCCGTATCGGCCGTGAAATAATAAACACCCAGCTGCTCCCAGCCTTCATTGGCTCTCCTCAGATTGATATAGGCATCTTCCGGTTCCTCTCCCTGTCTTACCTTGAAATGATATTCACCTTCTACCCGGTCATTATATCGCAATTCATTGCTTTTGCTCACATAATAATAGAGATCATATTGTCCTTCAGCAGGTATAGGGACTTTCCAGGTAGCTGTCTGACTTCCATTACCGCTTTTTATCACATAAGCAGAGCGGATGTATTTACCGTAATAGTTGTTATTGGTTGTAGCTGTCCATTGTAACGGCGGACGCCAGTCGGAAACACCGGAATATTTAAAAGAGGTATCTTCCACTTTATCCAACCATTTAGGAAGTAATCCCACTACATCCGGTTCAGATAGGACGAATAGAGAATCATCCTCGTTATCGACAATGATTTCATCTGTATTTTCACGTGAAGAACCGGAAATGATAAAATCACCTTCGATATCCACATCGCGTCTTCTTTCTTCTTTTATATTTCCTATCTGCTGACTGATCACACTCGGCAAGTTCCCGGAGATCATAGTGTTGACCGTTACATACCGCGGAGCATTCTCCCATACGGATACCAGCAATTTCGTCTGATGCGGTTCCAATACGATTTTACGGTTAGCACGCGGATCCGGATTCTGACCGCCTCGTTGTACCCCCTGTATTTCCAGATGTACGATACCTTCATAATCCGAATTATTACTTATCTGTACTTTCAACACAAAATTCTCCTCCCCTCTATTTACTACTTTAGTTACCTCAAACCGTTCAGCACTATAATAAGGAAGAGGCGTAGGACGTTCCCACTCGGAAAAGCCTGAGCGAATATCTGCATGGCTCACCTGCCCCAGCGTATCCAATAAGTTTTCGAACTGGATATTCCGGAAAGTATTCCGTTCCAGTAATGTATAAAGAGAATCCCTAAAAGCATCCACCCCGATATTGATTTCGGGCACGGCAAACAATCGGTATGTCTTCAGACCAATGATATTATTCAATAGGTCACGATATTCCACATCCGTAAGAAGTTCTTTAAAAGTCTGTTTCTCCATCAGCAGGCTTGCCTTCTCATTATTACTGATGCCATTGATATCGCGTTCCCAACCCGAGTTATCCGACTTCTTTTGCAAGTACAGTTCAATAGCCGTATTCGCTATCGGCCATTCAGGAGAAAATATATTATACCGGAAATTATATAACTGTGGAAACAGGAAATAGGGGTTTGCTTGTGACGAGATATTATAATTTCCACGACCACTGGATGAGAAGTTATAATTCCCTTCCATCCGGGTAAATATCCAAAGAAAATTATTCAATGCCCGTATCTTTGCTTCTTCTTCGGTAATTTCACGACCTCCCCTTTTCGACCATTTAAGCTGGTTCCTCCAGGCCCTATCGACATCCAACTGCCCGAATACACAACCTTTTTCCGGAAAAAGAACCATTTCCGGCTGTACAACCTCCTGGGCCTGCGACCAAGCACGGGGATAGGTAGAAAACTGCACGGGAACCTCTACAACAGAAAAACGTTTGAACGGATAAGAGAGTTTGTAAGTACGCTCCAGATTCTCCCTGATATTATGAATAAAAGAAGGGATCGTATCGCGAATCGAATCAAAAGTAGCCGTATAATAATCATTCCCTTCAATATGCCAGATACTATATAAGGTACTGTCAGACTCCAGGGTTTGTTGTTTATATTTACCGATAATCAACGAAACCGTCTGTGCCGGATATTCCGCGGCAAAAGAATAGCTACCGTCTTCCGCTTTCACACTTTCTCCCTGCGATAAAGGAACCAAGCCGGGAAGCGGTTTTATCTGCAATCCGAACTTACTGAAATAAGTCTGTTGCCAATCAGAACTAAGATCACTGTAAGCCGTACCGGGACGAGGATACCAATATGTTTCGGGAGTAAACAATACATAATCCGGTGTCTGGAACACATACTGTTTATCTATATTGAACAGGAAATTCTTATATTCCTGTTGTAATACCTCGGCCGGAATATCCAGATAGCAAAACCTGCTGTTTATTCTTCCACCATATTTTACAGAGAAAGTAACCGTATCGGAAGGAACGATCTTTTCTCCGAAATCGACTAACAGGATCTGGTTATCCCGCTCAAAATCCAGTTTCTTTCCTTCCCGTGTTATTTCCTGCACTTGCAAACCCGGATTCAGACAAAAAGTAAAGACAGAAGCAGGTTCCAATACCGTTCCTTTCATCGTCACTTCCGAAAAGAATGTTTCGGGTAGTTGCTCAAATGAAATATCATACCGGTCTATAATCATTTTAGGGGTATGCACATATTTATTATTGATAGCGGTATACAATGCACGCATATCGCTCTCCACCAATATGGAATGTACATGTTTATAGCCGGCAGCTCCACTGATCGACAGCATACAAAAAGAAAGAAACAACCACGGATAATTGCTGCGTGAAGAATTAGGCAGACGTCTGAACAAAAAGATTGTAAAGAAGATAAAGGCCAGGCCGGCAAAAAAATAGATCGCCCGATGGTTCAATACTGTCTCCCAATTGGTGAAACCGACGATCGTCGATTTTACTAACGGCAGGCTGTAAGCCATATAATCGAATAAGTAATAGAATTTATCACTAATATAAAAGATTGTCAGGCCGATATATCCCAACAGGATAATAAAGGTAAGTGCCTGATTCTTCAATACCAGCATCAGGAAAATGGATAGCCCTATGATAAAGACCAACGTCGGAATACTTATCAACAAGAAATAAAGAATATACGCCATCCAGTCTACCGCCATTCCTGAAGTCATAAAGTTAAACAGCAAAGCTATTCCCATGATGATCAGGTTAAGAATCAGAAAAACACGCAGGTTTCCCCATATCTTACCGATCACGTATTCGGCATTGCTTAACGGACGGACATAGAACACCTCCGAAGTATCGAGTTTCTTATCCCTCTTCAGGAATTCCGAAGAAAGAAATATACAGATCACCGCTTGGCCGGTATTTAATAAGAGCAGGTTCAGGTAAGGGAGATTGGCCGGTATTGCCTTCACCAGCCAAAAACCACCGGAGTCTTCCATGATCAGCATGGCAAAATCAAAAAATCCGAGTATCAGAATGGCCAGTATGGTAAACACTTTAAAGAACCAGCTCCGGATCAGAATTTTACTTTCGTATTTTGCTACCGATTGTATATTGTTGATAAACGACATAGAGGGTCAATTAAAAGGTTATTAATCGTTAGTCCAGAGGTTCAATTTATTCTCCATATAATACACATAAGCATGTTCCAGATTGGGAGGATACGATTCAGCTTCATATCCTATGATCTCATCAGCCACAACCTGCACTTCCCAACCGGAGCCGGAAGGAATAGTCGAAATTACGGGGTATTTCTTATCTACCTCGTGCAGTCGGTCGCTCGTTACTTTTATACGCCAGACTTTTCCTTCTGCCTGTTTCAGCATATCCTGCGGCGAACCGTAAAAAGAAACCTGTCCTTTGTTCATCAGTGCCATACAATTACAAGTACTGGATATGTCTCCCACGATATGGGTAGAAAGGATGATCGTTACGTCATTCTCACTCACTTCCGAAAGTAGGTTACGGAAACGGATACGTTCTTCAGGATCGAGTCCGGTGGTCGGCTCATCCACAATGATCACTTTCGGGTGATGGATCAATGCCTGGGCAATCCCCAAACGCCGCTTCATACCACCCGATAGCTTATTTGCATATCGTTCGCGTACATCGAACAAACCGACATTTTCGAGCATAGCATCTACTGCCTGCTTTCTTTGTTTACCGTTAGTCATACCCGACAGACGGGCTGCATAATCCAGAAACTCATGTGTTTTGTACTTTGCGAAGAAACGGAAGTCCTGCGGAAGATAACCTAATATGCCTCTGATCTCTTTGCGCTGCCTGAGCAGATCATACCCACAGATATCCACTTGACCGGAAGTCGGCTCCATTAGAGCAACCAGGATACGCATCAATGTAGACTTTCCGGCACCATTCGGACCCAACAGTCCGAACATTCCTGTCGGTATCTCCAGATTCACATCTTTCAATGCATGGTTTCCGTTCGGATATACCTTATTAAGGTTCTTTATCGATATACTCATTCAGTCCAAGGTTCACGAAAAGTTAGAATTAAGTCGTAATACGTTGGTAAAGATATATTTTATTCACATCACTACAAATAAAAAACGTTCCCAACCAAAATATATTAGTTGGGAACGTCCTAAATTAAATCCTGATAAGGAAATTTTTTAATAATTTTGCTTCATCGGCTCGAAGAATGCCTGCGGGTGTTCGCATGCCGGACACTTCATCGGAGCTTTCTTTGCTTCGATCACGAAACCACAGTTGCGACACTGCCAGAAGATAGCTTCGTCTTTTTCAAATACTTTACCTTCAGTCAGGTTTGCCAACAACTTACGATAACGTCTTTCGTGTTCAGCTTCAACCTTTGCAATCATTCTGAAAGCAACAGCGATTTGTTTGAAACCTTCTTCTTCTGCGATATCGGCAAATGCAGGATATAGTTCAGCCCACTCTTCGTTTTCGCCGGCAGCAGCTTCTGCCAGGTTTTCCATTGTTGTGCCGATTACACCGGCAGGATAAGAAGCTGTGATCTCAACCATGCCACCTTCCAGGAATTTAAAGAAACGCTTTGCATGTTCTTTTTCCTGTTCAGCTGTTTCCATGAATACACCTGCAATCTGTTCGTAGCCTTCTTTTTTAGCTACGCTTGCAAAAAATGTGTAACGACTTCTTGCCTGAGATTCTCCGGCAAATGATTTCAACAGATTCTGTTCTGTACGTGTACCTTTAATACTTTTTTCCATAATGCTAATATGTAATATAAAATGAGTTTGTCTAATCGCCCTATTCAAATAACTCTCAAAGTTATGAAATTGTTTAATAATTTAATTCATTCATTTACTTAAAATATATCTATCGGATTATAAACTATATCTATCATCCGATAGTATTTACCGATAGCTTTTAGAATAATGTAACCGATTTTGCATAAAACCCAACTCAAATTTAGCTTTTTTGAAATGTCGACATTGCAAAATACTCTATTATATACACTTTCGATAAATATTATTGTATCTTTGCATCAAAATTTAACATAGTAGGCAGAAAGATGAAAAGCAAAATTGATTTTCAGCCCAAACTTATATCGGCGCTGAAAAATTACTCCAAAGAAAAATTCATGAGCGATCTGATGGCAGGGATCATTGTGGGTATTGTTGCCCTTCCACTGGCCATTGCTTTCGGTATTGCTTCAGGGGTTAGTCCGGAAAAAGGATTGATCACAGCTATTATCGGTGGATTTATCGTATCTTTTCTGGGAGGAAGTTCCGTACAGATCGGTGGTCCAACCGGAGCTTTCATCGTTATCGTATACGGAATTATACAAAATTTCGGTATCGAAGGATTGGCTATAGCTACGGTGATTGCCGGAATTATATTGGTAATAATGGGAGCTTTAAAACTGGGGACAGTTATCAAATTTATACCTTATCCGATTGTTGTCGGCTTTACCAGCGGTATTGCGTTGACCATTTTCACAACACAGATGAAGGATCTGTTCGGGCTGACAATGGAAAAGGTTCCGGCCGATTTCATATCGAAATGGATTGCTTACTTCGAACATTTCCATACGATCAATCCCTGGTCGTTCGTGATTGGAATTATCAGCATTGTTATAATTGCCGTCTCACCCAGGTTTTCCAAGAAAATCCCGGGCTCATTGATTGCCATTATTGTGATGACAGTCATTGTCTATATCATGAGAAATCAGCTAGGTATAACAGGCATAGAAACGATCGGCGACCGTTTTACCATTAATGCTTCCCTCCCGCAACCGGAAGCCATTTCTTTCAATATGGAAACAATCAACCTATTGCTTCCCTCAGCATTTACCATTGCCATGCTGGGTGCGATAGAGTCGCTTCTTTCTGCCACAGTGGCCGATGGTGTGACCGGGGATAAACATAATTCAAATACTGAACTAATTGCACAAGGAGCTGCCAATATTATCGTTCCTATTTTCGGAGGTATCCCAGTAACCGGAGCTATCGCCCGTACAATGACCAATATCAATAACGGTGGTCGTACGCCGGTAGCCGGTATAATCCATGCTATTGTACTGTTGTTGATCTTACTGTTTCTGGGACCGTTGACCAAACATATCCCAATGGCTTGCCTGGCAGGTGTATTGATTATCGTATCTTATAACATGAGCGAATGGCGCACGTTCCGTTCATTGATGAAGAACCCGAAAAGCGATGTTTCCGTACTACTGGTTACTTTTTTCCTAACCGTTATCTTCGACTTGACCATTGCCATCGAGATCGGTTTATTGATCGCCATGTTCCTGTTTATGCATCGTGTAGCAGAAACAACTCGCGTTTCAGTAACCAAAGACGAAATCAACCTGTCCGATGACGGGGAGATACGCCATGATGAAGAAGTATTGTTTTTGCCGAAGGGAGTTGAAGTTTATGAAATCGACGGTCCGTTCTTCTTCGGTATAGCGAACAAATTTGATGATGTGATGAAAATCATCGGCGATAAACCTAAAGTACGTATCATCCGTATGCGTAAAGTCCCGTTCATGGATTCGACCGGTCTGCATAACCTGGAAAGTTTGTTCCGTTTATCGAAAGCCGAAAATATACACATGATCCTTTCAGGAGTAAACGATGATGTACGTCGCGTATTGATCAAATCCGGCTTCGATCAAAAGATCGGTGCATATAATATATGTTCAAACATAAACGAGGCGGTGAAGAAGGCAGAAGAGGTTGTGGCATCAAAACCTGCTGAAGAGAAAGAATAAACACTATCTTTACCCCCCATAACATAAATCATAATACAATGGGCTATACGATTAAATCAAGAGAAGAACTTATAAATGAAATAGCAGAATCCCTGGAAGGCTATTCAGAAGGTATGAAATGGAGCATCGATCTGACCGCACAGGAGGTGGTCCCCATCTGCGACCACAGTGTAGTAGGTGAAGATTGTATGCCTAAAGACGGACATCTGATGATGGACATTGACCAGATTTCTTCGCGGGAAAGTTTTCAGATCATGGAAGACTTCATCACAGAATGTACCAGTACTGAAGAAGCACGTTTCCTTCATTTTGCCCTGAAACAACGACATCCGTTTTCTACCTTTAAAAATGCACTCTACGAACTGAATATTGAGGGCAATTGGTTCGGATATAGTATGAAGGCACTTAAAGAAAAAGCAAAAAAATGGATGATAGATAACCACGTCGACTTCAAAGACGGAAAGATCATATATAAAAGCGACAAGGTTTATACCTACCGGAAAGAAGGCAAAGAATAAATCTTCTTAATCCTCAATCGAGGAAGACTTATGAAAACTAAACAATAAATTCAAATCGATTGCTAATAAAAAAGGCTGTGCCTGATTCCCCCATGAAAGGGATAGCACAGCCTTATTTATGCCATGACAGCTGTTTATTCGCTTATGAGAACTTTATAGCTCTGGTCATTCAAACGGACAATGTAAAGACCTTGCGGCAGTTGTATTTGGGCTTCGCTGGAAACCTGGGCTGATTTCACTAGCTGGCCTTGCATATTGAATACGTTCACCTGGGCAGTTGCTTCCGGCTGAATATACAGAATACCGTCTGCTACATATACTTTCTGAACAGAAGCGTTGATCTCTTCATTGGCTGTTTCCGTATTCTTGACAATGCCATCGATTTTAACAACCATATCAGCTGTTACCGGTTCTGTCACGTAATTCATGTTGGCATCCGGTTCCAGTGTTTTATCACCAACGGTTACAACCGGTTTGGATTGATCATATTCTTCTTCCAATGCTAAAGAGAAACGGAAACGTTCGCCTTCTTCAATCTGGGCAGCACCTTCGCCCGGAGTGGTTGTTGCACCTGTCAAAGTAGGTAGGGTTACAGTATGCAAAGGTAAGAGAGATGGATAATCGTTTTCTCTAAATAACCAAGGTTTAGCACTTGCAGGGAATTCTCCATTAATTTCGTCAAAGAACTTCTCATCCTTTATTACTTCAGCACTCTCTGCATAGAAACTATTCTCATCTTTAGAGTCTCCAAATAAGAAAGCCGTATAAGCACATTCGATAGGTTTTGTAGCATTTTCACTCTTCAGTGTGGTTACAGCACTCCAAGAGTTTGACAGCACGCTTTCATAATTCGCAACGGCTACAAGACCTGCTGTATATATAGTTGTTTTACCACCTTCCTGCTTATTGTCTGCAATAGATGTGAAAGATTCTCCTACGCTTGCCACATGCTCAACCTGACAAGATTGAGCAAAAGCAGCTATTCCTGCTGTACGAAGTATCAAATCTGCAACATTCCCAGTAGCTTTATCCTCCATGGTACCACCGGTAAAACAATCAATAATATTTGAATTATACATCTCAGCTGCAATACCTCCGATCTGAACGAAACATTTTTCTCCGCCTTTTACTGCGACTTCATTCAGATACGTTCCATACGTGCGGCAATTCTCAACCGTACTATTAGTTAAACTAACAGCTAACCCACCAATGGCAGAAGTGCTTACTTCCCCTTTAGCACGCACCGTATAGGTACCTTCTGTCGTACAATTGATCATTTTTCCTTCTTCAACCTGAAAAGCTAGCCCACCTATCAGTACACTATAATCGGCACCTTCCAAATCATACTCAACTTTAGTGCCGACCATATGTATATTTTTGAGAGTTGCACCTTTGCAATATATAAAAAGAGCTCGAACTTGACTTTTAGAATCTTGTTTTTTTCCTGTCATTGTAAAGTTCTTGATCATATATCCGTCGCCATCATATGTCCCGCAAAAATAGGCTCCTGCTCCAATTACAGGCATTTTATCACCTTCTTCAAATACAATATCAGCCGTCTGCTTAAAGAATACCCCTTTCAAGTTTTCTAAAGACTCATTCTCTGCATTTGAAGTCAACTCAGCTAATTTCTGCAAATCTTCCTTTGTCGCAATCTGATATGGATCAGCTTCTGTACCCGTACCAGCGACAAACGTGGCAGCATCCGCTTTGGTTTGAATCGGTGCGACATAATCGAACGACTCGATCGGTTTATCAATCTTGATCGATGCTGATACACTCGCATCCACTTGTGCTTGCACACCACACGCAACAGCCATAAAGGCTACTGCCAAAGTAAAAATTTTCTTCATACTCATTTCAATTTAAGTTAGACTAATTATTTAAGTTAGATATATTTTCAGCGTTAACATTTTTTAGGCGCACCGTCTAACCAACGTTGGTTAGTCCGAATAAGAGCCATTGGTCAGCTTGCTTAACCAACGTTAGTTTGATGGTGTAACCAACGGCTCTCAGCTTCATTAACCAACAGTTGGTCAGAGAGGCTAACCAGGGAGGGGTTATTCGATTACCGGACGATCATCCTCATCGTCTCCACCTGGTTTTTCACCTACATACAGTAAAACAGGGAATGTATAAGTTCGCGGATCTTTGACCAGTTTGTTACCTGCACCGGACTGGGTGGTAATACTTAATGTATACTCTCCGTCGGTCAATGTCGGAAGCATAACGGTCAGTTGCGAAGGATTGTTATGAATAAGCAACGGGCATTTCAGCGGATCGCCGCCGATCGGAACCAGGAATACGCCTACATTTTCAGCATCTCCTGCTACCTTGATATTCGAGCCATTAATCACAGCAGCGCTGCCTGAAGTCAATAGTCCGTTTAATTCGCCGGTCGTAGAATCCGTAATCGAATTGATAACCGGACCGGTGATAGCCGGTCGTGTCTGTACCTGTACGTCAGACAATCTGTCACGCAGTTTTTTACTGGGGATGAAAGTGGCTGAAAGTTTATGTTTTGCGGGATCGAACGGAGCCTTTTCTCCGTCGAAAGCTCCCAAAATGTTCAACAAATACTGTCCTACGCCATCAATAACACTTTTGTTTTCAGCAATAGCTTCTACCTTTTCCTGATCAGCCAGATCAAGGATGTTGACAATGGTTTCCTTACGATACTCGGTTCGTTTAGCCACGATGCGGTCAGCGATTTGTTCATTACGTAAAGTCCCTGTAATGGCGGCTTTTGCAGTGTAGTCTCCTTTTTTCTCTGTGACGGCGTTGTCGTAGAGGTCGGCGGTTAGAATGATCTTTTCAGCCATAATAATAAATGTTTATTGCCTGCGGTTAACCAGGCGTTTCCTTGTTTTGACCTTATTTGTGAAATAAGGGTAGTTCTTTGTATTGGATTTTTTGCGGCTGAGAGTAGCCTTTTCTCCTTTTGAGAAGGATAGTATGTATGTTAAAGCAAGTCAAACAGGCGGCTAATGATACACCTCCTATCCCCTCTCAAGAAGGAAAAGATTACCCTTAGTCTCTCTATGCCCATACACAACCCTAAACTCCCTAAATTTTTTGTAAAAATACAAATCGTCCCCTACCCACTTAATTATAAGCAGATAAGTTTACTCTTGTTTAAATAAAATATATATCTTTGCCCCGTTCCCATACTAGTACAGACCCTTTTTATCATGGTCTGCATCAAATAGGGCAAACACCCTTATTTCACAAATAAGGTCTCTTACGCCCTCACCCCTACCAGGCTATCCAATCCTTTTATAATAATTTCGTTGGCAGCATTGAGCCTCGACTGGTCGAGTGCTTTCAGATAGAGGCGTGTTGTCCTTTCCGACGTATGGCCGAGGGCCTGGCTGATAACAGCTATCGGAGTGTCGTTACGCAATGCCTCTGTCGCCCAGGTGTGACGGAAAACATACGAAGTTAGATGGATAGGGATGACCAGACGTTGACCGATTTCTTTCAAACAACTGTTGTAATGATGAAGGGCTTTCTTATAGGCTTCATACTGCTGTTCCCCGTTACTATCTTCGGACAGAACAGGGAAGAGATAACAGCTACCGGGTTGCATGTATTTATCGAGCAGTCGTTGCATGCCAGGGGTAATGCAGACACGTACCAGGGTACCGGTCTTACAGCGGTTATAGACTAATTCACCAGCGATAATATTGTCGGCTGTCAAATGCGCCAGGTCGACAAAAGGCAATCCGCAAGCTAGAAAGGAGAAAAGGGCAAAGTCTTTTGCCTCTTCCAGCTCATGGTTATCCGACAAGTCCATCTGTGCGATCTCTTCGATCGTTTCCCTACGAAGGGCACGTTTGGCCGTTTCTCCTTGCCGGAGGTTGAGGTGTGCAAAAGGCGAAAGGCAGTTCGACGGTGCCAACCCTTCGCGCACAGCCCTATGAAAGATGGCACGAAAACTACTCAGATAGCTGTTTATCGAATTTGTTTTCAGATGTCCCAATGACTGAAGCCAGTCACGGAAGCGATCGATCAAGCCGGGAGTGATATCGTCAAACGACAGGCGATCGTCACCCCAGAACTGCCGGAGCCAGTTGGAGGAAGCGCGGTAGAGGTCGGCAGTCGAAAAATGCTCCGCCTTACGTTTACGCTTCACCAAGGTGTCGGCGTAAGTGAAGAAAAAGGTTGTCATACAATATAATTTAGAAATAAACCAAACAAGCCTCCCGTCCTCTGAACGAGGAACAAAGAGGCTTGCCAATTAAAAGAATAAACTGTTCTATTCAGTAATTGTTACCCGGTCGCCATTAAAAATGGACAGACCCAGTTTATTCATTATATATTTGATCGCCAACTGAGCTTTCACAGAGTTTCCTGCGCTGTCAATTGGTGGAGCGAAAGCAGCAATACCGAACAGGCCGGGCATTACACCCATTACACCACCACCTACACCCGTTTTTGCTGGGATACCGGAGGTATATAACCAGTCACCGGTATGTTCGTAGAAACCTACGGTTGCGATCAGGGATGTGATCTTCGGTGACAATGAACTGTCGAATATCTGCTTTTTAGATACCGGGTTCAGACCGTCATTGGCAATAGTAGCTCCGCAGACAGATAATTGAGCTGCTGTGATTCCCAATGAACACTGACGGGTATACAGGTCGAGCGACATATCCGGAT
>OGZX01001275.1_pt1 | contig 26300 bp, 19 predicted proteins | sample 1576881 | NCBI WGS metagenome assembly OGZX01 (sample SAMEA3541542, study PRJEB24748) | human gut metagenome | biome: human gut; feature: human-associated habitat; material: faeces | place: China | collected 2012
GGAGATAAGTTAAGCGAAGTATTAAACTTGCATTAGAATGTTCATTGCAAATCATTTTTTTGTTAGAATAGGAGTTTCTGCATATTCTAACAACCAAAAGAATAAATTTTACTCCAACTATAACAATCACATCAATAATAATGCCTACATTTACTTCTCATTTAAAGTACGACAGCACTATGGAAATTATTTTCTACTTTTGCATCAACCTCATTAAAAGTTTCTAAGAACTTAAAGTGAGTACATAAATAAACATTAATCACAATGACAAAAAACTATCTCATCGTAAAAACATTAATTAAAATGCGGATAAGATACAATACATATAACAATAAGAATCATCTGTTTTACAAAAATAGGCAGATAAATAAACCGCATTTCGACCAAATACTAAGAAATGATCAGGAAAGTATTAGGTTAACAATTCTACGCGACACACTTCTCCCGAAGCTGATGTCAGGAGAACTAAAAATTAACGCAACTGAAGTATTATAGATTACGATGAACAAGTCAATAAACATACTTGATAAAGAATACTGCAATGGGTGAAAGACCTTTGCGGTCGCTATCGTCAAAGCCAAATAAAGGCAGCGGTGAAAGTAAATGTGGAACAGTTGAAATTCAACTGGCTTTTAGGTCGTGACATTGTTGAATTGCACGTAGAAGAACGCTGGGGCGAAAGTGTTATCACTCAATTGAGCAAAGATTTACGTGAAGCTATACCCAATGCAGCTGGTTTGTCAAAGAGCAATATCTACTATTGTAGGAAGTTTTATTTGTTATATAAGGATGCTCTGAAAACTTTCCACCAACTTGGTGGAAAAAATGAAACGGAATTATTCCACCAAGTTGGTGGAATATTTGAAGTCCCATGGAGACACCATTGCTTGATAATGGATAAAGTGAAAGACGATATAGACAAAGCTCTGTTCTATGTTCACCAGACGGTGGAGAACGGCTGGAGTCGTAGTATGCTGCTCAATTTCATTAGCACCGACCTTTATGAGCGGCAGGGCAAGGCACTGACTAACTTTACAAAAACATTGCCCGATGCGATGAGCGACCTTGCACAGGAGTTAACCAAAGACCCCTACAATTTTGCTTTCACGGGTATAACTGGGCGTTACAATGAACGATTGCTCAAAGATGCTCTACTGAATAACATTACCCGATTCCTGATAGAACTAAACTATATCGCACGTTTCATTACTCAATCAATACGATAAGCGATACATAAAATAATATTTATATTGCTAAATTTTCCCATTTACAGGGTCATTTACAGGGTCTTTACAGAGTCAAGTTCTAAATCAATATAAAAAATACGGTCCTGCTGACCCGTTGCATTACATATCTATGCCGAAGCCTAGGATACAGTGGGGGCATTAACCCTCCACACGGGAACAGAACCGTAATATCGCGAAACTACGAACATATTAAAAATATGTTCGTAGTCGTTTACGACTAAAGGCTCCTTGGCTTCCAGTCGGCAAAATAGACATGTAATGCCCTACAAAGATAAGACTATTTCCTTATAAAGCCAATAAAATCAATGTTTTATTATAAAATAATGCAGAATGGTATATAAAAATCTCAATAAAAAGATACGACCCTGATCCCCCGCTGCATTACAAATCTATTAGCCGCAGCCTAGGATATGAGTGGGGTAATTAACCTACCACACGAGGAACACAGAGCCGTACTATCATTAACTGCAAAGTATATATATACCTGCAACTGACGACAACTAAGGATCTCCTAAGACATATAAACGACTTAAATATTGTAATGCAATACAAAGGTGAACATAAAATCCGAGAAAACCAAAGCACCAAGCATTATTCTTATAGCAAATGCACATTATATATCGCCTAAGATAAAATGACTGATATTTTAAAGAATTGAATCTAAACAGAAAAATCACCTTTGAAACACAATGTAACAAAGGTGATTTATTTGCACTAATTTCATTTCAAGATATTATTCCCGAAAGCTACTCTTTATTTTTCTGCGGTACTTCAATCCCCTCCGGCCATATAGCAGTTGTATAAGCCACAGCATCATTTCCATTACCGGTCAAGTCTTTTGCAATGTTATTTCCTTTACCTTCGTTGAACTTCCAGTAAGCTTTCAAACCAGTAGTTTGGGGATCAACATCATACATATTCCTGTAAATTTCTTCTTGTGAACGGAGCACATTCCATATACGTACTTCACAAATCTCTCCATTTAATTGCCGACTCATATCGTCGGGGTCTCCATAAGAGTGTCCTATCTTAAACATAAAGTCTCCTTTCTTCTGTTTTCCAAGGTTTATGGCTTCCCCATTTCCGTAATCGTCAATGCGGCTCTGCTCTTTACCATCTACATACATAATAGCAGCCTTTGTCTCCGTGTCATAAGTAACGGCAACATGATACCACTCACCAGGTTGCAACAGTTTACCATCATTGGCATTTGGAAATTTCATTTCATTAACCGCAAATTGCAATTGCTGTCTAGGAAAGCCAGAATCACCAAAACGTAACAAACAATATTGCTCAATACCCATAATGGATGAGATTTCAGTAAGAGGATCAAATCTATTCACTCGAACAACAGCTTCGAAAGTAAGTTGCTTCAATCCGTTTACTACATTAGCAGTAGGACTACCGGCAACAAATCCCGGTATCTCAAAATAATTGTTAGCAAGACTGACAGCAGTAGTTATAGCACTGGAACGACGCACTATGTAACAGATATTTTTAGATCCGCCCAATATGCTCATCCCTCCTGATGCTTCTCCAATAGTAACAGGTAATAGAAAGCTAGTGTCAATATCCAAGTCTATCAGGTTGGAAAATTCAATAGTTACCATTTCCGAATCTACACTTCCCTTAGGAATGACAACATGCTGGGTGGAGAACTTATAATACTTAGCATCCAACATTGCATAATTATTCCCTAAACGTGCATTATAATAACTTATCAATGAAGGATCTGTCCGAAAGCTGACATCTATATCCTGCTCAGCAGGATATGCCAATACAGCAGAAATCTGTTGCTGTCCATCCTGTTTAAGATTATTAAATGTAAAATTAGCTATATCCTTCACTTTCGCCGCATCAATATATACACTATTACCAAAAGGAGATTCCTTAGTATAATCTTTGTTGTCACAACCTGTTATTAATAACAGGAAAACCATGACCAAACAATTATTACTTATTTTCATTATATTCTTGTTTTGAATTATCAGACTCATTATATCTTTAGTTTTAAGATTCATTTTATTTCTCACATTCCGGACGGACGTACCCATCCTTTTGAATACACATTATACATCTGGCGCAAAAGCCAGTCCAACGGTTTATAAGTATAAGAATACTCACCGGAAATAAATCCCCAATCATAAGGAGGATAGATGGATTGCCCCCAATAAGCACCATCATCCATCATAGCGTTAATGCCATCTCCTATCGCGATATCGTTCACCATTCCTTCATACATATTTTGCTCATTGGCTGTAAGATCAAACGCATATACAACAATATTATTTTTTTTACGCTTATTCATTTTCCAATCCACCATCCTATATTGCGATTTATCTCTCAAAGGATTTTCTCCTTTTTCATATAATGGAATAACCAAACTTCCATAACATTCCGGTGCCAGCCCTATAATAGGTTTACGAGTATATTCACTATAAGGATGCTCTGCGTCCCATGGTTCTATAATCTGTACCACTTCTTTTCCACTATCATACGCATGCCACGCATAGTCTATATACTTACCTACCTCAATGCCGCCACATCGATTTACATCATAAAAATATTCAGTAGCTTCTCCCTTATCAACAACTGTCAGCAACTTTTCAGGAAGTGCATCCCGCAATGCTTTTATTAGTTTAGGATAAGAGACTGTATTCATAGCAAACATACCTTCCTTGTTATAAGTACTCACTTTGTCCCAGAGATTTATTCCATCCAAACGATAAAGTTCTACCACATTTTTCACCTGTTGAACAAAATCTGCAAGCTGCATATCGTTTAAATTACAAAAGCCAAACCCTTTATTACCATTTTCAATGCTAAGACATACTTTACGTCCGTGTTCCTGAAGCGGACGAATAAACTTATCCGCCTTTTCCAACACATCACGTATGTCACTACTCAAATTGAGCAGTGCACGTCCTGTTGCAGACTCATAGTCCATTGTCACAATTCGTAGATTCACGATACTACCTATATTATGTAAAGCTTGAGTATAATCTATCTGATTAATTTTTTGAATTCCATAAACATCAGCTATCAACGGTTGATAAGTTGAAGTATTCACATAGAAAACAACAAATGCATCAGGTAGCATTGGCGGCATATCTATTTGTTCATACTGGTTATTAGGATAACAAGTCGTTATTCTTTTCCGAATATTCACAATATAATAAAGCACCTGTTTCTTAGTATCCACTTTTACTCCTGTAGGTATTTCTTCCATAGTTAATGGCAAAAGATATGAAGTATCAGTATTCAGTCCGGCTGTGGATATAGTAAATTTGATTTTGGCAGATTTTTGTTCTCCAGTATCTATTGAAAGAACTCCGCCATTTTCGAACTGCACATTCCCAGCCGGCAATGTATTCAATTTGGAATTGTTTTCCTCATTATAATCTTCTACAAGCTTCTCGTTTACAACGGCTGTGACAGTCAACCTGCTTCCGGCTGATTGTGACAGTGAATAGAATATTTCCTCTGTGGCAGATTCGTCCCCTTCCGTCAACTCAATAAATGCTTTATTAGTCAATGTAGTTGTGTTACGCAGGGCACCTGCAATATTATCCATAGCCGTCTCGTCAGGCATTCTGTCCGCATTCATTGAGATAGTCTCTTCGGTACACCCTGTTACTCCTATTTTCAGTAACAATACTAATATAAAATGTATGATAAGATTCTTTTTCATATTAATTCTTTTTTATTTCGATGGGTTCATTAGTTGAATAACCATTCGTGTAATCTCGTAATTCCTTATCGGGCTATAATAATCATTGCCTATAGCATAAATTCCCAATCCAGCTAATGGACCAAGAGCAACCACACGGTCAGTCATTAAAGTTACAGCCTCTTGTTTTACACCAGTCTCATCAATTACTTGTCCGCCCATTTGAACAGATAACAATAATTTATCTTTAGACAATAAACTATTGGCAAGAATCCCCGTCACCTGCAATTTCAAATCGGTAACATTAGTCAACTCTGCAGTATTCAACACAATATAATTCAATTTGTCAAAGTCTGCTTCATCAACGAAAGCCGGATTTCCTTCCAATACCAATAATTTATCCTGTCCCGTAGCAGTAGATAATTTAGAAACAATCAGCCGTGATTTTTCTTTATAAGATGCCAATTCAGCATCAGTTCCATTATAGAGCGGAAGACCGGTAAAAGCAAATCCGTCCAGATTGAGTTCGGCCGACGTAGCAATTTCTTTATCCAACCAACTATTTAATGCCGTGATATCTGTTAAGGAAGAGGCGTGAGCTACATAATCTATTAAATAAAGCACCCGGATACTCTTTTCCTGCAATAGAGGGATATCCTCCCGATCATAATCAGAGATTTGATGAGAATTACCCAAGGTCACAATATCCAACGAATCCGGCAATGACCGAAGATAGCTACCTTCATTTAGCGATTTTTCCGGAGAATTATCAAAGTGCGCATATGACAAGTAATGTTCACTTTGTTTGTAGGTACGTAATGCCTGCATATAACGCGCCCATAGTTCCGGATTCTGTTCTTTCGCACTATTAATATCAATATCTACAATTTCAGGTTCATTCCAGTCATCACAAGCAACAGGCAATAAAAAAGCCGTTAAAAACAGAAGACTATAAATGAATTGTTTATATATTATTGTTTTCATATAAATTCTTTTTCATTCTTTTATTCGTATTCAAACTCTCTCGTCAATTGAGATAAGATTTCTTATCCCACCACAATCTCGTTCCCCCATTGTCAGGACCTCCTAACATACCTATCGCCAAATTGATATTCGAAAGATTTTCAGTATATTCTGTAGGCGGATACCACAAACGACGGATCATATGCTCGGAACTGATGCTACCACCACTTTTGTTTTCTATAACTGGCATAAGATGAGGATATCCTGTACGGCGGAGTTCACTCCATGACTCAACACCTAAAGGGAAATTAGCAATCCATTTTTGAGTGATGATACGTTCAAGATTACGTTCAAAATTATCCGCACCATCTTCCCAAGCAATAGTAATAGTACTTCTCGGACCTTCCCAATCAGTATAGGCAAATGTCGGATCATTGTACGCTTCCGGAGTGTCAGTCGAATTCTCCGCATAGGTTTCAGAGCCCGACAGACCATATTGTTCAAAAGAAAGAGCTATCGCCATATTATATAAATCTTTAGCTTCCCCACCCATATTCCAGCCTCGCAAGGCACCTTCGGCACGTAAGAAAGTGATTTCTGCGGCATTCATCCATAAAAAAGGACTGGTACTGCTGATAATCGGTATGCTGTATGCATTTACCATCTCATCCTTGGTAGTCACATCAATGCCAATACGAATACCCGCGTATCCATCAACCTCTTGCGGTTGGAAGTTTTCATCATATACAATCATTTTCACTGTAGTGAACATCTTTTCCCGACGCGGATCTTTATAACCATTCATATATGAGATAATATCAGCCCCCGCACGCTGGTCATTCCAGTCATTAAAAATCATAGCAACCCTATTTTCTTCCACTTTCAAGAAAGCGTTATCATTTATTTCCGTCATTACGCCTGCCGTTACAGCTTCTTCGGCTATTCGTTGTATTTCCGCCTGCATTTCCGGTACATAAGTCAAGCGCATGGCCATACGCAATTTGAGTGAATTAGTAAATTTGAGCCATTTGGAAAGATCGCCTTGATATACATCATCAAATTTACGAAAAGCTTCCGCACTCAAATTGAGATTATCCCTAAGGACATCACTCACTTCGTCCAATTCACTGAACATTTGCTTATATACCTCTTCCTGCGAATCATAAGGTACGGTAAGAGAAACCTTACCTGTTTTAGAAATGATTTTTGAATAAGGAATCGGACCGTACATATCTGTCACACGCTGCATGATGACCACACGAAACAGTTTCCCCAGTGCCAACGCCACAGGATCGTCTGTTTTATCCAACAAGTCCCGATAAAACGGATAAGTACGGGTGACTAAATCTGAAAAAGGAGCTTCTTGCCAATCTATTGGTGGATTATACGTTTCAAACTTAGCCGTCCATTCTACAGTACAACCAATGTAACCGGCAAACGCACCTGCGCCAAGTGCTTCAACAAACTGATAGAGATGTTCTTCCGTAGGAATCACCAACCCTTGTAATCCTTTAAGACTGGCGCCTACGTTATAACTTTCACGCCCCAGCTCTTCTTTGTCAACCTGATAATCCTTCCGGTTGATTTTATCGAAATTATCCGTACAAGCGTAACCGACAATAAGCAATAGTGCTAGCGAAAACAATTTTATGATAGATGTTATATATTTCATAGTAACTACTTTTTATCTGTTAAAAGTTGATTTTCACATTCAAACCGACATTACGGGTACTCGGCAACATGAAAAAGTCGATCCCTTGATAATAGTTACCAGTCGTTGCAACGGCTTCCGGATCAAAAGGAGCTTTATTATAAATCATACAGAGATTGCGTCCCACAACAGACAACTGAATATCGCATACATCATGCAACCATTTACGTGGAAGCGTGTAACCGATAGCCGCCTCCTGCAATCGAATATTGGTAGCACTATAAGTATAATACTGTGGCAGACCACTTTGTGAACCGATAGCCGTGAACCATGTCTGCGCATCCACCCTATTACGTCCATTCACTAATACCCCACCATTATCACGGGCAACCGCCGAACTTTCAGATACCCCATATTGATCCATGGCCGCTGCAGTAGCCGAATAAACAATACCGCCTATACGTGCAGTAACTAAAGCACTGATATTAAACCCTTTCCATGAAAACTGATTGTTCCATGCCAAATTACATTTAGGGAAAACACTTCCTAATTTAATATCAGGTCGATTATTCACTGTTACTAATGTACCCGCAGGAGAAATTTCTACCATTCCATTGTCGTCCCGCTTCAAATCAGACTGTGTGTAAAGGTCACCCAGCGAACCTCCTGTTTTCAATATGAATCTGGCCTTTCCGAGTCCGCCTACATCCAGCCGATCTTTATTTATAGGCTCACCAGTCTCCGGATGTATATAGTCCTTTACCAATTCTATAATTTTGTTCTTGTTATGGCTTAATGTAAAATTACTTTGCCAGCGAAAATCTTTCTTCCATGTATGTCCGTAACCAAATGAAAGCTCTACTCCTTGGTTACGTACATATCCTGTTTGAAGGTAGATGGTGGTATATCCGGATGATACGGAAATTTTCGGATCGAACGTCTGATTAAACGTATTAGCCAAATACCATGACAAACTGAGATTAAAGTCCTTGAAAAGCCGCATATCCAAGCCTAATTCCCATGAATCGGTCCGTTCAGGTTTAAGGTCACCAATGGGATAATGTGTTTTCGGCTTCCACGTTTGAGTAGTTTCGTCATACTCAAAAGTAGGCGATGTCAAGTTACGAGGATAAGGCATACCCACCGAACTAAACGAACTGCGCACTTTCAGATAATCAACGAAAGAAGGTAGTTTCACCATTTCAGAGACGACAGCCGAAAGTCCAATTGACGGATAAAAGAAACAAGTAGAAGATGAGTTTGCCAACTGTGACGCCCAGTCATTACGTCCGGTCAGCGTAAGATAAAGCATACTCTTCCACCCTACTTCAGCACTGGCAAATATAGACTGCGTCTGCTCTTCCCATTCATCCTGACGTGCTTTCTTCTGAGTATTGTCAAGATCAAACACATTAAAAACATTGGGAATACCATTGGCACGTATCGGTCCACGATAACTCAATTCGTCATACTTATTATCTACGATGCTCGCTCCGATATTGACCACAATAGAATAATCACCCAAACGTTTATTTATATTTGCCAACGCATCAGCATACACTTGTGTTTCGTCAGGTTTAGATATAGCATAAAATCCCTGTGCACTACCTTCAGTAAGAGTAGTATTGGAACTTGCATATAATTTTTGTTCATATTTGGTACTGGAATTATCAACCCGAACACGCCCTGAAATATTCAGCCAGTCTGTAATATCATAACTTAAAGAGACAGACAGCATATAACGCTTCTTGTCATTCGTCCGTAAATTGCGATAAGCGATCCAATAAGGATTCTGCATCCGCAAGTCTCCTTCCCCTTGAGGCCAAAACATAGTTTTAATCTTACGGGCCGGATCCCAACGTTCGAACACTTTTATCAAATTAAAGTCGTCGCCACGTGGAAACAAATAAACAGGAACTATCGGATTTGAGTAAGCACCTTGATTAGTCATATTGCGGTCATTCTGAATAATATAACTTGCACCTACATCAAGCTTCATCCTGTCATTCAGAAAGTTTGTAGTGTTACGGAAGGTGAAATTAAAACGGTTGTAACGGTTGTTTGGTACAATCCCTTCCGAATTAACCGCAGCAGCAGAAAAGAAGGTCTGATTCTTATCTGTTCCCGTTGATAATGTAATGGAATTGGTATAAGTTATCCCCGTATCAAAGAAATCACGTGGTTCATAGTTTCTACGAGATGCGTCATTTAATAAAGTCCCCCAACTCAACGTAGTAGAATTACCTGCTTTTCCCGAACTGCCTGTACCATAGCGATTTTGAAAATGTGGAAGTACGAATGGTTTAGCGAATTCGGTATTACTAGACACAGAAACCTGCAATTTACCAACTTTGCCACGTTTCGTATTAATAACGATGGCTCCATTTGCCGCATTACTTCCGTAAAGGGCGGCAGCTGCTGCTCCAGTCAGCACTGAGATACTTTCAATGTCATCCGGATTGATGTCGGCAATGCTTTCAGTCACTCCCTGTGAACCATTCTCCATGCTACCGCCACCTCCGAAATTAAACATGGGAATACCGTCAATAACATACAATGCATTACTGCTTTGTTCTATCGACTTTGTACCACGCATTACCACCTTGCTAGCTCCACCTACTCCTGAAGAACTACTGTTTATATTAACTCCTGCGACTTTACCATTCAGGCTATTAATAAAGTTTGCATCCTTGACATTTGTCAACTGGTCGGATTTTACCTGTTGTACATTGTAACTCAGAGCCTTTTGTTCCCTCTTGATACCCAAGGCAGTTACAACTACTTCATTTAGCGCCTCTACGTTAGCAGACATTTGTATATTGTACACATTCTTATCTGCTATTTTTACATAAGACGAAATATAGCCAATATAAGTAAAGCTTAATATACTACCTATAGAAGCTTTTATGACGTACTTACCCTCCAAATCAGTAACAGTTCCATCATCAGTCCCTTCTACCCGTATATTTACTCCTATCAGTGGTTCATTTTTCTCATCAACAACCCTTCCTGTTACCTGTTTAACAACCACAGTTCCAGTCTTTGGTTGAGGAATAATATTAATATAATTTCTTTTAATTCCATAAGTAAATCCTGTTCCTTTAAGGATAATCGAGAGGGCTTTTTCCAAATCAATATTTTTCAAATTGAGATTGATAGCCGGTTTATCAATTAATTGCGAATCGTTATATCCTACTGAAAGCTTTGATTGCTTCTCCACTTCTTTCAGTGCTTCAATAACAGTTATATTTTCTTTTTGAATAGTAATTTTCATACCACTTTGGGCAAAAGCTGTAGCTTGTATTACAACCATAAATAAAAACAACACAAATCTTATCCCTTTTGCCTTCTTATCATTTTTCAATGTATAACTGTGTAACATGAATTTTAAGTATTAGTTTGCTAACTTTTTTATTCGCAACACATGTCTATCTGTTTTAATTTTCGATTTCATATCCAAGGCAGAAAGATTTCTGGCATAGATACTTTTTCACATATATCTTTATTATTAAGCAGTGCCTATCAACAAATGAAAGGCATCTGCAGTTTGTATATTCAGGTTAATTTATAAAAGACCGGAAGTGTCCTTCTCTGAAAGTCTATCACTTCCAGTCTTCAATTCATTCACATAGAGCGTCCTGATATCTTAATAATTCTTCGCATAGATAGTCGTCGTACGAGATACGGTCTTGCCTCCCCAAACTCTTGAAGCAAAGTTATTCATTAAGCTTGTTTGACCGGACTCGCGTAGATTGAACATCATAATGGCGCCATAGCCACTATAATTTGCAGCACTACTTTGTATCACGCCTGCACTTGGTCTACCATCCGTACAGTGTATTGACATCTTTGCCCATTTGCTATTCCCTAATCCGCCCGGAGTACTCCAATCCGCTCCGAAATCAGGCCACATGTAACTAATGGCATTCATTGTAGTCGCATCAAAATTTGTATAACCACCAAAACTGAATACTGTAATCAGTTTATCAGGCAACAACTGACGCACTCTTTTTACAAGATTTCCAAAAATCATAGTACTTGGTGAAGGCAAATTAGAAGGTGCCTTCCAATAGTCTGCATATTCATCATCAAAATCCACACCATCTAAATTGTATTGCTTAACACAAGCGGCAATCTGTTGTGCAAAACTTTCAATCATGGCCGGTGTCAAGTTACAGAACCCCACTCCGGTGTGATCACCCAACAGCCCTAAAGAGACTCTGATACCTTTCTGTTGTAAAGGAGCGATAAGCGTACCGGCATTGGTCAATATATGAGACTGATTATTGTTATGATACAATTGAACAGTACTAGCCGCACCCCGAATATTAGAAGCAAACAGAATCACATTATCAATCACCTGCTCTTGCGGATCCGTACCTGTAAAATAGTACTCTCCTGCATTTAGAGGATTTACATCATTAGTTTCAATATAAGTAGTCAACTTCGGCATCTTATCGCTGACGCCGCGAGTAGTTGGCGAAATACCTTGTTGTTGTGCCTCTCCCATGTAGTCATCACTACTGCAACCTATGATCAAAGTTCCTGCCACCATTGCTACAACGAGTAACAAGAAGTATTTCAAATTTTTCATATAGTATTACTTTTTATATGGTTACTATTTCGCTTAGGTAATGCGTTCTAAAAGCTTAATAATTCCTCCTTTCTCCGTTTTAGTTATTCGACATACCTTCCACCGCTTTAACTTTCTAATATCAAAATTATTTCTGCATAATATAGCATTTATCATGTTCTATCTTAAAACATAAATCTCCTGCTACATCAACAATAACATCCATAACTTCAGACAAAGGTGGATTATCTTTAAACCTGAAACTATAACGATCATTCTTTAAGCTATGCTGATTATAAAAGAACTTACAATCGTACTTACGTTCCAATATCGTTATAATCTCCGTTATAGTCTTTCGATTAAATACCAACTCACCTTTTTGCCATGCTGTCACATCTTTCATATCAGGATAAGTCAGAGTATCTTGACGGCTCTTCCTATTATACACCAATTGTTCATTTGGCTTAAGCAACTTCTTTTTGCCCAAGTCGTCAAATTCCACAAGAACACTCCCTGTTATTAGAGTTGTAAAAACATTATTATCTTCAGTATATGCGGATACATTAAACTCGGTTCCCAAAGCTGTTATTTGAAAATCATTGGTTTTGACAATAAACGGTTTGTTTTTATTAGCTTTTACTTTAAAATTAGCTTCGCCAATTAGAAAAACACTACGGTACTTTCCTGTAAATTGTTCGGGATATAATAACATACTCCTCGAATTCATGCTTACCCGACTTCCGCCAGGCAAAAAAAAGGTCTTCATCTGAGTGCCCGATATGCATTGCTGAGTTATTCCTGAATCGTCTTTTTCTGCCTTACAAAGCAGATATCCTAAAGATATAGATACTATTAATAATATAACAGCTACCGATTGCCACAATCGCATAAACAGTTTTTTATCGGACTTTTGCTGAGGTTGAACATGTGTAAGATTGTTATCTAACTTCCAACGTTCCAGTGATTTCTCCAGGTCGAATACTTTTCCTTTTTTTCTTGCTTCTAGATAAAGCTCCTGTAATGCTTCATCCTTTTCTTTTTCATATTCATTATCAACCAACCACCTGTAAAACATTTGATTTGTTTGTTCCGAATAATTATGTCGGGCAAAAAGGGATAATATTTTCTGAAAATAATTCTTCATGTTATCATTATATTAGATTTTGAAATTTCATATATAACGATTGAAACATTCCAGCTACTTAAAGAAAATACAGGAAAAATAAAATTAAAATGATTCTCTTTAAAACTTGAAGCGACAAATATATCTGATGCTCTATTGTACGAACAGAAAGATGTAAGGATAATGCAATCTCCTGATTGCTCATATTATTGAAACGGCTCATCTCAAAAATCCTTCTGCGACGTTCAGGAAAGTTTTCAAGAGCCATTCTTATTATTAGTTGCATTTCTTTATAATAAAGCGAATTTAACGGATCTGAGAAGCCTAACAAATCCTTAATTGTACTTTTCTTTATTTGTTCCTCCCGATAATCATTTTCCAGTCTTTTGTGCTTGATAAAATCAAATGCTACATTTTTTGCCATAACGTATATATACCCTTCTTTTCCATCATTATTTTGCCACGTCTCAAAATTAGTCCATAATTTGGTAAATACATCTTGAGCCAAATCTTCCGCATCTGCTTCCGATTTAAGAAACGTATTGATAAAAAACTTCACTGAAGAGAAATGAGCTCTAAATATCATTTCAAACTGTTCTACTAAACAATGGTCTTGATTCATATAAGGTTACACTTTTGTTTGTGCTACCTTACAAAGATAGAGTAACTTATCTAGAATTAAAAGTAATAATGGTTTTATTTTAAATAAAATATTACTATAAATTAGATAGGGTATGATTTCTCTGTTATATCATGGCAAGCGAAGTATTACACCAATAATAGTTATAGACTATGTACTAGAAATCCATCCAATTGTTTCTTGATATTCTCAAAATCCTGATTCAGATCAAGTGTCCGGTAATATATGATATTCCCATCCCTAAATGTCGTCTGTCCATCAGGTGTTATATCTTCTTCTGTCTTGGCATACAGCAACATTCCATCCACGTTCCCAGTATGATTAACATCATAATTCATTACATAAGAATGGATTTGATACAGGTTATTAGAATGAATAGTTCTCTTGTCAAATTGGCATTGCATTGATTTACTATAATATTTGGTATCAATAATTAATGTTCTCTCTTTAAATGTCAACGTTATATCCGTCCGCATTATAGGAAGAATACTGGAAGTAGACTGTTCTTTATCAATATTCCAGTCTATTTGAGTAGCCTTTGCTTTTAATTCCGGATAATGCTTTCGGTAATATTCCAAAACAAACTTCTCATAAAGCCTGCACATATGTTCATCGGAGAAATCCCTCATTTTATACGTACCCTTTTCCGTAGTCATTAACATCCCGTCGAGAATAAAATAACAAACATATAGAAGCATCTGATAAGTCTTACAATTTCTATCAAAGCGCATAGTAGTCCAGTTTATCGTCAGAATATCAATAACTTCTACATTGCTAAAGAAAAGCATAAGACGCTTCAACGAAGCTTTTCTGTCCGATTTGACATTCGGATGTTTCAGCAAGAATTGAACAGTCGTCTTTAATATCTGATTAAATTTGTTATTCTCTGATAATTCATCATACTCACAATCTATTTTCTGTTGTTTTCGCATCAAATTATTGATAGTACCATTTATATCAAGCTTGCCCTTTAACGTAGATAATGAACCATGACAGGAAATATATTCTTTATGTAACCCTTGCTTAAGTTGATACGAAATGCCACGAACTAGAATTTCGGCAAATAAATCATGAATCTCGTCAAATTCTTCACCTGCTATTTCTTCATAGTTATTCTGCTTAAGCTCTTGAAAAGCATAAGTCAACATATAATAGATATTGCGAATGAATATACCTTTGTCTATTGTCATTTTATCAAGCTCAATAATTTGTCTGTTTCTTCTTTGAATTTCTTATCATTGTCAAACCAATATTCACGCAACATAGGGGCAATATCATATTCAATCACATTTCCAAGCCACATATTATCAATAGATTCCTGATTACAGAAATAACTATGACCGATACAAAAACCTTTTCCGAGTGAATCATCTTTAGCAATCTCAACATTCAGAGCTTTGATAGCATCAATCACCCTATTAAAGGCGTCACAATCAAGATTCTCCTGATACTTTTTGAAACCATCCGAATCAAATCCCGGCACCATATCAAAGAAACTGAACCGACGACGTAAAGCGTAATCAATCATAGCCAGGCTACGGTCTGCCGTATTCATCATACCTATGATGTAAAGATTCTCCGGTACAAAAAAATACTCATCATTGTATGCAAGACGGATTTGATGTTTTTCGCCCCGATAATCTTTTTCAATAAGCATCAGTAACTCACCAAAAATCTTACTCATATTTCCTCTATTAATTTCATCAATAATAAAGAAATACTTCTTATCCGGATCACTTTGGGCTTTCCGGCAGAAATTATAGAATACCCCTCGTCTAAGTTCAAAACCACCATCTTCTTTTGGCTTATATCCCATCACAAAATCCTCGTAGGAATAATTCTGATGAAATTGAATGAACTCTATTTTAGTTCTATCTTCTTCCCCTATAATAGAATAAGCCAGACGCCTAGCCGAATACGTTTTACCAACACCCGGAGCGCCTTGTAATATGACATTTTTCTTTGCCAACAACAGGTTTCTCAATTTGTTATACTCTTCTGATTTTATAAATACATTATCCAAAAAATTTGTTTCGGAATATTGAGGATTATGCATAGGATTTCCGCCACGTATTAATTTCATCAATATGTTATACTCGTCTTTTGTCAGTTTGAAAAACGAGCCGTTCTTATTCTTCAGGAATTCCATGCCACTTAATCCCGGTATATCCTTTATAACTGAATAATCAACAGGATTCAATAAGCTCTCAGTCTTTTTGAAATATATTTTTTGTCCATCGGCAGATTTGGCTATTTCTGCAATAGCTACCACCTGTTTAACAGGAGTAGCTTCATAGCCAATAACAACATCTCCTTCTTTTGCATCAATAAAATTTTGGAATACCCTTCGTTGATTTCCACTATCATTATAAAGAGTATAGTCTTGTATTTCGCCAACCGGAGTTTTCGAAAAGCTCCATATTTTAGGACTTGCCACAAGCCACCAATATTGTTTTTGAGATTTATTTTCAAATAGCTTCTCCAAAGATTTCACAGAATCCGGCTGCTTGGTTATATCGGTCAAAGTCTTTTGGACATTCTTGCCTACTGTCTCCCATTCTCCGACATTCGTCCATTGCATTTTACGAACATGCTTAAAATCAGAGAAAGAATTATCAAAAGTATAGTCACTTTTCACAATACCACGCCCTATTATTTGATTCTGTCCCTTTTTGACTATAACAATATCACCCACTTGCATCTCATAAGCAAACTCCCATAATGCCAAACTATCATTTTTAAACGAGGATCCCGGCTTGCCATATATATCCTGCAATTTAGTTGCCATTTCTTTCTTAGAAGAGTATTCCAAAAGGTTACCCATATCATCCCAACCAATACACATTATGTTTTGAGATAAACACACATCCCACTTAGATGCATTTTCTCCCGGAGCGTATAACCAAATCTTATGTTCCATATTTGAACTATCTAATTCATTTACAATATTTAGTAACTCCTCATAAAATTCGAAAAGGTCTTTTTCGCCTTTCTGTTCTATCAGGAACCTTTGCAAATCAGAAATTTTAGTTTTATTTGTGACAGACATACCAAAATAACTAGCCAACTTAACCAACATATCACGCTTATATACTGGTATTAGAGTCTCATCTGAATATAAAAATGCTATTTTCCATTTGTAAGCGTCACCTAACTCATCTATTGTTTCTATTGCTTCCAATTCACCTTTGCTTGCATGTTCCACTATTTTAATTATTGTACTTCTGACAACAGCAAATGCTTCATCAGCAGTCTGCTTATCATATTTGTTATACCAAGCATACTTATCATTGCTAACAATACGAGAATCATTCTTATTGGGTTTGTTTCTATATTCATAGATACCAAACTTATAAGAAGAGCCACCCCAAATAGAACCTAAATCATATGTTTTAGATTCAATCCAATAACAAAACGAATTCTGTCTTTCGAGATTTGTATATTGTGTAAGTGTCATTTCTACAAGATGCTCTTTCGGAAAAGCAGCTTGAAAATCTTGATATATCTGTCTTCTGTCAATCATACTCAAATAGTATTAAAACTTTTCTTCATTAATTCACCTTCCAATGCTTTATTTTATCATGTCCAATTCTTTCAACAATGTAATCAAAATCACCCTACAACATAACAAACACCTTTATAAAAACAAAATCACCTACCCGTGAATTACTTTTTAAGTCACAAAGATACAGAATAGTTATTTTAATATAGTAAACACCTGCGCTTTTCATTGAAATATACCTACTATCTATATTACACAGAATAATATTGTCGCTATTAATAATACTCATGCAATAAACCACTTTTGTTTATTACTTTAAAACCACATAAGCCCCATTATGAGAACGTGCCGTTTGAGGTGCCGGAATCATGGATGTGGACAACGATTGAAGAAATATGCTCAAAGATAGGTTCTGGTAGCACACCAAGGGGAAGTAACTATTCTGCGAACGGGATTCCATTTTTCCGCTCGCAAAATGTATATAATGACAGACTTGTTTATGATGACATCAAGTATATTTCCGAAGAAGTTCATCAGAAGATGAAAGGCACGGAAGTGCTTGCTAACGACTTGTTGCTGAATATTACTGGTGGTTCATTGGGAAGATGCGCCGTAGTTCCTGCTGATTTTAATTGTGGTAATGTCAGCCAACACGTTTGTATTATGCGTTCTGTTTTAGTTGAACCTGAATATTTTCATGCGTTAGTTTTATCTTCATACTTCGCTAAATCTATGAGGATTACGGGTAGTGGTCGTGAAGGTTTGCCAAAATACAATTTAGAACAGATGGGGTTTCCTTTGCCACCTTTAACAGAGCAACAACGCATAGTTGCCGAGATTGAACATTGGTTTGCTTTGATTGACCAAATAGAACAAGGCAAAGCCGACTTACAGACCATCATCAAACAAACCAAAAGCAAAATTCTTGACCTTGCTATTCATGGCAAGTTGGTACCACAAGACCCGAATGACGAGCCAGCCATTGAACTCTTGAAGCGAATAAATCCCGGCTTCACACCTTGTGATAACGGGCATTATCCCAAAGGATGGCAATATGTTTTTTTAGGAGATATTTTTAATCACAATACTGGTAAAGCTCTTAATTCTTCAAATAAGGAAGGAATAATGAAAAGTTATCTGACAACATCCAACGTATATTGGAATGAATTTGATTTTACTGTAATTAAACAAATGCCATACAGGAAGTCTGAATTGAATAAATGCACTGTAACAAAAGGAGATTTATTGGTATGCGAAGGTGGCGATATTGGTCGTTCGGCTATTTGGAACTTTGATTATGACATTTGTATTCAGAATCATATTCATAGACTTCGAGCAAAAGGAGATTTGTGTGTAACATTCTATTATTATGTTTTAGTGTATCTGAAAGAAAATAATCTCATAGGAGGGAAAGGGATTGGTCTGTTAGGATTATCTTCTAATGCTTTACATAAAATAAATGTTCCTTTACCTCCTCTTATCGAGCAACAACGCATCGTTCAAAAGATAGAAGAACTTTTTTCATCCCTTGATGATATTCAAAAATCCTTAGAAGTGTAATTAATTACACTTCTAAGGATAGATAAAACTTACCAGTTTACTACTTTGTCCACAATTTTTTGCTGTTCACTGGCTGTTCGACGAAGATAGATACGAGTAGTTTCAATACTTTCATGTCCCATAAGATCGGCAAGTAGGGCAAGGTCATTGAATCGGTCAAGGAAATTCTTGGCAAAACGATGACGGAATGAATGAGGATAAACCACCTCCTTATTCATTCCGTATTTTTCCGCAAAATGTTTCAGTTGTTGGGCTATGCCACGTGTTGTAATACGTTCTCCAAATCGGTTCAGGAATATATAGCCGGAAATAAGACTTTTTTCTTTGAGCCATTTTATAGCTTCTGTACGCAAATTTTTCGGAATATATAAACGACGTATTTTTCCACCTTTACTGTAAAGATCAAGATGACCAACTTGTACATGCTCTGCTTTGATGTGAAGCAATTCGCTGACACGTGCGCCTGTGGCAGCCATAAACCATACGATAAAATACCACTCATTATAGCCATCAGCTTTTAAGCGTGTTTTTAGAAATTTGTAGTCTGCATCGCTGATGACGTTTTCCAAAAAGTTCTTCTGCTGCACTTTGACGAACTTTACCTTCAGTTTCTCCTGTTTTGTAAATTCCAAATACTTGTTGATACCTTGCAATCGTAGATTTACCGTTTGCGGCTTGAAGTTCTCCACCAGATACCCTTTATATGTTAAAAGGTTCTTTCTGTTTACTTCTCCATAATGATTGAGGAAATACTGTACTGTCCACACATACGATGTAACAGTGTTTTTTGCCAAATTAGTTTTGGTGAGATAGCTTTTGAATTTTGTTACCATATTATATTGATTTATAATGAATACGGCAACAATATAATAGAATATATCGGGCATTATACGCAGTTGCCTGATGGATGGACAATTGCACCCATGCAAATACTATGTTCGTTGATTGATGGTGATAAGCAAAATGGTATAGAACGAGTAAATCTTGATGTCAAATATTTGCGTGGTGAGCGTGATGCCAAAACTTTGACTTCCGGCAAATATGTAGCTACAAAATCTCTTTTGATTTTAGTTGATGGAGAAAACTCGGGTGAAGTATTCAGAACTCCAATCGAAGGTTATCAAGGTAGCACTTTTAAACAGTTGTTTATCAACGAGAATATGAATAGCAGGTATGTATTACAAGTTATCAATTTGCATAGGAGGATATTACGAGAAAACAAGGTGGGTTCTGCTATTCCTCACTTGAACAAGAAACTATTCAAAGCGATAGAAGTGCCAATTCCACCTTACAAAGAGCAACAAAGGATTGTAGAGACTATAAATAAGGTTTTTATGTCTTTGGATTTGATAATGGAGAGCTTATAAACTCTCCATTATTTCATCTAATTGTGTAAATATTTCACGGGCTGCATAAACTATTCGTTTTTGTTCAGCCTTTGGTGGTATGGGTATTTCTAATTTTGAGTATTCGGAAATCCAATATCGTTTATGAGTGTCACCTACCAATCTGGTAATGCTCATAAACATTGCCACATAATCAATTTCAATATCCTTGTGTATTTTTAGAATCTTCATTGCTGATGATTTTACCTTAAAGGGGAAATCAACTTTTTTTGAATCAGTTGTAAAATCATCAAAGATTATACAAGGAAGATTTGAGTATATACCAGCAGTCTCGTTGGTGTAACCAATAATAAATGATTTACCTGCTGTTAATACTGGTGTTAAATAGGAATCATCATAAGTTGTTGAGTTTACAATATAAGCGGTAGGTTGTTCATAATTTGTAACTTGTTCAAGCCTGCAAACTGTCCATCCATCAGACAACTGCGTATAATGCCCGTTATCACAAGCAAACTCTGCCTTTGGATTTATTCGTTTGAGCAGTTCGGAAGCTGGTTCATCACTTGGATCTTGCGCTACGAGCTTGCCTTGTATAGCAAGGTCAAGAATCTTACTTTTGACCTGTTTAATAATGGTCTGCAAATCTGTTTTACCCATTTCAATAATATCAATTATACCCATCCATTTTGAAAGTTCAGAAACAATTCTGAACTGTTCGTGTATTGGTGGTATGGGAACATGCAAATTGCCTAATATGGTTCCATTTACATTTGGCTGTCCCACTCCAACAGATCCTTGTTCTATTTGTTCCCAATAATAACCTGACTCAAAATAGAACTTGACGTATTGAGGCAATACTGCATCATAAGTTTGGACTCGGATCAAATATGAAGCATAAATAGCTTCTTCAGTCAATCCTTGTACCAGATATGACTTACCGACAGTTGCACCGGTTCTAGCAAACAGAATATCGCCATCGCTTAGTAGATATGATTTTGCTTTATTTTCATCGAAATCTGTATATGGAACAGAATCCCATTGTACGCTGTTGTTTTGAATGTCCGTAATGCGTAAAAGCCTGTATTTCCCATTAGTCTTTGCGGATTCACTTACACCGTACAAAATGGATTTAGAAATAGTATTTATGGTTGTCCACTCCCACGAACTTGGAATTTCAAACGGTACATTCTCATAATGGGGCATATCAGAAGAAGCCATTCTCTTACTTTTCCTTATCTTCCCCTCCTTTATCAAACGTTCTTTCTCTTCCTTAATACGTTCAAGTAAAACAGATGCAGGTTCATCATTTGGATCTTGTGGGACAAGTTTTCCTCTAATAGCGAGGTCTAATATTTTCTGTCGTAGTTTCTTTGTATCCATTAGTCCTCGATATTTGCCATTAATTTTTGAAGTTCAGCCACCGCTTTACTTATGTTATCACTTTTCTCTTTGATAATAGCCATCAATTCTGATAATGAATAATCAACTTCATCTCCCCCTTGTTTTATCCAAGATACATCAAGGCTAGTCTTATCACGAGTTATTATTTCATCACAAGTATATTTACGCCAACGCCCATTCGGACTAGTCTCAGCATGATATGTTTCCACACGAGCATTTATATCCTCTGCATGATAACATGAAACAAAATCATCAAGATGATGCCTTTGCATTGGATTAGTAGCCAATGTATGCTTTACATCTGTACGATAATCATAAAACCAAATGTCTTTCGTACTACCGCCTTTTGTAAAAAACAAAACATTAGCTTTTACACCTTGAGCATAAAATATACCTGTCGGTAAACGCAAGATAGTATGCAAATTAAATTCTGAAAGTAGTTTCTTACGAATCACTTCTCCAGCGCCCCCTTCAAACAGTACGTTATCAGGTAAAACGACCGCTGCACGTCCGCCTGTTTTGAGCGAAAGCATTATATGCTGTAAGAAATTCAATTGATTATTTTTCGTTTCAACATAAAAATCACTTCGATTAATGTCGACAGAACCGGAAGGACGGGTTCCGAAAGGCGGATTGGCAAGAATGACATTCACTAGTATATCAGGTTCTTTTTCCAAAGAGTCCTGACATATGATAGGACTTCGGTCAGTACCAACACCATGAAGATACAAGTTCATCGAAGCTAATGTTACAACCAAAGGAGTATTATCCGAACCATGCAGAGCTTTATTCCGCAAAAAGTCCCGTTTGCCTTTGTCTTGTGATTGTTTTTTCATGTAGTCATAAGCTGCCAAAAGAAAACCACCGGTTCCACAAGCCGGGTCACAAACCGTTTCCCCAATTTGAGGACGAGTTACATCAACCATTGCCGATATAAGAGAACGAGGAGTAAAATACTGACCTGCACCACTCTTTTTATCTTGTCCATTCTTCTCTAAAATACTTTCATAAATAGCCCCCTTAACATCACCATCCATTATCAGCCATTGCTCCTCATTAATCATTGTTATGACCTTCTTCAAATATACAGGCTTATCTATTTTATTTTGAGCTTTCGTGTAGATAGTACCAATTAGATTATCCTGCTCACTCAGTATTTTCAATGTATTTTCATACTGAACTATCAAGTCAAGACCATCCAATTCTATCAGATTTTCCCAACGATATCCTTCAGGTATGGCTGATTCTTCGTCAAGCAATTTAACGTTTTCATCATCCATTTTCAGAAATAACAAATAAGTCAGTTGGGTTATATAATCGGTAAATCCAATACCTTGCCCCGCTAACGTAGTGGCAAGTGTCCAGACCTTTTTAGTCAGACCTTGCTCATTCGAATTTGATTTTGCCATATTAATTTTATGCTACTTTTCTATTATAAATTAAAAACTGAGATAATGAAACAATAGCCTCATTCACCGCTGCTATAGTACCAAACTTACGTATCATCTGAAGCGCTATTGTTTTATCATCTTCCTTTATTTCTTTTATTGTACAAGAACCATTCGCTACAATATAGTTCACAATCTGACGGATAGTATTCTTTTGAGCATCAGTCATTGTACGCTGTATCTGCCCACACCACAATTCAAAACGTTGGGCAGCCATTGATGACAGGCTACGAAGTTCTGTCACCTGATGATAAGCATATCTGACTAACTGAATAATATTAGTCAATGCTTCTTTTTCTTCTTTCGTCCCAAAATGTACTACATTGGAAGGGTTAACAATAGAGTATGTATTCCATAATTGAGAAGGATTAAACTTGTAATTCTCCATTTTCATCCGATTCTCCAAATCCTTAAGTATTGCATAAGTGATAGGTTCTCCGTTATTGTTATAAATAATGCGTAAAGCCTCTATCTCATCTCTATGTTCATTTACATATTGTTCAAACGCCTGAGTCGTGTCGTGAGCTTCCTCTATGGAAAATCCTTTCTCAATCAATGTATCTTCACCGGGCATTAAAATTGTGACAAATCCAGCGTTCAGAATACACAGATATTCACGGGCATCGGGATGAATAGCGAGAGGACGTACCAAGCCTTTCCGTTCGTTATTCGGTTCGTTTATATTCACATATTCCGGCAACAGATTATTATCCAAAGCTTCATATATACGAGATGCCATATCCCGCATATCTGTACCAGCCAATCTTATAAACTCATTCCTCTGTTCTTCATTTGCCTTATTATGTATTCTTGACAGACGACTAGCCAACAATCGCAGATGTTCATCCGGCAGTTCACCATGAGAGATACGCTCTAAAAGTTGCCTTAAAGACAACAATGTTTCAGCATTGCTTCCCGCTCCAGAAGTTGTTACATAATGCTCATGTTCTGTTACTCCCACCGCATCGACTAAGAAAAACAAATCTTTACTATGAGCATTTGGAGTAACATTACGCAGTTGCTCATCACCAATTGTACGTACTCCCCTACCTTTCATCTGAGTATAAAGAGAGTCAGACTCGACATCACGCATAAACATCACCACTTCCAAAGGCTTCACGTCTGTTCCAGTAGCAACCAAAGTCACAGTTACAGCAATGCGGAACTCCTTATCATTACGAAAATGACGTATCAATTCATTACTATCTCCAGCCGAATAAGTGATTTTCTGCACAAACGTATCATCTTCACGTCCAAAGACTTCCTTCGCTATTTTAACAATATTACTTGCATGAGCATCATTCAAAGCAAATATTAATGTCTTAGGTAAATAGTCAAAATTAGGTTCTCTTTGGGGATCATTAAACATTTCTGTATAAACCGCATCTCTATATGTCTCTAAAATCAACTTTATTTGAGCAGGATTAATAATACTCCTATTCAGTTCTTGTCTTGTATAAGTAGTCGTTTCCTGTGTTTCGATATTTTCAGTTTTACCTGTATAGCGGGTTATTTTACGTACTTTATCCCCCTCGCGAATTGCACCGCCATCTTCGGTTACTTGTGTTTTAATACGAAACACCCTATAATCAACATTGACACCATCAACTATTGACTTTTCAAGAGTGTAGTTCACTATTAAGTTGTTATTAAAGAAAGCCAATGTTTCAACAGCAGGAGTAGCTGTTAACCCAATCATTTTTGCAGAACTAAAATATTCAAGCACACTTCGCCAACTACCATAAATAGAGCGATGGCACTCATCAATAATTATCAAGTCAAAGTAATCCGGGGGCAAGTTAGGATGAACCGGCAAATTCATATTTCTAGTACCGTCGACAACATAATCCGCTTCATTATCATCATCTATAAAATCGTCTCCGGACAATAAAGAAAATAAACGCTGTATAGTAGAGATAACAACATTGGCATCATTTGGGATTTTCGCGGTTTTCAATCTTTCTACCCCAAATATGGTATTAAACGGATCACCATTTTCTGTCAAACGGAATGTTCCAAATTCTCCTTCTGCCTGTTTTCCAAGATTATTACGGTCAACAAGAAACAAAACCCTCTTCATTGAAGTGAAAGCCAACAAACGATAGGCAGCCAAACATGCGGTATAAGTCTTTCCCGCTCCCGTAGCCAAAACCATCAATGCACGATCATGCCCGCTACGAAAACTATTTTCTAATTTTGTTATTGCTTCATACTGGCAATCCCTTAATCCTTTCCTTTTTAAAGTTGGAAGTCCTGCAAAATCATCTTTAAGTCCTAATAGTTTTACTATTTCTTTAGGAGAATGAATTTTATTCAAAGAAATATATTCAGAATCAACTTCACGGGTATCTCTGAATAACAGTTCCCTTCCATTTGACAAATAAACTAAAGGTAAAGGATTCATCCAAGCCTGACACCAATGAGGTACACCTCTAGTATATTTTTCAGCCTGGTCTGCCACAATTTCAGAATAAATTGACACAGATTCTTTCTTTGCTTCCAATACGCCAACAGCTTTACCATTTAAAAAAAGTAAATAGTCAGCTTCACGATTACCTTTCAGCAAGCCTTCTTCGACTGCTATAGCAGATACTTCAGGAGAATAATGATTTCTATCAACTACTTCCCAACCCGCATCATTAAGCATACGGTCAATTATTATTCGAGCCTTTTCTTCCGGTTTCATGTGTGTGTCTTTTTTGTAACTTCCGATAAGGCTATATTATCGGAAGTTACAAAAATAGGTAAAAATATAGAATATGAGAAAGAAATAGAGATTTTTTGATACATCACAACACAATTTCTCTATAAAAAATTCTTTGCATATCAGTAATATTTGTCCAAACACTTCCCATTCCCAAAATAAAGCCCTACTTTTGTGAAGAATATTTTCCCGTATATTAACATATTAACAACAGTATCTCACAAATAAAATAAACCCTACAAGATGAAAGAAGAATCCGACAGCCCGTCTGTCCCCTACAATTTCTCCCGGTGTTTCAACGACCAATGTCCACAAGCCTTGAAATGTTTACGCTACATAGCTGCACAAAACGAAACAGCCGATTACCTTTATATCTCCATCGTTAATCCAGCACGTTATCCTGCGGATGGAAACCAATGCGAATGTTTCAAGACTGCTGTCAAAGTTCATGTGGCATGGGGACTAAAACGGT
>OGZX01001276.1_pt1 | contig 26294 bp, 15 predicted proteins | sample 1576881 | NCBI WGS metagenome assembly OGZX01 (sample SAMEA3541542, study PRJEB24748) | human gut metagenome | biome: human gut; feature: human-associated habitat; material: faeces | place: China | collected 2012
TACGTATACATTTAATTAATACTAAAATAGTAGTAATGAAGCCGGCCCCGAATACGGTGTCCTGACTCAACAGGACACATATTCCCTCTCAACTTATCGCCGACAACACTCTTTTATTTGACCCGAACCTTACCGGGGGCGGTTTCATTATGCTACTATTTTCTTTCCTTCAGGTATCTCACCTATCAATATTTTACCAATGGGATTTGATTTATATTTATTTTCCCTACATTTGTCCCCAACGACTATTGTGAAAACAAGGAGAGAAAATGATCGGGACTGAAATACATAACTTCAATACTTTATATACTAAATACTACAGAAAATCTTTTCTGTTCACCAAATCTTATGTTCACGACGAATGCATTGCCGAAGACATTGTATCGGATGTCCTGATAAAATTATGGGAAATACTGAAAGAAAAGGAAATTGAACATATCGAAGCCTTACTACTGACGACATTAAAAAACAAATCACTCGACCACCTGAAACATGAAGCAATCAAGACGGAAGCAATCCATTCATTGATAGATATGAAGCAAAGGGAACTGGATATCCGCATTTCTACATTGGAGGCTTGTAACCCGGAAGATATATTCTCTGCAGAAGTACAGCAGATCATCACCACCACCTTAGCTCTCCTGCCGGAACAAACCCGTCGTGTTTTTGAAATGAGCCGCTTCGAAAATAAAACAAACAAAGAGATAGCAGAAGAACTGGAAATCACTGTCAAAGGTGTTGAGTATCACATTACAAGAGCATTAAAACCACTGCGGGAGAATCTGAAGGATTACCTGCCTCTCTTCTATTTCTTCTTTTTTTTCCATTAATTTTTCATATTCCACTAGGGTTATCACTTTGTAAATCGTTTTTATAATAACGGGGCATAAAACATACCCATAAAAAGAAAAATATGAATCAGGAAATACTACATAAATATATAGCAGGCGAAGCAACCCAGGATGAAAAAGAAGATGTTGCCCGCTGGCTCGATGCTGACCAAAAGAATATGAAAGAGTTTCTTGCCCAACGCAAACTGCATGATATTTCTATCTGGCAGGAAGAAAACTCTCCCTCTATCAAAAATACCAAAAGATGGACACTGAGGAACATAATTATTGAGTTTTCGAAAGTAGCAGCTATCTTCATCCTCGCTCTTTCCATTCTTTATCCATTCATGTTGAATAAAAATATCACAACTCCCGCCAATATGCAAACTATTTTCGTTCCACCCGGACAACGGGCAGAACTCACATTGACCGATGGAACTAAAGTCTGGCTAAATGCAAAAACGACTTTTACCTTTCCGGATAAATTCACAGCCAATAGTCGAGATGTGATTCTGGACGGCGAAGGCTATTTCAATGTCACCAAAGACACAGATAAACCCTTCACGGTAAAAACAGAAAAATATAATATAAAAGTACTAGGTACCGAATTCAATGTAACAGCCTATACCGGTTCTCAGATCTTCGAAACCTCTTTGTTAAAAGGAGCTGTCGAAGTTTCTTCATCAACAACAAATACGAGGATCAAGCTGGAACCTAATACCCGTACTTATATGGAAAACGGCACATTAAAAAAAGGGATAATAGAACATGATTCCTATTTCTTATGGAAAGAAGGCCTCCTTTGTTTTTATGATGAACCGGTTGGAAAAATGATCGAAAAGCTTGAATTATATTATGATGTAAGAATCGATGTACAGAACAAAGAGTTGCTTAAAAACCGCTATTCAGGAAAATTCCGGAGTAAAGATGGTGTAGAACATGTATTAAAAGTTCTCCAGTTAAGTAACAAGTTTACTTATACAAAAGACAACGACTTAAATCTGATCATCATTAAATAAATTAATCATAAAAACAGTTAGCCTATGAGATAGAAAACATGAACAAACAAAAAACCGGAAAATGCTCCAACATTCTCCGGTTCAAAACAAGTCAATACCCGACTTCATTTCCTTAAATATCTAAGTATTAACTAACACAGTCTACAAAAATATGAAAAATATTTTGTACGGGGATTCTTTTATCCCATTTAAACCACATTTTAAACATACATTTCGTATTATGAAATTAGCCTTCGTGTATCTCTTTATCTTCGTATCCGGGATATTTGCTACGGAAGCAACCTCACAGACAGCGAGAGTTTCTATCGTTGCCAATAATATTTCCACTGAAGATCTTATTCAGGAAATAGAAAAGCAGACCAACTACCTGTTTGTCTACAACAAAAATGAGGTAAACCTGAATCGTACATTAACAATCAATGCAACTAATAAAACAGTCGCTGAAGTCCTGAATAATATATTCAGCCAGACAGATGTTATCTATGCTGTGGAAGGTAGCAATATCATGTTAATGAAAAAGAGCCAGGAACAGACCGGATTTTCTCTCATGCAAAAAGAGAAAACAATCAATGGTACGATTACCGATGAGAATGGTGAGCCGATTATCGGAGCAAATGTATCCGTAAAAGGAACAACAATCGGAACAATCACCGATATAGACGGTAAGTTTGCACTAAACGTACCGGATAACTCCCTGCTTCAAATATCGTATATCGGTTATCTGACCCAGGAATTAACCGTAGGCAACAAAACGACTTTTGCCGTCAGATTACATGAAGATACACAGAAAATCGAAGAAGTGGTAGTCGTAGGTTACGGTGTACAAAAGAAGCAAACGGTAACAGCTTCTGCTTCTACGGTAAAAGTAAAAAACCTGGAATCTTTACCGTCAACAAACCTCTCCTCATCATTAGGCGGACGTGTCAGTGGATTATTGGTACAACAGAGTAGCGGTGAGGCCGGTTATGAGAACCCGACAATCATCATCCGCGGTTCAAGTTCCCCGACTTCGTCAGAACCGCTAATTGTAGTAGACGGCATAGTTGGGCGAAATATGAGCCAGTTAGACCCCAGTGAAATAGAAAGCATGACTGTATTAAAAGATGCATCTGCCGTTGCTCCTTATGGTGCACGAGGTGCCAACGGAGTAATCTTGATTACGACCAAACGAGGTAATACAGGAAAAACGTCAGTTAATTATAGCTTCAAAGGAGGTTTTGGAGTCCCCACACGTATGCCGGAAATCGCCAGCTCGTATGACCATGCACGCTATATGAACGAAGCATGGCGTAATAAAGAAATGAGTATGGGTAATGATCCGGGAATGTACGGGGTATATACAGAAGATGAATTACAAAAATTCAGAGATGGTTCGGACCCTTATGGATATCCTAACACAAACTGGACAAAAGAAGTCCTTCTACCCAGAGCATGGCAACAGCAACACAGCCTGACGGCAAGCGGAGGAAACCAGAGCGTAAAATATTTCGTAGGGTTCGGTTATGTTAATCAGGATGCACTCTATGGTGATACACGGACTAACACCCCTTCCACGGATTTCAAACGCTATAATATCCGTGCCAATATTGATGCCAACATCATCGATAAATGGCTTACATTGTCCGCAGATATGGCATACAGACAAGAAGATAGAAACACTATTGCAGAAAGTACTTCATTTATCTTCTCCAATATGTATCGTAACCCTCAGACAGACCCAGGGCGCTTTCCTGATGGTAAACTGGGAAAGGTTTCATTGGGATACAACCCGATTGGATTAGTTACTGACGGAGGTTACAAACATGACAGGAAGAGTATTCTGAATACACGTTTCGTCCTCGACCTGAAAGTGCCCGGAATAGAAGGATTGAATGTAAAAGGTATTTTTGCTTATGACAAGGATTTTGATAAAATCAAAACATGGACCAGTCCGGTTAATTTCTATATCTGGAACAAAATTTTAGGAGAGTATGATGGAAGTTCCCCGAATAAAGATGGAGCAGATCTTAAAGAAGCATTTGAGCAAAATCAGTCTTATACATTCGAGGCACAAGCCAGTTATAATAAGACGATAGCTAAAGATCATCAACTGGGTGCCTTATTCGTGTTTACAACATCACAAGGAAAAGGGGATGATTTCTGGGCAGCGCGTTACAAATATCAGATTTCATCCATACACCAGCTGTTTGCCGGTCCGGATAAAGATAAAGACAATAGTGGTAAAGCAGAAGAAGAGGCAAAAGTGGGCTCTGTATTCCGTCTGACTTATAACTACAAAGAGAAATACATGCTTGAAGCAAACGGTCGTATAGATGGTTCGGAAAAATTCCCGAAATCTAAAAGATACGGTTTCTTTCCTTCGGTATCTGCAGCTTGGAGAGTTTCTTCGGAATCATTCATGGAACCGGTACAAAATGTCATAAACAATTTGAAAATAAGAGCATCATGGGGTAAAGCCGGAACCGACAATATCGGACGGTTCAGATATATGTCTGCGTATGGAACCGGTGCTGATTCGGATATTAACGATAATGCCGTATTTGGTGGCCAGTCACCAGAAATAGCCATAGGATACACAGAGAACAGATTTCCCAACCCCAGTATTACCTGGGAAACATCGGAAATGTTCAACGTAGGTGTAGATGCCTCTTTCTTTCAGAGTAAACTAACGATGGAAGCTGATTTCTTCTACAAAATTACACGTGATATCTTACGTGAACGTACGGATATGCCGGGTATACTGGGTTACAAGCTACCGGCCGCTAATGTGGGTACGGTTGACAACCGTGGAGTCGATTTAAATATTTCACACCGTAATACGGTCGGAGAATTTAATTATTCGGTATCCGGTAATTTGACATGGGCTAGAAACAAAGTTATTGACTTGCTAGAGCCAACCGGTCAAAAAAACAATCCAAGATCAAGAATTACAGGACGTCCGATGAATCAACAATTCGGTTATGAGGCACTGGGATTATTCCAATCCGATGAAGAAGCAGATAATTCTCCGCAGCCACAATTCGGCAAAGCCAAGGCTGGTGATATCAAATATAAAGACCAGAACGGCGATGGAATCATAGATGCCGAAGATAGAGTACCCATCGGAAGAACCAAGTTCCCTGAATTAGTTTTTGGGCTAAGCCTGAACGGTGAATATAAAGGTTTCGACATTCAACTGTTTTTCCAGGGAGCAGGATTAACAACGTATGGTTATAGCGGCTTTTTAGCTCATCCTTATTCCGAAGGTAAAGGAAGTACATTGTTTGAACACCATATCAACAATAGTTGGACGCCGGAAAACAGAAATGCAGAGTTCCCTCGTTTATATTACGGTGGAAACCCAAACAATAATTATACTTCTTCCTTCTGGCAAAGAGACGGCTCTTACCTGCGCCTGAAAAATATAGAAATAGGATACGATTTCAAAAAGTATGTCCTTAAGAATATACCTCTTATCCAAGGATTAAGAGTATTTGTTAGTGCACAGAACCTGTTTACGATCTCCGCTATCAAATATATGGACCCGGAGTTACGTACCGATAATAAAACTGATGCCAGCATGGATGGTTCGGCATACCCACAGATGAAGAACTATACACTTGGAGCAAACATTACCTTCTAATATTAAAATTATCACATTATGAAAAATATAAAATTATCACTTTTATTCCTGCTGGCATTTTTGTCGTATGGCTGTAATAGTATATTGGATAAAACACCTCTGGACGAGATTGGGGATGATGCATTCTGGGCCGATCCTACCTTAGTCGACTACTATGTGAATAACCTATATTCGACCATCTATCTTGACCAACGTCTGGAGCAGGAGAACAGAACAGATAATTCAGTCTCTGCCCAAAGAGATAAATTCCGTGCCAGTACTTATTTGTTCAATTATAATCTTGTAAGTGCAACCGAACCGAATGATAATATTTGGAACGGGCATTATGAAAAGATTCGAAAATGTAACCGTTTCCTGGAAAGAATAGGAGATGCAAGCATTGAAGAAGAGAAAAAAGATGTATTGTCGGGACAAGTCTATTTTCTCCGGGCTATGTTCTACTTCGACCTGGTAAAACGTTACGGAGGCGTAGTTTTGCTGGATAAAGTTCTTACCATGGATGATAACTGGGAAATTCCCCGGAGTTCTGAAAAAGAAAGTTATGACTTTATTATCGCAGATCTGAACAAAGCAACCGAGCTATTACCAGAATCGTGGAGTGGGAAAGATAAAGGACGAGCTACTAAAGGAGCTGCATTGGCTTTAAAATCAAGAGCTGAATTATACGACAAACGATATACCGATGCTATTAAGAGTTGTGAAGAAGTGCGCAAAATAGGATATGAACTGATACCCGGAACAACACCGGAAAAGTATCGTTCCATCTGGTGGACAACGAACAAGGAGAATAAAGAAATCATTTTTGACTTACAGTTCAAAAGTCCGGACGTTTACAATAATATGATGGTCTACAATTTGGTTTGCTATATCAATAATCCTTATGGAGACAGAGGCTGGGGAGGCCTTTGCCCTACGCAAAATTTAGTTGATGAGTTCGAACTGAAAGATGGTTCTCCTGCTCCCAGATTCTCCCAGAAAAGCAATAGTGAGATTTTTGATGTCAATACTACCGGTATTTTCGAAAATAGAGAACCACGTTTTTATGCCAATATAGTATATCACGGTTCACAGATATTCTTTAACGGGGATAAAGGTCCGGTGACTGTCGATCACTACCTAATGGATACTCCTGATAAAGGAGATGCTTCGCAAACAGGTTATAATGTTTGGAAATGGATTGATTACGATAACTTTAATTATCCGTATGCAGGAGCTTCCGGTAAGGACCATAGCATTAACTGGATAATGATCCGTTATGCAGAAATCATTTTGAATGAGGCAGAAGCCAGGCTTGAAACAAACGACATACAAGGTGCATTAAAGTCGGTCAACGAAATCAGGGCACGGGTAGGATTACCAGCCTACACAGAAACAAACCAGGAAAAGCTTCGCCAATTGATCCGAAAAGAACGTCGTCTGGAGTTAGCTTTTGAAGATCATCGTTTTTATGATGTTCGTCGCTGGAGGATCGGAGAACAGACACAAAACAAACTTCAAGGACTGAGATTTAGTTCTCCTACAGAATTCACAGTAGAGACTGTTGATACTCGTAGTTGGGATGATCGTCTTTATCTACATCCTATTCCATATGAAGAAATCATAAGAGTTAGCGCGATAAAACAAAATCCGGGTTTCTAATCACAATTGTTTAATTTCAAATCTTTTGAGTTATGAATAAATTAAAATATATTTTGATAGCATTCATCTGCATATGTCTTTTTTCCTGTGAAAAAGCAGAGATTCCTGATGCCCCTAATTTTGATAAAACAGAGATTTTACTTGTCAATGCTTACGATACTAACAAAAGTAATATCTCATCGGACAACCCTGTTATTGATGCAGAGAAAGGGACTATACTGATCACTGTTAAACCGGGAGTCGATCTGACAAAGATATTCCTAACTTGTGGCTTGTCTTCAGGTGCAAATATTTCCCCTGCTTTAAACGGGTATGATGATTGGTCATCAAAAACAAAATCATTTACGGTAACTTCGGCCAGTGGAACCCGTTCACAAGCATGGACAATCACTCTCAACGGTATCTAAAAAATAATTATATGAAAAAGTCAATTTTTATCTGGATTGTAACAGCTATATGTATGACCGGTTGCAATCAAACAACAGTTTCTCCACTTGATCGTTGGATGGCCGGTTCAGCCAATGATGACGTATTTGTCGACATGACGCAAGAAGACATGAATGCACTCATCCAAAACGATCTGAAGTATCTGGAAATAGATTGGGCCTATTCTACGGAAAAAACGTATGAAGAGATCGAATCCTGGGCTATCGCTGTAAAAGAGCGGGCTGATAAGGCCGGTATCACCATTTGGTCTGTACATTTACCATTCGGAGGGCCGTTCGACATATCACAAACGAACGACACTTTACGACAAAAAGCCGTAGAGTTAAATATGAATGATATGATTTTAAGTGCAAAGATCGTTTCTCCTCAGAAGTTTGTTATTCATCCCAGTGCAGAACCTATTGCGGATGAAGAACGGGCTGCAAGAATAGAGGCCAGTAAAAAGTCCTTACAGGAACTGGCAACTAAAGCAAAAAAGCTGAATATTCCTTTGCTTGTAGAAAATCTACCTAGAACATGTCTTGGAAATACTTCCAGCGAATTACTGGAGATCATTAACGGTATTGATAATACCGCTATTTGTTTCGATGTAAACCATTTGTTAATCGAACCTCAAACAACTTTCATCGAAAATACAAAAGGTAAGATTCAAAATACTCATATGTCTGACTACGACCGTAAAAATGAACGCCACTGGTTACCGGGAGAAGGCGTAATCGACTGGACAGAATTACTTTCTGCCTTAGTGAAAGCCGGATATGAAGGTCCGTTCATTTATGAAGCCAGTAAAGGAAAAGATCCCGACACCGTAACTATCCAAAGTCTGGGAGACAGATGGAAAAAGTTAAAACAAGATTATGCGGCAGCCAATAAATAGAAGGTAATCTTCTTTACTATTCCCCGGTTTATACTAATTAAAAAAGTATAAGCCGGGGATTTATTATAATTATCGTTATAATAAATTTGGACTTAGTTCTAGAAGAACTCGATCTACACCTATGACGTAATCGGTTAATTATCAGAGAAGTGATAATTTTGATGGGCTTTGCTTACTTTATCCACATCATTTTTCATTATTGGATTTGATACACAATATTAATAAGTTATATTATAAATAGATTATATTTGCATTAAATAAGTACAATAGTTCTTCTAGAACAAAGTTTTACTCCATGAAAACAACAACATTAACCGATCAAAGAGAAGATATCAAGTTTGAAGATATTTATCTTTCTTACTTCTCTAAAATGAAGTACTTTGCTTTGGAATATGTTATACGAGAAGAGGATGCGGAAAACATTGTTCAAGACGTATTCACAGAGCTCTGGGAAAAAAGAGAAATACTTTCCATGCAGATAAATCTGATCGCATACTTGTTTACCACAGTTAAAAACAAGTGTCTGAATCACTTACGACATATAACAATCGTACAGGAAACAGCAAATCTCATCCAAGAGGAATATCTTATTAATCTCCGAATGAATTTGAACTCATTGGAAGCATTTGATCAAAACCTGTTTTCCGATGAGGATATTGAAAAAATAATAACCAGAGCATTAAATACCTTATCTCCTAAATGCAGAGAAATATTCGTTATGAGTAAAATCGAGGGAAAAAAACAGAGACAAATCGCTACAGAGCTTAATATTTCTATCAATACAATTGAAACTCAGATCGGTATAGCTTACAAAAAACTAAGGACAGAACTAAAGAGACACCTTCCTCTCCTTCTGTTTTTTCTCTATTTATAAAAAAACAAAAATTTTTTTGTTCCACACTTGGCGGATTTTTTCAGGACAAGTGTTTATATAATAACAAGCCGATGTATGGACGAACAAATTAAAAAATATTTCCAGGGGGAACTTGATACAACAGATAGATTAAAGCTGTTAAGGCAAGTCGAAGCAAACGATAAATTGAAAAGTGAATTTATCGAATGTAAAAACACATATGCTTTGCTGTCGCTCTCCGATCAGGTAAATGATAAGAAAGCAAACCAGGAAGGCTATCTTCGATTTAATAACAAAATCAAAACAAAAAGATTCAGACAGGTATTACTTCGCATAACTAGCTATGCTGCTATCATCACTTTATTGATCGTATCAACCTACTGGATTACCGCAAACTATTATACAAAGCCATTTTCAACAATAGCAGACAACAGACTTTATGTACCGGCCGGTCAGCGAGTCAAACTGACACTACAAGATGGAACAGATGTATGGCTAAATTCGCAAACAACATTAGTTTATCCGGCTGTCTTTTCAGGAAAAGAAAGGCGAATATCAGTCGAAGGAGAAGCTTATTTTGATGTAGCCAAAAATCCGGAAAAGCCTTTTATCGTTTCATCACAAGGAATAGAAATGAAGGTTTTAGGCACAAAGTTTAATGTTCATAGTTATCCTGGGGAAAAAGATATACAAACCAGTTTGATAGAAGGATCACTTCATGTTTATTTTTCCAGACCTGACAAGAGAGGAGTCATCCTAAAACCGAACGAACAGGTAACAATAAAGGATGGAACAATGAGAATTGGAGCGATCCCTCACCATGAATATTTTTCATGGAGAGACGGTATTTATAGTTTCGAAAATGAATTACTTATCGACATTCTAAAGAAATTACAACTCTATTATGACGTAAAAATAGAGATAAAAGATCCTTCCATATTCAAATGGGAATATACCGGAAAATTCCGGCAACGTGACGGCATTGACGAAATTCTACGTATGATACAAAGAATACATAAATTCAAAATTGAAAAAGATGAAGATAATAATATTATCACATTAAGTAAATAAAATGTATAACCTCAAAATAAGAAAGCCTATGATAACACACTAGTAAAAAATAACGGCAGATGCTGGAACCATCCGCCGTTAAAAAATAAGCAAACACTATCAAGTTAATTTTTAGTATTCACCTAATATTCAGCAAAGATATGAAAATAAAAACTTTGTTACCACTCTTTTTTGTAGAAGACGAACACATTAAGGAATATTTCAGAATCATGAAAATATCACTGTTTATACTATTCGCCTGTGTTTTCCAAATGGTAGCAGTTAATTCGGAAGCGCAAAATACCATTATTAAATTGGAAACCGAGGTCTTATCTGTCGGTCAACTTATCAATCAGATAGAAAAACAAACAGATTACCTGGTTGTATTCAGAAACCGGGAAGTTGATACCGAACGTGCTATTACCGTACATAAAAAATCCGGTAAAATAATCTCTTATCTGGATGATGCTTTTAAGAATACGGATATCACTTACGAATTCGATAACAAGTATATCTTATTATTGAAAACAAACAGTACAGACAAATCCGCTCTTATCAATCAACAAACCAGAAAAATAACCGGTACGGTTACAGATAATAACGGAGAGCCGATCATCGGTGCCAATGTAGTCGTAAAAGGTACTACCAACGGAACTGTAACGGATTTCAATGGCCAATATACATTGGAAGTTCCCCAGGGAGCAGTCCTCCAAATTTCATACATCGGTTATTTAACGAAAGAATTAGCTGTCAATAGTAATAAAACGGCAGATGTGAAATTACTGGAAGATACGCAAAGTATCGAAGAAGTAGTTGTTGTAGGATACGGCACACAGAAAAAAGGCGAAGTAGCCAGTTCTATTTCTACGATCAAGTCTGAAAACTTCGTTAAATCCCCAACAACAGATGCTGCCCAGTTGATTAAAGGACAGGTTCCGGGTCTGAGTATTATTACTCCGGATGCAAACCCTACTTCTACCGCACAGATCTCATTACGTGGTATCACCACATTGAAAGCCAGTACCAGTCCGCTAGTTCTTATCGACGGAATCCCTGGTGATCTAAACTCAGTTTCACCTGATGATATTGAACAGATAGACGTATTGAAGGATGGTTCTGCCGCTGCAATTTATGGTACCCGTGGTACTAACGGTGTTATCCTGATAACAACCAAAAACGCTAACGGGGAAATGCCTACGGAAGTAGATGTCAATGCCTATGTTTCTACCCAGCAGATCACTAAAACCCTACCGTTTATGAAAGCAGACGAATATCGTCAACGCGTTCAGGAAGGATGGCCGGGAGGTCAGGATGACGGCTCATCTACCGATTGGCTGGATGAAGTCACTCGTACTCCGTTCACACAAATTTATAATATCAGCATGCGTGGTGGAAGTCGAACAACCAATTATGTTGCAAGTTTTGAATACAGAGGTTTGAACGGACTAATCAAACGAACTAATAATGAAATGTTCTACCCGCGTATCGAGATCACACACCGTATGTTCAATAATAAATTGAAATTGAATGCCAGCTTAAGTGGCTATAAACAAACTTATTTCTCCGGATCAGACGGAGGCGGTTACAATAGTGAAGTATATAGAAATGCGTTAATTTATAATCCGACAACGCCGGTATATGATAAAGATGGAAATTATTCTGAAAGTTCGAAAAATGAATATTATAACCCAGTATCATTACTGAATGAAGTAGAAGGAGAAAACCAGGCGACGAATTTACGTATGTTCGCCAATGTGACTTATACTCCTATCGAAGGACTGGATATTAAATATCTGTTCTCTTCCAATACCTACAATCAGGTCAGAGGATATTACGAATCACAAGAGCATAAATCATCCTGGAGAGACGGTAAAAACGGATATGCTTCACGTGGTTCCACGCGTAAGAATGAGGATCTTTCCGAATTAACCGTTCAATGGAGAAAAACATTATTTGAAGATCATTCATTTACACTTCTGGGAGGATATAGCTGGCAAAAAACGAATTATCAGAACTTCTATATGCAGAACTTCAACTTCCCGTCTGACGACTATACCTACAATAATATGGGAGCAGGACAAGCTTTAAAAGATGGACGAGGAACCTAATTCTCGGAAGCAAATGAAAGTAGACTGATCGGTTATTTCGGCCGTTTGAATTATAGCTATAAAGGTAAATACATGTTTGCTGCTAGTATACGTCATGAAGGTTCAACCAAATTCGGAGCCGATCATAAATGGGGTAACTTCCCCTCTGTTTCAGCAGCATGGAATATCAAAGGTGAAAGTTTTCTGGATGATGTGGAAGCGCTGTCTATATTGAAACTACGCGCCGGATACGGTGTTACAGGAACTGTTCCTACTGATCCGTATATGTCATTAAACACCCTGAATTTTGGAACTTATGTCTATTACAATAATGAATGGATCAAAACTATTCGACCTGACTCGAATGCAAATCCGGATTTAAGATGGGAAAAGAAAAAAGAGATTAACGTTGGCTTTGATTTTGGTTTCCTGGATGATCGTATTACAGGTAACATCGACTATTACAATCGTAAAACAGAAGATTTGCTTTGGGATTACGATGTGCCTTCTCCTCCTTATTTGTTCTCCAATATGGTTGCAAATGCTGGTTCTATGCGAAATCAAGGTATAGAAGTGGGAATTACGGCTATTCCGGTACAAACGAAAGATTTCCAATGGACCACCTCTATGAACTATTCCAGCAATAAAAATGAATTGTTATCACTTTCTAATGATCAGTTCATATCAAGCGGCTATTCCGATCAGGGATCTACCGGAGAACCTCTGCAAACGACAACCCACCGTATTCAGGAAGGACAACCTATCGGCAATTTCTGGGGATATAAGAGTGTCGATATCGATGAGAACGGTCATTGGATCATAGAAGGAGCCGACGGTAATCCAAAGCCGATTTCGCAACAGCAGCCAACCGATAAACAGATCATCGGTAACGGTCTTCCTAAACATTATCTGAACTGGAACAACTCCTTAAGTTATAAAAACTTCGATTTTAATATTACTATGCGTGGAGCTTTTGGTTTTGATATATTGAATATGCCTCGTTTGCAATATGAAGCACCGGTTATGTTATCAAGAGGTAATGTATTAAGTGCCGCTTTTGAAACAAAATACGGTAAAGTACCTCTGGCTGCCGATCAGGAATTACAATACGTTAGCTATTATATAGAAAACGGTAGCTATTGGAAAATCGACAATGTAACTCTAGGATATACATTTAACTTCAATACCTGGATCAAACGTTTGAGAATCTATGGTACGGTATCTAACCTGGCTACAATTACCGGTTATTCCGGTATCGATCCGGAAGTTAGCATCAGCGGTCTGGATCCGGGTGTTGATAATAAGAACCGTTATCCCTCTACGAGAACTTATACATTAGGAGTTTCTGTTAAATTTTAATATGTAATATATTATGAAGAGCTATATAAAATTATTTTTAGCATTGTGTTGCTCAGGAACCATCATTTCCTGCAGCAATGATATGGATGAAAAAGTTTATTCTAAGATAACTGAACAAACATACAATTATACAACCAGTGATTTTTCACCATCTGTGGGCAGCGTTTATAGCTATTTACGAAGCTTTACAGACCATTGGGGATACTTTTCTGCTCAGGAAGTAACTGCAGATGCCATTGTAATGCCTCCTAATGCCTCAGGCTGGGATGACGGTGGTGTTTACCGACGTATGCACTATCAGACATGGAATTCAGAGCAAGACCATGTAAAAAATATATGGTCGGTGTTTTACCAAGGAGCTTTGTTATGTAATAAAATTATTGATCAAATAGAAACAGGCATTCTCCCCGCTCCATCAGATGCAGAAAAAACAACTGGTCTGGCCGAACTGAGAGCAATGCGTGCATATTACTACTGGCAAATCTGCGACAACTTCGGTGAAGCCCCGTTGGTTACAACGACATCAATGGATTTACCGGCTAAAAATACCCGTAAAGAAATCTATGACTTTGTTGTAAAAGAATTGCAGGAATCAATTCCTTCGTTAAGCGAAGAACAAGGAGGAGGTAATTACGGACGTATGACGAAATGGGCAGCAAAAGCATTACTTGCAAATGTATATCTGAATGCAAATGTTTATATCAACGAAGAACATTGGAATGATTGTATTCAACAATGCGACGATATCATTAACAGTAATAAATTTGCCTTGTCGGATAACTATAAAGATCCATTCCGGACAACAGGTGTAGAAAGTTCCAAAGAGGTCATTTTTACCATTCCCTTTGACGAAAATCTAGCCGGAGGAAACAGTATATTTATGTTCTCCTGGCATGGAGAGTTAAAGAAAAAATATGAAACAGAAGCAACTCCATGGGGTTGTGGTTCCGCAATGGGAGTATCTCAATTTATCGATACTTATAATGTGAAAGATACTCGTCTGGCTGACAGCTGGCTGATGGGAGCACAATTAGCAGCCGACGGTAGCACATTATATGGAACATACGATAAGATGGGAGAACCTATCATTTACACAAAAGACCTCCCTGACGGCAATTATACCAGCGAAATGGAAGGTTATCGTATGAACAAATTTGAAGTGGCAAAAGGTTCACAAAGTTCATCTGGCACAGACGTTCCTTTGTTCCGATATGCAGAAATTCTGATGATGAAAGCAGAATGTTTATTACGTTCAGGAAAATCGGGTGCAGGTGCTTTAGTAACCGAAGTCCGTAAACGGGCATTTAAAGATAACCCCGAACTGGCAACGGTAACAGATGCTCAATTACAGGAAAACACATCATATCAATATGGTTCTGTTGAAAACTATAAGATCACAGACAAAGGAAATACAGATCCTGTAGCATTCGGTAGAATGTACGATGAATTAGGCTGGGAATTCGCTTGGGAAATGCATCGCAGAAGAGATGCCATCCGCTTCGGTGTTTACACAAAGAAAAGTTGGCTATCACATAAGCCACAAGGAGATTACCGGACTGTATTCCCGATACCGGAAAAAGTTTTGACTTCCAATCCGAATCTGGAACAAAATCCCAGCTATAAATAAACAGCTGTAAATCATTATTTAATCTTGTCTCCCCGTCCTTATCGGATGGGGAGATTAAAAAATCTTTGTCCTCATGAATAAGTATATTATTACTTTTTTATTGCTCTTCTGCAGTTCAGGACTTTCATTCAAGGTTATAGGCCAGATACTTGACCATAAAACATTAGATTCGTATGTAGACCGCTTCAATCAGCAAGATGAGGAACTATATGTACAATATATCCCCAATAACCAGGCAAAAAAATTCTTATCCGAAAATATACCCTTGTTTGAATGTCCGGATAAAAACATAGAAGAGATCTACTATTTTCGCTGGTGGACATTCAGAAAACATCTGAAAAAGACACCGGATGGATTTATTGTTACCGAATTTCTTCCAGATGTATCCTGGGCGGGAAAATACAATGGCATATGTTGTCCGGCCTGGTTCCATTTCAGAGAAGGCAGATGGCTGAAAAACAATAAATTCCTGAAAGATTATGCCTATTATTGGATAAAAGGAGGCGGTGCCCTCCGTTCCTACAGTTTTCCTGTTACAGATGCTATATATCAATACTCTCTGGTAACGGGTGACAACCAAATACTCAAAGACCTCTATTCTGAGTTAAAGGAAAATTACATTGAATGGAAAAAGGAAAAGTTTATACCGGAAACGGGGTTGTTCTGGCAGACAGACAACAGAGATGGAATGGAAATATCCATAGGAGGAAACGGGTTTCGGGCAACTATTAATTCTTATATGGCTGCAGAAGCTGCAATCTTATCCAGAATTGCCGAATGGAAAAATGATCCCCAGGCAAAAACACTCAAAGAAGAAGCTGAGAAACTAAAAAACAACCTGTTCAAAAAGCTATGGGACCAGGATGCCGAATTTTTAAAAGTATTGCCACAGGAAACAAATGCCCGATTACAGAATGTCCGCGAACTTCACGGATATACACCATGGGCTTTCGATCTGGCTGATCCGGAATACGCGGTAGCATGGAAATACCTGATGGATACACGCTATTTCTTAGCCCCTTACGGACCTACAACCGCAGAACAATGTCATCCGGAATTCAAGGTGGTCTACGAAGGCCATGAATGCCAGTGGAATGGCCCTTCCTGGCCTTATTCTACCTCTATGACGTTAACCGGACTATCCAATTTATTAAATAATCAGGTCCAACCCTTTATATTTTCAAGTGATTACGTAACTTTACTCACGATTTACGCACGAAGCCAGTATAGGAGGAAAGATAACGGCACACAGATACCATGGATTGATGAAAATCTAAATCCTTTCACAGGGGATTGGATATCACGAACTATACTGAAGCATCGGAATCGTTTACCGGAAGAACGCGGAAGAGATTACAATCATTCTTCTTTTTGTGATCTGATTATAAATGGATTAGTAGGTATCCGTCCACAGGAAGGAAATAGATTGGATATTAATCCATTAGTTCTGGAAGGGCACTGGGATTATTTTTGTCTGGATAATGTGTCCTATCATGGAAGAACCATCTGTGTTCTTTATGATAAAACAGGAGAGAAATATAACAAAGGAACCGGATTATCCATCTTCATCGATGGCCAGAAAGTAGCCTCCTCTCCTACTTTAAAAAGAATTAGTTGTGAATTATAACATTAAAAATTAAGACCATGAAACAGTATCTAGTATTATCTCTGGCTTGTTTGGCGTTATGGGGATGTAGCGGACAAAAACAGGTAGCAGACACTCCCCTCAAAATGATCGACCAGGTAGACTTCTCCCACGTTCATATACAAGACCATTTTTGGTCGCCACGGCTGAGTAAACATATCTCAGCAACATTACCTGTTTGTATAGATCAGATAGAGAACCAGACAGGTCGCATGCAAAACTTTGTCAATGCGGCCAAAGGAGAAGGTGAACATTCCGGTATTTTCTTCGATGATTCGGATGTATATAAAGCACTCGAAGGTATTGCTTATAGCCTCATCAACAATCCGAATCCCGAACTGGAAAAGAAAGCCGACGAATGGATCGATAAGATAGCCGCCGCACAACAACCGGACGGATATATCAATACATTCTATACCCTGACCGGATTGGACAAACGGTGGAAAAATATGGACAAGCACGAAATGTATTGCGCGGGTCATATGATGGAAGCTGCCGTTGCTTATTACCAGGCTACCGGAAAGCGCAAACTGCTCGACGTAAGTATGCGTATGGCAGACCATATGATGAGCCTCTTCGGCCCTGATAAGCGCCATTGGGTACCGGGACATGAAGAAATAGAACTGGCCCTGGTAAAACTCTATCAGACTACCAAAGAACAAAAATACCTGGACTTTGCCAACTGGCTATTGGAAGAAAGAGGCCACGGCCATGGAAGTAAAGGGGACGACGGCAAGTGGGATCCGGCTTACTACCAGGACATCGTTCCGGTTCGCGAGCTGACAGATATTTCCGGCCACGCTGTTCGTTGTATGTATCTGTATTGTGGTATGGCCGATGTTGCTGCCCTGAAGAAAGATACCGGTTACGTGGAAGCGTTGGATCGTCTGTGGGATGATGTTGTTCTACGCAATATGTATGTTACCGGTGGTATCGGTTCTTCCAGACACAATGAAGGATTTACAGAAGATTATGACCTGCCTAATATGGATGCCTATTGTGAGACCTGTGCCTCTGTCGGTATGGTTTACTGGAACCAACGTATGAACCAGTTTACCGGCGACTCCAAATATGTGGATGTACTGGAACGCTCTATGTATAACGGAGCTCTGGCAGGTGTTTCCCTGGCAGGAGACCGTTTCTTCTATGTCAATCCCCTGGAATCAAAAGGAGATCACCACCGCCAGGCCTGGTACGGTTGCGCCTGCTGTCCAAGCCAGATTTCACGCTTCCTGCCCTCTATCGGTAATTATATCTATGGAACATCAGATAAAGCCTTGTGGGTAAACCTTTATATGGGAAATACGACACAAATTACCGTGGATAACAAAGAAGTCACCTTGAAACAGGAGACGGATTATCCATGGGACGGACTGGTTAAACTGACAGTTACCTCTGCACAGCCTTTGAATAAAGAACTACGCATCCGTATTCCGGGATGGTGTAAAAAATATACATTGTCTGTTAATGGCAATCCTGTAAATGCATCGACAGATAAAGGATATGCTATTGTAAAAGACTGGAAATCAGGAGATCAGATCGCACTAAACATGGATATGCCGGTCGAAATGGTTTCTGCTGATCCACGTGTAAAACAAGACGTAGGCAAACGGGCTGTACAGCGCGGTCCACTGGTTTATTGCCTGGAAGAGATTGATAATTCCAAAGACTTTGCCAATCTCAATCTGGCAGCCGGAACTTCTTTCGAAGTAAAAGACGAACCCGGTAAACTGGGAGGCATCAAAGAGATTGAAGCCGTATCCGGCAATCAAAAGTTGTCTTTCATCCCCTACTACACCTGGGATAACCGGGAAGCCGGAAAAATGAAAGTTTGGATCGATTATAAAGAGTAATTCATATATTCTACATGACCATGAACAAATTAATAAAAATCTTTTTCGCATCATTTGCGACCCTTGCGATTGCTTCGGCTGCACCTGCCGGAGGAGAATCCGTGTCTGGTAATTATTTGAATAACCGCCAGCCACTATTACAAAAAACATACATAGAACTTCCTCTAGGTTCTATCAAAGCCGAAGGCTGGATGCAGGAACAACTCATCCGGATGAAAAACGGAATGACCGGACATCTGGATGAGGTCTACGAAAAAGTGATGGGACCACGCAACGGCTGGCTCGGCGGCGACGGCGATGTATGGGAACGAGGCCCGTACTGGATAGACGGCCTGCTCCCACTGGCTTACATTCTGAATGACCAGGCTCTTATAGAGAAAGTAAAACCCTGGATCGAATGGACGCTGGCCTCTCAGAAACCGAACGGCTATTTCGGGCCCGACACCGACCGCAGCTACGAACCGGGATTACAACGTGACAATGCCCAGGACTGGTGGCCCAAGATGGTCATGCTGAAAATCATGCAGCAGTACTATACGGCAACCAACGATACCCGCGTAATCGGTTTCCTGACCAATTATTTCAAATACCAGTTAGCCGAATTACCCAAGAACCCGCTTGGCAAATGGACATTCTGGGGTGAACAACGTGGCGGCGATAACCTGATGATCGTCTACTGGCTGTATAACATTACCGGAGATAAATTCCTGCTCGATCTGGGCGAACTTATCCATAAACAGACATTCAACTGGACGGATATCTTCCTGAACCAGGATCATTTGTCACGCCAGCACAGCCTGCATTGCGTAAACCTAGCACAAGGATTCAAGGAGCCGATCGTTTATTACCAGCAAAACAAAGATCCGAAACAGATACAAGCAACAAAGAAGGCTGTTCATGATATTCATAACACAATAGGTCTGCCTACCGGCTTATGGGGTGGTGACGAATTGCTGCGTTTCGGAAAACCGACAGCAGGTTCCGAACTATGTACGGCTGTAGAAATGATGTATTCGCTGGAAGAAATGCTGGAAATAACCGGCGATATCCAATGGGCCGATTATCTGGAACGGGTAACCTATAACGCACTGCCAACACAGGTAACCGACGATTATTCCGCCCGCCAGTATTATCAGCAAACCAACCAGGTAGCTGTAACCCGCGACTGGAGAGAATTTTCCACTCCCCATGAAGATACCGACATCCTGTTCGGCGAACTGACCGGCTATCCTTGCTGTACCTCCAACCTTCATCAAGGCTGGCCCAAGTTTGTACAGAACTTATGGTATGCTACTGCCGACAACGGTATTGCTGCTTTAGTATATGCCCCGTCACAGGTATCGGCAAAAGTAGCCAACGGCATTACTGTAAATATCAAAGAAGAAACAGCTTATCCTTTCGAAGAGGCCATCCGTTTCAACATTTCCTTCGCCGATAAAAAGGTGAAACAGGCATTCTTCCCCTTCCACATCCGTATACCGGCCTGGTGTAAGAATCCGATTGTCAAACTGAACGGCGAACCGGTCACTATCGACGCCTATCCGGGAACTGTAGCACGTGTGAACCGCGAATGGAAGAACGGCGATGTACTGAGCGTCGAATTACCGATGGAAGTAGCTGTAAGCCGCTGGTACGACAACAGTGCCGTAGTTGAACGTGGCCCGCTGGTATATGCTTTGAAAATGAATGAAAAATGGGAAAAGAAAACATTCGAAAACGAGAAAGCCGGAGAATACGGCAAATGGTATTATGAAGTAACTTCCGATTCTCCCTGGAACTACGCTTTATTACACCGTAGCTTCTCGCCTGAACAGATCAAGACATCTTTTACCGTAGAGAAATCGTCTGCCGTTCCTATTTATCCGTGGAATGTAGAAAATGCACCTATACGCATCAAAACAAAAGCAAAACGGGTAAACAACTGGACACTCGTCAGAGGTTCCGCCGGGCCGGTTCCTTTCTTCACGCAACAAGGTAACGATGTCGGAGAAGAAGAAACGATCGAACTGATACCTTATGGGTGTACAACACTCCGCATTACCGAATTCCCGGTAAGATAATATCTATTCCAAGCCACCTTCAAGAAGATAACATACACTTGAAGGTGGCTTAACTATCTCGTCATAAAGCCAAAATACATAATAATAATATCATATTTGAAACATTATTATCCTGATTAGTAACTACTTTTGTTTTATTACAGATATAAACTAATCAACCATGAAAAAACTCTTTATTTTAACCCTGTGTATTTTTTCCCAGTTTCTTTCTTCCCAGGTAAAACAATTGCCTCCCGGACATCCGGATCGTTCCGTCACTATGGATTTAAAAAAAGGTTTTGCAACGCCTCCCAAAGGATATGGCGAAGTACCTTTCTACTGGTGGATGGGCGATACTTTAACCCGTGAACACCTCACCTACCACCTGGATCAGATGGCTGCAAAAAAAGTGACCAGCTTACAGGTAAATTATGCCCACTCAGACAAAGGAGGAGTCAGTTACGGCTTGACTTTCCCTTCCCGCCCGGCCCTCTTTACTGAAGAATGGTGGGATCTGTTCGGTTGGTTCATGGGAGAAGCGAAAAAACGAAATATGACCGTCAGTCTCAGTGATTACACACTGGGAGTCGGACAAGGTTCTTACGTTGATGATGCCCTAAAGGAAAACCCCGGATTGACGGGAGCCGAACTGAAATTCGAAAGTGATACCATTCAAGGCAGCTATGAAAAAGCATGCCATGAAAATCTGCTTTCCTTATATGCTTACCAGTTGGGAACAGACAGTATGATCATAGAGAACTCCGGTATCGACCTGACCAAAAACCTTACTGACAACAAAATACAATGGCAATCACCGGAAGGTAAATGGATCGTAACGCAGGTATACAGTGCCGCAAAGAAACCGTCACTCGACCCGATGCATCCCCTCTCGGGCAAAAGTTATGTCAAACATTTTTTCCAACGGTTCGAAGACCGTTTCCCGGAACAATCCAAAGGAGGACTCAACTTCTTTTTTTCTGATGAGCTAAACTTCAACCTGCACGGCTGCATCTGGAATTCAATCTTCAGAGATGAATTCAAAAAACGGAAAGGATACGATATCGTCCCCTACCTCGCCGCCCTGTTCACCCATATAGGTTCAATCACTCCTAAAATCCGGCTGGATTATAATGACGTCATGGTATCGCTCAGCGAAGAGAACTTCTTCATCCCCGTATACCAATGGCACGAAGATCGTAACCTCATTTACGGCTGCGACCATGGCGGACGCGGAAAAGATGTCAGCGAATTCGGCGATTATTTCCGTACCCAGCGATGGAACCAGGCACCGGGTTGTGATCAGCCCAACTTCTCGAAAGACGTTATAAAAAATAAAGTAGCCTCTTCCATCGCACATCTTTACGAACGTCCGAGAGTATGGCTGGAAGGTTTTCACAGTAGTAAATGGGATAGCAACACAGCTCATGTTACCGACGCGATCTTTGCTAATTTTGCCATGGGTCAGAACCTGCTCAGCCTGCATGGTTTCTTTTACAGTACGGTAGGAGGCTGGTGGGAATGGGCACCTCCGTGTAATCATACCCACATGCCTTATTGGGAACAAATGGGGCCCCTACTCGAATGTTCCGAACGTTTGAGTTATGTTCTCTCACAAGGATATCACCGGGCCGATATAGCAATTCTCTATCCCGTAGAACCGGTAGTAGCCGGATACGGTAACGATGCTGTGGAAAAAGCTTTCAGCCTGGGAGATTTTCTTTATAAGAAAGGTATCGATTTCGACTTCATGGATTACCAATCGTTGGATAAGGCAACCGTAAAGAACAGTAAACTTCATATTTCAGGAGAAGAATTCAAAGTACTTATTATCCCTTCCATGAAGGCCATTCGTCACTCTTCCCTGGAAAAAGCACTGAAATTCAAACAAAGCGGAGGCATTGTCATCAACCTCGGCGATTTACCCGAAGCAACAGAGAAGAAAGGATTAAATGACACCCGTGTAAACACATTACTCGACAAACTATTCAAAACATCCGGCAATAACGCATTTATCGCCACAAGCAACAAAGAGATCCTCCATATTCTTGACTCACATCTTACCCGCGACTTCCGCATCACTTCCGGGCAGGATAAACAGGATGAACCTTATATCATGCACCGGAAAATAGCAGGTAAAGATCTCTACGCCGTATATAATGTACCTAAAGATACAGAATGCTTCTTCCGCGCAACAGGCGGGATAGAACTATGGGATCCATGGACCGGAACTTCCCGGGAAATATCCGCATCATCCGTTACCAACGAAGGAACCTGTATCCGTATGCCACTCGATAAGCAGGATATGCATATCTTCGTATTCGATCCAGCCCGGAAAGCCACGATCTCAATCCCTGTGGAACACAAAATAACAGAGACAATCGTACTAGATGGTGAATGGGAATTCGAACTCAAACCGAGCCTGGATAACCAATTCGGTGATTTCCACTGGCCTGCTACCAAAGAAATACTGGGAGCTTATATTTACAAAGCGCGCTACAACCAAAGCTCCAATGCTACAGACGGGTGGCAATCTCCTTCCTTCAACGATGATGACTGGACATCCAAGACTTTCACATTCGCTCCCCGCTTTATGCTGCTGGAAGCCACTCCAGAATTGACAGAAGAACTGATTTTCAGCAATCTCCCAGGAAAATCCGAAGGTATCATAGACAGTAATAAAGAATACCGCTGGAAGCCGTACGAATTCTCCTGGCGCTGGGGAGTAGAAAACGATTACGGCCATCAAGGATGGCACGGACTGAAAGCAACCGTACACGATGAATTCATCAGGTTAGGCGAATTCAAACAGGAATTCAGAGAAACACTACGAGTAGAAGACCCAAGCGGTAATAAAAACTATTATCTCTATTCGAATGTACTGGCTCCGGAAGCAGGAACCTACCAACTCTCACTCGGAGAACTGAAGCCGGCAGCCGTTTATATCAATGGAAAGCAGACCGAGGACTTATCGGGAAGTATCTTATTGAAAGAAGGTCTCAACGAAATCGTACTGCATTACGATACTTTCGGTGTAACCTGGTGCGTCATCCGAAAACAAGGCGACACCCCGCGTATACTCAAAGAAGCAACAGCCGAAAAACCATTGGCTACCAATTTCAGAGGAGATCGTTCGATACTCCCGTTCGATATCAGACAGACACAGGAAGCAACCTACGGGCAATATCGTTTCAAATCGGCTCCGGGACTCGAGAAATTCGTATTTTCCGCTTTCGGAAAACCGGAAGTATGGGTAGACGGAAAAGCCTGTCTGCTAGATATTAAAGGAAAACGCGCGGACGGTTGCATAACCTATGAGGCCACAATCCCTAACCCAAACAAACGGGTATCTACAGTCGCCATCCGTATAGAAGAAGAATGGGGTAATACCGGTGGAGCGGCTATTGATGGTCCGATCAGACAGATATGCGGGGAAGGCTTGATTGCAGCCGGCGACTGGTCACAGATAGAAGGTATCTCGACCTATTCAGGAGGTGCCTGGTATCGTAAGAATATCCAACTGCAAGATATAGCAAATAACCAGAGAGTTCATCTGAACCTCGGCAAAGTCATTTCTACTGCAGAAGTATGGATAAACGGCAAAAAAGCAGGACTGAAACTGACTGCCCCCTGGCTATTTGACATTACCGATTATGTTAAAGCCGGTAATAATAAGATTGAAGTATTGATACATAACACGGCTGCCAACTACTATCTCTCCGTTCCAACACAATACCGGGGAAAAACGACTGCCGGACTTTTGGGAACCGTATCGATAGAGATTACAGAAAACAGATAAACACGAACAAGGGACAAAAATCATAAAGATTCCGTCCCTTGTTTTTGTATGTAAAATAGAAATTACAGAGGTATTGGCTAAGCTTGTGTATTTGTATTTGTCGTTGTTGTTGTATTAGTTGTATTATTTGTATTGGCAGTCTGAGTTGTAGCACCGGCAACAGGAGCCTGTACTTTTGCTTCTTCCCAATGGAAAGGTTCGAACTGCGCATTCGGATCGACCCACGATGCTTTTTTGGAAGCATAGATAATAAACGGGGCGGCCACTACAACAATAGCACCGATAATCAATACGGCAAACCAAACAGTATTACTACCGACAGAAATCTGACTCGGCGGAATAAAGCTTAATATAAAGGCCAGTAATGAACCACAGAAACCAAGGCCACCGATAAACCACATCAGACCGTTACCATGTTTACCGATACGGAACGGACGATTGGCTTTTTTCATCCGGTAACGCAATGCGATTGCACCGGAGAACATCAATAGGTACATAACCAGATAAAGGATCACTGTTAACTGTGATAAGATCTGATAAAAACTTTGTACTGAAGGCATTACAACGAACAGTAAGCTCAATAAAGTAACAGCACATCCCTGTACTAACAGAATATTTTTCTGAACACCGATCTTGTTTGTTTTCTGGAAGAAAGGAGGCAGATAACCAGCCTTACCAACTGTAAAGATACCTTTTGACGGACCGGCAACCCATGTTAATACACCTGCCAGTACACCGAATGCCAGGGCAATAGCAATAATAGGAGACAACCAGGAAGCATGGATGAATTTGAAATAGTTATCAAAACCAACCAATAGACTTTGTGTCAGGTTAATATCTTTCTGAGGAATGATAACGCCCAGTGAGAAAGTTCCCAACACGAAAATAAGAACTGTGATCAACGCACCGATAAATACAGCTTTCGGATAGTTCTTAGAAGGATTTTCAACATCTTTTACGTGGATACCACCCATTTCCATACCTGCATAAAACAGGAAGATACTGGATGCAAGAACCAGGTTATCGAACTTAGAAAAATCAGGGAAGAAATTACCATGGAAGTCCATATTCGAATGACCACCCATCGACAGGTAAACGATTCCGAGAATGATCAACAGAGCAGCCGGAAGGATCGTACCGACAATACCGCCTACTTTAGCAACTTTACCTACCCAGCTCAACCCTTTCAATGAAATAAAGGTAGCCAGCCAGTAAATGATCAATACAACAGCTAATGTGTACATTTTATTTGAAGCCAGTGTCATGTCATGCGCATCATTCATTCCTATAAAAGCAATGGATACTGCACCGAAGGTTAACACAGTGGGATACCAGATCGTACTTTCAATCCATTGTACCCAGATGGCGAGGAATCCCCATTTCTTACCGTAGGCCTCTCCTACCCATCTAAAAACTCCACCCTGCTTATCCTGGAACATGGCTGCTAACTCAGCTGCCACCAGCGACGTCGGGATCAAAAAGACAATTGCCGCAAATAGATAATAAAAGGCTGAACTTAATCCGTATACAGCCTCGGCTGGTAGTCCGCGGA
>OGZX01001281.1_pt1 | contig 26240 bp, 15 predicted proteins | sample 1576881 | NCBI WGS metagenome assembly OGZX01 (sample SAMEA3541542, study PRJEB24748) | human gut metagenome | biome: human gut; feature: human-associated habitat; material: faeces | place: China | collected 2012
TCTTTAGGGCCGATGCCGTCCATCCAGTGGTACTCGTCGGCAAAGCAACCGCCCGGCCAGCGAAGAACGGGAACCTTCAGTTCTTTCAGTGCATTGAATACGTCGGTGCGATAACCGTTAGTATTGGGAATGTCAGACTTTTCGCCTACCCAAAGACCACCGTAGATACAGGTGCCCAGATGTTCGGCAAACTGACCGTAGATTTCCTTAGGGATAATCTGCGAGCCTTGGTCGGCATGCAGAGTGATCGTTGCGCTTTTCTGTGCCGAGAGCGGAAGGGTGGCAGCCAGGAAGAGGCTGCTGATAATAAGTTTGTTTTTCATGTTGAATATAAATTAAAAGAATGAATCGTTTTTCTCTTGATTTAGCTTTTTACTTCTTGAATTTCACGGCTGCTTCTTCGATCGGCAGTCCGGCTTTATAACTCTCGATGTAGGTGTTGAAGCCTGCTACCTCTTCGGCGGTGGGCACTACTTCGATACCGGCATCACCGGCAAATACGTGCTCGTCCAGGAAGTCGGCGAGAGATTGATGCTTTTCATTGTTCACAAGGTAAGAACCCAGCAGGGCAATGCCCCATGCACCGCCTTCGCCGGCAGTCTCCATGACGGAGATGGGCGAGTTGATGGCTGCTGCGAGTACCCGTTGTCCTACGCCTTTGGTCTTGAACAATCCACCGTGGCCCGTGATTCTGTCCACTTTGATTTTCTCTTCATTGAAAAGGATGTCGTTACCAATCTTGAGCACTCCGACGGAAGCATACAGGTGCGTCCGCATGAAGTTGGCGAGGTTGAATTTGTCGCCTGCCGAGCGTACGAACAGCGGTCTGCCGTCGGCAAGTCCGGTCACCGGTTCGCCCGAGATGTAGTTGTACGAGATTAGTCCCCCGCAATCTGCCTGGCCTGTAAGGGCGTGGTTGTAGAGTTTTCCGTATATTTCGTCCATATCTACGGGGATACCCATCAGTTCCTGGTATTCTTTGAAGAGGTTGACCCATGCGTTGAGGTCGGAAGTACAGTTGTTGCAGTGTACCATGGCTACGAGGCTTCCGTCCGGTGTGGTCACCATGTCAATCATTTCGTAGGGTTTCGACAAATCTTTCTCCAATACAATCATGGAGAATGAAGATGTACCTGCCGATACATTTCCGGTGCGCTGCTTCACGGCGTTGGTGGCAACCATACCCGTTCCGGCATCTCCTTCGGGCGGACATACCGGTATGCCTGCTTTCAGGTGACCCGATACGTCGAGTTTTCCGGCACCTTCCGGGGTGAGGAATCCTGCATTCGCCCCTGCCGGCAATACTTTGGGCAGAATGTCCTGCAACTTCCAGCTGTATCCTTTGGGAGCAACCAGGCGGTCGAACTTGGCTATCATTTCAGCAGAATAGTCCTTAGTGTCCGGGTTGATGGGAATCATGCCCGATGCATCGCCTATGCCCAACACCTTTTGGTCTGTTATCTGCCAGTGTACAAAACCTGCAAGAGTGGTCAGATAATCAATGTCCTTGACGTGCTCTTCATTGTCCAGAATAGCCTGATACAAGTGGGATATGCTCCATCTTAGCGGGATGTTGTAGACAAACAGTTCGGACAATGCTGCCGCAGCCCGGGCTGTATTGGTGTTTCTCCATGTGCGGAACGGTACAAGGATTTCTTCTTTCTCGTTGAAAGCCATATAACCGTGCATCATGGCGCTGACGCCGATGGCGGCGAGGGTCTCTATCTCTATGTCATAAAGGGCTTTTACGTTTGCGCGAAGGTTGGCGTAGCAATCTTGAAGTCCATACCAGATGGCTTCAACGCTGTATGTCCAAAGTTCGTCGACTAATTGGTTTTCCCAAGTGTGGCTGCCTTGGGCTATCGGCTTGTTTTCCTGGTCAATCAGGACGGCTTTTATTCGTGTGGAGCCGAACTCTATACCCAGAATAGCTTTGCCTGTTTCGATAGTTGATTTTGCATCTAATTTCATACTGGAATTAATAATTTAAGGTATAACGATGATTGTGGGATAATGAAATTAAAAGTGCCATGAACAGGATTGTCTGCGGCACTTTTAATTTCGGTTATTATACCGGTTCGCTTTTAGCAAAGCGCCTTGTTCAACATATAGTAAACTTCATTCATGCGCAGTTCTTGCTTGAAGCCGCTGATGGTAGTGTTCTCGTCGATAACCACCATTTCGATACCTGCCATTTCGGCAAAGTCTTCCCAGTATTCTACGGTCAGGTCGTAAGAGAAGCTGGTGTGGTGGGGACCACCTGCCAGAATCCAAGCCGCGGCACCTACTTCGAGGTTAGGCATCGGAATCCACAGTGCGCTGGCAACGGGGAGCTTGGGCAGCGGTTTACTCTTGATACACTCTACCTTGTTCACGATGAGGCGGAAGCGGTTGCCCAGGTCTACGATGGTAGCAGCCACACCTTCGCCTTGCTTGCTGGTGAAGACGAGACGTGCCGTTTCGCTGTCGATACCGATGGCGAGGCGGTGTACTTCCAGTTTCGGTTTCTGCTCGGCGATGAGCGGGCAAACTTCCAACATGTGTGCTTGCAGGATGGCGCTCTGTGCACCGTCGAAGTTCAGTGTGTAGTCTTCGAGGAAGGAACAGCCCTTCGGCATACCCTGGCTCATGAACCAAGTGGTGCGGTAGAGGGCGGCAGTTTTCCAGTCACCTTCTGCACCGAAGCCGTAGCCTTCTGCCATCAGTCGTTGGGATGCCAGTCCGGGGATTTGGTCGAAGTCGCCCAGGTCGTTGAAGTTGGTGGTGAAAGCTTTGGCGCCTGTATCCTTCAATACGCGGCGGATGGCGATTTCTGCTTTGGCAGAGTTCCATACCTTGGTATAGGCTTCAGTGCCTTCCTTTTCGAGGGCGGCATCGTGGTCGTAGAGTTTGAAGTATTCGGCAACAAGGGCTTTTACATCGGCATCGGCAACCGCGTTATAGTAAGTCATAACATCGTTGATGGGGTAGTAGTCTACGTGATAACCCAACACTTGTTCTGCGCTTACCTTGTCGCCGTCCGTTACGGCTACGTTGTTCATCTGGTCGCCGAAGCGGATGATGAGCATATCCTGTGCATCGGCCCATGCGGCAGCTACGCGCATCCATGCGGCAATCTGCATCTGTGCCTTTTCATCTTGCCAGTGGCCAACTACCACTTTGCGGTTCTTGCGCAGGCGGGTAACGATGTGTCCGAATTCGCGATCACCGTGAGCCGACTGGTTCAGGTTCATGAAGTCCATGTCCATTGTATCCCAGGGAATCTCCTTGTTGAACTGGGTGTGGAAGTGCAGCAACGGCTTCTTCAGTTCCTGCAATCCGTGAATCCACATCTTGGCAGGAGAGAAAGTGTGCATCCAGGTGATGACACCGATACACTTCTCGTCATTGTTGGCTGCCTTGAAAGCGGCGGTTACTTCTTTGGAAGAATTTACCGTACCTTTATAAACTACCTTTACGGGCAGACGGCCGGAATCATTCAGGCCTTTTACCATTTCGTTACTGTGTGCGTCTACTGCTACTACTGCGTCACCTCCGTACAAGAGCTGTGCTCCTGTTACGAACCATACTTCATATTGATCAAATGCGTTCATAATTTCTTGTTTCTTTAATTGTTATTCTTGTTTGTTAATTCATCTTTGTTGCTACGCCACTCGTAGGTGGTCACTTACGTCATTGATAGGTGGTCGTCTACGTCACTCGTAGGTGGTCGTCTACGTATCACTGTCCGTAGTAAGCGTTCGGACCGTGTTTGCGGCTGAAGTGTTTCTCTACAAGCAGCGGGTTCATCGTCAGCTTCGGATTGACGGTATAGGCTATTGAAGCCATTTTAGCCACTTGTTCCATTACTACTGCGTTGTGCACGGCGTCGGCAGCATCTTTTCCCCAGGCAAACGGGCCGTGGTTCTTTACCAGCACTCCGGGCGTATGCACCGGGTTCAAACCTTCAAAGCGTTTCACGATTACGTTTCCTGTTTCCAGTTCGTAAGCGCCTTTCACTTCCGCTTCCGTCATATCTGCCGTGCAGGGGATGGCATCGTGGAAGTAGTCGGCGTGCGTGGTTCCGATGTTCGGAATGTCGCAGCCTGCCTGTGCCCAGGCAGTGGCGTAAGTGGAGTGCGTATGTACCACTCCGCCTATTTCGGGAAATGCTTTGTACAGCACTACATGGGTAGGGGTATCCGAAGAAGGTTTCAAACGGCCTTCCACCACTTTCCCGTCAGGGTCTACCACTACCATGTCTTCTGCTTTCATGTCGTCATAGCTCACTCCGCTGGGCTTGATAACCACCAGTCCCGTTTCACGGTCGATGGCGGATACATTGCCCCAAGTGAAGATGACCAGACCATGCTTCACCAACTCAAGGTTGGCATGGAATACTTTTTCTTTCAGTTCCTCTAACATAACTGTTTATAGTTTAAACTTCGGCGCCTTGCGGTAGGCTTTTTCATTGAACTTATACAATGCTGCACCGCGCTTGGAGCCTGTCTTATCAATCTTATCCGTTTTCTCAATGTAGTCCATTTCGGCTATCCGCTTGCGGAAGTTCCGCTTGTCGATAGCTTCACCGTAGATGGCTTCGTACAGGCTTTGCAACTGCGACAAGGTGAACAGTTTCGGCAGAAGGTTGAAGCCTATCGGTTCGGTTGATGCTTTCTGCTGCATCAGCTTCCGTGCCTGCTCCACCATTTGCGGATGGTCGAAGATAAGGTCCGGCAGATCGTTGATGTTCACCCAGAAAGCATTGTGCTGCTGCACCAGTTCCCGGTCGTACTCATTGATGTTGATCAGTGCATAATAGGCGATGGAAATAACCCGTTCGCCGGGGTCGCGGTTTATCTCGCCGAAAGTCCCGACCTGCTCCATATATACATTGTCCAATCCGGTCAATTCATTCAGAACCCGCTTGGCTCCATCATCCACACTTTCGCCGTCTTGTACGAAGCCACCCATCAGTGACCATTCGCCCATTGCCGGCTCGAAGTTACGCTTCAGCAGTAGCAAGCTCAATTCTCCTTCGTTGAAACCGAAGATAATGCAGTCAATGGCTACATAGAACTTCGGATTTGAACTGTAATAATTACTCATAGTCTTTATTTTATTAGGCCGAATGGGGAATTACCCCCTTCGGATTACCAGAAATACCAATAGAAAGCAGCTGTAATGCCCAGGATGATGACGCTGTGAATCACATCCCACTTGTTCCAGCTGGCACGTGTGGCGGCTCTTTGCTCGGGAGTGGAAGTTCCGAACACCAGTCCTTGTATCTTCTCGGCGCTTGGGGCTTCTGTTGCCAAGCTCACCAGGATAACCACCAGGATACAGAACAGGAACATCCATCCGCAGAAGAACAGCCAGTTCATATCATAGAACAGATACTTGAATGTGCTGTCGGCTACATCGCCTGCATTGCTGTAATATACCTTCGCTCCCAGGCGTGTCAGACCGATAACCATACCGGAAATCAATCCCCACATACCGCCTTTGGCTGAAGTGCGTTTCCAGCAGATACCCAGCAGGAAAGCTGCTGCAATACCCGGTGCCAATACGGACTGAACATCTTGCAGGTAAGTATAAAGTACATCGCCTACGCTACGCATGATAGGAATCCACAGAATACCCAATATCACGATTACTACTGTTGCTGCCTGACCGATACCTACCAGCTTCTTTTCAGATGTTTTCGGTTTGAAACGCTTGTAGAAGTCGATAGTGAACAGCATGGCGGATGAGTTGAACAGCGATGCCAGCGAACTCATCAATGCAGCCAGGATACCGCAAACTACCAGACCTTTTACGCCTGCCGGCAACAACTTGGCTACCAGTGTCGGGAAAGCGGCATCTGCATTGGCATTACCATTGGCAAGCAACGGAAGGAAACCTTCGCCTCCGGCACCGATGTATTTCTGATGAAGCGCAAAGGCAATCATACCCGGAATCAAGAACAGGAATACGGGCAGCAGTTTCAGGTAAGCTCCGAAGATAGTACCGCGGCGTGCTTCCTTTTCATTCTTTCCTGAAAGGACACGTTGTACGATGAACTGGTCGGTACACCAGTACCAGAAACCGATAATAGCCGAACCTATCAGCGCACCCAGCCAGGGGAAGTTGGGGTCGTTATTGCTTCTTATAAGTTCTGTCATCGTATTGCCATAGTCGTTTACAGTGACGGCACCGCATACTCTCATCATTTCATCCCAGCCGCCCAACTCTTTGAAGCCGAGTACGAGGATAATCAATGAACCCAGCAATAGGATAGGGGTTTGAAGTACGGAAGTATAAAGTACCGATTTCATTCCTCCGAATATGGTATACAGGGCAGTCAGCAAGACCAGTCCGATGGCGGCAATCCAGAAGAAATCGATTCCCCAAAGTTCCTTGATGCCGAACACTTGCTGGAAAACCAGTCCACCGGCGTAAACCGTAACCGCAACCTTAGTCAGCACATAGCTGATTAAAGAGATAACGGACAGTATGGTACGTGATTGCGAGTTATAACGGCGTTCCAGGAACTCCGGCATGGTATATACCATGCTTCGTGTATAGAACGGTACGAATACCCAACCCAGGATAAGAATCATCCAGCCTTGTATTTCCCAGTGTGCCATAGCCATTCCACTGGATGCTCCGGCTCCGGCAAGTCCGATTAAGTGCTCCGAACCGATGTTCGAGGCAAAGATAGAGGCACCGATCGCAATCCATGTTGCATCACGTCCGCCCAAAAAATAGTCTGCCGAGTTGTTCTGTTTCTGTTTGACAACCCAAACGATAATACCTATCAGAGCCAGAAAAAACACTCCGATAACTAACCAATCTAATGTTCCCACGATAAATATGATTTAAGAGTTACTATTATTTCTCCACGGAGAATTTGTAAATACATTCGCTGTTGTAAGTTTGTCCCGGCTCCAGAATGACAGAGGGCCACTGCGGATTGTTGGGGCTGTCGGGATAGTGTTGTGTCTCAAGACATACGGAGGCACGTTTGTTGTATGTAATGCCTTTCTTTCCTTTTACGGTACCATCCAGGAAGTTGCCTGCATATACTTGGATACCGGGTTCGTTGGTGTATACATCCAGAACAATGCCTGTCTTGGGTGACTGGAGCGTAGCTGCCTTACGGGTGATATCGCCCTGGGTATTCAGTACCCAGTTGTGGTCGTAACCGAGGCCGTTCTTTATCTGTACAAAGTCAGCATCGGAAACCATACGTGCTCCTACCGGAGTCGGTGTACGGAAATCCATCGGAGTGCCTTCTACCGGTACAATCTCACCGGTGGTCATAAAGGTGCTGTCTACCGGAGTATAAGAGTCGGCATCAACGGTCAGCAGATGGTCTGCATTGCTGGCTGCATCTCCGTCGAGGTTGAAATAAGAGTGATTGGTCATGTTGATAACCGTCTTCTTATCTGTCGTTGCTGTGTATTTTATGTCTATGGCATTGTCATCCGTCAACTTGAACAGGACTTTTGCCGTTACATTTCCGGGGAAGTTCTCGTCACCATCCGGTGAAATGCGAATTAGTTCCAGCGTAGTATCGTCAATGGGGTTGGCATTATATACCTGGTATTGCCATCCCTTAGGACCGCCGTGCAGGCAATGCCCGAAGTTATTTATCGGCAATTGTATGGTATCTCCGTCCAGAACCATTCTTCCCTTGTTGATACGGTTGGCATAACGTCCGACAGAAGCGCCGAAATCACTTGGGATATTAATGTAATCGTCAACGTTGTCGAAGCCTAATACGACATCCTGCATTTCTCCGTTTTTGTCGGGTACCATAATAGATACGATACGACCTCCGAAATTCGTAATGCATACTTCCATGCCCGCTTTATTCTTTAATGTATAAAGATTGGTTGGGGCATCGTTTACCGTTGTTTGAAAGTTTGCCGGATTAAGACCGGATAACGTGAGTTCCGTTCCTGACTTTTGGCTGCAGGATGCAAACATTAATGCTGCTATTCCTGCGAGTAGAATCTGTTTCTTCATGGCATGTTGTTTTATGTAAATGAGATGTTTATCGTTTGATGGGTGTAAAAGTAACACTTTTATTTGGTGTGATATGTACACTACTGTATGTTATGCAACATAAAAAGCAAAAACTGCCCGGAATAAGGGTATTCCGAAGCAGTTTTCTATATATAAATGAACAATTACCTGGACTTTTTACCCCAATAAGTCTTATTATTGTTGCCATATCCGGCATAAACAATGGTATGTGTTCTTGGGGTGGCTTCCCAGTCTGTCTCGCGTTGCAGATACAATTCTACACCGTTTGCAGTCAATACTTGGTTCTCGGCATCGTAACTCCAAGTAGCATCCTTCCATGTTCCTGCTGTGATTTTGTGGTCGGCAGTCAGAGTCATGACAGATGATTCTTTTTGGTCGCCGTAGCTATACGATAAATCGATATGCTCCCAATTGCCTGTTAATTCATCTTCTGTGATAGGAACTTGAGGAACGGCGCCATAGCGTTCGGGCATTACAAGCGGCCAGCCCTGGGAACTCCACCGTATGGAGCGTACATGTCCCATCATGAGGGCATTGCTATAGGCATTCCCTTCAGCGTTTCCGGGGAATCGTCCTTGCGAAGCATAATACCAGTTGCCGTTGCCGTCATCGAACACAGCGCAATGCGAGATACCTACCCAGCCGTAACTGCCACTGAATTTATAGGGGTGGGTAACGACGGGCAGCATTTCTCCACCGGATTGGGTCAGGTTGGTACCGTCTATGCCGAGGTAGGGACCATAGATGTTCCGGGAGCGGCAGACACGGGTGTTGTAGGGGACATCCAATGCGTCATAAGCCACAAATAGATAGTAGTAGCCGGTGGTGGCATTGTAGACGATTTCCGGTCCTTCCGAGGCTTGCCAGCGGTTTCCCATTTGCCGGGTGGCGATCAATGAGCCGTATGCGGCAATGTCCTCGCCGGTTCCCCAGGGGGCTGGTAGCGTATTCAGCGGTTTCCCTGTTTCGGCGTCTACCTCTAAGGCAGCTATACCGCTGTGCCAGGAACCGTAAATCAGGTAATGCTTCCCATCATTGTCTATCAGGTAGCTTGGATCGATGGCGTTCCATTTGTAGTAACAGTTACCCCAGTCGTTGGGTCTGATGTGGAAGTTCAGCCCTTTGTCCGAGGCGTTGGTAATGACATAGCCCTTATCTTCCCAGCCGTTGTTGTCGGCGGGGTTTGAATTCTCCAACAGACCGATGAAGGCGCGTTCGCCCCAAGATTCGGCTCCGTCCAAATAGCCGGGGCATACAATGGAGTAGTACATACGGTAGAGCCCGTTTCTCACTTTACGCACGCAGGGTGCCCAGTAACCGAAGTCCGCGCTTTCGGGCGAAACTTCATTCAGCCCCATTTCCTTGCGGATTTCATTCAGTTTCGGAATTACCCAGTCGGGCAGTGACGGCATCACTCCGCCTAAGTATTCCCAGTTCACGAGGTCTTTGGAACGTCTGCCGTGGAAGTGTCCGCCGGCTGCATGTGCATTGCCGTAGGAAGCATCCGTCTGATACATATAGTAATATCCGTCTTCGGCCAGCACCACGGTGGGGTCGTGCACGTTTGCCAGGTTCCATTCATTGCGTTGGTTCCAGCCGTCTATGCCCACGTAGTAGTCTGCATAGGTGGGTGCCACGTAGTTCTTGAGCTGTTCGTCAATGCTCTGGCTTTCTGTGGTTGCCGTGAGTGCATCCGAGTAGGTATAACGGCTGTTGCCATAGACATAAGCTCGGATATAGTAAGAGGTATTGCCCATCAAACCGGAAATTGTGGCGCTGAAATGTTCGTCGGCATCCACTACGTTGTCTTTGATGGTTGGATTCTGGGTATTGACACTGTAGCAGAAGCCCTTCTTGATAACCTGATTGATACTCCCGGCGACCGACGAAGAGACAGTCAGCGAGGTGGCTGTGGTTGCGGTTATTTCAGGAGTACCTACGATTACATTACCGTTTTCGATGTCATCGTCGTTGTCGGAGCAAGCTGCGAAGAGAACCGGCACGAATATACTGAGGAATAATAGTTTTTTCATTTGTTTGGTGTTAAGAGCCATGCCGTTCCTTCTATATAGATTAGAGGAAACGGCATGGAAGTTGTAGAAATTCTCGGTTATTCAGCACCAAAGACGATGTGACTGCTGTCAACGGTCAATGCGAAGTTCAGGTCGCTGGAATCCACTGTATTGACACCTAAATAATACTGGGTAGAGGTAGTACCTGTAGTACCCTGCATTACTGCCTGAATGTCGGCGGTGCTATTGCCGCAGTTGGTCACGTAGACCGTGACTTTGGCTCCATTCATACCGGCAAGCCAAGTACCCCAGTCGCCTTGTGTTCCGTCGTGGATGCAGGCATCGTATCCGTTGCCCCATCCATAGTTGTCAGCGCGAACTACTGCGTATTCGGCAAGATCGGCTTTACGGAGAACCACACAGAAGTTGTTCCAGTTGCCGGCCAAACTGCTGTAATTGGTGAAGGTAATGGACTTTGTCTTGCCCACAGGCACATTGAAGTCGTCTGAGAAGTCCCCCCAGAAGGCTGTTGAGTTGTCTTCGGCTCCTACCATGTTGGCTGTGTTGTTCACTGCAGAAACAGCAGACTCGGAGACGGTAACCCCTACCGTTGCGGTGATTCCTTCTTCGGCGGTAATGGTAACGGTTTGAGAACCGGTCTTCGCAGGAACGGCAGAGAAGCTGAGTCTCGCGTTGTCAATGACTCTTGCATCTCCGCTGGCGTAAGTTGCCGTAACCTCCATGCCTGTTGGGTCGAAGGCCATCGTCCGGTCTGCCAAAGCGTTGGTAGCTGCCGAGGTGTAATAATAGTATTGCGTGTGTGAGGGTTGGGCAGTCACCTCGATGGATACAATCTTTTCCACGACTTCAAAAGTAGCATTAGCCACAATCGGCTGTTCGCAATTCTCACCTTTAAAGGTCTTGTTGTAGATGGCCACAAGACTTTTCACACCCAGTTGCTCCATATCGGGGATGGCAGAGATATAGAGTTCGGAAGCTGGTACAGTTTTGGTCACTCCCTCTTCAAAGGTGACGATGGCCGAGATATTAGCCATAGCCTCTTCGAGCGAAGTACCTACGTTGACCTGATCGGGTACATCCTGCAGTTCCATCGATACCGGATTTTTGTCTTCGGCGGAAGTAAGGCCGCCGATAGGAACGATGTTGGTTTGCAAGAAGTCAATGTAAGAACCTTCGGGAACTAAGAAACAGCGGATATTGGTATTCGTCGGGTCTTCGTTCAGATTGGCTTCCTTGTACGGCTGTGCATAGGTCTTAGTCGCCACTCCGTTGGTCATCTTGATGGTGAAAGCACTTTCGCTGGTGCGGTCTACGGTAAGCGTCACCTTGCCGCCCAACTTCTGTACGCCGGAGTCTGCATTGCTGGCATCGGGAGATAGAAGCAGCGTGCTTGTGGTGTACTTGAAATAGAGACTGCCCCATTGCGAGTTGTAGGCTATAGAGTCGCCTGTGGCATCAAAACGGATAGCTCCATATTCAGTGTATCCCGTACCTCCACGATCTACATCGTTAGTGAGAACGAGGGCAAAGTTTTTATAATACGTATTATCGGCCGAATTGATGTTAAGGTTGAACACCGCATTCCACTTCTCGCCATCGGGTACCGTGTAATACTTGGAGAAAGTGCTCCACCAACCGGAAGTGAAATCCGTGCTTCCTATCGTGTACACATCTTCCTGCATACCTTCAAGTACTTCCTCCGTATCCTTATTCGAATTCTCTATAGAGTCTATTTTCTGGGAAATCCAGTCGGGGGCGTTTACGTTATAGAGTTCGCCACCCTCGCAGCCCGTTAATGCCAGCAACCACAAGGTTATCGCACAGCAGAAGGATGCTATTTTATTGAGATGTCTCATTGTCTTAAATTTTAATAGGTAATGGGTTGAAACTTTACTTGCTTAAATCTACAACCGGACGTACTTTACATCCGCTTTCCCGGAAGTAAGCGGAATTATCCGTACTATAGTTGGCGGAGTTGCCTTCCAAATTCGGGTTGTTGTTGGTCAACTGCTGTACGATAGGCAGGAACTCGTGTCCCGGTATGTAAGTATCGAACGAACTCTTCAGTGTGGGATCGGTTGCCATATCGCTGTAGTTGACGAGGTCTTTCACTCCTTCGGTGGAACGGCGGAAGGTGCCGTGTTCCTTGAGTTGTTGCAAGCGGCCACTGTCGTAGAAGAAGCCCCAGCGTATGAGGTCGAAGCCCCGCCCAAACTCGCATCCGAATTCTTTGGGACGCTCTACGTTGGCAATCTGCTCAAAGAGTTTGTCGGCTGTGTTGAAGTCCGAAAGTTTTAAGCCGGGCAAATTGGCGCGATTGCGCACTTCGTTAATCCAGTCGATAGCCTGCTGTGTGGGACCATTGACCTCGTTTTCGCATTCGGCAGCGCGGAGCAACACATCGGAATAGCGCATCAGGCGCAGGTTGATGCCATCGTGCAAACCCGTAACCACAGTACTATACAGACCTGTACGGAAATTCGTGAATTTGGCAATCGGCAGGCCGCCGTAGTTGTTGTTCGTCACGATATTGTCGGTGGCGGAAAGTTCATGGGTGTAAGCTACGTTACCATACTCAAAGTTCTCCCAATCGGTTTCGTAAGTACCGATGGTCCAATAGAGTCTCGGGTCGAGTTTTCCAGCGGTGGTACGTTCGCCTTTGAAGAGCTGATAGAGCCAAGGCGAAGCCGAGATGTCAGCCCATCCGCCATATAGAGACCCGGAGCAAAGTTGCTCTCGATGGCCGATCCTTGTGTAGCATTGGGGCTTGTGTTCACCGGTGTCCACTCATCGTCGGTACCCTGCGAACCATAGTCAAGGAACTGCACTTCGAAGAGACTCTCTGCGTTGTTCTCGTAGGCCGAACCTTCGCGGAAATTATCTCCATAGTTGTTCATCAGTTTATAAGAGCCATACTTCTTACCGATGATGTCTTTCAATACCGGGAGTGCATCGCTGTATTTCTGGCGCATCATAAGGGCGCGGGCATAATAGCCTGCCGCAGCACCGCAGGTAGCACGTCCGCCGGCCCATTCGCCGCCTTCATCACGGGAAGGAAGCAACTCCATCGCTTCGTGGAAATCTTTTTCCACCTGGTCGAGCACATTGTCGTAGGTGCTGTTTCCGCCATAAAGTCCGTCGAGCGAGGAGTAGGTGGCGTAATCCGTAATGAGTGGCGGATTCTGATAATAACCAACTAAGTTGTAGTACGACAGTCCGCGTATAAAGAGCACTTGTCCCTTGATGCGTTTCATCTTCTCCGAGAGTTGGCTGTTATCCTCACCGCAACGGGAGATGGCAAAGTTGCATACGTTGATGGTGTAGTACCACTCGCGCCAAGGCCACCACGTGATGTCCGAGGTAACTTCTGCGTTAAGGTCATCGAAGGGCATGTACCATACTTGCGAAGAGTTCCACGCCTCGTCGCCACGGCACACATCGATGTTGTAACCTACACGGGCGTAGGATCCTTCCATGCGGATGTGGTTGTAGGCAGCGATAACGCTCTCTTCCAAATCATCGGCATTGAAGCCGAAAGTGCTTGAGGTCTGCTGGTTGGGATTCACCAGTTCCAAATTGTCAATGCAAGAGGTTAAGGTGCCAAATCCCAAAATGAGAGCAAGTGAATAAGTATATAGTTTCATACGTTATGTTTTTTATTAGTACTATAGATACTGAATATCAATTAGAATGTAAAATGGACGCCACACATGAAGGTGCGTGCACTCGGGTAAGAACAGAAATTGTAACCCGGAGTAAAGGTTCCGCCGGCGTAGTCCACATTATAGCCGTGATAGCCGGTAAACGTGTAGAGATTCTGTGCCGATACATAGAAGCGCACACCGGATATATAATTACCAAACCAGTTGTCGGGGAAGTTATAACCCAACTCCACATTGGCTATCTTCCAGTAGGCCGCATTCTGAATCTTGCGCGAACTGAAGAGGTCGTTCCAAGCCAAACTGGTGTTGTTGTTGGCATAAGTACGCGGAACGTTGGAAAGGTAAGTCGTGCCGTCTTCACTGAAGCGGTTGGCATCGAGTATGGCAACATCCTTATTGCCCCAGCCGTAACTGGAATTGAGCGAGTTGTAGATGTCATCGCTGACGTGGTAGTTCAGCGCACCGAAGGTAGCAATGCTCAGGTCGAAGCGTTTATACTCAAAATGAGCATTGAGACCGAAATGAATCTTAGGCATACCGCTGCCCAGCACCACCTGGTCGTTGGCGTCTACTTTGCCGTCGGGGACACCGTCCGGTCCGCTCACGTCCTTATAGAGGCAGTCGCCAATCTGGGCACCCTCTTGAGTAGCGTGGCTGTCCAAGTCTGCCTGTGTGCGGGCAATACCATCATAAACCCAGCCGTAGAACTGACCTATTTCCTGGCCTACATTGGTAATGTATGCTCCGGAGATGTAAGAGTCGGTACCAAAGCCTAATGAAGTTACGCGGTTGCGCAATGTGCTGAGGTTGGCGGAGAGTTCATACTTGAAGTCACGATCGTGGTTGCGGTAGGTAGCCGAGAACTCAAAACCGGAGTTGTTCATCGCAGCGGCATTCATCGTAACGGTGGTGTTGGATACACCGGCTTGTTCGGGAACAGGAACAGCATACAGCAGGTCTTCGCTGATGTTCTTGTACCATTCCGCCGTGAACTCCAAGCGATTGTTGAACAAAGCAAGGTCGATACCCACGTTGTAGCTCTTCTTCTTTTCCCATGACAGGTTATTATCCACGAAAGTAGAAACGGCAGAACCGGTTATGGCAGAGCCATTAAAGCTGTAAGTCATGTTGTTGCGTGCCATTACAGCCTGATACATATATTCACCGATGTTTTCGTTACCGAGTTCACCATAGCTGGCACGAACCTTGAACAGGTTTACGACATTTTTGTCGAAGGGGAAGAAATTCTCCTTGTCGAAGCGCCAACCTACAGATATGGAAGGGAAGGTGCCCCAACGGATGTTTTTGGACAGGCGCGAGCTGCCATCCCGGCGAACTGTAGCCGATAACAGGTAGCGGTCGGCGAAATTGTAGTTGATACGACCTATGTAAGACTGGATGGCATGCTTGTATTCAAAACTTTCAGAGTAAGTGTCGGAAGCATTCTGGAGTTGCAGGAAATAAGGCTCGGTGAAGTTGATGCCCCATCCGGTCAGTAAATCCGTATTCTCTTCCTCGTAAGTCTGGCCGACTACCACATTGAGGTGATGATTGCCCAGGGTACCGTCGTAAGTAAGAGTGTTTTCAATCAGCGCATCCGAATAGTCGCGCGATCCCTTGGTGAGCCGTTCGTTGCTCTTTGCCAGGTACACACGGTTACTTTGCACCCAGGCGGGAATCCAGGTGAAGTCCTTGCAATGGGTTTTGCTGTAAGAGAGGTTGACTTTATAGTTGAGCTTATGGTTTTTGCTGTCAATGCCAATCATTTTGAGGAGATCCACATCGGCAGATCCGGTTCCCACGAAGCGGTCCACGCGAGTGTTGCGCTTCAACATATTGTTCACCAGCAATGGATTGGAAGCCGAGATATCGCCATGTACCGTGTCATAGTAAACCCCGTAGCCGTATGCGTCATAGTTGAAACCGTTGGCTATTCCCACCAGACCGTCGAGCACCCATGTAGAAGGATCGTATGCCTTGATGGTAGGCTGCATCAGCAGGGTGCTGCGTAGTACGTTGGTCACGTCGCCATATAAGCCTTGAACGTATTCGGAAGCATTGGACAAGGCCATGTTGTCCTGGTCGGAGTGAGAGTAGACAAGGCTGGTCTGGAATTTTATGAACTTGGTGTCCATGGTGTTGTTAACACGCGCAGTATAACGTTTGTAGTTAGGGCCGGCACCTTCGAGGGTTCCTCTTTGGTCGAAATAGTTCAAAGAGACATTATAGGTATTACGGGCACCGCCTCCCGAGAGGTTCACGTTGTGGCTCTGACGAATACCCGTCTTGAACACTTCGTCAAACCAGTCGGTATTGGTATTGTCCTGGAACTTATATTGGCCTGTCGCACTGTCGAGCTGGTATCCCGATGGCAGCGGAGTGCCGGAGTTTGCGCAAGCCTGGGCGATATACTGGCTGTACTGGTTGGCATCCATCACATCGTATACACCCTTGGGGATGTAGTCCACACCAAAAGATCCATTGTAATCTACTTTCAGCGGCTGGTCCTTTTGTCCGCGTTTGGTAGTAATGATTACCACACCGTTAGCGGCACGCGAACCGTAGATGGCAGCTGCCGAAGCATCCTTCAGTACCTGGATGGTCTCGATATCATTGGCGGAGAAGTCGCGGATAGAGGTTCCCATAGGAACGCCGTCGACTACATAAAGAGGTGAAGTATCACCAAAGGAGCCGACGCCACGGATACGTACCGTCGGATCGGCACCGGGTTGGCCGTCGGTGGTGATTTGCACGCCCGCCACCTTACCTTCGAGCATGGTAGAAATATTGGAATTGGACACCTGTTTCAAAGCATCAGCGTCCACCACAGCTACAGAACCGGTTAAGTCGGATTTCTTCTGTGTACCGTAACCCACGACAACCACTTGCTCAAGCATCTGGTCATCGGCTTGTAATTGGATTTCTTCAATAATGGCACGATTGCGAACGGCCACTTCACGTTCCTTGTAGCCCACATAGCTTATCAAAAGGGTAGCGTTTCCGGGAACCTCCAGTTGGAAGTTTCCGTCCAGGTCGGTAATGGTTCCGCCTTGTCCACCTTTAACCCTGACGGTAGCCCCTGGCATGGGTTCACCTTGTTCGTCGACAACTTGACCACGAACCTTGATAGTCGGAGATTGTGTCACGGTAGCCATTGCAGGTGTAGGGTACACCGTTATGCCGCCAAAGGCACACAGACTAAGCATTACGGAAAAAAATAAATGTTTCCTCATTTTTAAAAGTATTAAGGTTATTAATTTAATAGATTGTTTGCTGGCTATGAAAGTTGGATTTTAGTCAATGCCATGTACGATGTGATAGTTGTTCTTTTGTTGTTCTTCATAATATTAAGATTAAAATTAGACTTCAAATGCATGGTTTCTCCCAAAGGATTGAGTACCGATTGCATGACAAAAGTAGGGCTTGTGTCGTAAATGAGGGTGGACAAATGTATTTTAGAGGTGGATAAACGAATTTTAAGTGTAGAAAATACAGTTTATTGTGCGGGTTTATTGTTTTTACCCCTGTATGTAACGTCGTTTACATACAGGGGTAAAGAGTATTCTCTCCGGGGCAAGACTATTCTTCCTCATTAAGCAGTGAGCTCGGTGTTATATTAAAGTATTTGGTGAAGCACCTGGTGAAGTATTTGGGGTCGTTGAATCCCACTTCATAAGCAATTTCCGCAATGTTCATGCTTTTATTCTCCCGGTTTTTCAGCAACAGTTCGCGGGCAATGTTCAGGCGGTAGTTTCGTATGAACTGTCCGGCAGACTGCCCGACGAGGCTTTGCAACTTTTTGTTCAGCAGGCTCTTGCTCACACCCGCCGCTTCGCAGAAATCGCTGACTTCAAAATAGGAGTTTTTGTAGTTCTCCTTAATGACATCCATAATGCGGTTGAGGAATTTCTTGTCACCCGATTCTTCTTCCATATTCAGAACATCTACATCCATTGCCATGGCAAACTTTTTCTGATAGCGCTTGCGGTTTTCAAGGATATTCTCTATGCGTGTAAGCAGCAGCGTCTCGTCAAAGGGTTTCAGCAGATATTCGTCTACTCCCGTGCGGTAACTTTCCAGACGGGACTCCTGCGATGTCTTGGCGGTCAGCATAAGGAAAGGGATGTGAGAGATAGCGAAGTTCTCCTTTACCCGGCGGGACAGTTCGATGCCGTCCATTACGGGCATCATCAGGTCACTGATGATAAAGTCTACGGCATGCGAGTTCAGTATATTCAGGGCTTCCGCGCCGTGGGCGGCTTCAAGTACGTTGTATTTGTCCCGCAAGATGGAATGGATATACCCGCGCATATCCGCATTGTCTTCTACGACCAGAATGGACAAGCCTTTCCCGGCAGTTTCGGATATTTGTACCGTATCGGCAACTGCAATCTGCGGATTGCTTTCGGCTATTGTCCCCGTTGTACTGTCTTCCGGGGTTACGGGCAGGAGAATACGCAGCGAACAGCCTGCAACATGGTTGTTCCGGGCATGGATTTCGCCGCCATGCATTTGTACGATACGTTTGCACAGGTAAAGCCCGATACCGCTTCCCGTCTGTCCGTACATAGGATAGTTGGTTTGTCCTTTCGACTGGTAGAACCGGTTGAAGATCTTATTGATATCATCATCGGGAATGCCGCCGCCGGTATCGCTGATGCAGATGTAAAGCGTGGATTTGCGGTCATCGGCAGGTGGTAACAGGGCTACGAACAAAGACACGTTTCCGCCGTTGGGCGTAAATTTGATGGCATTGCTTAGCAGGTTCGTCAATACTTTGTGCATCGCTTCTTCATCATAGGAGATCTCCGGCGAGGACATCCGGTAAAAACGCTTCAGCACGATATTCCGTTCCTGGGCAAAGACTACGAAGGGGGTGAGCAGTTCGTCGGCGAATTTCAGGAAGTTGTTCCTGGTCTTGACTATATCCAGCTTGCCCGATTCTACCTTACGGAAGTCCATAAGCTGATTGACGAGTGACAGCAGATATTTGGAGTTGCGCTCTACAAAGTGTAATTGCTCGATAACCTGCGGGTTGTAGCTTAGTTTCAGTGCGCGCTCTATCGGGCCGATTATCAGCGTAATCGGTGTGCGGAACTCGTGTGTGATATTGGTGAAGAAAGAAATTTTGTCCAAAGTCAGTTCCTGTACCTTTCGTGCCATTCGCGCCAACTGCACTTTCTGCCGGGTAATCTTTTCATTCTGCTGTTTCAGCGTTTGGTTCTGGCGTGACAATTCTTCGGTTTGTTTCTCCAGTAATTGTTTTTGCTCGTTGAGTTCGTGGGTACGCTGCTCCACTTTGCGGTGCAGGAGTTCTTTCTGGTGTTTCAGGTTATGGATGCGCCATTGGTAGAATTGCCATACGATGAGCGAGGCGAGGACAATGACCAACAGTACAAACCAGATTGTCTTGTAGAAATAAGGCTTGATCGTAATCTTCAGTTCGGTAACCTGCTCTTCCTTTTCTCCGTTGTACGGAGTGTATTTTACCTGCAGGGTATAGGTGCCGGGGGAGAGATTGGTGTAACTGGCAAACCGCCTGTCATTGGGCACTTGTATCCATTTCTTGTCAAACCCCAGGAGCCGGTAACTGTAGGTTGCTGCGTCATCGGGGGCAAAGTTGAGGGCGGAGAATTCCAGCGAAAAGGATTTCTCACGCTCGTGGATGCTGATTTCCTTGGTAACGGAGATATCCAGTGGCAGCAGTCTGCTGCCGGGGAGTATTTCCTCGTTTCCCACTTTCAATCGGGTGAAGCGTACTTGGGCAGGCTGAGTGGATACAGAGGGCAGTTCGGATTCAATAGCTACCAGCCCTGCCACGGTGCCGAAGTAAAGCTTGCTGTGAGCCGAACGATAGGCGGCATTCCAGTAAAACTGTGTGTCGGCGAGTCCGTCCTGTTGGGTATAGTTAATGAAATGGTTCTCTGCCGGATGAAAGCGGGAGAGTCCGTTGTTGGTGGCTATCCATAAATAGCCTTTGTTGTCTTCCAGGATACTGCGTATGCTGTTATTGGGCAATCCTTGCGCGGTAGTGTAAGAGATAAAATGCTCCTTTCCCTGTTCGTCTATCACCCGTTTGTAGATGCCATAGCTATTGCTGCCTAACCATAGCGTACCGTCTGCTGCTTCATAGAAACAACAAATCTTCTCTATTAATCCGGATTCCGGTTCATCCAGTTTGTATTTAAGATGCCGGTACTGGAAAACACCGTTGGCGCGGGAATGAAGGTCTATAATGTAAACACCCTCCAGGCAGCCTATCCATAGATTTCCGTCCTTATCTATAATAGAGCCGATGCTTCCACGGATATTTTCAGAAACATGATTCGCCAAGGGGGACAGGATTTTTTGTTTTTCCATGTCATAGAAGAAAACGCCTTCATTGGCTCCTATCCACATTCCGTTGTTTATTGAATCGTAGGCCAGTGCGCCGATAAAGTAGATAGGGAAGTTGCCTTCGCTTTCCGGTGACATGACTTCCAACAAGTGCCGGGGATTTTTTAACTCCAGAAGATTGATGCCGCCTCCCCAGGTTCCCACCCATAAGCGGCCTTGCGGGTCGGCGGTGAGGGCGCTGACAGAGTTATGGCTGAGCGAACCGTTTTCCGAAGTATAGTGGGTAAAGCTGTCGCTTCCCGGCTCTTTCCGGTTCAATCCGCCTTCTACCGTTCCTACCCAAAGGTTCCCGTCATGGTCTTCGTAAATGGCATTGACCGGATTGTGCGATAGGGTCAGGGGATTTTTGGTGTCATTCAGATAATTCTGTATGGACAGGCGCTTGGGGGACAGTTTGTTGAGGCCTCTGCTTTCTGTGCCTATCCAGATATGCTGGCCTTCTATGGCGATGCAGTTAATGAAGTTACTGTTCAATAGGCTGGTTCCAGTATTGGAGTATTGGTCTCCTATACGCTCGAAGTTATCTTTGATGGGATTATAGATGTTGATTCCTTTGAGGCTGGCTATCATCAATTGCTTGTCGTTTGTAATGGCAAGGCTGGTCAGATAGTTCTGTGAAAGAGAGTGCGGGTCATTGGGATTATACTCATACCGTTTGACGATATTCTCGTTCTTATTGTACCGGTATAATCCGAGGCTGGTCGATATCCATATTTCATCCTCTTTGGTTATGAAATCGCTGAAGTAGGTATCCAGGCTAAATGTCAGGCAATCTGCAACCGGTATACTTTCCAGTTCACCGTTTGCAGCTACACCTACCTTGCATAATCTGCCATTTAGTCCGATCCATACTTTTCCGTCACCGTCTATATCTTTGAAGATGACGTCATTCTGAAACAGATCGGGAACATCCAGTGAGCGGATTGCTTCAACATCGCCTTTATCGTTGAAGGAGATTCGATGAAGCCGTTTGCCGCAATGCAGCCAGATGCATTTCTGCATATCCTGTATTACGTGTGTGGCGGGTTGGTTGATAAGGTCGGCAAGCTGTCCTTGCGCGTCATAGGGGACAACAGGCTGCATGGTTGAAAGGTCGATGATGTCCGTTCCGCCTTCCGATACAATCCAAAGCCGTTGAAAACTGTCTTCGTAGACATTGCGTATGAAGTTGCTTTTGAGTTTGCAATGTGGGGTACTTGGGGTAAAGTTGATAAATTCGTACCCGTCGTATCTGGAAAGTCCGCCGCCTGCCATGGATATCCAGAGGAATCCCCGGCTGTCTTTGTAGATATCATCGATGAAGTTGTGGGGTAGCCCCTCGTTCATGGTGATATAGGTCACGTTATACCGGTCGGCAAAAGATTCTTGCGCCCTGAGCGGAGAGATACTTATTATGATATATATAATAAGGTATAGTAGGGTGTGTCTTTTCATATCATTCCGTATTAGTAAAAGCAAAGTTAATAGAATCCTTGTAATTGTAAATCGAATTCCACGGGCTTTTTCTGCCGATTGTCTGATTGTCCACCTTAAAAGTCCATTTATCCACCTTTCAATACTTAGACTTGGCGTATTTTTGTGACATCATTTGATATTTACTGATATTATGAAAAGACTGTTATACATTACTGTTCTATTGGCAGGCGGTTTGTTGGCCTGCTGTACTCCGTCTGCGTTTACTCCGGTTGCATCGCCCAATCCCTGGCAAGATGATTATACCGGATTATCTTCCATGAAAGACTATCAATCGTGGGGCACTTACAATGTGCACGACCCGTCATGCCGCAAGCTGGGCGACTATTATTATATGTATTCTACGGATGCTATCTATAAAGAGAACCGTAAAGAGGCGGAAAAAGAAGGAGTGCCGTTGGGCTATATACAGGTGCGCCGTTCCAAAGACCTCGTTCATTGGGAGTTTCTTGGTTGGGCATTCCCTGAGATACCGCAAGAAGCTGTTCAGTGGGTGAGAGATCATGCCGAAGGACATGGAGCAACCAATATCTGGGCTCCTTATATTATTCCTTTTGGTACTAAATACAGATTATATTTCTGTGTTTCGGCCTTCGGGCGGAAAACTTCTTATATAGGACTTGCCGAGTCGGATTCTCCCGAAGGGCCCTGGACGCAGGTCGGGTGTGTGGTCAAAACGGACGATACCACTCCTATGAATGCTATTGACCCTACTGTTATTGTCAGCCCTGTGGATGGGAAGTGGTGGATGCACTACGGTTCATTCTTCGGCGGCCTGTATTGCGTGGAGCTGAATCCTGCTACCGGACTTCCTCAGACGGAAGGTGATAAAGGGCATCTGGTAGCCCGCCGTGCCAATTATCAGAAAGATAATCTGGAAGCACCTGAGATTGTGTACAACCCCCAATTGAACCGATATTACCTGTTCACTTCTTATGATCCGTTGATGACAACCTACAATGTACGCGTCGGCCGGTCGGACAAGCCGGAAGGCCCGTTTACCGACTTCTTCGGCAAGGAACTGAAAGATACTACGAATAATTTCCCTATCCTTACCGCTCCTTATCGTTTCAAGAATCATCCGGGCTGGGCCGGCACGGGACACTGCGGAGTGTTTACTTCGGACGACGGACAATATTTTATGGTACACCAAGGGCGTCTTTCACCCAATAACCAGATGATGGACCTTCATGTACGCCAGGTATTCTTTACGGAAGACGGTTGGCCTGTTGTATCGCCCGAACGTTATGCCGGCAGTAAGCCCGGGAAATTCACTACGGCCGATATGGTAGGCGAGTGGGAGATTATCCGGGTACAGGAACCCTTGTATGAGCGGCGGTTGGAAGCCGGGCAAATCATGTGGGGGGAAGGTGAACTGCTCTCCGAAGAGTGGAACCAGTCGCAACCTTTGAATTTGCAAAAAGGCGGTTCGTTAGGAAATGATAAAGGGCATTGGGAATTTGCGGAAGCAAAACAGTCCTTGCAGTTGGTCCTCGAAGGAGATACCGTGAAGAATTTGGTTATCTTTGCAGGGCATGATTGGGAAAACGAGACGGAAACCGTCCTATTTACCGGATTGGATGCCCGTGGGCGTTCTGTATGGGGAAAGAGAATTAAATAATCACATAAATATATTATTAAAACCATGAAAAGATACACTGGATTATTAGCAGCGTTAGCGCTGGCTACGGGCATGACGCTCCAAGCGCAGACTAACGAATTGGTGGTGCAAACCAAGAAACTGGGAGCAGAGATACAGCCCACTATGTACGGGCTTTTCTTTGAAGATATTAACTATGCAGCCGATGGCGGCTTGTATGCCGAGCTGGTGAAGAACCGCTCTTTTGAGTTCCCGCAGCACTTGATGGGCTGGAAGGCATTCGGCAAAGTTACCGTGATGGATGACGGTCCCTTCGACAAGAATCCTCATTATGTACGTTTATCCAATGCCGGCCATCCGCATAAGCAAACCGGACTGGATAATGAAGGTTTCTTTGGCATCGGTGTGAAGAAGGGGGCTGAATACCGTTTTTCCGTATGGGCGCGTATCCCGGAAGGCGGGGCAGCCGGTAAAATCCGTATAGAGTTGGTCGATACCAAGTCTATGGGCGAGCAGCAAGCCTTTGCCAACCAGAACTTGACTATCGATTCAAAAGAGTGGAAAAAGTACCAGGTGATTTTGAAGCCCGAGATAACAGACCCGAAAGCCGTGCTTCGTATTTTCCTTGCTTCTCCCCAAACAGTCGATTTGGAGCATGTCTCCCTCTTTCCCGTCGATACTTGGAAAGGACATGAAAACGGTCTCCGCAAGGATTTGGCACAGGCTTTGGCTGACATAAAGCCGGGAGTTTTCCGCTTTCCCGGCGGATGTATTGTAGAAGGTACCGACCTGGCTACCCGCTATAATTGGAAGAACTCGGTAGGACCGGTAGAGAACCGTCCTTTGAATGAAAACCGTTGGCAATATACTTTCCCGCACCGTTTCTTCCCCGACTATTATCAGAGTTACGGCCTGGGCTTTTATGAGTTCTTCCAGCTTTCCGAGGAAATCGGTGCAGAGCCGCTGCCGGTATTGAGCTGTGGGCTGGCTTGCCAGTTCCAGAACTCGGATGCGGATGCTCATGTAGCTGTTTGCGATCTGGACTCTTATATCCAGGATGCACTCGACCTGATTGAGTTTGCCAATGGCAGCACCGATACAAAATGGGGAAAGCTGCGTGCCGATATGGGACATCCGGCGCCGTTCAACCTGAAACTGATCGGTATTGGCAATGAACAATGGGGCAAGGAATATCCCGAACACTTGGAACCGTTTGTCAGCGCCATCCGCAAGGCATATCCCGAAATAAAGATTGTGGGTAGTTCGGGTCCCGATTCCGAAGGAGAACAGTTCAACTACCTCTGGCCCGAGATGAAACGCCTGAAAGCCGATTTTGTTGACGAACATTTCTATCGTCCCGAAACATGGTTCCTCAGCCAGGGTGCACGCTATGATAACTATGACCGCAAAGGTCCGAAAGTGTTTGCCGGAGAATATGCCTGCCACGGCAGAGGCAAGAAGTGGAATCACTTCCACGCCTCATTGCTGGAAGCTGCATTTATGACCGGACTGGAACGGAATGCCGATGTTGTGCATATGGCTACCTATGCCCCGCTGTTTGCCCATGTAGAAGGATGGCAATGGCGTCCGGACATGATCTGGTTCGATAACATGAATTCCGTGCGCACGGTGAGCTATTATGTACAGCAACTTTATGGCATGTATAAAGGTACCCATGTACTTCCCCTGACGATGGACAAAAAGCCGGTTACCGGTGCTGAAGGACAGAATGGACTGTTCGCCAGTGCCGTATTGGATAAAGGTACGAATGAAATTATTGTGAAAGTTGCCAATACTTCCGACAAGCCCCAGCCGCTGTCTTTAAAGTTCGACGGGATGAAGAAAAAAGAAACCTTCTCTGCCGCTCGTTGCATCAAACTCAGTTCCGTGGACATGGACAAGGATAATACGCTTGAAAACCCTGCTGCCATCACTCCGCAAGAAACATCGCTGGCGATAGACGGACAGGCTTTGAATGTTGAGATTGAACCGAACACATTTGCTGTTTATATCCTTAAAAAATAAGAGCAATGAAGGTATATAAGACTGTTCTTGGGATAATGGCTTTTATGCTGGCAGTTCCGCACATGGAACTGTCGGCACAAAAGGATACTGCTTTTGTTGCCGATGGAAATCCGCTTGTTAAGTATAAATACACGGCTGATCCGGGTGCTATGGTTTACGACGGAAGAGTGTACATCTATGCCGGACATGATGAATGTCCGCCCCCGGCGGAGCATTATTTGCTGAATGAATGGTGCGTATTCTCCTCTTCCGACCTGAAAACCTGGACAGAGCATCCCGTCCCTTTGAAAGCGAAGGATTTTTCGTGGGCAAAAGGAGAAGCATGGGCGAGCCAGGTGATTGAATGTGACGGCAAGTTCTATTGGTATGTAACGGTGGAGCACAGCACTATCCCCGGAAAATCAATAGGAGTAGCCGTGTCCGACTCTCCCGTCGGTCCCTTTAAGGATGCCAGAGGTTCTGCACTGATTACTAACGATATGACGACCGAGCGCAGCAAAAGCTACTGGGATGACATCGACCCCACCGTGTTTATTGATGATGACGGACAAGCCTACTTGTATTGGGGAAACAGCCAATGCTACTATGCCAAACTGAAAAAGAATATGATAGAACTGGACGGCCCGATTGTTACGGTGGACTTACCCCGTTTTACCGAAGCTCCGTGGCTGCATAAGCGGGGCGACTGGTACTATTTGTCCTATGCTTCGGAATTCCCCGAAAAGATATGTTATGCCATGAGCCGCAGCGCTGCAGGGCCTTGGGAATACAAAGGCATCTTGAATGAACTGGCCGGGAACTCCAATACCAACCACCAGGCTATCATTGAATTCAAGGGCGATTGGTACTTCATATATCATAATGGTGGAATCAATCCTACTGGCGGCAGCTTCCGTCGTTCAGTCTGTATAGACCGTTTGTTTTATAATCAGGACGGGACGATGAAACGGGTTCAAATGACAACAGAAGGAATCTGGTAAATTAAAATCGGATTACGTTTTATAGGGTTAGTTAGTGTGGTTTGATTGAAAAAGGCGC
>OGZX01001283.1_pt1 | contig 26203 bp, 18 predicted proteins | sample 1576881 | NCBI WGS metagenome assembly OGZX01 (sample SAMEA3541542, study PRJEB24748) | human gut metagenome | biome: human gut; feature: human-associated habitat; material: faeces | place: China | collected 2012
GAAGGAGAAACTTATCCGTTGGTAAAACTTGAAATCTCCAGCACTTCTCACCCGTTCTACACTGGTAAGTCTAAGTTGGTTGATACCGCAGGTCGCGTTGATAAGTTCATGAGCCGCTACGGTAACCGTAAGAAATAATTAGCTTTGAACAGCTAATAAAAAAGGGAGACTTTAGACAGTCTCCCTTTTTTTATTGGTAAAAAAGATACACCTATCATTTTTATTATCTATCTTTGTAAAAATATGGCACACTCACAAAGCCAATAACACAGAGCAATGCTAATATTATGAAAAGCTGTATACTTCTGATTACAATATTTTTCACTTTCTTATCGCCATCGCCAATAAGAGCTGAAAAACAAATAGGATTCCAACCGGATTCCATTCCCCCCACTTTTGCAGAACTGAAGAAGTATTATCATCAGCAAGTTTCCTATCTATCACTTTGGAACGAAATCAAGAAAAAAGTCGACAGCGAAACAGGAAACCGTGATATTGATCTATACTATTTGTATCAAGACCGTAACTACTTCCATTACTATCAAGGCGATGTGGATAGCGTGAAAAAGTATACACCTATCATCAAAAACATCTGCCAGCGTCTGAATTACGAAAAAGGCTACTATAAAAACTGGTATTACTTATGCATGAGCATCATATTCTCCCAAAACGACCATGAGAAAACAAACGAAATGGAAGAAATGTACAACGAAGCCCACTCTCTAAAAAGTGAGATAGGCATGGCTTTCAGCCTTAATGTTATAGGCAATTTCTATGGTACCGAGTTGAATTACGAGAAAGCAAAGCCCTATATAGAACAAGCCATGCATCTATTTGAGCAACTGAAATACTGGGATGAATACAGCACATTGACCGCCAACTACATAACGATCTTAGAACATACGAACCAGGAGACTGGTGCCAAACAGGCATTCTATCACTTGGATTCACTGGCCAATATCACTTATCGCGGCAAGGCATTAATGAACCCACCCACTATAGCCATGATTAAAGACATCGCCGCCGATATATTTACAGCTCCACAAGACACTATCATCCTGAAAAAATACATGAAAGAATTAGAGGGATTATACCAAAGATATCCCAGCACTCCCCGTATGTACCTGTACAACACCAAATGGAAGTACGCCGCCCTCAAGAACAACACTTCAGGAGTCATCGCCTATCTGGACTCTAACGCCAACTACTACAAAGACACTCACGATATAGTCAACCTCAAAAGGATGTATCATAACATAGCACGCGAACTGTATAGTTTCGGCAGATATAAAGAAGCCTACGAGAAACTCACTACTTTTACAGATTTAAGCGATTCGCTCACTATGACAGATACCCGGCAGCAACTCAATGAGTTATCCACCCGCTACAACATGAACAAACTGGAATTGGAAGCCCAAAGAATGAGTTTGAAAGCACGCAACATGCAGTTTATCTATGCATGCATTCTCATCGTTGTATTAGTATGTACCCTAATTATCGGAGTAAAATTCTATTTGCACAAACTGAAAGTGAACCGCATCCTGCAAAAACAGACCGATGAACTGAAACAAGCCAACGACCGGGCGCAACGGGCACAAACCATGAAAACTGCTTTCATACAGAACATGAACCACGAGATACGGACTCCGCTAAACTCTATTGTGGGATTCTCCGAATGCCTCGCACAAATTCCCATGAGTCCGGAAGAAAGCAGGGAAATCAGCGCTACCATCAAAAAGAGCAGCGACAATCTGTTGAAGATTATCAGCGATATGATATCCATTGCCAACTTTGACAGCGAGAACGAAACCGTATCCTATACAGACATCTCCATCGACACCTTCTGCCACGGCATCATACACGAAATGTGCGAATGCACCCAGCCGGGCGTAAGATTGTTCTATACTCCCGGAGAGAAGGACATCATTCTTTCATCCAACGAGCACATCGTACACCAAATATGCAGCAATCTGCTGCACAATGCGTTGAAGTTCACAACGAGCGGTGAAGTAGAACTGAAATGCGAGGCAGACAGCCAAAAGAAAAAGCTATACTTCTACGTACGGGATACCGGCCCCGGCGTAAACAGCCAGTTGAAAGAAAAAATATTCGAGCGTTTCTACAAGGTGGATAGCTTTGTGCCCGGAGCCGGACTCGGATTAGCTTTATGCCGCGTCTTGGCGGAACGCATTGGAGCGCAAGTCTACTTAGATGATAATTATCATACAGGATGCCTCTTTGTTTTTGAGCACCCACTGCCATAAGTAGATACAGAATAAGCACTTAATAGGGAAATCCCTATCGTGGAATAGGAGAAAAAACAGGAAAGGGTAAAAATCCTTTCTTATTTTTGTACCAGCAAAACCATAATCCACCATAATCATGAAACGAATCACTACTTTATTGATGTTGACAATCTTTGTCGTCACGGCAGGATTTGCCAAATCCCAAATAAAAGATTTAAGTGGTACCATCGCCATCAAAGGGGAACTGAGAGAAAACTATCAGAATACGCCGGCAGGTACTCCTGTCGTTATCCGCCGGGTAGTACAGAAACGCAACGCCACCGAACATGCCAGTGACATCTATTATGGCGTTGAGATCAACGGCGTACAGCTCACGCTTCCTTTGGAAGATTTGAGATTCATAGTCCTGTCCAAGCCGGAAAACGACCAGGAATTCTGGCAGCAAGTTTATCTGACAAGGCACTTGTACGAACATTTCGACAAGAGAGGATACAAGCACAAACTGCGCCAGGAAATTGACGAAGAATGCCTCGACTATCTGAATAGACTGGACGAGATAGCCTATCAGGACGACTACCTTACCTCGTATGCACAAGGCGTATTTGCCAAATTAAACTCCACCACAATCGACCCTAACCGGGACGAAAACCTGAACATACGCCTCATTCAGTCGCCCGAACCGGATGCCTTCATGCTCCCCAACGGTTCTATGGTCATCAGCACGGGACTCCTCTGCACCCTCGACTCCGAGGACGAGCTGGCAGCCGTCATAGCCTGCGAACTGTCCCACTTTGTTCTCGACCACCAGGTAGAAAATATCTATCGGGCCGAACGACGTGCCAAACGTGCCGCTTTTTGGGCAGACGTATTTGCGGAAGTTTCCGATGCCGCCCTCGATGTTGCCTATTGGGATGATAACAACAAGGCTTATACTGTCAGCCTCGTTTCCGACGTCGGCCTCATTGCCTCATTGCTAAGTATCCCCGCAACCGACCGGTTGGGCATGAAGTATAAAATCGGGCAAGAGTTGGTTTCCGACCAACTGGCACGCAAGTTGCTGGCATTCAAAGGCTACAACCCCGACGGCATGGCATCGGCACTCAACAAAATTACCAATTACTATAACCAGCAACAACGCAGTGACGACCTCACCCGTTACGGCAGCATCAGCGACTTAACGAAACGCATAGAGAAAGCAGGCAAGATTCAGAACCTGAGCAGCCGCCCTTACCTGAAAATGACCAGCGATGTAGTCACTTTCAACGCCGCCATGAATTACGCCAACAAACGCTACAAAGAGGCAGCCCGACTGATACGCAAGAATGTGGAAAATGAGTTTGCTACGGATAATGATTACATTATTCTTGTAAAGGCCCAAATGGCACTGTCCAATACAGACGAGACCAACAACCAATGCCTCGCCCTGCTGGACAAAGCCCAAGAACTGGCAGGCGCCAGTCCTAACCTGGACATCAGCAAACAGAGAATCCTTCTCCTGATGCGCATGCACAAACAAGCCAAAGCGGCTAACGTACTGAAAGAGTACATAGACCAGCTTTCACAATACCAAAACCAAGGCATAGAGGGAGAAGAAAAGGAATGGACAAATAAGGAGATGGGATGGGCAAACCAGATGCTGAATAGGATTAGCAGGATTTAAAATAAGGGGCTTACTATATGTTATAAATTTAGGCACGGATTACACGGATTTCACGGTTTTAATGAATCAAATTCCGTGTAATCCGTGTAATCCGTGCCTAATATAAGGTCTGTTATGATACAACCTTATTTGCGGAACGGCGGCTTCACCACCACTGCCTTCAATTTACGCCCACGCATATCGATGCAGATTTCCGTACCCGCCTTGCTATATTCGGGTTTTACATACCCCATGCCGATGCCAATCTTGCGCATAGGCGACATGGTGCCGGAAGTAACGACGCCGATAGCAGCACCGTCAGCACTGAAAAGTTCATAACCATGGCGGGGAATGCCGCGGTCTATCATCTCAAAGCCTACCAGTTTGCGGGTAGTCCCTTCTGCCTTCTGCTTTTCCAGCATCGCACGATTGGTAAAGTTCTTGCCGTCAACAAACTTGGTAATCCATCCCAATCCGGCCTCAATAGGCGAAGTGGTATCATCCAAATCATTGCCGTACAGGCAGAATCCCATTTCCAGGCGAAGCGTGTCGCGGGCACCCAAGCCGATAGGCTTAATACCGAACTCGGCACCTGCCTCAAACACTGCATCCCAAATCTTCATGGCAGCATCAGGATAGAAATAAAGTTCGAATCCGCCGGCACCCGTATATCCGGTATTAGAGATAATGACATCTTTCTCACCGGCAAATTCACCGTGCGTGAAAGTGTAATACGGCAGATCGGAAAGATTGATAGAAGTCAGCTTCTGCAAGGCAAGGATTGCTTTCGGTCCTTGCACGGCAAGTTGTGCGATGCGGTCGGAAGAATTTTCCAGTTCGGCGCCATCGGTGTTATGGGAAACGCACCAGTTCCAGTCTTTCTCGATGTTAGAAGCATTTACGACAAGAAGATATTTCTCCGGCTCGTAGTGATAAACCAGCAGGTCATCCACAATGCCGCCATCTTCGTTGGGGAAGCAGGTATATTGCACCTTGCCCGGAGTGAGGGCGGCAACATTGTTGGAAGTCACCTTCTGCAGGAAGTCCAGCGCATGCGGGCCTTTCACCCAGAACTCTCCCATGTGGGAAACATCGAAGACGCCGACACCCTGGCAAACAGTCACGTGTTCGTCGATGATGCCGGAGTATTCGATAGGCATATTGTATCCCGCAAACTCGTGCATCTTGGCACCCAGCGAGATGTGTTTTTCGGTAAACGGAGTAGATTTCATGGTAATAAATTTAAGTTGGATGTTATAAGTTTGAATTATTTGCTGGCTACAAGTTCGGCAATCTTCACAATGACGTTCATGGCTTTCTCCATACTCTGGATAGGCACGAACTCATAGCGTCCGTGGAAGTTCAGACCACCGGCAAAGATGTTGGGACACGGCAAGCCTTTGAAAGAAAGCTGTGCGCCGTCCGTTCCGCCGCGGATAGCCTTTACGTGCGGTTCTACGCCCACTGCTTTCATAGCGGCAAAGGCGGTGTCGATGATGTGCATCACCGGTTCAATCTGCTCACGCATATTGTAGTATTGGTCGCGAAGATCGAGGGTGGCGGTTCCTTCGCCATATTCGGCATTGATTTTCCGTACCAGGTGTTCCACTTCCTGCTTGCGGCTCTCGAAGCGGGCACGGTCATGGTCACGGATGATATAGGAGATAGTAGTCTGCTCTACTTCACCGGTGATTCCCACAAGATGGTAGAAGCCTTCGTATCCTTCGGTATGCTCGGGAGTCTCGTGGCTGGGGAGCATCGCCATGAAGCGGTTGGCTACACGGATGGAATTTATCATCTTATGCTTGGCATAGCCCGGATGCACGTTGCGTCCCTTAAAGGTTATCTTGGCAGACGCTGCATTGAAGTTTTCGAATTCAAGTTCACCCAGTTCGCCGCCATCCATGGTATAAGCCCATTCGCAACCGAACTTCTCGACATCGAATTTATGCGCACCCAAGCCGATTTCTTCATCGGGATTGAAGCCGATACGAATCTTGCCGTGTTTGATTTCGGGATGTTCCTTCAGGTAAACCACAGCCGATACGATTTCGGCAATACCGGCTTTATCATCGGCACCGAGCAAGGTCTTTCCGTTGGTCACAATCAGGTCTTCACCTTTATGGTCAAGCAGTTCGGGGAACTGTGCGGGAGAAAGGATTATATTCTCTTCGGCGCAGAGCACGATGTCCTTGCCGTCGTAGTTTCCTACAATACGTGGAGAAACATCCTTTCCGCTCATGTCAGGACTTGTATCCATGTGGGCTATAAAGCCGATGACAGGCAACGGTTTGTCCGTATTGGCAGGAAGTGTGGCAAACAGATAACCGTTCTCGTCCAACGAGATTTCTTCCAGGCCCAAGGACTCCAACTCTTCTTTCAGATACTTGGCAAATACCATTTGCCCCGGAGTACTCGGTGTCACTCCGCTCTCTTCATTCGACTGGGTATCGAAACTTACGTACTTTAAAAAACGTTCTACTAAAGTCATATCATTATTATTTAATTTCTACTTACTACTTGACTATTTACATATTATCTGCCGTAAAGGTAAAAAAAGGGGCGTGAACTGCCAAGCAATTCACGCCCCTTTTTTATTCATTAACGACAATTTGTCAATCAGAAATGACTGCTACCATCAAAGCAATGCGTACACACCTTACACTTAGGCAATCCGATGGCTTCGATTAAGGTTTCCAGCGTATTGAACTTCAAAGAAGAAAGGCCGAAGCGCTCGCAAATCACATTCACCATCCTCTCGTATTCGGGAGAGCCGGTAGTGGCATACTTTTCAAGGTTCTTGTTTTCATCGCCTTCCAGTTCCTTGATGACACGGCGGGTGATAAGTTCCAAATCTCCCTTGGATGCCGTGAAGCCTACGAACGGGCAGCTATAAATCAACGGCGGACAGGCAATGCGGATATGCACTTCTTTAGCGCCGTACTCATACAATACTTTTACGTTATCGCGCAACTGCGTACCACGGACAATGGAGTCGTCACAGAATAACAGGCGCTTGCCTTCGAGCATGGCACGGTTAGGAATCAGCTTCATCTTCGCTACCAGCGAACGCAGTTCCTGCTTGCTGGGAGTAAAGCTACGCGGCCAGGTGGGAGTATATTTGGAGATGGCACGATGGTAAGGCACACCTTTACCTTCGGCATAACCCAAGGCCATGCCTACACCGGAATCGGGAATGCCGCAGGCACAATCCACTTCCGAATCATCCTTCTGCCCCATCTTGAAACCGGAAGTAAAACGTACATCTTCCACATTTCTACCCTCATAGCAGGAAGTGGGAAAACCGTAGTACACCCACAGGAACGAACAAATCTGCATTTCTTCATTAGGCTTGCGCAACTGTTCCACTCCATCGGCACGCAAGCGTACAATCTCGCCCGGTCCCAGGTAACGGTCTATCTCGTAGTCCAGATTCGGGAAACTGCTCGACTCGCTCGTTGCGGCATAAGCGCCTTCTTTCTTACCTATAACGATAGGGGTACGTCCCCACTGGTCACGGGCGGCAATGATGCCGTCTTCGGTAAGCAGCAACATGGAGCATGAGCCTTTGATGTGCTTGAATACATTCTCAATACCCTCGACAAAGGTCTTGCCTTGCATTATAAGGAGAGCGATAAGTTCGGTCTGATTGGTTTTGCCGGAGCTGAGTTCGGCAAAATGCATATTCTGTGCCAAGAGGTCTGTTTCCAGTTCTTGCAGGTTCACGATTTTGGCGACTGTCACAATGGCGAACCGCCCCAGGTGGGAGTTCAGTATAAGCGGCTGAGGGTCTGTATCACTGATGATTCCTATACCGGAATTTCCTTTGAACTTATCCAGTTCGTCTTCAAACTTCGTGCGGAAATAGGTGCTTTCCAGGTTGTGGATAGAGCGGGTAAAGACGGCTTCTTCGGCATCGTATGTAGCCAATCCACCACGTTTTGTCCCTAAATGCGAATTATAATCTGTACCGTAAAACAAATCTGCCACACAACTGGCCTTAGCTACTGTTCCGAAAAAACCTCCCATAAATTCTTGTTTGTTATTAGTTGCAAAAATTAACGAGTGCAAAGGTACAAAGAAGTTTCCTTGTTCGCGTCATATTCCCGTAATACAAATTCTAAAAAAACTTATTTTCACGAATGGGAATGAACTCCGCTGGAGTATCATTTGTTCCTAACCAACAAAAAGACTTTATGGCTCAGGTTGATAACAGACAAGAAGTTGAAGAAACGGACGGGCTACCTTTTCCACAACGTTTGTGGGCAATAGTAGCCATCGCCTTCGCACTTTGCATGTCGGTACTCGACATCAACATCAGTAACGTCATTCTCCCTACCCTTTCGCACGATTTCGGCACTTCACCTTCCATGGCTACCTGGATAGTCAACGGCTATCAGCTTGCCATCGTGGTGTCCCTGCTCTCCTTTTCATCTTTGGGCGAGATATTCGGCTATCACAAGATATTTATTTTCGGCGCCATCTTCTTCTGCATCACGTCACTGATGTGCGCCTTATCCGACTCTTTCTGGACGCTGACCATCGCCCGCGTATTTCAAGGATTCAGCGCATCCGCCATTACCAGCGTGAACACTGCCTTGCTGCGCCTCATCTACCCCAAAAACCAGATAGGACGCGGGATGGGTATCAATGCAATGGTTATAGCTATATCCGCGGCGGCAGGCCCGTCGGTAGCCAGCGGTATCCTGTCGATAGCGTCCTGGCATTGGCTGTTTGCCATCAATTTACCCCTGGGTATCATAGCCTTGGTATTGGGCATCAAGTACCTGCCCCGCCCCAAAGGGACGACGAAACGCAAGTTCGACACCAAGAGCGCCGTTGCCAACGCTATCACTTTCGGGCTGCTGATATATACGCTGGATGGCTTTGCGCATCATGAGCGCTACGATTATCTGATTATTCAACTAATTGTTTTAGGGGTGGTAGGCACTTACTACGTGCGCCGACAATTGGGACAGGAGTCACCCCTACTTCCGCTGGATTTGATGAAGATACCCATTTTCAGACTATCGATACTGACTTCCATCTGTTCGTTCACGGCACAGATGCTGGCAATGATTTCATTACCTTTCTTCCTGCAAAACACCTTGGGGCATAGCGAAGTAATGACCGGACTGCTGCTGACGCCCTGGCCTCTTGCCACCCTGATTACCGCGCCCCTTGCCGGCTATCTGATAGAGCGCATCCATCCGGGAATATTGGGAAGCATCGGTATGGTGATATTCGGTATCGGGCTTTTCTCCCTTTCAAGCCTCAACGAAGAGTCAACAATTATCGGCATCATCTGGCGGCTGGCACTCTGCGGAGCCGGGTTCGGTATCTTCCAGACTCCGAACAACAGTACTATCATTTCGTCCGCTCCCACCAATCGTTCAGGGGGTGCCAGCGGCATGATGGGCATGGCACGGCTTATGGGGCAAACGCTGGGAACGACCTTCGTGGCGCTCTTGTTCAGTTGGGTGGCAGCAGGCAAAAGCACGGCAGTCTGCCTGATAACCGGTAGTGTGTTTGCACTGGTTGCAGCAGTGGTAAGCAGCCTCAGGCTACACAAAAACACCCCGCAAAAACAAATGTCCTGCGGGGCGTCCACTAATGCCTAAATAAAAACTCTTTCTACCCTAAATTATCTCCATTTCTTTACGGCCTTCTTGTCGGCGGGAGTCGCTTCAATCAGGCTCAGACCGAAACCGCCGCTACGTGCTTCCCATACAGACATCTTTGTCTTGCTGGTTACGATACCTTTCTTTATCTGATAGGAAGTAGGATTATCCTTGTAGTCGGCATCCTTGCCATCGGCATAAAGAGTGGCTACATATTGTTTGCCCGGTTCCAGGAAGTCGAGTGTAAAGGTTGCGGTGCGTGCATTCTCGTCGGTGATACCGCCCACAAACCAGTTATTGGTGCCTTTTGCCTTGCGGGCTACGGTCACGTAGTCGCCCGGTTCTGCTTCTATATACTTGCTGTCGTCCCAGTCTACAGCCACGTCCTTAATGAACTGGAAGGCATCCATGTGCTTCTCGTAATTGTCCACCAGGTCGGCAGCCATCTGCAAGGGACTATACAGAGTTACGAAAAGAGCCATTTGCTTGGCAAGGGTAGTCTGCACCTGTCCGTGGGGCAGGTCGCCCATAAAGTCGAGCTTTGTGTCGAAGATACCCGGAGTGTAGTCCATCGGGCCACCGATAAGACGGTTGAAGGGCAACAGGGTGGTGTGGAACGGTTTGCTTCCGCCAAAGGCTTCGTACTCGGTGCCACGGGCAGATTCATTGCCTATCAGGTTCGGATAGGTACGGCACAAGCCGGTGGGGCGTACAGCCTCATGGGCATTGACACAAATCTTATAGTCGGCAGCCTTCTTCACGGCATAGAGGTAGTGGTTGTTCATCCACTGGCCGTAGTGATGTTCGCCGCGAGGAATCATGTTGCCTACATAACCGCTCTTTACGGCATTATAGCCGTTATCCACCATAAACTGATAGGCTTTGTCCATGTGGCGTTCGTAGTTGCGGACAGAAGCAGAAGTTTCGTGATGCATCATCAGCTTCACGCCTTTGCTCTTGGCATATGCATTCAGCATCTTCACGTCGAAGTCGGGATAAGGAGTCACGAAGTCGAACACGTAATCTTTTGATTTGCCGAACCAGTCTTCCCAGCCTTCATTCCAGCCTTCTACCAAAACCTGGTCGAAACCGTTTTCGGCGGCAAAGTCGATGTATCGTTTTACATTCTCGTTGTTGGCGCCATGACGTCCGTTGGGCTTGGTCTTTGAATAATCTGTTTCGCCCAGTTTCACGGAAGGCAGGTCATCGGTATAAGCCCATGTGCTCTTGCCGGCAATCATTTCCCACCATACGCCGACATACTTCACCGGCTTGATCCAGGAAACATCTTCGTAAGCACAAGGCTCGTTCAGATTCAAAGTAATTTTGGAAGCAAGGATGTCGCGGGCATCATCGCTGACAATCACCGTGCGCCACGGCGAAGTGCAGGGAGCTTGCAGATAACCTTTGTCACCTACCGCATCGGGAGTCAGCCAGGACTCAAATATCATGTTCTTATCATCCAGGTTCAGATGCATACAGGAGTAATCTACCAAAGCAGCCTCGTGCAGGTTGATGTAGAGTCCGTCGGCTGTTTTCATCTGAAGAGAGGTCTGTACGCCTGTAGGCGAAAACGGAGTCTGCGAGGAGTTAGGAGTGATGGCTCCATCCATCAGGCCGCGAATCTCGGAAAGTTTGGATTCGGTATAGTCATATTCCTGCGTATCATAGTCGCCCGGAATCCAGAAGGCGGTGTGGTCGCCTGCCATGGCAAACTGGGTATGTTCTTCCTTGATGACAAAATAATTCAGATTCTTCTGCAACGGAAATTCGTAGCGGAAACCGAGGCCGTCGTCGAACAGACGGAAACGGATAATGATATTGCGGTCCTGTGCCGCTTGGTTCAGCGTCACCGCCATTTCATTGTAGTGGTTGCGGATTTGCTTTACCTCGCCCCAAACCGGTTCCCATGTTTCATCGAAAGTAGAAGTCTGGGCATCGACCAGGGTGAAACCGTTCATCAGTCCCGGATCATCTTTCAGTTCCAGTCCCAGTTTGGAAGGTTTTATTACCGGTTTTCCTTTGTAAGTAAGTTCATAAAGTGGTTCACCTTTCTGGTTTACTGCAAAATTCAGCTGTAGTTCTCCGTTGGGAGAGCCAATGTTTTCAGCAGTCGAGAGTTTGATTTCTTCCCCTTTGGCAACGCCGCTCGCTAATAAAACAAGCAGCAGACAGGCAAGTTTCGTGCAGATACTTTTCATGTTTCTCATGTTATTGTTTATAAAAATAATATTCGCTGTACAAAGATAAGCGGGAAAGAGAAAATTCGGTAAGTTATCATCGGAAAAGAAGAATGATTTAGGAGCAAACGTTTGCATAAAGCATTATCTTTGCAACGCCCAAACATATACGGACCGGTTATGAGTAAAATATTATTAGCTATATTTCTTGGCGGCGGCACAGGCAGTGTGTTGCGCTATTGTGTACAGATGGCTTTGCACGAACGGATAGTCCCCTATTCCTTCCCGTGGGCTACGTTCACCGTCAATATCATCGGCAGTTTTCTCATCGGACTCTTTTACGCTCTTTCCGAGCGTTTCAATCTGTCTACCGAAGTGAGATTGATGCTGACCGCAGGCCTTTGCGGCGGTTTCACCACCTTCTCCACCTTCAGCAATGACGGGCTGATTCTGATAAAACAAGGATTCTACGGGGTGTTTATCCTCTATACCTTATTAAGTATTACTTTGGGCATCATCGCCGCTCTTGCCGGCGGGGCTGTAGGCCGATAAATATAAAAGACCGAAATGAAAACAAGTAAACCCTCCGTCATGCCGCCCGTACGAATTGTTCCTCCTACGTTGGGAGGGCAGACAGAAAGCAGTAAATCACTGAGCGATTGGCTCGAAACGGAAGAAACCGTCAGAGGGCTTTGCTTCGGCAAACAGACGATAGAGCAAATGGACTATTCCTACAAAAGCATTACGAATTGCACCTTCAGCCACATCCAGTTCAATGCCTGCCGGCTGAAAGCGACTCACTTTACCGACGTACGCTTTGAGAATTGCGACCTATCCAATATTTCATTTGCCGAAAGTTCGCTTTTCAGAGTGGAATTCATATCCTGCAAACTGGTAGGCACCAATCTGGCAGAAACCATTCTAAATCATCTGACTCTGAAAGATTGCAATGCCCGATACCTCAACCTCTCCATGAGCAAAATCAATCAGGCCCGTTTCTCCACCTGCGACTTGCGAAATACTGACATCAACGATTGCAAACTGACTTCCGTCGCTTTTGAGAATTGCGAACTGATTGAAGCCGAATTCTCGCATACTCCCTTAAAAGGCATCGACTTGAGCGACTCTCATATCGAAGGCATCCACGTCAACCTGCCCGATATACGGGGTGCTATCGTCAATGCTACGCAAGCAATGGATTTGACTTCACTTTTAGGAATCAAAATAAAGGATTTCTGACGATACAATTATTTATAGAACACGAAGTACACCGCCAGCACCAAGCAGATGAAAGCCACAAAGTGATTCCAGTGCAACGTCTCGCCTTTGAAAAGCACGGTGGTAAATACGGTGAAGATTATCAGCGTTATCACTTCTTGGATAACCTTCAGTTGCATCAACGAGAAGGGTCCGCCATTGCCGATGAAGCCGATACGATTGGCGGGAATCTGGAAAGAGTATTCGGCAAGAGCAATCATCCACGAGAAAAGGATAACGGCGTAGAGCGGCCAGTTGGAAATAATCTTCAACTCCTGAAGTTTCAGGTGACCGTACCACGCAAAGGTCATAAAGACATTGGAGATAATCAAAAATAAAATAGTATAAAACGCTTTCATGGGAAGTTATTAATTACAAATTACTAATTACAAGTTACTGATTATTGAGTTACGGAATTTTAATGTTTAGCAGGCAGCAATTCTTCCTGAACATTCGTCATACTGCCCCATAAGCTATATCGCGCTTCCGGGTTCATTTCTTCCAGTTGCTTCAGGATGCCTTTCATCGTGCTACGGCTGGATTGCGACTCATACGGACAATTCTTCACCTGCTTGCGATAGCCCCGGACTTGTGCCAGTTCCATCAAGTCGGCTTCGTGTACCAGACACATCGGGCGGATGATGGTCATGTCAAACTTCTTCATTACGAGCCGGGGCGGCATGGAACTGAATGCGCCCTGGTAGGTGATATTCATCAATAGCGTTTCCAGAATATCGTCCATATGATGCCCCAGCGCTATCTTGTTGCATCCCTGCTCCTTGGCGACGGTGAACAAAGCCTTGCGCCGGTTCCAGGAACAAAGGAAGCACGGAGACTTGCGGGTATCGGTAGTAGCATCGAACTCCGTTTCGTAAAGTACAAAAGGTACTCCCCACGACTCGGCATACTCCCTGAGATATTGCACATCGCTCTGATAAGGAATGTTCTTCATCACCACGTGCACCGCCGCCACCGAGAACTTCGGCTTGAGAATGCGCGCACGCCTTGCCAGCAACTCCACCAACGCCAAAGAATCCTTACCGCCCGAAAGCCCGATAAGGATTTTGTCGCCGTCCTCTATCAGCCCGTACTCCACCACGCCTTTGCTGAACCGCTTCGTGATGCGACGCAACATTTTCTCTTCTTCGGTAAATAGTGCCATCTGTTTCCTTTTTTATCGCCGCAAAAGTAATAGAAAACTGGGATTTAAAGAAGAATTAACATAATAGAATTACGGAAAGCGGCTTTATTCACGATTAATTTGTATTTTTGACCTTCTGAATCACATTAGCACATCAGTATGAAGAAAAGATATATTCTATTCCTCTTATTCGGACTTCTAAGCATGACAATTTCTGCGCAATCATTGGCAGAAGCCAGAGCCTTGTACGACAAAGGAGAATACGAAAAAGCGAAACCCGCCTTCCAGAAATTTGTCAAGACACAACCCGCCAACGGCAATTACAACCTGTGGTACGGCGTATGTTGCCTCAAGACCGGCGAAGCCGCCGAAGGTGTAAAATATCTGGAAATCGCCGTCAAGAGACGCGTCCCCAGCGGACAACTTTATCTGGCACAAGCCTACAACGACCTGTACCGCTTTGAAGAAGCCATAGATACTTACGAAGCCTACATCGCCGACCTCACCAAACGGAAACGCCCCACTGAGGAAGCGGAAAAACTGCTGGATAAAAGCCGAGCCAACCTGCGTATGCTGAAGGGCGTGGAACAGGTTTGCTTCATCGACAGCTTTGTAGTAGACAAGGAGAACTTCCTGGAAACATATAGAATCAGCCCGGAGTCGGGTAAACTCTTCATGTACGATGCTTACTTCGGGGATTCCGGCAAGCAGGGCGGTACGGTGTACGAAACGGAGTTGGGCAACAAGCTCTATTATAGCGAGCAACAGCCCGATAGTACCCTGAGCATCCTCTCGCGCAACAAATTACTGGACGAATGGAGCAAAGGGAGCCTGCTTCCCGGAAGCATCAACGAAGCCATGAATGCCAATTATCCCTATGTACTTACCGACGGCGTAACCATCTACTACGCATCGGACGGACCGGAGTCGATGGGCGGATATGACATCTTCGTCACCCGCTACAACACGAATACGGACTCTTATCTGACCCCGGAGAATGTAGGTATGCCGTTCAACTCGCCCTACAACGACTATATGTACGTCATCGACGAGTTCAACAACCTCGGCTGGTTTGCCTCCGACAGATACCAGCCGGACGGTAAAGTCTGCATCTATGTATTCATCCCCAACACCTCCAAGCAGGTGTACAACTATGAAGGTACGGACCAGCAAAAGATGATCGGCCTGGCGCAACTCAACTCCATACAAGATACATGGACGAATGCCGATGCCGTGGAAGCCGCCCGCGAAAGACTGAGAAACGCGATGAGCGAGAAGCAGCAATCGGCAAAGAAGTATGACTTCAAGTTCATTATCGACGATAATGCCACTTATTATCACCTGGAAGATTTCCGCTCGGCGAAAGCCAAAGAGTTGTATAGCAAATACAGCCTGGTGGAGAAGAGCTACAAACAGCAACAAGCGAAACTGGAAGAAATGCGCATGGAATATGCCCGTGCCGGCAAGAGCGAGAAAGACAGAATGTCTCCCGCCATCCTTGACCTGGAACAACGGGTGCAACAACTCTCCGGCGAAGTAGAGCAGATAGCCATCCAGGTGCGCAACTTTGAAAAACAAGCCATCAAATAAAGACAACTATGGATATACTAATTATCGCAGCCCTGATTATCGCAGCAGTCATTCTCTTTTTAGTGGAGTTATTCGTGATTCCGGGTATCAGCATTGCCGGAATACTGGCGGGCGGTTGCATCATCTTTGCCAACTACTATGCCTTCGCCTTTATGGGTACAACGGCAGGTGTCATCACGCTTGCCATCTCCGCCGTTGCCTGCATCGGTTCGCTGGTGTGGTTCATGCGTTCGAAAACGCTCGATAAACTTGCACTGAAAAAAGACATCACCTCCAAAGTAGACCGTAGTGCCGAAGATAGAGTGAAAATAGGCGATACAGGCGTCACCACTACCCGACTGGCGCTTATCGGCTATGCCGAAATCAACGGAGACATCGTGGAAGTAAAATCCACCGACGGTTTCTTGAATGAAAAGACTCCGATCATTGTGACCCGCATCACGGACGGAGTAATCCTGGTAGAAAAGAACAAATAACTAATAATTCACTAACAACTTAATCATTATGGATCCAAGCACAATGTATCTGACCGCCTTTGTAATCATAGGGGGTATTATTTTTCTGGTACTGTTTTTCCATTACGTACCATTTTTCCTGTGGCTATCCGCCAAAGTATCGGGAGTAAACATTTCACTGGTACAGCTTTTCTTGATGCGCATTCGTAATGTTCCTCCCTACATCATTGTGCCCGGAATGATTGAAGCACATAAAGCAGGCCTGAGAAACATCACCCGCGACGAACTGGAAGCACACTACCTTGCCGGCGGACACGTGGAAAGAGTAGTGCATGCACTGGTATCTGCCTCCAAAGCCAACATCGAGTTGCCGTTCCAAATGGCTACCGCCATCGACCTGGCAGGCCGTGATGTATTTGAAGCCGTACAGATGTCGGTAAACCCGAAGGTGATTGACACACCTCCCGTAACCGCCGTTGCCAAAGACGGTATCCAGCTGATAGCCAAAGCCCGTGTAACGGTACGCGCCAATATCCGCCAGTTGGTGGGTGGTGCCGGTGAAGACACTATTCTGGCCCGTGTAGGCGAAGGTATCGTATCTTCCATCGGTTCATCCGAAAACCACAAGTCAGTATTGGAAAACCCGGATTCAATCTCCAAACTTGTGCTCCGCAAGGGTCTGGATGCCGGTACGGCTTTCGAAATCCTGTCCATTGATATCGCTGATATCGATATAGGCAAGAACATCGGTGCGGCTTTGCAGATAGACCAGGCAAATGCAGATAAGAATATCGCCCAAGCCAAAGCTGAGGAACGCCGTGCAATGGCCGTGGCCAGCGAACAGGAAATGAAGGCGAAAGCTCAGGAAGCACGCGCCAAGGTGATCGAGGCAGAAGCTGAAGTACCTAAGGCCATGGCAGAAGCATTCCGTAACGGCAACTTGGGCATCATGGATTATTATCGGATGAAGAACATCGAAGCTGATACTTCCATGCGCGAAACCATAGCCAAACCATCGGGAAACAACTCAAACCAGCCGTTGAGTAAATAACCGGTAGAATTATTGCCCCAGAAAAACGTCGGAACCGGTGAACAGTAATCCCGTTCCGGCGTTTTCTATTTATAAACGTATCAACCAAAAAATCCAGAATATGAAAAAGTATTTTGCATCTTCCGAACTTATTATCAATGATGACGGTTCAGTTTTTCATCTGCACGTAAAGCCTGAGTGGCTGGCAGACAAAGTAATCCTGGTGGGCGACCCGGGCAGAGTGGCACTGGTAGGCTCACACCTTGAGAATAAAGAATGTGAAGTGGAAAGCCGCGAGTTCAAAACCATTACAGGTACCTACAAGGGCAAACGCATCACGGTGGTTTCTACGGGTATTGGTTGCGACAACATCGATATTGTGATGAACGAACTGGACGCCTTGGCCAACATCGACTTCAACACACGTGAAGAAAAGCCCCAACTTCGCCAGTTAGAACTGGTACGCATCGGTACTTGTGGCGGTTTGCAACCGAATACGCCCGTAGGTACATTTATCTGCTCGCAAAAGTCCATTGGTTTCGATGGCCTGCTGAACTTCTATTCAGGGCGCAATGAAGCGTGCGACTTGCCATTTGAACGTGCATTCCTGAACCACATGGGATGGTCAGGGAATATGTGCGCACCTGCTCCGTACGTGATCGACGCCAATGCCGAACTGATAGAGCGCATTGCCGGAGACGATATGGTACGCGGTGTAACGATTGCCGCCGGTGGTTTCTTTGGCCCACAAGGACGCGAACTACGCATTCCGCTGGCCGACCCGAAGCAAAATGAAAAGATCGAGAACTTTGAATACAATGGCTATCGCATTACAAACTTCGAGATGGAAAGTTCCGCACTGGCCGGTTTGAGCCGCCTGATGGGACATAAGGCGACCACGGTATGCATGGTCATAGCCAACCGGTTGATTAAAGAAGCCAATACGGGCTACAAGAATACGATTGACACTTTGATAAAAACCGTACTGGACAGAATTTAAGAAACACCCACTCAAATATACTTGATGATTGTTTCCTTCAATCTTTCGTAAGTATATGGTTTGGCAATAATATCATTGCATCCGGCGGCTAATGCTTGTTGTTGTTCTATCAGGAAAGCATTGGCCGTCACCGCAACGATAGGCAAATCGATGTCGATGGTACGTATCTTTTCCGTAGCCTGAATACCGTTCATCACCGGCATGCGGATGTCCATCAATATCAGGTCGGGACGCTCGCGCAAGAAACTATTTACGGCCTCTTCGCCATTGGTAACCCACGAAATGGTGTAGTCTTTCTTCAGCAAAATGTTTATCTGCATAAAGTTAGACTCCGTATCTTCGGCTATCAGAATTTTCTTCCTGCCGTCTGATCTTCGCTCTACGTGGGCATTGATTTCAACAGGTTCACCATCCGCTCCCAACACAAACTGGCGGTAAGGAAGGGTCATCACGAAAGTACTCCCCACTCCTACTTCGGACTCTACGGAAATTTTTCCTCCCAATCTCTCCACGATGCTCTGGCAGATGGGGAGCCCCAGACCCGTGCCCTGAACAAAATCGTTCAGCTTTTCAAAACGGTTGAAAATCAAGGGCAATTTCTCCTTTGCAATGCCGCAACCGGTATCCGTTACATACACCTTCAACCATTCTCCGCAGACCTCCAACCCCAGGGTGATGGCCCCTTCATGGGTATTCTTAATGGCATTGGAGAGGAAGTTGAATAGCACTTGTGTAATCCTGTTCCGGTCCACCATAATCCAGATTTCCTCATCGGGACGTATCACATTCAATCGGATGCCCGTTTTCATTTTCAGGCGATGCACTTTCTCCACTTCGTCAATCAGTCCGGTCATTTCGACCAACTGGAAGTTCATTTCCGATTTTCCCGACTCAATGCGGGAAAGGTCCAGAATGTCATTTATGAGTTGCAACAACAGGTTGCTATTCTTCTGGATGATGTTCAGGTATTCGGCTTTCTCCACTTCATCTTCCGTCAAAGCTATGATTTCAGAGAATCCCACGATAGCATTCAAAGGAGTGCGGATTTCGTGGCTCATATTGGCCAGGAACACCGATTTCATGCGGTCGGCCTCTTCTGCGCGTTGCTTCGCCTCGATGAGTTCATTGGAGCGTTGCACCCTGTCACCGATATCGTGTATCAATGCCATCACTTTATTATCTTCGAACGGAGCGATGCGTGCCTGGAAATAATGCCTTTCGCAATCATCCACATCCAGGGGATACTCTATCTCCTTCAACTCCCCGTCTTCGAGGCATTGACGTATGTTCCGTAGAAACAGGTCGCTGACTTCGGGAGAATAGATGGTGCGCCCGTCCGCTCCCCGTAGCTGTTCAACGGGATGGAGCAAAATGGTGTCAGAAGACATTAACACATCAGTGAGGAAGAAATTTTCATCAAAGATGAAGATGAATTCAGGCAATGCCTGTATTATCTTCCGGTTTCGCTCTTCCATGCGCGATATGCGCGTTTCGCGTTCGCACTGCCCGGTGACATTCACGGTATAGCATAAGAGGCTTTCCGGATTTCCACTTCTATCTTTCTCTACAGATAAGAGGTGGTCCTCCAACCAGACTATTTCGCCATGCGCACCTACGCAACGCACGCGTAAGACTTTGGACTCTTCAAAGCCATCCAATTTCTTTTGAAAGCCATCCAACGACACCAAATGCTTATCATCGGGATGCACAAAGCTACAGAACTCTTCCAAATTCTGATAACGGATGCCGACTTTATCCAAGCCTAAACTTTCGAAATATTCCTGAGTGAAAGTGCACTCCAGGGTATTGATATTTATCTCCCAGAGAGCAATTTGATGGGCAGCCAGAACGGAGTTGACCTTCAATAATTTCTCTTTCAGTAGTTCCGTGTTCTCGTCTTTCTCGGTAGTATGAGAAGCGGAATCATGCATTTTTATTTTGTCTTGCGCCATAATAACAAAGTGTATCATGTAAAGGCTACGAAAATTGAGCAAATGTAATAAAAAAGAGTAAGTAATATACAATCGCGTTCTTTTTTTTACCCCAAAAGGCTATCTTTGCAACTCAAATAACAATTTTTATGATGAATCAGGATACCATCTGTGCCATTGCCACGGCTCAAGGAGGAGCAATCGGAAGCATTCGCGTCTCAGGAGCGGACGCCATTCGTATCACCAGCCGCATTTTCACCCCGGCAAAATCCGGTAAAACACTGGCGGATTGCAAACCTTATACACTGACTTTCGGGAAGATACACGATGGAGAGGAAATCATCGACGAGGTTCTTGTCAGCCTGTTTCGCGCCCCGCACTCTTACACGGGCGAAGATAGTACGGAGATCACCTGCCACGGTTCGAGCTATATCTTGCAACAGGTTTTGCAATTGCTCATCAAGCACGGTTGCCGCCTGGCGGGACCGGGGGAATACACGCAACGCGCCTTTCTCAATGGAAAGATGGATTTGAGCCAGGCCGAAGCCGTGGCGGACCTGATTGCTTCTTCATCTGCCGCCACCCACCGCCTTGCCATGAGCCAGATGCGTGGCGGATTCAGCAAGGAGCTTACGGAGCTACGCAACCAGTTGCTACACTTCACTTCACTGATTGAGCTGGAACTGGATTTCAGCGACCATGAAGAGTTGGAGTTTGCGGACAGAACGGAGCTTTGCCGATTAGCGGATCATATCGAGGGGGTCATTTCCCGACTGGTACATTCGTTCAGTGTAGGAAATGCGATCAAAAACGGCGTACCGGTAGCCATCATCGGCGAAACGAATGCCGGGAAATCAACGCTCCTCAATGTATTGCTGAACGAGGACAAAGCTATCGTGAGCGATATTCACGGCACTACGCGCGACGTGATTGAAGATACGACCAATATCGGCGGCATTACTTTCCGTTTCATTGACACGGCAGGTATCCGCGAAACCAATGATACGATTGAGAGTCTGGGCATAGAGCGCACGTTCCAAAAACTGGAACAAGCGGAGATCGTGCTTTGGATGATTGATGCAACGGACGCAGCGTCGCAAATGAATCAGCTATCGGGGCAGATACTTCCGCGTCTGGAAAGAAAGCATTTGATATTGGTATTCAACAAAGCGGATTTGTTGGGCACGGCTCATTCTGGTGAGGTGCTGTCTGCGGCCTCTTCCATCATTCCTGACGCCGAATGTATTTTTATTTCCGCCAAGAAAAGGCAAAATACGGATGTGCTTCAGAAGAAACTTATAGCCGCCGCCAATCTGCCTACGATAACCCAGAACGACGTGATAGTGACCAATGCCCGCCATTACGAAGCCCTTACGCATGCTTTAGAAGCCATCGGACGCGTACAACAGGGATTGGCAAACAATCTTTCCGGGGACTTCGTGGCCCAGGACATCAGGGAGTGCATCTTCCATTTGAGCGACATCGCGGGGGAGGTGACGAATGATATGGTGCTACAAAATATATTTCAACATTTTTGTGTGGGTAAGTAACCTATAATAAAATATCAATAAAAAAAACAAGAATTCCCAACATTACGCACTGAATAACAAAATACCATTTCACGCTTATAGAAAGAGCGAGGAATGGTATTTTAATCTATTGGCTCATTCTTTGATAATGCACCAAGTTTCTCTTTTATATTCCTTACGGCCATACTCTTCCTCTCTACACATCCAACAGCCACATGGAATTCCTTCCTTAGGAATATTTATCCACAAGTAATTCTTTATACATCCGAAGATTATCCATATCGAAATTAAAACAAGAATAGTTTTAATCCGTAGCCCTAAGTTGCCAGAACGCCACGGCCGCCGCCGCCGCCACATTGAGCGAATCGACCCCATGTGCCATCGGGATACGGACTACATAGTCCGCCGCCGCAATCGTATCGGGTGGAAGCCCCTCTCCCTCCGTCCCCATCACGATGGCCAGCCGGGGTTCGGACGTCAAGACAGGATCGGCAATGGAGATAGAATCGTCCGTAAGTGCCATGGCGGCGGTGCGGAAACCGTGGCGGGCCAGATCACTGAGAGTGCCGTCCAGCCACGTCCAGGGAACCAAAAAGACCGAACCCATGGACACCCTGACCGCACGACGGTTCAACGGATCGCAAGAGTTACGCGTCAGCAACACGGCATCCATCCCGAGGGCGGCCGCCGAACGAAAAATGGCACCAATGTTCGTGGTGTCCACCACACCGTCGATGACGACGATGCGCCGGGCATCCCGACATGTATCTTCCACCGTGCGGGGCGCGGGGCGACGCATGGCGCACAACACTCCGCGCGTCAGGACATAGCCCGTCAGCGTGGCGAGCAACTCCCGCCCGCCCGTATAGACGGGCACGTCGCCGCAACGACTGATGATGTCGGCGGCATCACCGGTGATGTGTTTTTGCTCGCACAAGAGGGCCAGAGGTTCATATCCGGCATCCAATGCTACACGGATCACCTTCGGGCTTTCGGCTATGAACAGGCCTTTATCGGGCTCGATGCGGTTGCGCAACTGGGCCTCGGTGAGGGTGGAGAACACCTCGATTCCGGGGTGCGACAAGGAGGATATTTCAATAATGGGCATAAGGCTGTATTCTTTTTAATAAGGGTATGAACAAAATGTAATAAGGTGGTAGGGCGTTAGGGTGATAAGAGTGGTAAGGTGATAGCGGGATAACGCTCTGTGATATATAGCGCAGCTACTTTATCGCCCTATCACCTTATCACCCTATCACTCTCTTATTCCTTTCTTTCTCTTTCGGATACCGCAACTTTCATCACCCCCTCCAGCTTATTTTCAAAAATCCGGTAAGCCTCCTCAATCTCATTCAACGGGAAGCGGTGTGTGATAAGCGGCGTGGTGTCTATCTTGCCTTCTTCGATCAGGCGAAGTATCTCGGCGCAATCGCACCCGTCCACGCCACCGGTCTTGAAGGTCAGGTTTTTTCCGTACATATCGGGCAGGGGAAGCACCTGGGGGCGGTCGTAGAGAGCCACCACGGTGACGATGGCATTGGGGCGCGCACACTCCCACGCCAGACGGAAGGTGTCGTCGGTTCCTGCCACCTCGAGCACGACGTCGGCTCCGCCATGATCGCTACTCCGCAACACAATCTCCCGGCAATCCTCCGGCTTCACCACCTGTACGTCCGGATAGTGCTCCTGCACAAAACGAATTCTCCCGGGCGCCGCCTCACAAACAATGATGCGGCGGGGGTGCTTGAGCATCACGCAAAGCAGGGTACAGATTCCGGTAGGGCCGGCGCCGATGATGAGCACCGTATCCTTTTCGGTAATCTCCGATATGCGAGCCGCCCAAAAGCCCGTGGCAAGCACGTCGCCCACAAAGAGCGCTTGTTCGTCGCTCACCGCATCCGGAATGCGGTTCAATCCCTGGTCGGCATAAGGCACGCGGACGTACTCGGCCTGACCTCCGTCGATGCGGCAACCCAGTGCCCAACCACCATTGGCATCGGTGCAATTGTTCACATATCCGTGTCGGCAAAAGAAGCATTCGCCACAAAAGGTTTCTACGTTCACCGTAACCCTGTCGCCGGGCCTGATGGAAGTGACGTCCGCGCCCACTTGCTCCACGATGCCTACCATTTCGTGCCCCACTGTGGTTCCGGGCAAAGCACGCGGTACGCTACCGTGCTTGATGTGCAAATCGCTGGTGCAGATGCTACCGAGCGTCACGCGGACAATGGCGTCGCGGGGGTCTTTCAACCTGGGTTTCGGTTTTTCTATAAGTTCAAATTTTCCGTGTTCAATATAGGTATATGCAAGCATTGTTTTTCTCTTTTTTAATACTTCTCTTTCCGTTCAAACTCTCCCTCCTCCGTATAGTACTTCCATGTGCCTTTGGGTATGTTATTTCCGTATTTTCCGCGGAGTTTCAGTTTGCCGTTCTCATAATATTCGCGATAGCGTCCGTGGCGCTTTCCCTCTTTCACTTCCGCTTCACTCTTCAGCGCTCCTTCGGGATAAAACTCCCGCAAGACGTTGCCCTCAAATTTCTCAACATAGAAGCGTTGCAATTCACTCATTTGCTCTTTCTCCGTTTCGGCATCTTCGTTCATTACTTCGTCGGCTTCATCGTCCACTACCACCGCTTCGGCCGCTTCTTCCGGTTGATAAGGTTTATAGTCCATCACGCATTGCAACGAGGCGGACTGGCCGTCTCCCGTAATCTGCATGGTCCAATAGGGAAATGAGTAGACAATCTCCTTGTCCGATTGTATCTCTCCCCACGTAACGGCATTCATCATAGGCTTCAACTGGTAATAAAACTTATGCACATCCGTATATAAGAAAACGGTAGAGCTCGAATTCAGGTACGAGAAGGCATTTTTAAAGCCCGGATCATCCTTCAACAGGTTCTTCTGATCGTAATCTTCTACAAATGAGAGCAGAGACGAGGCTTTGTTGCTAAACACCACATAATCGTCCACGTACGTGTAATAGGGTTTTTCGAACTTGTCGAACAGCCCTCCGAAGAACAAACGGAAGAAGCCTTTCATTTCCACATAATTGATTTCAAATCCCTTATAATCAACCGTCTTTATCCGGAGCGGGGTGCGCCGCCTGATCTTCTTTTCTATAAACTCCATATTCTTACGGGCGTCCTTGATGCTTTTGGTACCGATGGCCAGAATCAGTTCCGGATCGTGCCCCAACAGCCCCGGCTCGGATTGGGTGATGGCAAATTCTCCCGACATCCAGCTCAGGAAGTTTTCTTCCAGAGAGATGTCGAACAGGCTTTCAATCTTCTTCCGGGAACTCCTATAAGATTCGCACCATTGCGGGTCGTGGATCGCGAGTGCATTCTCCAATTCCTTTACAAACGTCACCGGATTGTTGAAACCGATGTTGGTATAGAGTGCCGTCCGTCCGGACAGGATTTCGTGGGCTTTCATCCGATGCTTACCCGAGTTCAGCAAGGCCATGATGTACGGATCGGCGGTATCTTTCCGCAAGGTATATCCTTTCACCTCCATCCGTTTGTGGTCGGTATTGAAATAGAGTCCGGCAAAATCCATGGAATTGCTGAACATATCGATGTACTCATTTCCGGTCCCCAGATAAATATTCAGGAATTGGGGCAGGCGTGCATAATTGATAAAAACGCGGACAAGTCCTTTGCCGGACACCAGTTTTTCGGCTTCGATAAAAGAATGATCGAGACCGATTTTGGGCTTGTTGCGTGAATCAATGGCCGATTCTACAAGTTTGGAGGTATAGGAACCTACAAAATGGTTGTCCACGAAGGCGCAATAAAAAATATCGCGTGTATCCGGATCGCGCATTTCGAGGATGTTAATCCCGTTGTGTATCCGGTTGGTTACGGAACTGCCCGCCATGGTGAGCACCGTTTCAAGCTGATCCTTCAACAAGTCCATCTTGGAGGCCTTTTGCATGTCCAGCACAATCAGGAAATCCCAATCGCGAGCACGGACTTTATGGATTAAGATGAGCATATCCCGTTTGCCCACAAGCGATAACAACATTTTATTGCTTCGGACCACGGTGTCGAGCGTTTCCACATTCCGGGTGACGTCCTCGAAGGCTTTCGCCCGCTTCAGGCATTGCCAGGTTGCGCTTCCGCTGAACTTTGCCCAATCGTCGATGGGCGCCGAGGACTGGATGATAAATGCCGCGTCTTCGGGCACCAGGTAGATTTGCTGAATGTTGCGGTCGGGCGAAACAAACAGGTGAACGATGGAGTACAAAAAATATACAACCAAGGCTAAACCGGCAATCGCAAGTGTTCTTTTTACGAGGGTCCGGGTATTGTTCTTCTTAGCGGATTCAACGGATGGTTCTTGTGGCCCGTTGTCCAATTCATTTTCGATCATCCCTTTTTCAGTATGCTATTGACTACACGCACCGAAGACACCAGCTTGGCCGTGGAAGTAAACACATCCACATTCCACACATGCGAGGAGCGGCCTTTATGCACGATGGTCGCCACCGCCCTTACCGTATCCCCCTCATGGGCGGAGGAGATATGGTTTCCGCTGACTTGCATGCCGACCACTATTTCGTCCGGCTTGCAAAGTA
>OGZX01001286.1_pt1 | contig 26059 bp, 26 predicted proteins | sample 1576881 | NCBI WGS metagenome assembly OGZX01 (sample SAMEA3541542, study PRJEB24748) | human gut metagenome | biome: human gut; feature: human-associated habitat; material: faeces | place: China | collected 2012
TACAGAGTGCCGTTACACCACCGTAAGGACAACCCTGTCTAAGCAGGACATCTATTGTTTGGCGCCATGTTTTTTTCGTATGGCGATGCCGAACTTCTTTTCAGCGACATTAACCATAGTTTCATAAGCGCAAGCTTTTAGCTCAGCTGCACGAAGCTGAGCTTTGAGCTCCTTTATCTGTGCCTCCAATAAAGCAGTCTCGCTGTTAATATTGTCGGTATTAACCGATTTCTTTGAATCACCACCGGCTGAAGAATCTTCGGTTTTCGGTTCGGCCTTCTGTTTAACGTTCTTGTGCTTTGGCAAATTTATCCACCTGTAAACTGTCGCCAAACAAACTGGGACTTGCGCCGCAATTTCTTTTATTGGCATTCCCTGATTGTACAAATCGACGACAAGCCTTTGTGTTTCGGCCCGTGTAAGTAGCGAACCTATTTGTGTTCCATACTGCATTATTTGACTCCTTAAGAGTCAACTTTTTCTAGGACAAGACAGAGTGTTTGAAAAGGCCGCCCTCTTCGGAATGATGATGTTGAGCCGAGGCCGGAAGAAGCTCGACGTATTCGGCAAGGTTTTGAACAGCCGGAACTACCGTCTGCGAAAACTCGTCATCATTCATTCCGCTCGCATCCCAAATCTCCAGCATGAGTTTTTTCTCCTTCTCCAACAGCTCGGAAGGATTTTTTAGAAACCCTACAGGCTTCATTCTGGACAGGTCGGTATGCGTTGCGGCGGCGGACATAGTATTCCCTCTTGAAATTTAAAGTTGTTTTTATTGTTGTTTTATTCAATTTAATTCTGAATTTAAACGGCTTACAAATTACCAATTATAAATTTTGGATTCGCAACAAGCTATCAAGATAAATAAATGTAAGGGTTTTATTTATGAAGCGTTTGTCGCTTTAATTTATATAATCAAATAGTTATGCAGAGATAAAACGAAATACGACTTGTACGGATAACAATATTTATAATTTTTTTATTATTGTTATTAACAATCGTATTTGGCAAGTATTTTTGTTTCAAAAAATATCACTGTTTTTACTATGATTTTCACGACAATAACTAAAATTAATACAAATATTATTGACTCAAACTATGAAAAAAAGCGAAATAAAATCCGATCCGACCGAGCAGAACTCTCCGACAGAAGGAGGTAAGAAATCCGCCGTCGCTTCTGATCTTGGTCAAAACGCCTATTCTTCTGTGGATTGGATCAATCTCCTCATCGAAGAAAACGAAGACAATTACAAAGAAAAAGCGCCTGATCAGATTGTTTTGGACTTCATGAAAAGAAGAAAAGATTTCCCGCTTTTGAATGAATGGAATTCTTATTTTCTGAGGGAATACTTCAGAAAAATGAAACCCGGAATCGCGCCGGCATATTTGGGTCTGGTCAATTTCACAGCTCAATCCAAGGCAAAGCCTCAGGAATATCTCTGGACCTTCTCTTTGACCGTCGAGGCTCTTTATTGCGCGATGACCATGCTGAATCCTCTTCGTATGAGGATTGAGCAATACTTAAAAAATTTCACCAACCGCTCTCCCGGTTTCCTCGGTGATTTTTACAGAAAGAGCGATTACCGCTCCCAAGCCGTTGAAGAGGCGACAGCCCCGCAGTTTGTTCCTCAGATAAAAGATTTTTGGGAAGAAAGCGATTTGGCTGCCATGCAGAAGATCAGAGACGATCTGGCGGCAGGTTGGAGCAACACCCGTTTTAAATACAAAGACAGCGATCTGTCCGACTGGCTGAATTTCTGCCTCACCATTCGTATGCAGTCAATCGAATTTCAGGCAAGAATGATTTATTCCTCCGGCCCACAGTGGATTGAAATTTTAAAACTGTTCTTGAGAAGAACCCTTCCGATGGACGATCCTGCATTCCTTCTTTTCGGAAACGGGATACCCGATAACGATACGACCGCCAATTTTGCGGCGCAAAAGCTGCTTAAGTTTGCAGATCAATTTTATGAGTGGCCTCTGCCCCGACTTCCGAATAATTGGCTGAATTACGGAATGAGAGGCTTGAACATTCCTCAGTATCCGAAGCTCGACAAACTTAAAGAGCAGGAGGAGAAGATTTCTTAAAGCATCTGCAAAATTCGCCACTTCAGAAAAATAAAAAGAAGACGGCTTCTTAAAAGCAAGACAGCCCTTTCGAGGTTTTTGCTGTATCGACCCAAGGAAAATTATAAAATCCGGCGGCCTTGCCTCAATCGGCGCTTGGAGAACCGTCATCGAAGACCTTGCCGTAGCTACGGTGAAATGCCTGAAAGAAGAACTTGAGAAACGGGAAATATAGTTGTTGGCTTTTGCTAATCTCGATTGACAGCCAAATCATCGGAATTCATTTTTCTTATATCAGCAGAGAAGGAGATTCCCGAGAGACCTCTTGTATCTCATCATCCCTCTGTCAATTATTTATGATTTTACCGGCGTATCAATAAAGAACAATCCGCCTTAAAAACAAAAGGGACGGATTTCGCCGTCCCTGAATATTAAAAGGCTGTTGGGTTACTTAATTAATGCTGTTCCAAAACCTGTAACTGGTTTGCCTTTAGCTTCTGAATACACCCAAACGTCGTAAACGGCGCCGGGAAGCATGTCCTTTGCAATTTCTTTAGCCTTAAACGATAAGACCTTATCTTTAATACCGTCTCCGTTGACATCCTTCACTTCGGAAGCTGTTGGTTTAGCTAAAGAACTGAGTGTGACCTTTGCGCCGACAGAGGAGCGTCCAGGGCCTGCTACTGTCTGAGAATCGTTGATATCCTCAGCCTTCAGCTTTTTGTCGCTAAGGATTGCGATATTGACAGTCTCGTCGCCCTTAGAATCAATTGCATCGGCCAGAACTAAGACTTCATGAGGTGTCAGTTTGGCGAAAGTTTCGGCCATTTCCTCCTGAGCTTTTTCAAATTTTTCGACGTTTTTAGCATGAAGCCAATTCAGAGCTTTTTCCGGAGAAATTTTTGCCAGTTCTTTTGCGGTCTTCAGTTCCTCAGATATCGGAGCATTGAGTTCTTTTTCTAATGACTTCACTTCCCTGAAGTTCTTTTTATAGGCCGGATGCATATATTCGACAGCATTGGCCGTGTTGATGAAAGCCCATACCGGCCAATCAGCGTCATAGCTGAAACTTTCAGGTTTTGCATGGAAATGCTGCTTTGTCGCTTCTTCCCAGGTAAGGAAAGCTGTTGCTTTTGCGGGTTTAGCTAACGGGTAAAGAGGAACGTAGGGAGTTTCGCTCGGTCTAGCTAAAGTTTTGTAAGCCTGGATAAAGAGGGGATTTTCATCCATGACGTAAACCACAGATTCATGTGTTGTCGGTCTTGAAATTCCGAAACCTTTAGTGTGGTACCAGTCACCTTTAGCTCCGTCCTCTTTCGAATCGGAACGAAGGATGTCTTTAACGTCATCTACGCCGAATTTACGGTCTGCGACAACACTGTATGGGAATTCATCGGCGCTGTTAAAAGTCTTACCGGTGATCTTTTTCCAGGCAATTTGATTGCGAGAGAAGTTATAGTGAGCATCTCTGAGCTTGGCAGGCTGGTAAGCCTCGCGGAAATTGAAGTCTGTCCACTGTCCTTCAACTGCCGGTTTGTACTTTCCGTCCTTGATGGCTTTTTCTACGAGTCCTGGCGAGACCATTACGTTATCTTTATCCGTAACATCAACTTTATTCATCATGAAATTGTTAGGGATATAGACAACTTCATTATCTTTAACGCGTCGGGCAACCCACTTGTTGCCTTGATGGATCGCAAGCTGCCAAACCTCGTTAGGATCCGCGATGGTGTATGTTCGACCATTTGAGAAATAGCCGTACTTAGCTAAGAGTTCTGTTGCGATTTTGATGGCGTCCCTAGCGCTTGTTGCACGTTCAGCCATAATTCTGCGAATGCCGTAGCCGATGCCGCCGTCCTTAACTTCTTCTTTGTTTTCTGGGAAGATCTGGGAGCAGGCGTTGGAAACGATCGTAACGCCTTTTTCATTCACAAAACCATCGGAAAAAGAAGCACCCTTTGGATCAAATGTTTGAGTCCAGTAGAAACCGAGAGTTTTTTCGACCTGAGGTATGGGAGCTGCTTTCTCTTCGAATTTGATCATTTCTCCCGCTTTGTGCGTCTGAGCGGGTACCCAGTACTGCTGTGCAATAACTCGACCGCCGTTATCTTCATTATGGCCGACGATTGTTGTGCCGGTCTTACTAACATCTTTGCCAATAATAATCGTTGAACAGGCAAGAGCGTTTGCGCCGAACATGAAAAGGGCTGAGGTTGCGGCTAAGGCAAGCAGAGATCTCTGAAACATAAATTCTCCTTGTAGAAATAATCGTAGTTGATGACCCTGGGGTCCGGGTGAGTGTAACACAATTTAATATTTTTTTGGCTCTGTTCAGAGTAAGTATTGATCCTTGAGTAAAGGTAACGGTTCTCTTTTGAAATATTTGCAGAATAACTTCTCTTCTCGACTCTGAAGGTAAAAATTTCGTTCTTCAGAATCTTAATTTTTTCCATAAAGCTCTCTTTGGCAAAGGTTACAAAGTTGTTGTAAACAATGTAGTTGTTGAGATATTTAGTTGCAACCCCTCTAAATCTTATATTTGTCATCCCTTTGAGAGAGGAATGGTAGTAATTAATCAACTGAATATTAAAGATTTCTTTCTTGTGTTTCTTTGATGGAATTTGAACGTGTTTAGCTTTACAAGATTCGGCCAATGAGGGATATCCTCCCAGACTGTCTGTTACAAGCGTAGCGCCGGGGAGGATTTTGGAGCCCAAGGTGGCCTTGAGATTTCCGGTTGTTGACTTTCCGAGATTACAGACAACACCGGACCGTCCGTTCTTAGATCTGAAAAGATGAGGGCAGTCTTCCTTAGACTGTCCTCCGGGCTTGGCAGCCGCATCTCTGAACTATCTACCCTTCCGATAATTCCGCGGATTTCACAAAGGTCGGCGGGAGCTACTTAAGGATTCTTTTCTCACGGCCTGCTCCCATAAGAAAAGTGTGCCAATGCGCTCTTCTGATGTGAGGTCGGACGGTACCGTGAATGGTATGCCCGCTTGCAACTTCTCTTTCCCGATGCTCTCGGATAAGGTTGCCAAATTCTTCACCGAGAGGCATGAAACGAGGACGCTCCGGCGGAAAGATTGTCTCGGGTCTTCTTCTCGGCCTTTTGATTGCCGGAGCGGAAACCGACATACAACGGTTCACATCGGGCGTCTCCGTCAACAGGTACGCCAATTTAGACGTTAATTCCTTCTGATAAAGCGAGAACCCCAGAATACCGTCGTCGTCCAGAGCCTCGGCAACACTGCCGATCAAATCTCGTAAATGAAGCGCCTGTTTTTTGTCCCGTGTGTTGAATCTAGCCAGACCCACTGAAAAGTTGGGAAGTTCCGTTTCAGAATCTATAAACACAGGTAGGAAAACGAAACTGTTTAGCCCGTTGAAGTCTATCGGATCGTCGGTTGCAAAGCCGACTATGCAACCCAGAATATCCGCTCCGTCATCGTGGTAAGGCTTTTCAAACGGAATCAGGACGGGAAAACCCAAAAACTTGCAGCATTGCTCAAGCGAAATCATCAGCTCCGAATCATCAGTGTCGAAGAGTTCCCCGAGCATATCCAAGTCAAACTGCGTCACGGTTTTCGTGTACCACCAGCCTACAAGTACGACGCCGCTTGAAACCTGAAAATATCTTTCTTCTTCAGGCAATCTTTCCATTGCCTCTTTAAAACCCGGAATCGGAGGAAGCACAAGCGGTTGAGCGCCAACGATCAAAAGATCACCCGTTTTTTCCTGGTCGGCGTACATTTTGGCGAGATTCTGGCCGCTGTAAACGTCGAGCAGACCGGAAATCATCTTTATTCCCTGAAGAGCGGCAGATGTAGCGTCTCTTGCCGTTTGGTCAATCAGCATTTTTTTTACCGCCTTCTTCTTTTCCCGGGGTTTTCATTTCTTCAAGGGCTTTTCGGCGAATCCAAGAGGATCCGCCCTGACTTTTGATGTACTCGATCACGGTTTTGGGAAGGTAAAACAGCACACTTTTCCCGCCTTCAGGCGTTTTGCGCGGCCTGCCCCTCGGTTTGCCCGTTTTGCTTAATGTCTTTTCGTGAATCCCGTCCGGCATACCCAAGTCCATTCTCCCGTGATGTCGTCATATCCTTGGATCGGATCTTCCGCATCATACGTGAATTCAGCTTCGTAATTTTCAAGCAGTTCTGCGTATTGAGGAAATTCTGATTCTTCTATCAAATCCTTATCGATTTTTGCTATTTAACGCCTCAGTTGAAGATTAATCATCCCCACCCATGATATATATGTATAAGTCGAAGGACTGATTTTTCTTTTTTTGTGGTTAAGTACCTTTTGGGATAGAACCAAAACGTTGACATATGCAACATTCCCCGCGTAAGCGGGATTGAAAAGAGGCTGGATTAGGCCTCTTTCGTCTTTCCGCCCGGAAGAAGAAATTCAGTTTCCAGACAGGTCTGCCGACTTCACGAAAATCGGAGGAACCCACTTCACTTCCGCTCCTTCCCGTCCCTTTCCTATAAGGAAAGTGTGCCAATGAGCACGTCTGATGTGCGGTCTGACCGTCCCTCTGAAGGCAGAAGAAGATGAAGCGACGGCTTCTTTGTACTGTCTGACGGCGTTTCCAAAATGTTCTCCCAGCTCCATCATTCTGGGTTTTTCGGGAGCAAATATCGTTGAAGGTTTTCTGCGGCGGCGGACAACTTCCGGAACCGAGGCGGACATACAACGGTTTACGTCAGGAGTTTTTGTCATCAGATAAGCAAGCTTGGAGAAAAGTTCGTGTTGATACAAACCGAATCCAGTGAAATTTGATCTGGTCTTCAAAACTTCAAAAATTTTCGAGAGGTTGTAGGTCGGATCGAGGGATGATTCTCTTTGAAGCGTAGGTGCCCCGATGGAGAAATTCACTTCTCCGGTTGCTTTCTTTCGAAGCAACGGCAAAAACATTATTTGAGATTGTTTTACTTTTTTTCCGGACGGAAATTGATAATCCATTCCCCATTCAAAAAATCCGATCATGCAGCCGAGAATCTCAAACTCTCCCGATTCGTATGGTTTTTCAAACGGAATAAGTACGGGATTTCCCAAAAATCTCGCAAACTGTGACACGCTGATTTGCAAATCGACTTGCTCCGTTGTCAGAAGCTCCTCGACCATCTCCTTATCAAACACCGCTACAGTTCGCGTGAACCACCAGGCTGCCAAGACAGAGGCGAAGAAAAATTTCTTGTACTCTTTAATGCCTGAGGTTTTAAATTTCAATAAACCGTCGGGCATTGGAGGAATCAAAGGCTGTGCGCCCACAATCAAGCGAATAGTTTCAGTTTCCTGAAGTTCGTAGAGGTGCGCCAAAGCTGTTCCCGAGTAGTCCTTCAGGAGTGCATTCATTCCCCTGATAGCGCGAACGGCTTCGGATGCAACGGTTGCTACAGTGTCTTTATCAGTCATTTTCTTTCCAACGAACAGGGTTCTGCCGTTTACTTAGCCGAAAGATCGGCGGACTTGACCAGGATCGGAAGCACCCATTTTAGTATTCGCTTTTCACGGCCTTTGCCTGAAAGATACGTATGCCAATGAGCACGCCGAATGTGCGGTTTCACCGTACCTCTGGGTTCGGAAGACGACGATAAATAGACCTTGTATTGCCTTATTGCATCTCCGAATTCTTTTCCGAGCATCATAAATTTCGGCTTTTCCGGTGCAAAGATCGTATCAGGCTTTTTTCGACGCCGAACAATGGACGGAGCAGACTCAGACATACAACTTTCAACGTCGGGAGTTTCAGTTAGCAGGTACGCTATTTTGGAAAACAGTTCATGTTTGTAAAGCTCAAACCCAAGCTGATGTCCTTCCTTTTCAGTCGTTTCGATTATCTTGGGAAAGCTGATGGAAAGTTCATTATCGGAAGCAATATTGAAATTTGGGGCAATGATAGGGAAGGAGACCTTTCCGCCAGATTTTTGCCGTTGGATCGGAAACAATAAGAATGAAGATTCCTTTTCATTATCCGAGGCTTCAAAAAAGCCTACGATGCACCCGAAAATCTCCGTGTCGTCAATTTCGTATGGCTTCTCAAAAGGTATAAGAACGGGATTGCCTAAAAACTTCCTAAACTGCGAGATGGAGACATATAAATCTTTTGAATCCGTCTCCATCAATTCTCCGAGCATATCCCCGTCGAAGACTGCGACCGTTCTTGTGAACCACCAGCCGATGAGCAAAGTATCTCTTATAAATTTTTTTGCTCCTTCAATACCTTCAAACAACTGAAGCTGCATATTCATCATAGCCTCAGGACTGGGAGGAATTAAGGGTTGTGCTCCGATGATCAGGCGTTTCTTTTGCTTTGTTTGAATCTCATATAAGCGGGCAAGGTCGCTGCCTTTATAGAGTTCCAAAAGTCTGCTCATTCCTCTGATTCCGGCAACAGCTTCGGATGCCGCAGCTGTTGCAACACTTCTATCAGTCATTTAACCCACCTCCTCAAAGGAGAACATGGTAAAACCGGTTAAGTACCGCCCTAATGATTAACGGGTAGTTTTCAGGAAAAATTACCTGCTTGAGGAAAGGTTATCAGCAAAGCGGGGAGATTCCGGCCGAATCCACGTAAACCGGGGAATGATTCTTCCAATGCCTGTTCTTCCGATATAGAAAGCGGTTCAAACAAACAGTTGGGCGGCTACTCCCAAAAGTCGTCCTTTGTATCGATGGATTTCAAAGCAAAAACGAAAAAGGTAGTCCCGATAAAGTTTTTATTCCTGGGACAAGTCGGCGGACTTCACCAAAATCGGAAGAATCCATTTTAGTATTCGCTCTTCACGGCCAGTCCCGGTCAGATAAGTATGCCAATGCGCTCTTCTGATATGAGGCCGAACCGTTCCTTTGGCAGCCGTAAGAGAAGAAGCACGCGCACTGTAAGTTCTGATAGCGCTGCCGAATTCCTCTCCCATCAACAAGTATCTGGCAGTATCCGGAGGAATGATCTTGACGGGTTTTTTGCGGGGTCGAATGATCCTCGGAGATTGTACCGAAACACAACGAGTAACGTCAGGTGTTTCTGTCAGCAAATACGCAATTTTTGAGAAAAGCTCATGAACACACAACTTCATCTCCGGAATATCTTTCCAATTTGTGAGAGCTTCGCCAATCAAGCAGGAAAAATTCACCGGAGAATCAGGTTTTTCGAATAGTAAAGAACCAAGACTGACCGTTAAGAGAGAAGTTTTGCCTGTGGAAAGATTTCTGCCAACAGGACACAATACGATTCTCCATTCTTTCATCATGTCCTTAAATCCAAAAGCCTCTAAGATGTTTTCTGCGTTTGGATACCCGTAAACTCCGAATAAACAGCCTAGAATTTCCTGATCATCTGTAGAGCAAGGCTTCTCGAAGGGAATAAGTACCGGATTCCCCAAAAATTTGTTGAATTGGGTACTGGTGACGTATAAATCCTTTTGGTCCGTGCTCAACAGCTCTTCCAACATATCTTCGTCAAATAGGGCAACTGTTCTGATATACCACCAGCCAACCATTACCGAACCGGCACAAAACTCATCAAACAATTTTTGGTTCAAAAAAAGTTCAATACTTCCGAAGGGGAGAATCAGCGGTTGTGCCCCAACAATGTATACCGGAGTTGAATCTTTAAGAAAAAGGTGGTGAAAAAGTTGAATGCCCGGACTCTTCGGATCTTCATACAGTTCGACAAGTGCTTCTCCGCTAAAGGTTTTCAGCCACCTTCCCTCTTGTCTGATGGTCGATATTGTTTCGCTTACTGCTGTGATTGCAATTTTCTTATTTGTCATTTAATAATCCTTACATGAGGCGGTCCCGGAAGCGGCCAAACAAGGCTGTCGAAAAGATTGGCACACCGCTCAAGAGACTCCTTTACTGAAGGAGTTACGGTCAACGGTAAGTGACTTCCGATTCGTTCCACATAACATTGGAAGTGAATACTCTTGGATGAAACTCAGCTTTTAAGCATCTGCAATTTTGTGAGTTTTTCTTCAATAAGTTCCAAGAGCAGTTTGATTTGATGGCATTCTTTGTGTGTTTCGTTTTTAAATTGTTCGGCCTGAACGAAATACCGTTCCTTAACTTCTTTGGAGATTTCGGAGTACCGGTTGAGACCGCCGCTTCCGAAGTGGTCTCTGATCTCCCTTGTCGTCGGAAACCTGTCGTGCCGATTCACAAAAAGAATGATGAATTGTTTGACTTCTTCCTCGGGGATAATTGTTCTCATGGTTTGGTCCTGCTTTCTTGGAATTCCCGAAAGTAAACCTCGGTAATGTATCGTTTTCCTTTGTCGTTCTGGATGTGAACAATCACATCAATAACGCTTTTGATTAATTCCGTGACGTTCGGTACGGATCGCCCGACCGGATTTTCTCTGATCTTCATCGCCAGATAATCGAAAACGGCCAAAGCATTGGCGGCATGACAGCTCGTAATCGAGCCTGAGTGTCCCGATAGGACGGAGTTGACCCAATCGTAGGTTTCACCGCCGCGAAGCTCGGCCAGAAGAATCCTGTCCGGTTTCATTCGGAGGCAGGATTTCATAAGTTTCGTGGCATTCACGGGACTTTCCGCAGTCGCTTCGGACGGATACAACAGATTGACCTGATTTTTGTGGTTCGGCAGCCCGTACACAAGCTCGGGACAGTCTTCAATCGTGATGATTCTGTCCGTCTTCGGTATGTACTGCATCAGCGCTTTCATGTAAGTCGTTTTGCCCGAACCGGTTGAACCGGCAATTACAACGGTGCGACCCAATTCGACGCAGCGCCGCATAAAATCAGAACGGCTTTGTCTGAGTTCTTCCGGCTTGAGCTTTTCGTCAAAAAACCGCCCGTACAAATCCAACAGTTCTTCAGATCCGGCACGAACCGTACTTACTTCATGCAGTTCGTCGTAAAAGCCGATTTCCTCATAAGACTCAGGCGTTCTCACTTCCATCGACGGGCGTCTTATCGTCATGGAAATCGTGTCCTTCATGCAGGCGGGAGGCCGCACAAACTGAACACGCTCTCCGTCGGGCAAAGTAGCCGACAGGATCGGAGATGACTCCTTAATGTCCGTGCTGTTGAACTGAGCAACGGCAATACTGAGCGAGTTGATGAAATCGTAATTTGCCTGGGTCTGGACTTCCTGCGGCAGTTCTCTTTCGCCTTCAGCCATTCTGCGGACACCCTTTTCGTTTTCTCTCGGCGTCACTCTGAAGGGGCGCTCCTCCCAGCGACCGTATTTTTCAATAAAGATCGTTTGTGACGCGGGATTGTTGAAAGCGATTTCAGTTACTCCGTCCTCTGTAAGCTCTTTTTCCAAGACTCTGAGGTAAAACCTTGCTGTGGCGTCTTTACTCAGGTCTTTCGGGAGTGCGTTTCCGTCCGGAGTCGGCTGAAACGGAGATCCCGGATTCAAGGCACGGTGCGCCGATTGCGGATTGAGTTCATCCGTTTCTGTTGAAGTTTCTTCAAGGTGTTTTTCAACCTTTTTGCGAAACTCGGAAAGGGCGGAAAAATCGACTCTGCCTGTCACGGCGCACACTCCTTTCTTCCTTACTGCTTCTGCCTGAGTTCGTACACGGAACTCATGTCGATATTTCTGGCCGTGAAGATGCCGATTCTCGACCCCTGGTTAATGCGGATCGTGGGCGGAATCTGACCGGTCTGCTTCATGGCTTCCTTGATCAGCTCGCTCATGGAGTCCTGAGATGTGGTGTAGTAGCTCACGCCGTCGCTTCTTTCGCTCGCCTTCATCGTCGCAAAGTTAAACGAATCGTCGATCAGACTGAACAGCAGCGCGTTGCCGAATCTTCTCCACCAATGGAAGTCCACTTCTCCTGTGTGGCCGGCTCCGCCAAGCGGATCGGTTCCCGGAGAATCCAAATCAACCACCACTCCGTATGGCGTATGAATTTGCGTCCAGAGGACGAACACTCTGTCCTGCCCCTGAGCCAATGCGCCGCGATATTCTCCGAACATTCTGGAACCGGCTTCAACGAGCACGGTTCGCCCGTCCATCGAATAGATGTTTTCCGGGATACGGCAGCTTGTCATGCCGGGAACAGTGGTATCGACATTGGTTTCGAGGATGCAGTTGATGAAAGTGCCCTTCGCAAGCGTAAGGTAGCGGTTGTGAATGCGTCCGGCAGTGCCCGCTTCAATCTTTGCGGGCATGAGCTTTTCATTCAGATTGTTGTCCGAGTCCGCATACTCTCTTGCGTTTGCTTTTGCCTTATCGGACGTTTTCCTGCTCTTATTGCCTTTGGCAAGCATTCCCATAAGCGGAGATGTGAGTGCTCCTGAAGGAACCGCTTGGCTTCCTTCTTTTTCAATGTCGCTCGTTGTCACAGGAACAAGATCGGAAGCCGCATCATGCAGATTCCGTTCTTCCTCGGCTGTTGAGGCTGCCAAGGCAGGCTTGGGTTCCTCGCTGCCCGAGATGGCCGCTGCCACGTCCGGCGGCATTGTCTCGAAAACGGGTTTGTTTTCTGCGGTTTGCTTCGGGGCATCCGGTACAAAGGTTCCGTCCGGCATCAGCACGCCTTCGCGCGGCGTGTTTTCGATATGAACTTGAGGTGCGGGAGCCGTCTCAACAACGGGAGCCGGCGAGTTCGGAATTGAAACGATTTTCTTTTCTCCGTTTGCCTCCCGAATCACGACCACCCTGTTCGGTTCAATCTGAGTTCTGCCTGTGGATTTGTATTCTTCAGGCGACGTGAATCTTCTTCCGTCCTCTACCTTGGTTTCCTGCGAATGCTTGGGAAGCAGCAGGCTGACGGCTTTAAAAGCGCCCCATGCAAGCAGGCACACCGTGATCAAAAAGATCAGAGCCAGCGTCAGTTTGCGTCCGAGTTCCGAACCGGTTGCGGAAACGTTCGGACCGGCAGCGGGGAGACTTTTTACTTCTTCGGCGGAAGTTTTGTTTTCGTTCTGGTTCATTCTTTTCCCCTTACAGGTGGTTGGCCTCTTTGGTCCAAGTGCGCTTCATATTTTTGATGGTCGTACCGGACTTGGTGGTCAGGACTTTTTCACCGAAACCTTCGTTGTAGATACCGACAACGGCATCCCCGTTTCTCAGTCTGAACTCCCTGGCTGTTTTTTCAACGATTAAGGAATGAGTGTCGGGATCGACGCGGGTCTTGAGCATGGTTTCTTCGCCCTTGCCGTCTTTGCTCGGAAGAACCTGATAGACGTTGGGGATTTCCGCGTACTCGGGGAGCCGGATCACCGTGAAGCGTCCGTCGTCATAGACGGCCTCAGGCGCAATGTCTTTTGAGCCGGGGTTGGATCCGAAATTCATGGAATACTTCCAATTGTAGGGATCGGTATTTCCGTTATCGCCCTTGCTTCGGGCCTTGTAGGAAGCATTGAATATTCCGTCTTCACGCAGTGCTTCCATCTGTTCTTCGGTAAGCCAATCGGCTTCTTCCCGGGGACTGACGGCATTGGTGTTGATGCCGCCTGCCGCAAGCTCCTGTTCGAGCTTTTCTTTCTCCTTCTTTTCTTTGGCAAGTTTTGCCGCGGTGTCCGGATACCGGAAAATCATTCTGAAAGTCGGACTTTCGCCTTTCTTGGCATAGCGCACCTCAAACGAATAGACGCGCTTGTTGGTCACAATGACGAAATTGGTTTCTCCGTCCAGAGTCTTGGGCTTTAGGAAAAACTGATTTTCGCTGGTGGCCGTCTCCCAAGCACTTGAGTAGCCGGAACCGTAGGAAGTCACTTCTTCGTCTTTCTCAAAGCTGATGGTCGTCACGAACCCTTCCTTGGTGAGAACAGGAAATACTTCGTCCGATCTGTACGTTGCGTATTTGATCCTTGAGTCGGCGTGACTGTCTCTTGTCTGCTGAAGCGCCAAAGCAGGCTGGGCACATAGAACAGACAGCAGGAGACACGCCGAAAGGGATTTGAGCAGTTGTGTTTTTCTCATTTTCTTTTTCCCTCTTGGTTATTCTTTCGGTTTGATCCCGGTGCTTTTTTCGACTTCTTCACGGATGCTTTCCGGAAGGTATTTCCCCGTTTCCTCTTTGTTGTTCGGATCAATCACGATGATCTGGTTGGGGCGGAGTCCCGCCGCAGGGTCCGTAGCAGGGGAAGGTACATTCGGCTGCACGGCCAAGCCCTTATTATTGAATTCCTGATCCGTTCTGAAGGACGTGATCTTGAAGCCGAGCGGATTTTCGAGAAGCTCCTTTTCGCTTCGTTTGTAATCCGGGAAATACTCAAACCCGATGGTTGCGATCCAATAAGACGTTTCAACGGGGCGGTTCGTCACGTTGGAAACCACACGCCTGATGTAGCGCACAGTTGCCGAATCCGTTGCCTGATTGACCGAGATGCTTGTGAGTTCGATCCTCACGCCGGATTTTTCACCGTACTTTTCATCGGGGTTTGCAGGATTTTTACGTTTGAACTGCTGAAGATACGGTTCAAAAACGTCCGGCATGGAGAGATATTTGACGATTTCAAAGTCTCCGGCGACCGTTCGGTTGTCGTAGCCCTCTCTGCAGCGGATGTACTTCGAGATGAAGTGTTTGTCCATCAGCTCGCTGTGCGGGACGGCGCGTTCTTCGCCCACGGGCTGAAGCACCTGAGCCGTGCCTGTGGTCTTTTCCACTTCGACAATGTAGGGAACGCGCTCTTTCAGCGGAAGCATCTTGAAGATGGCCGCAACGCAAAGAAGCGTTGTCAGACCGAACAATCCGGCACACCTCCAGCCGTTTCTTGCGCTTTTTTCCAACATACAGATTCTTGCCGACTCAAAGGAAAAACCTGCATCGGCCCGTTCGCTCATGTTGCGTCTGCCAAGAGAATTTGTCGGCTGCTCCCGCTTTGTCTCGGGTAGATCTCCGGCCTTTTTTCTTTTTCCGAAAAACATTGCTGTCTCCTATTCGGCAACGTGAGGATTTACAGGAAGCGGAGAATGTTTCAGGAGAACCGGAGAAGCCGGGGCCTGATAAACGGGCCAGAGATTAAAGGACTGAGTATTCCCTTTTTCTTTGCCTGCCGCAGGCTTTTGCTTCTCTTTCGACTGAGCGGACTTAGTACCTGCGCTTGCAGAATTTTTCGCCTGGGATGAAGCGGCTGACTTGGATGCCGAAACCTTTTTCTTCTGAGAAACAGGCTTAGTCTTCTCTGCTTTGACGCCTTTGGACTCTTCCGCAGCCGGGCTCACTTTCTTTACGGACTCAGCCTTGGCTTCTTCCTTGGTAATCGGCGTCACGGTCTCCTTTATGGAGCTTTCTTTAACCGGAAAACCTTCAGGTTTTGTTTCCTCCTGAGCCTCGGAAACCGCCTTTGCCTTTTCCTCTTCAAGTTTACGTGCAGCCTCTCGTGCTTCTTCGGCTTTCTTTGCTGCAAGCTCCTTTTGTTGTCGGATAAGTTCAAGCCGCTCCTGTTTTATTCTTTTTGCCTTTTCCTGCGGCGTTTCGTGCTTTGCCGTCAGGTCGTCCGCAGGAGTCCATTGACCTGCGTAGTGGTTGATGGGCACTCTTTCTCCGGAGGGAAGCGGCGGAGGCGTGGTTCCGCACCCTGCCAACAAGCCGGAAAGAAAGGCTGCCAAGAACAGGGGCTTGGCTCCTTGGAATAATGAGATTCTATTTTTCATCTTTACCCTTTTTGTCCTTAATTTCGCTGTTTGTCTCTGTGTTCGGTTCCTTGGCCTTAAATTCGTTGGAGACGAAAGGCTTCAGATCTTGGTTGATGTGCTTTTCGGGAGAATTGACGTAGTTCCTCAGAGTTGCAGGTTTCGGTCCCAACTGTCCCTTGCCGGAAGAACTTGCCGAGATTGACTTCATGTAGTTTCTTTCGGCCACAGTCTTTTCGATAACGCCGCTCATTACTCCGGCTGTCCTGCCGACGATGCCTCTCTGGTTGGCGGCGGTATTGATCAGACCCATACGGAAGTATTGAGAACCGGTTGCGGAAAGAGCAGTTCCCGGAGAATTAAACGGCTTGAACACTCTCGTCCCCGCTGCCGATTTCGGCATGGCGCCTGCTCCGGCAGTTCCGACGGATGCGGTTGTCCCGCTTCTGCCCGGACTTCCCGCAGCTCCGGCAACGCCTGCTGCACCAGCAACCCCGTTACTGCCCGCAACTCCCGGCGAACCCGCTTGACCGGCACTTCCGGCTTGACCCGCACTTCCTGCCGGTCCCGAACTGCCCGCCGGCCCTACTGAACCGGGCATTCCCGGGCTTCCGGCGGAAGCGCCCGTACCCGCGGAGTTTGCTCCCAGCGAAGAAGACGACGATCCGGATGAACCCGAAGAAGCGGAAGAACCCGATGCGCCTGAACCGGAGGGCACGCCGTTCCACCATCCGGCGATTCCCGAAGCGGCACGACTCAAGCCGCCTTTAAGGGAGGAAACTCCGGAAGAGCTGCCCGAGCCTTTGACAGCGTTCGTTGCGGCACCGATTCCGTAAGCACCCATACCTGCGGCTTTACCAACTCCCCTGGCAGCCAATTTGCCCGCCTGCATAACGCCTTGTCCGGCCAAACCCAATCCTGCTTTAAGCGGCACTTTGCCGAGTCTTGTGGCTGTACTGAATCCGGCGATGAACGGGGCCGTGGCACCCCAACCGCCCGCACTCAGCGCGGCTCCTCCCACCAGCGACTGGGCGATTTTTGCCAGACTGTTCATAACGAAACAGAGGGCAAAGGAAGAAATACCTATGAGGAAAATGGCTTTGAAGCAAACCATCCTCTTTCCGGAGTCGTCAATCGTGAGGTCGGGAGCCGCAACGATTTCACTTAAGAGGTTCCACTGCCCTTCCATGAGAGAAGAAACCAAACTCATGATGAGGGCCAGAAAGAAAATCGTCAGACAGTTGGCAATCAGACTTCTGATCCAGCTCATGGCGACTTCTTTGGTGGTGGCGTAAAGTCCGCAGGCAATGAAAATGGGACCTGTCACCACGAGCAAAGCAATACTGAACTTTGCAATCAGTAGCGTAAGAACAGCACCGAAAATCACTGCACACAGGAAAACCGCAAGCAGGAAGTAGCCCGTAAGACCCAAAATCAAGGCAATCCATCCGGCAGATGTGGTTACGCCGGCCAAGTCCATTGCAAAGTCAAAGTATTTGTTAATGCCGTCCCAGCCGACTGTCCACAGGTCTGAAATGGACTGCCAGACGGATTTGTTTGCCGCCTCGCTGGTGCTCGGGAGCCAGCCGATCAGCCAGGAATCCAGATGCTGAACGCCGTCTATGATGTATTGGGAATACAAATCCATCGTCACCGCCAAAATGACAATGAATCCGCCCTTCATCAGCGACCACATAAATTCTTTCGAACTCTTGTACTCGCCCCAGAGAAAACGGTAGCCCTGCCAGAGAAGCCAGACGGTGAAAACGGTAATGATGATTCCGTTTACGCCGTCCATGAGACTCTGCGCTACCGGCTCGATCCAATTGTTCAGCACATTTTCGGTGTCAGCGCCGAAATTAACGAGTGAGTATTCGGCTGCCGGGGTTCCGGAAGGCATGGATTTACTCCTTTAAGGATTGGCGGCCACTTTTCCGAGGAGAGCTTCCTGGCGCAAAAGTTCTTCTTTTGCTTCGATGATCTTCATTTGCTCGTCCAAGGTCCGCATATTCTTCGAATAGTTTTCTTTCATCAGCTCAAGGTTGGCCTTGTACTGCTGATTGGCCGCAATCAGTTCGGTTCCGCCTTTAAGGTCATTGGCGTTGGCAAATCCCTGTTCGGCTTTTTCTTTCAGCTCTTCGGCGATTTGCTTGGCAGCCTCGGCTCCGGCAATGCTGGAATAAAGGCGTGTTGCGTCAACCGCAGCCTTCGCGTAGCAGGTCTCCTGGAAACGGGTGGTGTATCTGCTGCACCTGTCACCCATTCCGAATTTGTTGTACAAGGAGCGTACCTCGGGCGTCATGGCACTTGCGCCGTACTTGCCCAAACTCTGGATGCTCGTTTTCAGACTTTCGGGCAAAAGATCCGTGTGTTTGCTTCCGTAGTTGATAAACCGGTTGATGTCTCTGATACCGGTAACCGCGTTGAAGTGCTTCACCTGGTTCTCATAGGTTTTCACAAGCTGCTCATACTCCCGGTGGAGCTGTTCGAGCGTAAGAATCGCCTGTGTGATCGCGGTTGCGTCAATAGTCGGAATGCCTGCCGAGAAAGCGGGCGTACCGACGACGGTAAGACTTAGGGCAACTGCCCCGATAACTTTGTTCGGCTTGAGATTCAATTTCATTTTTTCTCTCCGAAAGTTTCTTTCAGTTTTTCTCCATGCAGTCCAAAAGGATGTATTGCCCGATGGCGTGAGGGATGATTTGCGTGATGATGTTTCTTGTCTCCGGGGCATGACCGTAGGAGATGACCCATTCGTTCAGGGAGCGCAGAAAATCCAAGACCACTGCCGTCTGGATCAGGACTTCTCCCTCAGCTTCGGCCAGAGGTTTCAATTGAAGTTTCTGAAGAAGGATTCTGTTGGTTGAGGCCACCGTGCTTTGAGAAATCGAGTAGATTCGCCCCAAATCTGCAGCTGCCAAGTAAGGCGCCCCGTCTCCGAGCTTCAGGAACAAATGCTTGGCGGTAAGCGTCATGGTGATGGCCAAAACCGCAACAAACTGAACGTCTTCTTCCGTTGCGTATCCCTTGAGAAAAGCGTCTTGGTACTCCTCAAAGGCGCATTCGACCACCATCCTGTAGTCAGGATTTTCTTCGTGAAGGTTCAATGCCTGATGTCTTTGCATAAAGTTTTTGATGTAGCTCACATCGTCTCCTTTGAGTACAAGTGATAAGGGAACAGCCGGTCGGTGTTTTCTGCGGCTCTTTGGAGGCACGCCTTGTGATCCGGCCCCTGCTTCAAATCTTGGTAAACCGCTTTCAGGTGGCTTAAGAAGACCAAGCATTGATAAAAGAGAGAACGCATGAATGGGCTTTCTTCATCGACGACCGCTTTTACGTCAGTCATATCGGCCCGAAGGAAGTCGGTTACGGCATAAAGAGCGCCGGAGGCAAAGCCGAGGAAATTCGCAAAGTTGTAAACCTCGGCGTTGATCTCGTTGTCTCCCCGCATGAACTCTTCAACCTTTGAAAAGGTCGGTGCAAACTGCATTGCATACTGCGCCGAGATGTGCGCGGCAAAGGCGATCTCAGTAAGCGAGTTTGCTTCCAGCCTGCCCTCCCAAATCTCGTTGAAGATCCTGTCATAGGGGAAGTAATCGAAGAACTCTTCCACGGAGTCGAATCCCAGATCCGCAAGCACTTCGAGAAGTCTGTCTATGTTTCCTTGTTCCATATCCTTTTTCCTTAAGTTTTCCCAGGGACTATCGTTTCGTACTTAATGTCCGTTTTTTCTGTTGTTTGTTGGCTCGAACGGCTTCGTAGAAAACGGGAAGCCAATTCTCGGGTTTGTCCTCCACACCGTTTCTCTTCAGCTCTTCACGCACTTCGTGCATGATTTCGATGTTGACCGTGGTCGAAGAGAAGACCGTCATCTCGTCTGAAAAGTTGCTCAGATCCAGCCGGACAAGACTTGAAGAGTTCAACTGCTTCACAAGGAAGAATCGGCTCTTGACGGGCAGATTGACGACGATGTTGTATTCCTCGGGCGTGGCTTTGAAGAACTTCACGTACTCTTCCTCGTCGGCCTTTTCGTTGGGCAGCATGATCTGAGTCGAAGTCTGCTCGACAACGGTTCTCGCAATCGGATTGTTCAGAACGTCCGACGGGCTTTGGGTCGCAAAGACCATAATCGCGTTCTTCTTTCGGATGGTCTTCAATTCTGCGCCGTCCGTGTAGCCGGGCAATTTTGCATTTGCAATATTAGTCATTACCAAAAAGGCTCCAGTTAATAAAAATAACTTCCCTAACTTCATTTATTTCCTCCTCAACGACACTGCCCTCTGGGTTTCTTTGGATTTTACTTTTTCGTTCCCAAGCACAGCTACTAAAGCATTTAAGGGCGTTCTCTAAGTACAACCCATTAACATAATCCTGTGAATGGAGCAGTCAGCTTAATCTGAGTGAAAGACCTTCTCCGAGACGCCATCCGCGACTAACATCAACCTAATATTCCTCTTCGGAGTGATTCATGAGAACAAAATTAATCGTCGGCTCCCTCCTAGCCCTCTCTGCTCTGTCAGCCTCTGCGGCGCTTCTTGATTCCGTCAATATCCCTAAAACGCCTCAGCAGGAAGCAAAAATCGAACTCGGCAAAATGCTTTGGTTTGATCCAAGACTTTCCTTATCGGGCAAAGTCTCCTGCAACACCTGTCACGATCTTTCCACAAACGGTGCAGATACGAAGCCACTTTCTATCGGCTACGCGGGACGAAAAGGAACCGTAAATTCTCCGACAGTATTCAATGCAGAAAAGCAGATTGCGCAGTTCTGGGACGGAAGGGCAAAAACATTAGCAGAACAAGCAACGGGCCCTATTACTAACCCTCTCGAAATGGCAATGACGCCGGAATTAGCAGAAGGAGTCATCCGATCCATTCCCGGATACAGACCCTATTTTGAAAAGGCCTTCGGAAGTAAGAATCCGACATTCAGTGAAATTGCGGAAGCTCTAGCGGCCTTTGAAACAACATTAACAACGCCTAACGCACCTTTTGAACGTTATTTGAAAGGCGACAAAAACGCTCTTACTCAGCAGCAAATTGACGGCTTGAAATTGTTTAGAAGATCCGGCTGCATCCGTTGTCACAGCGGAAATCTGTTAGGCGGAACTTCTTTCCAAAAAGTCGGCTCCGTTCGGCCTTACGTGACCGACAATTCCTCCAAAGGGCGTATGGATGTCAGCGGTAAACCTTGGGACGAAATGATGTTTAAAGTTCCGACACTTTTGAATGTTGAAAGGACGGCTCCTTATTTCCATGACGGGGCTGTTAAAACGTTGCCGGATGCTGTCAAAAAGATGGCCGATATCCAACTGGACATGAACCTGAGTGAGAAGCAAGTTGAAGAAATCGTCGCCTTCCTCGAGTCTTTGAACGGAGAACTTCCTAAGATTGAAAAACCTACTCTTCCGCCAAGCGGCCCGGAAACTCGGAAATACATCGAGGAAGTCTACTGATTTCCAACCATTGATTCACATAACCAACGGCTTGAACCTCAAGGTTCCTGCCGTTTTCTCTTCAGTTTTGATAACCGGAAGGCAAAAAAAGCACCTGAGAAATAAATTTCAAGTGCTCTTAACCAATCGGAAAGATACAGCCGAATTGCTCGGCGGAATGCATCTTTCTCAACCTCAAATCCCAAGGAGAAGTGACAACATTCAATTGCCACAACTGCATATTAGCATAATCCACTAGGTAAAAACCCTCCTGTCCGAATATGCATCCTATTTTAGGGTGAACTCTCCCCACGCTAACGCATGGGGCTTCCGTTGTTGTCAACGGTTTCTTTCTTCCTGCTTCTCAGAGTCTCCTGAGCACTGCTCCGAGTCCTCTCCACAGGCTCACATCTGCTTTAGCAGACGGGGCAGTTCCTGCCTAGGCTGAAGCACAAGCCGGCTTGTGCCTTAACCTCATTGTTCTTCTAACCTCCTTCGGCTTTATCCCTTCCGAATGGAATAACTCCACGGCCTTTGCCTTAATGACCTCGGCCGCATTCCTGTCCGCATTTTGAGTAAAACCGCAGTGTGTACAACGAAACAGCGCTTGACTCTTTCGATTAGTTTTTGCTTGACAGCCGCACCGGCTGCAAGTCTGCGAGGTGTAAGGGGCCGGGACTTTGATAATCAACTTTCCAGCTCGCTGTGCTTTATATTCGATAAATCTCTCTGTTAAACCCCACGCTTTTTCCAAGATTGCCTTATTCAGACCGGCCTTCGCATTAGCTCCGTTCGGCAGAAATTCTTCGTCTTCAAATTTCTTTGGCTCAGGCCTTGCGGTCATGGACTTTATCTTCAGATCCTCTATTCCGATGATCTCGACAGATTCATTGCCGACTATCGCGTGACTGGTCTTATGGGCAAAATCTCGTCTAACGTAAGCAGCATACCGGCTGCAGCGACGGGCCTTCTCTTTAGCTTTCTTCCAGTTGCTGCTTCCTTTGATGCGTCTGGCCATCATCCGTTGGTAATGCTTCTTTCTTCGCTCCGACGCTTTAAGGCGGTCCTTTTGAGTCTGAGAGTAATCAAAGCGTCTTCCGTCGCTGAGCTGAAAAGGAGTGACTACACCTCGATCAATTCCGACGCTTATATTCAGCAGCTCGTCCTTTCCGTATTGACTTAGCCGCGCAATCTTTTCCGCTTTAGTTTCCGGATACTGTTGGAACTCTTCCTCACAGGAGAACGAAATAAAGATTTCGGTCCCGGAGCTTTTCAGGTGAACCGATACTGGTTCAGTGAAAGGCCGATGTGCCTTGAAAAGGAACCTGCCTCCGGAAATCGTTTTGGTCCCCACAGATAGCTCATACCAATTTTTGGACACTTGTTTAATGGAAAACAATTCCTGCGTGAGCCAAAGTGAACGGTCTGCCCCTTTAACCCTTTTCGGGATTGGCTGTCGAGTAATACCGGCAAAGTAATTGCTCCACGCTTTCTTATGCAAAACTGCCCCGTTCCGGAAGATCTGGCTCGGAACTTTGTGCATCCAGGCATATGCCCCGTCTTCCCGATTGATAAGGTGAGAATATTTCTGATCTATAGGAGGAAGCTTTCCGCCGAATTTCCGAAAAAAGCCAAGAAAGTACATTCGCTCTTGAACCAGAGCGTTGTAAATGAGCATTTGCGCGGCGGACCATGTAAAGAACATTTCTCTCGATTCTTTACCGAGTGCCTTAACTCTATATTTCCTCCCGGTGATCATAAGAGTGATTATAAAGAACTACTCCGGCTCTTTAGTCTGCTCGACCCGCCGACTGACGTCGGGGGAATGCGCAAACATTTTGTTCAATTTGCCAAAGTCTTTGCCGCTTGGAGAACTTCAATGATGCGGGCGTATTCTTTCTTTAATTCATCCGTATACTGATTGCCTTCTTCCCAGCGCCCGTTTTTAAACTCAAACTCTTGGGCTTTTAACGGTGTATGCAGGCTGGTAAAACCCAGCGTTGCAGTAATTCCTTTCAAAGAATGAGCTGCTCTTCTGGCGTCTTCTCTTCTATCTTCTTCAATTGCTTTGAAGAGCTCAGGAAATGTCGGCTCTTCTAAAAAACGAAAAAGGTACTTTTCATAGAGTCTTTCGTTCTCCGAGAAATAAGCCAGACCGTCAGTTAAGTTAATGCCGCTTTGGGCCAAGAATTCTTTTTGTTTTTCGTTCATCAAAATCCTCAAGATTTTTCTAATTTTCCGACCAAGAATAACAAACCGCACATCCGAATGAACAGAAGTGCGGTCTGAGTCACATAATCAGAAGATTAGTATTCGAAGGTTCCTTTCTGCAGGAGCTCCTTGTCTTTCATCATCAAGACGCCTTTGCTGTAAACGTCCTGAAGTTCCCAGTTCTCATCGAAGAGGCACAGGTCCGCGCTGTTTCCAGCGGAAACTTCGCCTTTGCCTTTCATTCCCAAGCCGCGGGCTACGTTGCGGGTAAGCAGCGGAAGAACTTTTTCAACGGCATGACCTCTTGCAATCAGCTTCTTGAGATCACGAAGGTTGCAGGCAACGCCTCCGACACCAAGACCGACCATTTCGCCTTTTTCATTAAAGCGAGGAACCGATCCGTGACCGTCTGAGCTCATCGTCATAATGGACGGTTCGATTCCGGCATCCCAAGCAGCTTCTACTGCGTCAGCAGGACTTTCAAAGCAGCAGGAACCCCCGGTTGTAATGTCGATACGGCCGCCTCTCTTCGCAAATTCAAGTGCTTTGCTGAAAACATACTTATCACGAGCACAGTGCGTCGGACGAATGTGACGAATCGGGAAACCGCGATTAACAATTTCTTCGAACATCTCAAATGCACCCGGGACGTTGCCAAGATGGATATGAAGAACACCAATCTTTCCGGCAATCATGCCGCCAACACGAATCTGAGTCAGAAGGTCAAGAACATTCTGCGTTGTCGGGAAAGACGAACGATGGTCGCCTAAGGCAATCTTGACGCCTAAAACCTCATGAACCATCAGCAGATCATTTTTGACAGAACCTGTCAGGGTTGTCGGGGGATAGGAATAATTGCTTGTGTACATCCAAGCGGTTACGCCTTCCTCGGTCAAAGCCTGAACTTTAGCCAAAAGATTCGGTAAAGAACGGGTGACGCTATCGGTTCCGGAAACTCCGACCAAACTCGTGGTACCGCAGGAGATCAGTTCGCTGAGAACAATCTCAGGTGTACGGCTGCGAGGGCCGCCTTCTCCGCCGCCACCGGTGACGTGAATATGCTGGTCAATGAAGCCCGGCGTCAGGATTTTGTCGGAAGCGTCAACTGTTTCCAGTTCGGGCAAAACAACCGTCAGATCTTTACCGACTGCGGCAATCTTGTCGTTAATTACCAGAACATCCTGAACTCCCAGATCATCCGGGTTGTAGACATGAGCACCTTTAATTAAATAAGCCATAGAAAGATCCTTTTATAAGAAGATTAAGCTGCTGGTTACAGAAACGATCACGGCAATGATCATGACCGGAATTGTGCGGCGAATCAGAGCAATCGGCGTTAAGCCGGTGATACCGGAAACCGCAATGATGACGCCTGCGATCGGGCTCATCGTACGGGCAATACCGGCAGAGAGCTGAACCGGAACAGCCAGTGCCAATGTCGGAATGCCGACGGAAGAAGCAGCTTCAGGAAGAAGCGGAGAGAAAGCAAAGAAGGCCGCGTTGCCGGAACCGGTGACGATCGCAGCAACAATCATGATGACGAGCATGACAATCAGCATGATAAACAAACCAGCGTTCTGGATAGAGGCAGCTGCCTGAATCATCGTAGAGATACCGCCGATCTTGTTTAAACCAAGAGCAAGCATTTCCGCGCAAACGATAAAGCTGACCGTAGAGGTAAAGACCTTGCCCATTCCCTCAAAGATCGCCTGAGAATCTTTGCAGCACTGTTTGAAATCGCGGCGAGTGGCGATATCGACAACCAAAGCAATAATCAGAGAAACGATGATCGCAGTAACGAGATTCAGTTTGATGGCTTTGTAGACCAAGGGAGAGAGACCGATCAAAAGACCCAAGGGCAGCATCGGGAGAATGGCGTAATAAACCGGGCCGCACCTTTAAGAGCCTCGTCAACGTCAAGGGCGCTTTCTTTTGCGTCTTCCTTATTGGCGGCAGCGCCTTCCCTCTTGTCAAACCAGCGCTGTACGAAATAATGGCCGATTGCAACGGAGGCAATCGTGCAAAGCGCGACAGGACCTTGGCCTTGAACGAAGTAGGTCACAACGTCCATATTGCAGAGGTCGGCAGCACGCATGGCGTTGGAGCTGGACGGTCCTAAGTCCAAGCAGCAGGTTGTGGCGATAACGGCAGCTGCAGAAGTGCGGGAAACGCCCAACGCGACCAGCAGCGGATAAATAGAGGCCATCAGCAGAAGACCGAGCCCGACCGCAGAGTTCACGAACAATGCGATGAACTGGCCGACGAGGTAAGTCAGAGCCAACAGGACATAAGGAGAGCGAATGGCCTTCAGGGGCTTAACGCACAGCTTAACCAATGCTTTGCTGGCGCCGATACGATCCATATAAACAGCAAAGCCGGCAATGGCCATGATGTTGAGGCCTAAGCCGGGCAAGCGTCCCTTTAAAAGGTTTGTAAATGCCTGAGCAAAGTCAAACGCAAAGAAATTAGTGGAAGCTTTAGGAGCAACTGCAGGAACTCCTTCCAAATAAGCACAGAACAGGAGCAGCAGGCCCAAAAGCAAAAGAATAATCGGAGGATAGTAGTTTTTGATAACGAAGTAGCTGACCAGCCCGATGGCGACCAGCGTAAGGATTACACCAACCATATTGCACCTATGGATTTGAGTTAATAATTATGTGCTCATGCTAGAACTTAAGGAACCTCTGCACAAAAGGTGGGTGATATGCTATAATTAGCACACTACAGAAAAGTGTGACTATGAAGATTAAAGCCCCCACATTCGCTGATTTATTTGCAGAA
>OGZX01001292.1_pt1 | contig 25990 bp, 17 predicted proteins | sample 1576881 | NCBI WGS metagenome assembly OGZX01 (sample SAMEA3541542, study PRJEB24748) | human gut metagenome | biome: human gut; feature: human-associated habitat; material: faeces | place: China | collected 2012
ACATTACCGGCGCCAACAACTGTTACTTTAGACATAATAATAAGTTTTATATGTTATTACTTATAAAAATACTTCCTGTTTTTAACGTGGACAAAGGTACAATGTATTGGCGAATAAAGAAATATTTCCGTAAATAATTTATCGGCTCCTATTATTAATTATCACTAAATGCCAATCGCTATTCCTTCTTCTACAAATGACACGTTGTGTAGACGATAGAAAGAGGATTACATAAATTGCGTATATAAATGAACAATCATTGCTGTTCCGGCGTTTTTATCATAAGGGGTCTTTTAATCTTAAATCAGTTGTAATATGACTAATTCATTTAATACCTGTTTAAGGGGGGTAATCACCTTCACTTTCCTGTTGTTTCTTTGTTGTCGGTTTACGGCTCAGGCGCAGATTGCTCCGTTATTGCCGGATACGTTCCGGACGGCTGTTCCCGATAGTGTGATAATGGATGACGAGATTGCTGTCGGGTATGCTACTGGTAGTCAGCGGACTATTTCCGGTTCTGTCGATAAAGTTTCTGAGAAACGTATGAATAAGGGTTTTGTGTCCAGTTCCCTGAATGCTCTGAGCGGACAGGCGGCGGGTGTCAGTATTTCCACGGGGGCGAACAGGGCGGCTGCTTTGAGTTCCGTCCGGGTGAGGGGAACTACTTCACTGACAGGTGGTAACGACCCGCTGGTCATTATCGACGGGGTTTCTTCCGACCTGAATACGCTTAGTGCCATTTATCCGGCGGATATCGAAAGTTTTACTATCCTGAAAGATGCTTCCGAAACGGCGCAGTATGGTTCGCGTGGCGCTTCGGGGGTGATCGAGGTGGCGACGAAGAAAGGAAAAGGCGGTGCGTTCAGTATCGGTTATGACGGTAGTTTCGGGGTTGAGGCTGTCTATAAGAATATGAAGATGTTGTCGGGGGATGATTTCCGCACAGTGGCGGCCGACCGCAATATCGATATACTCGATCTGGGATATAATACGAACTTCCCGGATGAGATTACTCGTACAGGGATCGTACAGAATCACCATATCGCTTTGGGCGGTGGTTCGGAAACGTCCAATTACCGTGCATCCCTGGGTGTTATGGATCGTGACGGAGTGGTTCAGACAAACGATTTCCAGAATTTTACCGTTAAGCTGGATATTTCCCAGAAGGCTTTTAGCGACAGGCTGAAGATCGATATGGGAGTTTTCGGTTCCCTGCAAAAGAACAGTTACCTGAATGATATTCAAAAGATGTTTTATTCGGCGGCGGCGTTCAACCCGACATACCCCAATCACCGGGATGAACAGACCGGAGGATGGAACGGGGTAACCAATGCCAGCCAGATCACCAATCCGCTAGCCTGGCTGGAGGTGAAGGATGACGATTCGAATGCTCATTTTAATACGCATTTGAAGTTCACGGTCAACCTGAATAGATATCTTAAGTTTTCGGCATTCGGCTCCTATACTTATAATGTAATAGATAATTCACAATATCTGCCTACTACGGTATGGGCGCATGGGCAGGCCTATAAAGGGGAGAGGAAGATGGAAGATATATTGGGGAATATCATGTTGAGTTACTCCAACAGTTGGGGAAAGCATCAATTGGATGCGCTTGGGCTGGCAGAGGCCCAGAAAAATATCCTGACCGGCTTTTATACGACGGTAACGAATTTCTCGACGGATAAATTCGGTTATAATAACCTGCAGGCAGGTGCGGTACGTTTGTGGGAAGGCACCAATTCGTATTATGAAGATCCTCGTCTGAGTTCTTTCCTGGGACGTGTGAATTATGTTTATGCCGGGCGTTATGTGGCAACGGTCAATGCCCGTGCGGATGCTTCGTCAAAGGTTGGGAAAAATAATAAATGGGGATTCTTTCCTTCCGTTTCGGCTGCCTGGGTGGTGAGTGAAGAGGCGTTTATGAAGCAGTTTACGTTTCTGAATAACCTGAAGATACGTGCCGGTTACGGTTTATCCGGTAACCAGGATGCTATCGACTCTTATAACTCCCTTCAGTTGGTTAAACCTAACGGAGTTGTTTCTGTCGGAGGAACTCCGACCGTGACGATGGGGGTAATACGAAATGCTAATCCTGATTTAAAGTGGGAGGTGAAGCGTACGGTGAATGCAGGTATAGATATCGGCTTTTTTCGTAACCGGCTGTTGATGACTGTTGATTATTATAATTCGAAGACGAGTGATATGCTCTACCTGTATGATGTGAGCGTTCCGCCTTTTGCTTATAATAAATTGTTGGCAAACCTGGGAGCTATGCGTAACAGTGGTGTCGAACTGGGTTTCGGGGTTACTCCTTTACAAACAAAAGACCTGGAACTGAGTGTGAATGTCAATGTGACCTTCCAGCAAAACAAATTGCTTTCCCTGAGTGGAGTTTATAAGGGAGAACAAATGTCGGCTCCCCAATATACCAGTATCTCCGACTTGAACGGGGCGGGTTTCCATGGTGGATACAATCATATCGTCTATCAGGTGGTAGGACAACCGTTGGGTGTTTTTTATCTCCCTCATTGCACAGGGTTGACACAGATGGAAAATGGTGGTTATAAATATGAAATAGCCGACCTGAATGGTGGTGGTGTGAATATTGAAGATGGAGAAGACCGTTATATAGCCGGACAAGCTACTCCGAAAACAATGTTGGGGTCGAATATCAGTTTCCGGTATAAATACTTCGATATTTCTTTACAGATAAATGGAGCTTTCGGCCATAAGATTTATAATGGTACAGCTCTTACCTATATGAATATGAATAGTTTTCCCGATTACAACCTGATGAAGGGAGCACCCGAACAGAATATCCAGGATCAGACGGCAACAGACTACTGGCTGGAAAAAGGCGATTATATCAACTTCGATTACCTGACTGTCGGATGGAATGTCCCGCTGGGTAAATGGAAGAAATATGTGCGGAACCTGCGCTTGTCGTGTTCTGTCAACAATCTGGCGACAATTACCGGATATTCCGGCCTTACGCCTATGATTAACAGTTATATTGTAAATAATACCCTGGGAATAGACGATAAACGGAATTATCCGGTTTACCGTTCTTATACTGTCGGTCTGAGTTTTCAATTTTAATGGTTTATTATGATGAAAAAGTTAGTTTTACTATCCGGTATATTAGGTGTCTGTACGTTTTTGTCATGCAGTAAGTTCCTGGAAGAGAACCCGAGAGATCAGATCTCGGAGGAAGATGCTTATGATAATGCCACCTCGGCTTATCTGAATACGGTAGCTACTCTTTATAATTATGTCGGAGGTTTCAGTGACAGTCAGGGATTGCAAGGTACTTACCGGGGAATCTATGACCTGAATACTTTTACTACCGATGAAGCGATCCTGCCTACCCGGGGTGGCGACTGGTATGACGGCGGTTTCTGGCAAGGGCTGTTCCTGCATAAGTGGGGTGTCAACAGTGATGCGATACAGGCGACCTGGGAATATTTGTATAAGGTGATCGTGTTGAGTAACAAATCGCTGGAACGTTTGGATGAGTTCTACAAGCAGACAAACAACAAATATATTCCGGCTTATATGGCCGAGGTCAGGGCTTTCCGGGCAATGTATTATTACTATCTGGTCGATCTGTTCGGACGTGTGCCGCTGGTATTGTCTTCTTCCACCCCGATGAAGGAAGTGAAGCAGAGTACCCGTGCGGAAGTCTTTGAATTTGTCGTGAAGGAATTGCAAGAGTCGTTACCGCTTCTAAGTACGGAGCGGAGTAATCGCTTGGGCGACTATTACGGTCGTATGACCCGTCCGGTGGCTTATTTCCTGTTGGCAAAATTGGCGTTGAATGCGGAGGTTTATACGAATAACAACTGGACGAGCGGTAGTCGTCCGGATGGAAAGAACCTGTTCTTTGAGGTGGGCGGTCAACGCTTGAATGCTTGGCAAACCGTTATGGCATACTGCGATTCCATTACTATACAAGGTTATCAGCTATCCCCTGATTATGAAAATAACTTTTCCGTGTTCAATGAAACGTCGGTAGAGAACATATTTACCATTCCAATGGATAAGAATTTTTACACTAACCAGATGCAATATCTGTTTCGTTCCCGCCATTATAACCATGCCAAGGCGTATGGGTTATCGGGTGAAAACGGTTCCTCCGCAACTATCGAGGCACTTCGTACTTTCGGCTATGATACGGATTCGGTAGATGCGCGTTTCGATAAATGTTATTTTGCCGGTATCATGCTTGACCTGAATGGCGATACCATCCGGCTGGATAATGGGGAGGTCTTAGTTTATTTGCCCTGGGAGGTGGATCTCGATGTGTCGGGAAGAGCTTCTGAAAAGGTGGCAGGTGCCCGTATGAAGAAATATGCGATCGATAAAACTGGTACTAAGGATGGTAAGCTGTCGGATAACGATATTGTTTTGTTTCGTTATGCCGATGTTTTGTTGATGAAAAGTGAAGCAAAAGTACGTAACGGAGAGAACGGTGATGCGGAATTGAATCAAGTCCGTTCACGTGTGGGAATGCCTGACAGGCGGGCTACTCTGGATAATGTACTGGCAGAACGCCAGCTTGAGTTTGCCTGGGAAGGCTGGAGGCGGCAGGATCTGGTCCGTTTCGGCCTGTTTACCCGTTCGTATAGTAGTCGTCCGCAATTGCCGGATGAAGGGAATGGATATACGACCGTTTTTCCTATACCTGAAAATATTTTATTATTGAACGGTAACCTGACGCAGAATCCGGGATATTGATTTAAACAAAAAAGGATGTTCCAAAAGCGGAACATCCTTTTTATATCTGTTATAGGATTATTTCTTATAACTGGATCCAGCGAATGTATGCGAAGTCCATGCGATGAGGCAATTCTTTATTTACAGGGTAAATACGGAAGCCCATCTTGTGAATACCAGCTTCACTCGGAGTTGTTTTCAATTCGAAGAATAGTTTAGATCCTTCTTCTTTCTTCAACTCAAACTGTTTCGTGTAAAGTAATTCAAGTTGGTGATTTTCTGAATTTTCTTTGGTTACAACCACTTCAGCACCTAACATTCCCTGAAGATCTTTACGATCGATCACCAGGTTGAATGAATATTCCTTCCCAACAACAGGGTTGTCGACAGCCAGGTCTTGGCTACAAGTAAATGAATCTACCTGGAAGCTATCCCAATGCTGGGCAACTTCTTCTTTCCATGCTGCGATAGCTTTAGCTTCGGCAAAACTGTTTTCGCGCAGATGGGCCGAACGGGTAGCCAGTTTATTATAGAAACGGTCAATATAATCGTCCAACATACGTTTCATGGTATAGTCAGGAGCGATCTGTGACATAGAATTTTTGATATACTGGATCCATTCCGGAGAGTATCCTTTACTGTTTTTAGCATAGTAAGTCGGGATGATCTCTGTTTCCAGGATATGATAGATTGTTGCAGCATCCAGTTGATCCTGGTACTGTTGGTTTTCGTAAGTACGCTTGTCGGTCAATGCCCAACCAGCACCTTCTTTATAACCTTCGTACCACCATCCGTCGAGTACGGAGAAGTTCAGTACACCATTCATTTCAGCTTTTTCACCAGATGTACCGGAAGCTTCCAGCGGACGTGTCGGAGTGTTCAACCAAACATCGACACCGGCAATCAGGTGACGAGCCAGGCGCATGTCGTAGTTTTCGAGGAAGATGATCTTACCCAGGAATTCCGGACGGCGTGAGATTTCAACGATATGTTTGATCAATCCCTGGCCCCCACCGTCTGCTGGGTGAGCTTTACCTGTAAATACGAACTGGATCGGATATTTTTCATTGTTTACGATCTTTGCCAGGCGGTCAAGATCAGTAAACAGCAAGTGAGCACGTTTGTAAGTCGCGAAACGACGTCCGAAACCGATCAACAATGCGTTCGGGTTAATCTTCTCAAGAACAGATACTACCTTTGATGGGTCGCCCTGGTTTTTCAGCCAGTTCTGTTTGTACTGAACTTTGATATATTCGATCAGCTTCTTCTTTAATGTCTTACGGATATCCCAGATATCATCGTCGCCGACATTCTGAATAGCTTCCCAATATTTTTTGTTTGACTGGTCGGTGAAGAACTTCTTGTCAAAGTGTTCGTGGAAGAAACGTTTCCATTCGGTAGAGGCCCATGTTGGCATGTGTACACCGTTGGTAACCCAGCTAACGTGAAGTTCATCAGGGAAATAACCTTTCCATACCGGAGCGAACATCTTCTGTGATACTTTACCGTGCAACCAGCTTACACCGTTTGCTTCCTGGCAAGTGTTCAAAGCAAATACGCTCATGGAGAACTTTTCGTTGGAACCCGGATTTTCGCGTCCCATATCGATAAATTCCTGCCAGCTGATACCCAGCTTACCAGGGAATTCACCCATATAACGACCGAACAAGCCTTCATCGAAATAGTCGTGTCCGGCAGGAACCGGCGTATGTACTGTATAAAGAGCAGAAGCACGCACAACCTCCAACGCCTGGTTGAAAGTAAGTCCGTCGTTCTGAATATAGTCAACTAAACGTTGAGCATTGATCAATGCAGCATGACCTTCATTGCAATGGTAGATCTGCTTTTTGATACCCAATTTATTCAACATCAGGATACCACCGATACCTAACAGATATTCCTGTTTCATACGGTTTTCCCAGTCGCCACCATATAGCTGGTGAGTGATCGAGCGGTCCCATTCGCTGTTCTGAGGAATATCTGTATCCATCAGATACAAAGGCACACGGCCTACGCTTACTTTCCAAATGTGAGCATATACGGTTCTGCCGGGGTAAGGAACTTCCAAAACCATCGGTTCGCCGTTAGACTGTGTAACCTGAGAAAGAGGTAATGAATTGAAATTCTGTGGTTCGTAGTTCGCAATCTGCTGTCCGTCCATAGACAGGGATTGTGTGAAATATCCGTAGCGATACAGGAATCCGACAGCTGTCAGGTCGATATTACTGTCACTGGCTTCTTTCAGATAATCACCAGCCAGTACGCCCAGACCACCGGAGTAGATTTTCAGTACGTTGGTAAGTCCGTATTCCATACTGAAATAAGCAACAGAAGGTTTCGTTGCATCAGGTTTAGTATCTACATATTCCCTGAAGCCAGCGTAAACTTCCTGGATTTCGGCCATCAATACTTTGTCAGCCTGGATTTCTTCAATGCGTTTGTAAGATAAGCTTTGGAGCAAAAGTACCGGGTTACCTTCTGTAGATACCCAAAGGTCTTTGTCGATTTTTCCAAATAATTTAGCTCCTTCATGATTCCATACCCACCACAGGTTTGTCGCCATTTCGTGTAAGGGTTGCAATACTTCAGGAAGCATCGAATGTGAATAAACGTCCTTCCAGATCGGACTGTTTGCGTTATTCGCTTTGATTTTCATTATTGTGAGATTTAAAAATGTTTCATTAAATAAGATGTAAAAACCGCTGCAAAGATAGGATTATCTTGTTAATAATGAGCAATATTTAACTGTTTCTTTTAGCGGCAGCCTTTAATGCGTCGTTGAAGGCTATCTGATAATAAACAATGAATTTGCTCCATTCTGCTTTCTTTGCAAGTTCAAAACAACGTTTACGTATTTCTTCAACCTCTTTTTCGTTTTTCTTCACGAGTGAGAGAATTGAAGCAGTGATAGCATCGGCAACCTCGAAATAATTGAAGTCGGTCCGGTCGATAACGGCCACTCCGTCGCTGATGTTTTTGCCGGAGACACTTTTTTCCGCCCAAAGACCGAATCCGGCCAGGTTGGTGGTCACTGTCGGTATGCCAAAAGCAACACTTTCCAGTGGAGTGTATCCCCAGGGTTCGTAGTACGATGGATAAACGGTAGCATCCATACCGATCAGCAGATCGTAGTATGGCTTGTTGAAGATACCGTCGCGCCCATCCAGGTAACAGGGTACAAATACTATTTTCAGTTTTTCGATAGCCTGATTGGTAAATCCGGCGTGCGAAATATAATTTAAAACCTTATCCTGGTCCATCAGGTTCATCCAATGGGTAATAAAGGGCATTTGTAGGGGAGAAGTAGTCTTGATATTCTTTTCAATGACTTCCTTCAGGTCTGCACGAGCATCGCGAACCCAGGCCGGAACCATAATGAATGCCACGACTTCACGTTGCAATTCTCCGGAGTTACGGACACGGTTCATTGCTTCGATAAAAACGTCGATACCTTTATTCCGGTATTCGTAACGTCCACTGGTCGATACCAGTAATGCATCCGGTGAGATGGAACAGCCCAGTAACTTTTCAGCTACATTTATCAATGTTTGACGGGCCTCCGTACGTTTTTTTGTATATTCTTTTCCTTCAGGAACAAAATTCGGTTCAAAACCATTCGGGGTAACAATATCCGGAGCTTTATCCAGTAATTGTTTACATTCGCAGGCTGTGATGTCACTAACGGTAGTAAAACAATCCACATGATGGGCAGCCTGTTTTTCCAGCGAGTGTTTGGCTTCCATGTTCAACTCCTTCGCCATCTGGTCGCCGTTGTATCCATCCATATAAGCATACAGCGCTTTGTTATTTCCTGCGATGGAACGGCCTATGGAGGTGGCATGTGTGGTGAATAAAGTGGCAATAGCAGGGATTTGCTTTTTTATGTAAAGCGCTCCCATACCAAGCATCCATTCGTTGAACAGTGCTGTGACCTTCTTGTCCGAAAGGTTGTAGAAGTTGTAAAAACTTTCAATTACTTTACCTACAGCATAAGCAAAAATACAGGACTCGTCGTAGTCACCGTAAGCATGCATCGAATCTACGCGGAAGTTCTCCCACATAGAATAAAAGAACGCATCCCTCTCACTGAAAAAAGGTTTGAAGTCGACCAGTACGACAGGAGGAGTTCCCGGCACATTCCAACGGCCGACCTTCATTCTTAGTTTATCAATGGTTTTTGCATGTTGTATCCAATCTGCAAACAGCGTGTTATCTTCAAGAAAATCGGGGGCATTTGTGTTACCCCACACATCAGGTCCGATAAAGATCACCTTATCGTTAAACATCTGTTGCAGTGTATGCGCCTTTGTTGAAAGAACAGTGTAGATGCCTCCTACCTTATTACAGACTTCCCAACTGCTTTCAAAGAGATAATCTGGCGTTGTAATCTTTGTATCCATAAACGATTTTGTTTATAATCAGAGAATTCGAAGCTGCAAAGATACATTATTTTTATCTTTTTTCCCGCGGTATGAGTTATTTAATAAAGGATTTTGTAGATTTGTAGATATTTTAATATGAAAATTATGGCTAAAAGAAGAATTTTAAAGAAAGAAATCAGCTACGTAGCAGGTGAATTATTTTCTGAAGTATTGGTATGTAAACTCTTCATTCCTGGTATTGAAGAAGATAAGGCTGATGTGCTGATGGCAAGAATACTTGATATGCAGGACGAATTTATCCGTCGTGCCGGTACTCCGGATGCAAAGGATAATAAAACGTTGGTAAAAGAATATTATCGTAAACTCAGAAACGATTTGCAAACAGAAGTAAACGCCATTGCAGACGAAATAGGAGCGCTAAGCAAAGAAAAGTAAATAATGAAGAAAGCAATCAGTAAGGCACTTCTTCGCATGGCCGGATGGAAAATGGGACCGCTGGGCGAAGATGTGCCGAAGTGTGTGATATGCGTTGCCCCGCATACCAGCAACTGGGATTTTATTATCGGAAAGTTATTTTATACGGCGGCAGGGCGTAACGCCAGTTTTCTTATCAAAAAGGAGTGGTTCTTTTTTCCATTCAACCTGCTGTTTTCGTGGCTGGGTGGGGTACCTGTCGACCGGCATCAACGGACTTCGGTAACCGACCAGATGGTTGAGGTATTTAATAAACGTAAGATCTTCCAATTGGCCGTTACCCCGGAAGGAACGCGGAAGAAAGCAGAGGAGTGGAAAAAAGGTTTTTATTATATAGCGGAGAAAGCACAGGTTCCTATTATGATCGCCTATTTCGATTATGCAAAGAAGGAGGCGGGAATTAAGGGACTGTTTTATCCGACTGGGAATGCAGAAGAGGATATTCACACAATTCGAGAATATTATCGGGATGTGACAGCTTGTCATCCGGAGAATTTCGTAAAAGTTTAATTTACTATTATGGCAGACAGTTTACGTATCAGTATGATCCAATCCCATATTATTTGGGAGGATAGAGACGAGAATCTAGGTTACTATGGGGAGTTGCTCCGGCGTGTGAGCGGAAAGACGGATATTGCCGTTCTTCCGGAAACATTTACAACCGGTTTTTCCATGGATGTGGAAAGATTGGCTGATATGATGGACGGGCCGACTATACCGACAATAAAAGGTTGGGCTAAAAAGTATAACCTGGCAGTTGCCGGTAGTTTTATTGTAAAGGAAGGTGAGAACTATTTTAACCGTGCTTTTTTCATCACTCCTGAAGGAGAAGAATTTTATTACGACAAGCGGCATCTGTTTCGTATGGCTGGGGAAGATAAATATTTCACAGCAGGAAATAAACGGACGATCGTAAGGTATAAGGACTGGAATATTTGTTTACAGGTTTGCTACGACCTTCGTTTTCCGGTATGGAGCCGTAACATAAACAATGAATATGACCTGTTGATCTATGTTGCAAACTGGCCTGAACCTCGTAAAAAAGTTTGGAAGTCGCTTCTTCCTGCCCGGGCCATTGAAAATATGGCTTATGTCTGTGGTGTAAACCGCGTGGGTATCGATGGAAAAGGTATTACTTATCGGGGTGATTCCATGCTTTTTTCTCCCAAAGGGAAGAAGCTGGCGGATGCCGGTAAGCGGGAAGAAATAACTCGTACCTGTACCTTATTAAAAAGTGACCTGGAAGAATTACGTACTAAATTCCCTGCCTGGAAGGATGCGGATGTTTTTTCGATAGAATAATTGTTCGATTTTTATAATTAGATCTATAAAGGCAGCGCTATCGTAAAGCGACTGCCTTTTCCTTTTTCAGACTGGAGCTTGATTTCTCCTCCGAAACGCTTTATGATAACCTGGCAGATAGCTAGCCCCAGCCCTGTGCCTTGTGCGAATTCATCCAGCTTATTGAAGCATTCAAATACGGCCTGTTGTTTTTCTTTGGGTATTCCTATACCTGTATCTTCAACATAAATATCTACTGTCTCTTCTGCCATATCGTAGGTGTAGCCTATTTTGATGTATCCTTTTTGTGTGAATTTGGATGCATTGTTGATGAAGTTTGTAATGACTTGTGTCAACCGGAGAGGATCTGTTTCGATAATAATCGGTTTTGCCGGGACGTCTATGTGTAATTTCTGACGGGCATTGATCAGTTCCTGCTCGGCTTCTTTACTTTGCTGTATGTTCAGGCAAAGACCATTAAAGATATCTTCTTGCTTGTTGTATGTATAACGAAATTCCCACCATTGGTAGCCTTTGCCATCAAAGTTACAGCGTATTTGTGAAAAGTTTTTTTGTTTTTTTCCTTCCCGTGCGTTTATAACATCGTCATTAAAACTTTTTATGTTATTAGGATGGATGCAATTCCTGAATCCTTCAGTGGAGAGAGGTGCTTCTTCTATTCCGGCATCGGTATAGAATTCTTTATCGAAAGAAAATATATCATCTCTGAATTGGAATGCATATACCTTACCTCCGGTTAATGCCAGTGACAGGAAACGCTCTCCTTTTTTCAGATTTTCCTGAGCGATCTGCTTATTGCGATTTTCCCGTAAGTAAAGATATATCAGATAATATATAAGGAAGAGAATTGCGATGCCTGACAGGATACAAATAATAATGATCGGTAACTTATACCGCTCGTAAAATGGCATTTTGTGTTTCCGGTAATGTTAAATAGCCTCCGAGAATACCTTCTTTCAATCCAAACCCTTCATTGATCACAGATAGAGTAGGACCGTTAGCGAATAACCCCAGTCGCTTTGAGGCAAAATCTCTTTTGCTTTGTATAAATATAGTATAACGGGATAATCCGGAAAGTGACCATAATAAACCGCTGGAAGTAGATTCACGGGCATTGAGTAGTCTGAATATCGTTTTATCAGGCTTTTTGAGTATTAGGTTTTTATCTTTTATTGTTGTGATACTGTCCAAGGTAAATGTATATGCACCATTTCTGTCAATAGAAAATAACTGTTTGTTCACTCTTTCAATGCCTGCTTTTTTGACTTCATCTAAAAAAACGCTCGTTGTTTTTTTCCGAGAAATGTATTATCTGTCCATATATTGAAGTACATGGGGCCAAATATAGTTTCTCCCAATTCAACCGTTTTCATATATTCTGGCTTATACCAGAAGCCAGTAATATTGGGATATTGTTTTAACAATGCCCAGTTAGGAAAATTGACTCCGTCGAAAACAATAGGTACTTTTGTGGCTAGAGGATGTTTGCATGCCATTAGTGAATATGCAGCCTGGTCATCGTAAACCAGGATCAGTTCGGGATTCCAGAAAGATATTATATCGAGGAAATTATACATCCTGACTTTTTCTTCGGCATTCAGGTAAGAATCGCAATCCAGGTAAAATGTGCGGATATCAGCAGGCACATTGTGTTTCTTAAACTCTTTGTGAATTTTATCTTCTTTTTTATCATATCCGGAATACTCAGGCTCAAAAGATTCGATAACCAAAATTTTGTGCTTGGTCTCCTGAGGGCTTCTATTACATGATATGGTAGCTATTATTAGTAATATCCATGTGACTTTAATAATATGTCGAATAAAAGGTTGATACATATAAATGTTTAATGGCGTAAATATATAAAAGAGAATTTGAATATCAATAAGTCTTTGTAAGTTTGTTTTGTTTCGAATCATCCGAAGATCATATTTACGCTTTCTAGTTTGTACATTCAAAACTTTCTGTATATATTGCCCCTCTGTTTTCGGTCAGCCTAATAGCTATTTTTAATAAAGTAACTATTGGGTTGATCGGAAACATTTTTTAAATTATATTTTAGCTATTTTTTAACAGACTCTTAGTAATCCAATGTCACAGATCGAACAGTTTAACGACATATACGTAAAGTACTATAAGAAAGTCTACCGCTTCTCCTTGATGTATGTACGAAACGATCAGGTCGCCGAAGATATAGCGACAGAGTCCCTTATTAAGTTATGGGAAACAATGAAGAAGGAGACCGTAGAGAAACCTTTGGTCTTGTTGCTGACAATAGTCAAACATAAATCCCAGGATTACCTCAGAGCACAGGTTGGCCGTAAAGAAGGACTCGAAGCTATGGCAGAATGGCAACAGCGAGAGTTAGCTATTCGTATATCAACTCTTGAAGGATGTAATCCGGAAGATATTTTCTCTGTAGAAATACAAACGATCCTGAATCGTACTCTAGAAGAACTTCCCGAACAAACACGGAACGTTTTTAAAATGAGTCGTTTTGAACAGAAGTCCGGAAAAGAAATAGCCCAATCATTGGGTATTACCGTGAAAGGTGTTGATTATCATATTGCAAAAGCATTGAAAGCCTTACGTGTTTCCTTAAAAGATTACTTGCCTCTATTTTATTTTTTGTTTTTATATTAAAAAAGCAAACTTCCTACTAGTGAACTTCTCCTGGCTATCGTCTTATATATAAAGGAGAGAGAATATGGATGATAAGTTACTACAATTATATTTCGAAGGGCGTACAACCGATGAACAATCTCGTTTGATTACAGAATGGCTGGATGCCGATGAAGCGAATATGAAACATTATCAGCAGCTATGCCGTTTATATGAGATGAGTTTCTGGCATGAGGCACCTGAAGTTATTACAATGCTTTTCCATAAGAAGATAAAACCAAGGAATATCTGGCAGAAAGCAATAGAAATAGCTGCAATCTTTATTTTAGGATTTGCTTTACATTATTGGATAAGTTCGCCATTCGTAGATACAGAAGAGGAAGATGTTGTTATGCAAACCATACATGTTCCGGCTGGACAAAATGCACAACTTATTTTAGCCGATGGTTCTCTGGTTTGGTTGAATGCCGGTAGTACTTTGAATTTTCCTACCCGTTTCGCTAATGGGAAACGGAAAGTTAGTCTCAATGGGGAAGGTTTTTTTGAAGTAAAAGCAAATAAAGATAAACCATTTATTGTATCTACCCCCAACTATGATATTAAGGCGTTAGGAACTTCTTTTAATGTAAGGGCTTACAAACAATCAAAAGATTTTGAAACAGCTTTGTTAACAGGAAAAGTCGAGATTACCGATCTTACTGCAAATCGGGTACTTTCTTTAACACCTGATAGTCGGGCGGTATTGACAAATAATAAGCTATCTGTTGTCCCTATGCAGCACATCGACTATTTTCTTTGGCGTGAAGGAGTTCTCTATTTTGACGAGTCTTTGATGGAGGTATTAAAAAAGTTGGAATTATATTTTGATGTGAACATTCGGGTAAATAATAAATCTATTGTACAAAACAAACTACATTCTACTGCTAAGTTCCGGACAAGAGACGGTTTATACCATATTTTGGATGTTTTGCAACTTACCCATCATTTTACATATAAGAAAGATGAAGAAGAAAATCTGATCATTATTAATTAAGTTAACAATCTAGTTCCTAGAAATCTTGAATCTTATATAGATTTTATTGTCAAACCTTTTAATACTAATAGCCTATGATACAGACATAAAAAGTAAATAAAAAACCGGCAAGTGCTCCAACACTTACCGGTTAAGGGTTAGACTCCCGACCTTGAATAATTAATCGAAGTACTAACGTTATTACATACAAAATTATGAATTATATTTTGTGTAAACAATCTATATCCGAAATTAAACATATATTTCGTATTATGAAAATCACTATTATTGCCTTGTTTGCATGTGTTTGTACCCTTTTTGCGGCAGAAGCCAATTCACAAAATGTAAAGGTGTCTATACATGCCGACAACCTTTCCCTCCGGGAAATCATTTATGAAATAGAGAAACAAACCGAGTATCTGTTCGTATATGACAGAAACGAGGTCAGTGTAAACCGGCATATCTCCCTGAATGCTGATAATGAGCCTGTATTTGAAATCCTTAATAAAATATTTACAGGAACCAATGTGGAATACAAATTAGTTGGTAAGAATATTACACTTACCAAACGGGATGACCTTTCCCGACAAAGTGGGATAAGTCAGCAATTGGCTAAAAAAATTACCGGTATAGTCACCGATGAAAAAGGTGAACCGATTATCGGAGCGAACATAGTCGAAAAAGGCATTACTAACGGATGCATTACAGATCAAGATGGTAAGTTCATTATAACAGGTGTGCGCGAGAACGCTGTTCTGCAGATTTCCTATATCGGTTATCTTACTCAAGAAATTAAAATCGCTAATCAGACTCATTTAAATATAATAATGAGAGAAGATTCGGAAACTCTGGATGAAGTAGTAGTTATTGGTTATGGGGTTGTTAAGAAAAAGGACTTAACAGGTTCCGTAGGCCAAATATCAGCCGGTTCGATGAAAGATCTAAAGGTGTCACACCCAACACAAGCCATGGCCGGACAACTAGCCGGTGTGCAGGTTCAGCAGGTAGGTGGGTCTCCAGGACAAGCTGCCACTATCCGTGTGCGTGGAGCGGGTTCAATCTCAGCTTCCAGTTCCCCGTTATATGTAGTCGACGGTTTCCCTTTAGGCGAACAAAACCTGAACTCTGTCAATCCGAATGATATCGAATCTATAGAGGTACTGAAGGATGCCTCTGCAGCTGCTATTTACGGTTCGCGTGCGGCAAACGGGGTTGTGTTGGTTACCACCAAGTCCGGTAAAACAGGAAAAGTGAGTATAAACTTGGATGTATATTATGGTTTTCAGAATGTCACTAAAAAAATGGATATGCTGAATGCTGAGGAGTTCGTAGCATTTAGTAGAGAAGCTTTCAACAATAATTATGTAGATCGTGTTCCGGGTGCATCTCCTAATGATCCGTTAGAAATGCGTCCTTCTGGTAATAGGTATCGATATCCGGCCATATACGATGATCCGGAATTTATGGCAACCATCGGTAAAGGAACAGACTGGCAGGATGAAATTTTTAGGACAGCACCTATCCAGAACTATCAGGTTTCTGTTAGCGGTGGAGATGAGAAAACAAAATATATGTTTTCTGCCGGATATTTCAACCAGGAAGGAATCATCGTAGGAAGTGATTACGAACGTTTTTCGGCCCGTGCGAAAATAGAAAGTAAATTTAACAAATGGTTGAAAGCTGGAATTAACCTGGCTCCAACTTATATCAATCAAAACCGGGTAAACGAAGGACATTGGACGAATGACGGAGTAATTATCCCGGCATTGGCAACCTCTGCCATCATGCCTGTTTACAATCCGGATGGAAGTTGGTCTTCACAAGCTGAATATGCTGTGGCTGGCGACGGACTGACAGGTGTTCCCAATGCTGTAGCTTTAGCAAAAGATATTGAAAACAAGCGGGCTAATCTCCGTTTTTTCGGAAATATCTTTGCTGAAATTTCTATTTTGAAAAATCTGAAATTTAAAACAACGATAGGTGCCGACATGATGGATTATAGAAGTAAATTTTTCCGTCCATCTAACGTTCCTAAGGGTGGAACGGTAGCTCCACTTCCTTCAACCGACAGAAAAGGTAATACTGAAAATAAAGAGGTGTTTAACTGGTTGAACGAAAATACATTGAGCTATTTCACATCTTTCGGATCCCATGAAATCGATGCTGTAGCCGGAATTACCTTCCAGAAGAACACTTACAATCAGAGCAAAGTGGAAGGTTCGGATTTTCCGGATGATATTATCCGTACCTTGAATAATGCAAAAGTAAAAAGTGGTTCTTCCGATATGAATGAATGGTCACTGATTTCTTATCTGGCCCGTGTGAATTACCGCTATAACAATAAATACTATCTGACGGCTTCGATCCGTTCTGATGGTTCTTCCCGCTTCGGAAAAGACAACCGTTACGGTTATTTCCCATCGGGATCGGTAGCATGGAGAATTTCGCAGGAAGATTTCATGAAAAATATCCCGTGGATTAGCGATATGAAAATACGGACGAGTGTTGGTTTAACTGGAAATAACAGCATGTCGGACAATTATGGCTCGATCGGAACGATGAGTAATGAAAATTATGTATTTGGTTCTGGTACGGGGAATGTTGTCACAGGATCGGCACAAAATAGTTTTTCCAATCATGCTTTGACTTGGGAAAAGACTCTGCAATATGACTTGGGATTTGAACTTTCCGTATTTGAAAACCGTTTGTCGTTTATGTTGGATTTGTATAAACGTAAAACAACTGACCTGTTACTCAATGTAGATATTCCAACAATCACCGGCTTCTCCAAAGCCTGGCGCAATATCGGTAAAGTAAACAATAAGGGAATTGAACTTACGATTAACTCTGTCAATGTAATGAAAAAAGACTTCAGTTGGACTACAAGTCTGAATATGTCTATGAATCGCAATAAGGTGATAGAACTCGGGCCGGCTGGTGACCCGATACAAAGTGACGGTGGCGCTGGAACAACACACATCACAATGATCGGTGAACCGATGGGAAATTTCTATGGCTACAAACAAATAGGAGTTTATATGAATCAGGCTGATCTAGATAACAGTCCCCGTCTGGCTGACTCGCATGTGGGTGATGCTAAATATGCAGATATAAACAACGATGGAAAAATTGATGCCGACGACCGTACCATTATCGGTAACAACGAACCTAAATTCTCCTGGGGGATGACCAATCAGTTAACATATAAGAATTTTGACCTTAGTATAGCGTTACAAGGAGTTCATGGTCGGGATGTGATGTTCTTAGGAAAGCGATTTTTTACACAGTTAGAAGGAAATATGAACCAGATGCGTGAAGTGCTCAACAGATGGCAGTCTGAAGAGAATCCGGGAGATGGCAAAACTCCACGTGCGAATGCTTTGACTACAGGACAAAATAATGCTGTTTCAACCCGTTGGGTGGAAGATGCTTCTTTTATTCGGATCAATAACTTGACACTGGGTTATACTCTGCCTAATATCCTCGCTCAAAAATGTGCCATGCAGAATGCCCGGGTATACATGTCTATCCAAAATCTGGCGACATTTACTGGTTACAGTGGATTCAACCCGGAAACAAGCCATAAACAGGACAGTTCACTGGCTCCGGGTACCGACTATGGAATGTATCCGTTGAACCGTACTTTTACGATAGGCGTGAATGTTACTTTCTAATTGTTAACACTTAAAACAGAATAATAAATATGAAAGCAAAATATAAAATAGCCGTATTGGGCTTGTGCTTAAGCCTTACATCCTGTAGTGATTTTCTGGATTTAAAACCGAAAAATGAATTAGGAGCGGAACAATTTTATCAAACAGCGGAACAATTTACGATGGCTGTCAATGGCGCGTACGCTACGCTTCAAGAAGGCAGCCAATATGGCAACTGGTATGTTTTTGCGGAGATTCCATCGGACAACACACACAATTTACTTTCCGGTTCCGTAGTCGACCAGGACGAATTCGATAAATTTTATATCCGTACCACGAATCCATATATTGCCGATTTCTGGAATATGAGTTATACCGGTATTAATCGTGTCAATACGGTTTTAGATCGTATTGATGATATAGATATAGATAAAACGCTGAGTGACCGGTACAAACTGGAATGTAAATTTCTCCGGGCATTGACTTACTTTAATCTTGTTCGTGTATATGGAGATGTCCCATTGGTTTTGCATGAGATCAGTATCGATGAGTCATATAAATATGTGAGAGATCCGAAAGAAAAAGTATACGAACAGATCATTACTGACCTGAAAGAAGCGGAAGCACTACCTGATTCTTACAAGGAAGACGCGAATGTTGGGCGGGCTACTTCAGGAGCTGCCAAAGCTTTATTAGGCAAAGTATATCTGACACTGAATAAATATCCGGAAGCTGAAGCTAAATTGGCAGAAGTGATAAACAGTAAAGTATATGCTCTTTTAGAGAATGAAGCAGGCTCGTTGAACAATGCGGGTTATGCCAGTGTATTCCATGCGGATAATCATAACAGCAAAGAAGCTGTTTTTGAAGTTCAGTTCAAGAAAGGTGGATACGGAGAAGGAAGTAATTTTCCGAACGCCTTTGCTCCTTTCAATTCAGGAACTAATGTCGTTCAGGTTGGAGGAACCGGAGGAAACAACATTCCGGAAATGGACATGTATAACGCCTACGAAGAGGGTGATCTGAGACGAGACTTTTCCATGGCACTGGGCTATAACGACTCGCGTAAAGACGGTAAATGGGTAGAATCTCGTTATGTGAAGAAATACTTCGACGTTCCTTATCAGGGTGGAGACAGTAATAACAATTTCCCGGTGATTCGCTATGCCGATGTCCTTTTAATGTATGCCGAAGCATTGAATCAAAATGGAAAAACAATGCAGGCATGCGATTTTTTAAATCAGGTACGCCGTAGAGGTTTCGGTTATCAGACAACCGAAACTTCTCCTGTAGATATTAAAACTTCGGATAAAAATGAATTCTTTCTGTCCGTAGAGCACGAACGTCGTGTGGAACTTGCTTTCGAAGGTCACAGATGGTTTGATTTAATCCGTACCGGTCGAGCGATAGAAGTGATGACGAGTAAAGGGTTTAAACTCAATGAAACAAATCTCACTACCCCGATTCCTCAGAAACAGGTTGACGTAAATCCGGAATTGAAACAAAATGATTATCAGATTACGCCTAAGTAAAAAATCATTGAGGTGTATCAAAAGTTCCCCTTGGGATAAAACAAATAGACTTTTGATACACCTCCCAATACCATAACAAATTAAATGAAACTTAAGAACCTCTTTTTATTGGTCATTTTATTTTTATTTTTTGATAATAATATGCAGGCCAGCGGACACATGGTTGGGAAGGAATTTATCTTTGAAAATTCAGAGATGCAACAGGTATTATCTTTTAAAAATAATACGATCTCCATCCAATCTGTTTTCGATAAGAAAACCCGAAAAGAATTGATTGCTGAAAATGCACTTCCTTACTTTGAGTTTCAGATTAATGAAAAAACTGTAACTTCATCTATGCCAGTATGGAAATTTATTAAATACACAGAAAGAAGTATGGTTAATCAAGGTCTGGAGTATGTTTTTTATTTTGAAGGTAAGGGCTCTTACAAAGGATTGAAAATAGAATTATACCGACAATATTTTCGGAACTCAACACTTACCAGAGAAAAGATACAACTGAAATCGACCCAAGGAGCTAATTTCCAGTTGAATAAAAGGGGAGGGAAATTGCATTTTATTTATCCAAGGTTATCTCTCAATAATAACATGGAAGGATCCATACAGGAAATACAAATAGCCAATTTCCAACAGTGGAATCATACGTTTTATCCCTCTGTCAGAAATCATACGCTGACGGATAATGATGAACTTTTCCTGAAAGGTCCTTTCTCTGTTACTTGTACGGGAAACCATAAAGTAATGTCAACATACGAACATGCGTCACAAGATGAAGCAAAAAGTTTTCGGTTGTCGGCAGTTACCTCTATGAAAAAGGGAGATATTGATGCTAGTCAGGGAGTAGAGGGCGACGAGACAGAAATAAAAGATGAAAATTTCTGGTTTATAGCTCATCATTATAATCAAATCGGAAATACCCGGACAATAGCTACGGAACTAATAAGAGGAGGTTATTTCGATAATGAAAAAATACCGTATGATTCTTATTATGAAACCGTATGGAATAGTTTTAGTTTTATCGGAAAGGATGAAAAGATTGAACCATTGATACACAATTATCTTTTCAGTCAAATAACAGAGCATCCTAAATCCCGGGAATCTCATTTTTATTACAATACCTGGGCAATGCAAAGAGAGCTGAATAAGAAAGGACATGATTTAAGAGGGAGCCTTACTGAGGAACGGATACTCCAGGAAATTGATTATGCAGCCTTGATGAATATCGAGCTTTTTGTTCTTGACGACGGATGGGAAGAAGCGCTTGGAGTATGGACTCCAAATCAAAAACGCTTTCCTAATAAATTGACTCCGTTTGTTAACCGGATGAAAGATCATAATATGATACCAGGAATTTGGTTATCTCCGATGGCAATAGACAGTCTTTTTGAAAGATACCGACAATATCCCGAGTGGATTATCCGCCGATCAGACGGAGTTCCTATTGTAGCACAATGGGGAAGGCCGGTATTTGATATTGTAGGACCTTTTTCAGAATTATTTCTCGAAGATTGTAAAAAACTGATTGATCAAGGTATTCGTTTTTTTAAATGGGATGCAATGAACACTTTCAATAGTTCTTTGTCCGGTCTCGAGCATGGTGATAATAGCCATACAAAAAAAGAAAGGATAGAAAGATATAATTACCTTTTTCCTTTTTATGTAACCCGTATTATGAAAGAGTTACGGGAATACAATAAAGATGTAGTTATAGAAGTGGATCTCACAGAACCAGAGCGATGTATGATTGGATTAATGCCTTTGCAGGAGGGAATATTCTTTTTTGTCAATAACGGTGCATCTGCTTATGGTGACTATTCCACTTTCCGAACTAAATCTATGCGTACGGTTATTAATAATTACGGATATCTTTTTCCTAAAGAATTATTTACTTATGCGGTTTACCCGCATGATGTGGCGCCATATCGTGCACAATGTTATAATATAAATAACACGTTAATTGCTGGACATGGCTTTTGGGGAGATTTGAGCCTGCTAACCCCTGAAGAAAGGATTGGTATTGGCAAAACATTAGCAAAGGCTAAACGGATAAGACCTTATATACACGGTACAATGATCGATTATAATGCTAATGTAGGAGCATCCCCGGAGATATATACCCAAGTGGATTCCATGCATGCTTTCGGGCAAGTTGTCGGATTCAGTGGATCAAAAGTAAGATTCCATTATAAATTAGCTTTGAATCGTTCACAATTGCTCGGTATCTTAAATTATCCTTATACAAGCGACCATGGAAGTGTCAGCATGGACTTCCATTTCAATAAACCGGATGATACGGTAAGCGCCTTTTTTATTGGTAATAAGGGTGAAAAAATATCTGTCATTTCATCTACAGGACGATTGGACGATATACAACTGGAAAATAACCTGCTGATGATTAAAGTAGCGTCGGCTTCAACTGTGTGTGTAAAATATGAAGAAAAGAAACTGATAAGAGTTATTGGAGGAAGTGTATTATCCCAAAGTACAGATGAAGTGACTTTACGCTCGAAAGAAGGTGAGGACATATCTATTATATTTGAAAATATTCTGTGATGCTTTTGACTAATTATGATATAAAATGAAAAAAATATTTATTTCTTTATTCCTGGCAGCCGAAACAAGTTGTCTGTTTTCCATGCAGGCCGGAGAAAAACAACGGCCTAACATCTTGTTTTGTATTGCAGACGACGTATCTTATCCCCATATGCAGACATACGGAACAACCTGGCTCAATACACCTGGTTTCAACAGGGTATCACAGCAAGGCCTGTTGTTTCAGCGCATGTATACCTGTAATGCTAAATCTGCACCCTCCCGTGCCTGTATTATTACTGGACGTAATTCATGGCAATTGGAAGAAGCTTGTAATCACTGGTCCAATTTCCCGGCGAAGTTTAAGTCTTATCCCGAGGTATTGGCTGAGAATGGCTATAAAGTAGGAGCAACGGGAAAAGGGTGGGGGCCCGGTTTTGCCAACGACTCGTTGGGTAATCCAAGGAATATGGTTGGGAAAATGTGGAATCAGATCAAATTGACAAAATCAGGTATTCTGGCAGCAGTAGTACTTGGAATCGGTCGTGCGATCGATACCCCCTACAAAGGGGATATCCAATATCGATTATGCGGCTAATTTTAAAGAATTCCTCAGGAATAAGCCAGGAGGCCAACCTTTTTGTTTCTGGTATGGAGCCTTGGAACCACATAGAGGATACGAATTTGCTTCTTCTTTAAAAGCTGGAAAAAATATCAATCAGATTGATTCCGTTCCATCTTTCTGGCCGGATAATGAGGTAGTACGCACGGATATGCTGGATTATGCGTTAGAAATAGAGCATTTTGATAGACATCTGGTTGCTATTCTTCAGGCATTGGAAGAGGAGGGAGAGTTGGAAAACACAATCGTTATTGTTACTGCCGACCATGGAATGCCGTTCCCCCGCGCCAAGGGACAGGAATACGAATACTCCAATCATGTTCCATTTGCCATGATGTGGAAAAAGGGGATAACGAAAGCCGGGCGGGAGATAAAGGACCTTTTGAGTTTTATTGATCTGGCACCGACATTTCTTGATGTAGCCGGGATACCGGAAGAAAAATCAGGAATGCAGCCAGTAGAGGGTAAAAGTTTTCTCGATCTATTGACAAAAGAGAACAGTAAACCGCAAAAGGATTATGTTCTGATTGGGAAAGAGAGACATGATGTGGGACGCCCAGACGATCAGGGATATCCGATTAGGGGTATTATAAAGGGGGACTTTCTTTATCTGGTAAATTTTGAAACCAGTCGCTGGCCAGCAGGAAATCCAGAAACAGGATATATGAATGTAGATGGCAGTCCGACAAAAACAGAAGTATTAAAAGCACGGCGGAATCCTGGAACGGAGATCTACTGGCAGCTTTCTTTCGGTAAACGACAAGAAGAAGAACTGTATAATATCTTAGAAGACAGGGAATGTATGGAGAATCTGGTGAAAGATGCCAATTACGATACCTTGAAAAAACAAATGCGAAGTGAACTTCTGCAAAAATTGACAGAACAGCAAGATCCTAGAATGTTTGGTCGGGGAGAGATATTTGACTCATATCCTTATATGAGTCCTGCCCGAGATGTGTGGAACCGCATGAAAAAAGGTGAAAATGTTCCGATACGCTCGATTAATAAATCGGATTTTGAACCGGAAGCATCTGGATTGGAAGTTGACTTTTGAATTGAAATATAAATAATATCATGAGACATTTATTTGGAATAGTTTTTTTCTCTTTTAGTTCTGGTATTTTAGGCGGTTGCAAACAGCATAAGAAAGAAATGATAAAACCGCCTAATATACTGTTTGTAATTAATGATGATCAGACATATATACATACGGGGATTGCAGGAAGCAAGTTTGTCCATACCCCCGGTTTTGACAGAGTTGCAACTGAGGGAATTTATTTCACTAATTGTTATGCCGGATCGCCGGGTAGTGCGCCTTCTCGGAGTACATTGGTAACAGGGCGGCATCATTGGCAGAACAAACAGGCAGGCCAGCATGCTTCATCCTGGATGAAAGAGTTTGTTCCTTTTGTTGATCTTCTCAAAGCGAATGGTTACCACACCGGATTTACTGGAAAAGGAGTCGATCCTTTCCGCTACGCCCAGAATGAAGGAGATTCATTATGGAGAAAAGAGAATGCGGCTGGATGTGCTTATAATAAATGCCGCTATACAAAAGATGACTCGTCAGACCCAAGAACGGCGGGGGGGATTGGTCTTGTCGACTATTTTAGTAACTTCCGTGATTTCATGCAAGAACGCAAGCTGGAACAGCCTTTCTATTTTTGGTATGGCTCAACCGAACCCCACCGAGCTTACGAAAAAGGATCATGGAAACGTAATGGAAAAGAACTGGCTCAGGTTGATGTACCAGGCTTTTTCCCCGATACAGAGGAGATAAGAGGAGATATGCTCGATTATGCCGTAGAAATAGAATGGGCAGATTCTCACCTTTATAAAATGTTGAATTACCTGGACTCTATTGGGGAACTAGATAATACGATTGTTATGGTAACAGCCGATAATGGTATGCCTTTTCCACGTGCAAAAGCAAACTGCTTCGAATACGGTGTACATGTACCCTTGGCAATCAGTTATCCGAAAGGATTTCCAGGCAAACGTCGGGTAGACGATCCGATAGGTTTTGCAGATATCGCACCAACTATTCTTGAACTCGCAGGTGTGAAGCCTGAAGGAATGCTTCCTATTTCAGGGAGAAGCTTCGTGAATATTCTTCGGTCGGAAAAAGATGGGATTGTGGATGAAACTAAGAAATATGTATTTATGGGGCGTGAACGGCATTCTTCTGCTCGTTGGGAAAACCTCGGATATCCTCAGCGCGCCGTACGCAGCAAGGAGTATCTTTTTATCTGGAATATAAAACCGGAACGCTGGCCTGCTGGTGCACCTCAGGCGATTAATAATGAAACAGGCGCAGTTTATCCGATGTATGGTATCGATGAAAAAGGCATTCATCATTCCGGATGGGCATTTACTGATGTTGATGATGCGCCATCAAAGTCATTTCTGATCGAAAATTATAAGGATCCTGCTATTCGTCCCTATTTCGACTTGGCATATGGTAAGCGTCCTGAATTTGAATTGTATAATGTGGGTAACGATCCATTCTGTTTACACAACTTAGCTGGTAATGTTAATTATAGATCAATCGAAAAAGAGCTTAAAATCGTTTTGCAAAATGAAATGGAACGCTCAAGTGATCCTCGTATGGTCGGTCCCGATAAAGAGATATTCGAAACTTATATTCGTTACAGCCCGATCCGGCTATTTCCTGAACCGGACTGGAAAAAATGAAGATTTATAGTTGATAATTGAATGTTGTATAAAACATAAAAACCGCAGTAAAGATTGATTTACTGCGGTTCGCTTATTCTTAACTATCATTAATGATAATATTTTACTTCACTTCTTCGAAGTCTACATCGGTTACGCCACCGTCTTTGCTACCACTGGCGTTGCCGTTAGCTTGCTGTTGGCCACCGAAATCAGGACCTGGTTGTGCACCGCCCTGGGCATTCTGAGCATTATACATTTCCTGGCTTGCTGCCTGGAATACGGTATTCAGTTCAGTCATGGCAGCATCGATACCTGCAACATCTTGGGCTTTGTGAGCTTCTTTCAGCTTGTTCAAAGCAGCCTCGATAGGAGCTTTCTTGTCAGCCGGAAGTTTGTCGCCCAGGTCTTTCAACTGTTTTTCAGTCTGGAAGATCATACTGTCAGCCTGGTTCAGCTTGTCGATACGT
>OGZX01001295.1_pt1 | contig 25942 bp, 34 predicted proteins | sample 1576881 | NCBI WGS metagenome assembly OGZX01 (sample SAMEA3541542, study PRJEB24748) | human gut metagenome | biome: human gut; feature: human-associated habitat; material: faeces | place: China | collected 2012
TGTATTCGATGGTCTGATTGTCGGCAACCACCACATCGCCGATGCTCCACACCGGCGATCCGTAAATGCGGTTCATGTTATCCACCCACTTCTGCATATGTTCGCGGGGGCTTCCGTCAAGGCTGAACTGCGGGTTATACTGTCCGTCTGTCAGATTCAGGTACATCACTTGCTCAGCATCATGTATCGGCGCATAGAACTTCACGGAATAGCTATATGTCTGCTCGTTCTTCTGCTTCGGCTTATACTCTTTCTTGATGCTGAATTTGAGTCCTTCCAGCACCACATAATCGTTCACATCCAGCGGAACATAGAACGGATGAGTGAACGATGCAGATATGGCATTCTCTGTCATCAACTCGTTGTTCCAGGTTGAGGATGAAGAAGTGCTAACGGTCAGCTTCAGTTCTCCGGATTGGCTATATATCTTCAACTTCATTTTAATCAGTGTTTAATCAATATTTAAAGGGTCTATCGTCTGGCAAGGATTAGGCTCCCGGAACTTCATCTTCATTTTCCCATAAATTCGACCGCCCAGGTTGAAGGGGGTTACCATCTGATGTGTCGTACATCCTTTGAAGTACATCCGATACGTTGTTTCCAGTTCCAGCAGGGAAAACACCAGCCATCCACTTTTGAGGAAAGCCTGGAATGCGGCAAACTTCTGGTACCATTCTTCTTTCGTATCAGTAAGAATCCCGAATTGCAGCGTAACATCACGGGCTTCGTAATGCGGTTCCGGCAGGCTATCCGGCAAACGTTCCCCGTTTTCTTCCCGATATGATACGGCTGTATATGCTTTCATGGCAGGCACCTTCAGCAGCTCGTCATAGTTTGTATGTGCTCCTGCCGAGTCCTCTGCCAGGAAAGCATTGTATTCCTTGTATATGTCCACACCATTAATAGTGAGCAATCCTTCCAATATTTTCATATCATTTCATTTTTACTCCGTCACGTTCCATTTTCTCGATCGCATCGGCAATGTCCTCCAACCGCTTGCAGAAAGCTGTATTCTCCGCAATGGTATTGAGTATGCCGATCGCTTCATAGGCATATTGTGATATATCCGTCAACTTATCGTCCATACTGATGACATGTATCTGTATGGAAGTGGATATGCCTTCAATCTTGCCCGCTGTCTCTTCGGTAACTGTAGTCACTGCACCTGCCCGCCCGGACTGTGTAGAACCACTGCCTTCTTCAGCTCTCCACCCGAATGCTGCCGCCATTTTATCACGCTCCGACAGCATCGCGTCAGTCAGTTTCTCTTGCATACTACGCAAGTTCTCCACTTCTTGCTGAGTATAGCTGCCGTCCTCACCGGCTTTTGCCCAACTGTCATACAGCGCCTGTATCTGAGTAGAATAATTCTTGGCAAGCATGGAGCGCAGGATGGACTCTTGCAATTTCTTTTCAAAGTCTTTAGCAAAGTCGGTATTCTTCAGGCTCATATCAGACAACATCTTCAGATAGCTGTCCTCAAAACTGTCGAAGGAGATGCCGGTGATCTGTTCCTTTACTGATTCAAGGATTTCTTTCTCTGCTTCGCCATACTCTATAATGCTGTCGAGGTATCCACGGAAATCGGTATCCATGACAGACCATAGCCCGGTATAATTAGTCTTAATCCATTCCAGCTGCTCTGCCGTCATGTTCAGCATGTCGCTCATGCCCTCGAACTTGACACCATCCAATGACCTGGAAATCTCTCCGGCAACATCCTTCCAGTTCTGCCCCTCGTATTTGTAGGAGCCTTTCCACATACGATACTGCAAGGAGTGCGAACCCATGGAAGCACCGGACTTTAACCGGGAATTGGCAAGTTGCTTTGCCACCTCACGTTCCGTATCAAGCAGTTTCAAGGCTTCGCTACCGGCTTTCGTTGCCTCCGCCCCGTAACTTTCCTTGATATAGGCTTTCTTCTTGTCCAGCAGGGCATCCCATACGTCCAACAGGACATCGTACTTCGCAACCATCTTATTGTAGTCCGAATAGTCCGCCCCGTTGAAAAGGCTGATGGTACCGCCCAAAGAAACAATTGATTTGACGGCACCCTTGATGGTTTGCAGGCCGCCTGTCAGGACGGACATCGGTTTGGTTAAATCTATCTGAGACAGTCCGTCCAGCATTTCGTTCATGCCCTCCATTGTTCCGGCAAGCCATTCGGGTGTCTTGATGCCCAGTTCGTTCATAATGCCCAGCACACCATCGGCGGCAGCTTTATATTCGCGCATCTTATCCACTCCGGCATGCAGGGCATCCGTTACTTCCGCCTGTGCCTTCCGTTTGGCTGCTTCGGCACTGTCCAACTTTGCTCTGGCGTCTTTTTGTTCCTGTTCCGTACCGCTCTTCAACGCCTTGTTATACGCTTCGCGGGCGGCAGTCAGTTCTTCGTTGGCAGTGGTGAGAGTAGCAAATGCGTCACTGATTGCCCGGAAAGGAGAACGTTGTTTCTCCTCCAGTTCGATGCTGTTAATAGCCTGCACTATTTCTTTGATGTTTTCGGGAGAAAGATTCTTTTGCTCCCTGATGAAGTCTTGCAACTGCTGCTTCAACTTTCCAAGTGCATCGGTAGAAACCTTATCAAGATTGCCGAATACGGAAGTCCAGTCTATTTCCTCCTTCAGGTGGCTAAAATCCAGTTCCTTCAGGGTTTTCTCCTGTTCCTTCTTCAAGGACGCTTTTTCGCCTTCCGTTTTTGCCTTGGCTATTTTGATTTCATAATCCCGAACGATGGCAATACGTTTCTCCTGGTAGTTGCCATATTCCTTATTATAGTCAATCCACGACTGTGCTTCCTCATCCTTCAGTTCCTTGCTCTTGTCCGCATATTCCTTTTCCACGGCAAAGAAGTCTTTTATGTATTGCTCGCTGGCAAGGTCACGCTGTTGTTTTGCCTGGTCCTTGACGGTGGCAACTTGCTCCGGGGTGACAGCCATGCCATTCTTTTGGGCTGTTTGCAAAGCCTTCAGGCGGTCGCGCTCCTCCTGATCTATGCGTGCCAGTTCATCATCGAACTGTTTACGGGCAAGTGCCTTTTTCTTTTCCTCGCCCTCCTTCATCAGGGCGATGGTCATATCATTTATCTTTTGGCGGGCTTTGAGCTCTGCATTGGCTATTTCATTAGCCTTACCCTCCTTATCAAAAGATTTATTCTTATTCCGTTCTTTCGTCAAGTCTTCCGTATATACGACTGTGGCATCCTGATTTATTTTATTCAAATCATCCCAAGCCTTTTGTGCAAGCTCCTTCGCTTTATCCAATTGCTTTTTGGATGCATCACCGTTATAATACTGCACAGACACCTTGTCAAAGTTCGCATCTGCCAGTGCTAATGCTGTCTTTGCCGCTTCCCGGCGAAGTTCTATAAGTTCTTTTTTTGATTTTCCTGCGGCTTCTGCCACACGTACATCGAAATCAATATCACTGGAGAGTTGCTCCATGGATGTTTTGGTAAGGTTTATCTCATCATTCAGTTCTTTTTGCCCTTCTTTGGCTGATTCGGAAAATTTGTTCCATAGATAAATCAAGCCTGCAATAACAAAAGACAGCCCCAACGTCAATGTTGCCATTAATGCTTTGGCTGCTACATTGGAAATTCCCAAGGCAACAGACAGCCTGGTTGTTGCCGCCGTCAGCATGTTCTTTGCCCCGGTCAGCAGTATATGTGTAAAATAGCTATCCTTATTCAGCGTATTAGCTACCTGCTGCACTCCCATAGTGATCGCCATCACTGCCTGTAGCTTGGTCTGTATCTGCGCCAGTTTCTCTTCCTCCGCACCGAAGAGGGAAGCCACACCCACGCCTGCCGTCATTGCTCCGGTCAGTCCTGATACGGCATCCATGGTGGCGCGGATATTCTTATTGTCGTCAGCAAAGATTCGTCCTTGCGTGCCGATGTCTCCCATGCGGTCCTGTAGTTCGCCAAGCCGTTTCATGGCAGCGGCATATTCTTCCGTACCTTCCGTCATGCCCGCCATCTGCTCTTTCAGATTGCGAATTTCAGTACGGAGCATGATGTGCTTTTGCGAGGACTGCTCAACCTGCTTCTCCAAGTCCGTAAGTGCGCCCTTCTCCTCGGCAAGCACCTTCTTGGCAGTATTCAGTTCTGTCGTCAGTTCCAGCTTCGCCTTGCCGGGAGCAGCCCTTTCAAGCTGCTTCTCCAGCGACTTGATATCAGCTTCCACCTGCTTCACCACCTCGCTCTGTTCCTTCATGCGGGCTTTGAAGTCGGCCGTCACTTGCTCTACGGTCCGACCCACCTTGGAAGTATCGCGCACAATCTCGTTCAGTCCTTCCTTGGTTTTGTTGCGGGTGATTATGGTAAGTTCTACAGGTTCCATCAGTCTGCTGATATGTGGGTTTGGAAGAAGGTAACCGGGTCTTTCCCGACAGCGCTGTCCTTCGTCATTTTCTTCATCATTTTCTTATACTGCCGTTTCTTTTGTTCTTCCGCCGAAACGTAGCGGGGAGCATCCTTTGCCATGAGTAGCAACGTAGGATAAGGCACTTTCCACAGTATGTAGTCAATGCTCCAGCCGGTAGCCGTGGCTACCTGCCATACTAAACCGAACGGGCTATGGGGGCCTTCCGTATATCCCTTTAACTCCCGCTGTGCGAATGGCTCAGGTTCGGCTTCATCGGATTCGTCATTTCCGCCGAGCTGATAATAGTCTGAAAAGACTTCGGGTCGAGCATGGTGAGGAACTGGAACATCGCTTCCTGCAAGAACATGGGGTGAACACGCCAGCGAAGCCACCAGGCTACAAGACCGTTGAACAGTCTTCCCCGGAGTTTGCCCCGAACAACGGCATAAGCCACAATACGGCTGACGGCAACCCCGTGTTCTGCTATGAACTGCATATTCTGCTCGAAGGTATATTCCTTCATCTCTGCATAAGTGACGCCTATCCGCAGGTGCAGGTTCGCAATCCGCATCAGGTTTCCCAGTCCCGGTGTACGCATCACTACCGACATCGGTTTCCGCTTACGGTACAGATACTTGAAAGGGCGGACGGGAATCGCCACGCCCATATCAAGCAGCAGTGCGGAAGCTTTCAGTTGTTCCGTCTGTTCCATACGTTAGCCCTCCACTACAGATTCTTCCTGCGGTGGGATAATACGGTAACGTGCTTTTCCTGCTTCCAGAGGCTTCAGGCATTTCACCGTACAATCATAACTCAGCACCCCGCTCATGTTGATGGAGTCGGCCAGTTCGCCGCTCATCTTGGCACGGGGTATTTCAATCTTGTAGCCACTAACGCATTCCACCTCGAAAGGTCCTTCCAGGTCTTTGAACTCGGCAGGCGGTTCGTAGGCGCCATCCGATTCGGAAACCGTGCCACCGAACAGTTGCTTGCACATTTCCGGCTTTAACTGGATAAGTTTGAAACCGAACGCCGTGGAACCGGGGTTGCTGGTCAATTCATCTACAGGACCATCCTGCACCTGCGCGGCATAGATGGGAGTTGTCTGTTTGGCTTCACCTTTCGGTGACAGACCATCCTGGCTAATCCATCCGATTTCCTTGTCATTGAACTTCAGTTTACCGATACCGTAAATAAGTCCGTTATTTTCTTTTACAGCCATAATCTTGCTATTTTAAAAACGTTTTAACCGCCGTTTAATCAGTATTAGAACAAGGACGAAAACGGCGATCCGTCCTATCCATATCTGAAACCATTGCCAGCCGGTGGGTTCGTGCACCACCTGCGGAAGGAGTGTTTCAGTTTCCTTCTGGGTTTCATTGCGGATTCTTGTAAGCTCTTCCGTCAGCACTATGATCTGCCGCGCCAGGCTGTCGCAGGTAGCGGTTACTTCCGTAGAGTCTTCCGATATCCGGTTGACGTTTACCGTAGCCTGCCCGCTGCGCTTACTGAAGCCCGTACCTATCGGTATCGAGTTCAGCATCGCCGTCGGAAACGTCGTCTTCGCCATACTCGGCGGTACGGGGTCTTGCAGGAGAGCGAACCCTTTTCTGCTTTCCAGGCTGTCTGTACTGCGCACGTCCTGTGTCAATCGTCCCGGACTTTTGCAACTCGCCACGGATAGGGCAATCAGCATAATGCTTACAGGTAGAAGCAGTCTGAATGGTACGGTTAAGTTCGCGTACTGCTTTGTAAAGTTTAAGATTCTCATTTTGCAGGTCTATCAAAGTTCCCGATAAATTATCATACATCTCCTTGTAGGCATCGCTGCGCTCTTTGGCAGCGAGCACCTTCCGGTTCTCCTTATGTCTCAGCCATACCCAGAACGAACCGATAAAACCACTGGGGATGAGCCACTGGAGAATCTGCGTTATCAATTCTGTAGTCATGGCTTAATTTCATTAGAGTAATTCCCAACCGGCTTCCACATCCGCCATCACAGCAGGCACACCGTTCTCTACCCGCGAGATAGCTGCCGCAAAGGCACACATGGTTGCTTTGTCATCCACATCAGGCACATAGCTACTTGGCACCTGCATTTCCTTGCAAACCCGGCTGATATAGCCTGATGTGTTATTTTCTACCGGTGGTGCCCAGCGGTTGACGAAATCCGCAATAGTCCGGCAACGATTCAGCCTTCTGTAGTTCTGCAGCAATTTGATAAGGGCACGATACCCATAGCCCATTGTGCTGAACTGGCAGAACGAACGGTCCTGTGAGGGCCGGACCTCTCCCTGCCACCGGGTGGTGGCAGAGAGGCGGATGTTTCCGGGGTTATTATTACGTAGTCCTCGTGCACTCATCACTCACTGATGGTTGAAGTTCCGATACTGATATATGCGTTGCCGTCATACATCAAAGTTGTCACCTTGCCTGCTGCACAGGCAGCAGCACCGATGGTCTGCGCAGCAGCACTGCCATTCTTGATAATCAGCAAGGAACCTGCCTGCACCTGAGTGTCCACTTCAAAAGTAGTGGCTGCCGTACCTGTTGCAAATTCCACCAGTTGCGGGTTGCAGTCATGCACCAGTTTGGTTCCTTCCGGCTTACGGGTTACCGCAACCGGGAACGGGATTGCTATGCAACGTTCTCCCTCTTCATTGTAGGGAGCGAAGAAGTCAAAACTTCTCCGCGATTTCATGTTCAAATAACTCATTGTATTTCTGTTTTAGGGGTTATGACTTTTTGGTGGTGAACAATGCACCCATATACTTTCCGGTGATAGGCAATGCGATGCCTCGCATATTGAAGCCCACCACGTCGCCGCGGTATTCGGGGTCATTGAGACGGTAGTACATATCTTCCATGCTCTTGGCACGGCAAACGGCATCGCGATACCATGCAGTAGATGCGATCGCATCCGTATCACGTACAGGTGCGTCCCATTCTACTTTCTTGCCGGTGGTACCGTTGTATCTCGGTGTCATCGCCGAAACATGAATCTTGAAGCCGAACATGGTACCCGTGGAGAAGAATGTCTTGTACATCTCCAAATCCTGCATCTGGAGGTCAGTGGCATGGTAAGGATGCAACACCAGGATACGTCCTTCTTTGGGTACATTCATCATATCCAACCGGGTAGAGAGGGTCAGCACCTTCTCGTAGGTCATGGCTACATAACCGGTACTTTGCTTGCTGGCGTTTCCGTCGTTGATTTTCAGGACCGGAGTCAAATTACTGTCACCTGCCGGTGCCCAGTTGTAGGCTGCCAGTTGAGCGAACTGCATCTGAAGGGACTTGCGGTGTCCTTCGATGACGCTCTGGCGTTTCTGTGACGACTCTTCGATTTCGATGGCGTTGATGTGTACGGTGTTCTCCGTATCAAAGCGTTTCATCGGAATTTTGTAAGGTTTGTCTTCACGGGCCACTACCGGAATGGGGTAAACCTCATTGTCTATGAATACACGCGGGTCGATGCCTGCTTCCTGCAAGTTCAGGTATTCGTTGTCCGTCCACATGGAGAAATCCCGTGAATCTGCCACGAACGTATCTGTCGGATAGAACTTCTCGATAATTTCCGGCAGCCAGATTTCCTTGTTCAACCCGTCTGCCAGGCAACCGGTCAGATGCAGGGGAATAAGGGAAAGCCCCATTTGAATACTGAACATGACGTTATGGTCTATGCCGATAGACTGGGCAAACAACCCCGAAGTAGTGAAATTGAACAGCAAGGCTGTCAACAGCGAAAAGATGAATTTTGTCTTCATTGTTACTATATTTATAAAATGATTACTCCGGGTACTTGCCATAGGCATTGTAGAACTTCTCCCGGTAGAGTTCCTTGTCCTTTTTCAGTTCTTTCAGCATATCCTTTTCGAGGATATCCTTAAAACTCATGTCACGCAGCTGCACATTGCCGGTTGCTGCTCCTCCGGTCTGTACCTGGGTGCTGACCGGCTGGCGCACGGAAATGGAACTCAGGCGTACTTCCGCTTTAGCGAAGTTGTCGGCAAAGTCTTCCAGCCAGCTGTCCTTGCCTTTGGCGTCAATGCGTCCGTCTTTCACGGCGGCATCCACCAAGGCAATGGCTTTCTGCTTGTTGGCATCTTTTTCCGCATTCTCATAGGCGGCCACTCTGCTTTGCAATCCCTGCTTTTCGGTTTTCAGGGTCGCGATTTCGGCTTGCTGGCTGTCACGCAGGGCAATCAATCCCTGCACGGCTTCCTGGATAGCTTGGTCGGACGCCGAATCCGACAGCTTCAACATCTGTGTCAAATAACTCATGTTGCTTGGGGTTTTATGGTTAATACTAAAGTTCTTGTCTACCAGCTTGATGAGCGCCTGGCTGTCCGACAGGTCTATACGCTTGTTGGTTGCACGGTCATACATCGCAAGTGCGTTGTGGTTGGAGCCTATGGGACAAACGGACATTTCACGCATGGTCCACTTCGTTGCCGTTGGTCCGGTCTGTCCCGGCAGTTTCAGTGCGGGATCGTCGCTCACTTCTTCGGGCGGCCACGCTCCCATGCTTGCCATGCGCAGGAAACCACGTTCTACTTTTCCCGCTACCATCCGGCCCTTGTCATCTTCTTCATCAAACAGCACGTCCACAAGAATCTTCCCGTCTTCCACACGGATGTTCTCCCCGCGTCCTATAGGGGCTTCCCAGTCGTTATGGTTATAGAGCACCACTGGGTTCTTTTTGAATTCTTCCAGGTTTGCGCCCGAAGTCAGCATACGGAAACCGTAGGTGTTCACCGATTCATCGTGTACGCAGAATGTATAGGTTTTGCTCATCGCTTTCAGGTTTTGTTTGGTGCAAAATTGAGGGATAAAAAGAAGGTGTGCAAATCGGTTTGTAAGCGTTTCCTACTGTGCGGTAGGCATTTACACACTGACGGTAAGTATTACAAACCGATTATTTTTAATGCCCGAGGCTACCTAACTTTGCACTGTAACAAGAAAGGAGAAGGTATGTCGAAAACACTTACAAACCAACAGAAAAAGGATTGGGCAAAGTTGCTTTATATGCAAGGAGAGCTGCAAAGCAAGCAAATTGCGGAGAAAGTAGGAATCAATCCCGTCACCATGAGCAAGTGGAACAAGGAAGGCAACTGGGATATGTTGCGTGCTGCCATCACCACTACCCGCGAGGAGCAGGTGCGCAATATGTATATGCAGATTGCCGAGATAAACAAGGTTATTGCCGCACGTCCCGATAAGTATGCCACTTCTGCCGAAGCGGACACCATCAACAAGCTCTCTGCCGCCATCAACAAGATGGAAGGGGAATACGGTATTGCCGATATCATCAGCGTGAGCAAGCAGATTCTTTTCTGGCTGCGCAAACGTGATCCGGAGAAGGCGATTGAACTGAGCTACTATTTCGATGAGTTTGTAAAAGAGAAATTGAGGTAACATCATGGCAAAGAAGAAGCTGACCGGAAACACCAAGGTCCTGTCCGAAGACTGGGAAGAAACCCTGAGACAGATACGTACGCAGACTGCCGTAGACTTTACTATGGACAGCGAGGAAAAGGCCAGGAAACTGCGTGAGTTGGAAGCGAAACCCATCGAATGGGTGAAGTTCATGTTCTACAAATATGCCAAATATGAGTTTGCCCAATTCCAGAAGAAAGCCATAGACCGCATCATCGGGCACTCCGACGGAAACTGGTATGAAGTGCTGAGCTGGTCGCGCGAGTTGGCGAAAACCACCATTGTGATGTTCATCATCCTCTACCTGGTCATAGTCAAAAAGAACAAGCGGTGTGTCATCATGACCTCTGCCACCAGCCAGGGAGCTATAAAGCTGCTGAACCAGTACCGGGCACAATTCGAGGCAAACGAGCGACTGAAATACTTCTATGGCAACCTCATCGGTGACAAATGGACCGAAGACTACTTCACCCTCAGCACCCGTGTATCTTTCATGGCAATGGGTTGGGGGCAGTCTCCCCGCGGTGTCAAGATGGATGAAGTCCGTCCGGACGTATTGTTACTGGACGACTATGACACGGATGAGGAATGCCGCAATCCGGACATTGTGAATAATAAGTGGAACTGGTTTGAGCAAGCCCTGTTCTTCACCCGTTCCATCAGCGAAGCACTATTGACCATTTGGACGGGAAACATCATTGCCAAGGATTGTTGTGTATCCCGCGCCGGAAACAAGGCACGCGAACTGGCGGCACGCGAGAAGCCTATCGGCAACTGGGACATTATCAACATCCGCATGGTAGATATCCGCCATCCCGACCCGCAGATGGATTATCAATTCGGCACTTCCGTATGGCCGGAAAAGAATACGGAAGAAGTCATCGACGAAGTATTGGCACAGGTCAGCCTGGCAAGCGGACAGAAGGAATGCTTCAACAATCCGGTAGTGGAAGGCAGCTACTTCAAAGAGATACGCTGGGGCGAATGCCCGCCCATAAACAAACTGAAGTACATCGTCAGCTACGGCGACCCTGCCCCCAGCAACAACACCAGCAAGAAAGCAAAGAAGAACTCCTTCAAAGCCAACTTCCTGATGGGGTTGTACGAAGGCACGCTCTACGTCTATACCGGCTACTTGCTGCACGTCACCAACGACGAGTTTGTCAACTGGTACTACTATCAGCACGACTACGTGCGCGAACGGGCGCAACAGCGCAACTATATAGAGAACAACAAACTTCAGGACCCTTTCTACCAGCAGGTATTCGTACCTCTTTTCCTTGCCAAAGGCAAAGAGAAAGGTTACTATATCAACATCTCGCCCGACGGCCGTGACAAGCCCGACAAATTCGTGCGTATAGAAGGGAACCTGGAGCCGCTGAACCGTGCCGGACGCCTGGTATTCAATATCCGTGAAAAGGATAACCCGAACATGCAGCGCCTGGAAGAACAGTTCCGCCTCTTTGATGACGGGCTTCCCGCACCTGCCGACGGTCCTGATGCCATTGAAGGCGGATACTATATGTGCCAGCAACTAAATGCCCACATCGAGACGGGCAGTTGCTGGTATGGGCACCGCCCACGGAACAGCAAACGAATGTAATTTTAACTTTTAATACTTGACTGAATTATGGCTTATCTGGAAATAGAAGAGATGACAACGCATATCTATCAGGAAGATATGGAGATTATCAGCCATGGCAATGATGCCGCCATGCTGTCAGCCATCGACGCCGCTATCGAGGAAGTGCAAGGCTACCTCACCAAGTACGACGCCGGGAAGATCTTTGCCGCCCGCGGCAATGAGCGCAATCCTATATTGTTGCTGTTCGTAAAGGATGTTGCCGCCTGGCACTTCTACAATATCTGCAATGCCGGGGTAGACATCGAGATGCGCGAGAAGCGATACGACCGCGCCATCGAATGGCTGAAGAACAACCAGAACAAACAGAACCCGAACCTGCCCGCAGCACCTGCCGGTGAAGAGGGGCATTGCCCTTATTGCAGCAGCCTGGCCTTCGGCAGCAACCGGAAACGAGACAATCACTTTTAATTTATCATCATGGTAAACAAGAAAAAAAACAAGAAGCAACTCCCGGTTCCTGCCTCCAAGAAGGTAGTGACACCGGTTTACAACCAAATATTGGTGCAACCCGTACACCGGGGTATCAACGACATCGGCAGTTGGAAGAGCGCCCTGCGTGCTGCCGATATGGGACTGCGCAGTAAGTTGTACGACCTCTACGAGGACGTCTTGCTGGACGGGTTTGTGCTCGATGCCATCAATAAGCGCATTGAGGCAATTACGGACTGCGACATCAACTTTTTAGTGAACAAAAAGGAAGTACCGGAAATCTCCGAACTGATGGATACCATTGAGTTTGAAAACCAGTTGAAAGAAATCATGTGGACTTTGTTCCTGGGTATCTCTGTAGACGAATATTCCTTTGTCAATGGTTTTGACTTCAACAGCATCCCGCGCAAGCACATCCGTCCGAAGGAGAAGATGATAGTGCGGCAACAGTACGACACCACCGGCATAAGCTATGAGAATGACAGCATGATCATCCAGTGGGGAAATGATAACGACCTGGGACTGTTGCTCAAAATCGCTCCTTACGTCATCTACAAGCGTGGCGGCTTTGGCGATTGGGCGCAGTTTGTAGAACTATTCGGCATGCCCCAACGCATCGGCAAGTACAACAGCATGGACGAACAGAGCCGCCGCCTGCTCATACAAGCCTTTGAGGAAGCCGGTGCAGCGCCCTACCTGGTGATACCCAAAGAAAGCGAGGTGGAACAGACCACGCTCAGCGGCAGTACCAACGGCGCCCTGTACAACGACTTCCGGAATGCCTGCAACGAGGAGATACTTATCACCGTATTGGGGCAGACCATGACCACCCAAGACGGTGCATCGCTTTCGCAAAGCAAGGTACACATGGAAGTGCAGGAGAAGAAGCACCGCAGCGACCGCCGTTTCGTTATCCGTATGCTGAACAAATACCTGGTACCTCTGCTCGAAAGCCGGGGATATCCGGTACATGGCGGCAAGTTCTCGTTCGTGGACAAGAAGGATGAAATCACCGTAAATGACTTGAAGACACTTTCTACCATGATTCCCATTCCCCGCAGCTATGGGTATGAGAAATATGGCATCCCGGAACCGAAAGACGGGGAAGAGGTATTCCTGGGTACTCCCAGTGACACAATTGCCGAACCGGATGACGCAGCACAAGCCAAACCGGAAAAGCAAGATGATACCCTGCCTGATCTTGTAAAAAACAAGGATGACCGTACACTGTGGGAACGGGTGAAGTCTTTTTTCGTAGCGGCCCCGCATCCGGGCGGGGCTGGCACAATCCGCATGAGTGACACCGCTTCGCTGGACGAACGTCTCATTGCCGCCGTATGGAACGACGAACTGACAGACTTCAGCCCGGAACTGTTCCGGTATTTCTCTGAAGACTTTTTAAAAGCCATTCAACCGGCATTTAAAGACGGTGTGAAGAATGCCGATATCGGGGTCACCTACAATGCACCGGATGATGTATTCCGCACCGCCATGGAGCAGAACCTGTTCCACTTCTCCGCAGCAAAGACACTGGCAGAAGTGCAGGAACTGAACCGGCTGTTTCGTGAAAGCAAGGATTTTGAAGAATTCCATCAAAAATCCAAAGAGGTAACGGATGTATTTAATAAGACTTGGCAAAAGACAGAGTATGATACGGCCGTATTGACAGCAGAAGCCATGTCGACCTATAAAAGGCTTCGCGCAAAGAAAAACGTGTTCCCGTTTTGGGAATATAAAACGATGGAAGATGACAACGTGCGATACTGGCATCAGAAACTGAATGGGATTATCCTGCCGGAAAGTGATCCGCGATGGCATCAGATATACCCACCCAACGGGTGGCGCTGCCGTTGCTGGGTGGTAGGACGTATGAAACACCAGGTGCAGTTCGATGTTGCGGCAATGCGGCAGCGTGTGGATGAGTATCTGGCATCTTCCGAGTGGGAGCAGATAAAAGCACAAGGATGGGGAGTAAACCGGTGCGATTCAACAGAAATATTTACTGCCAACCAAATGTACATCCGCAAATTTCCCAGGCAAGCGGCAAGCTACCTGAAGAACCAGACGGCAAAGAAGTGGGGACTTGACAGTATTCCCAGTTGTATGGCGCGCAAGTCTGATAAACTACCTCTCACCGATAAAACAGAAAAGCAAATATGGGAAGAGTTGGTACGGAAAGGAGTTATCACAGTGACGGACTATCAAGAAAGGGATATTACAATAGAGAAGAGGCAGTTTGACAGCCATACAGCCGGAAAGGGGCGTGACAACCGCATCGTTTATTGGGATGCTTTGCTGGAGACTCTGAAAGATCCGGATGAAGTTTGGTTGAATGATGAAATCAAGAAGAATGAACTTGACACCTATTGCCTGGTCCGATACTATAAGGATGGTGTAATTGTAGTAAACTATCGGATAGAGGGCGACCGGTTGCAACTGAAGACGTGGTACCGGATGGTGAAGGAACTGCCGGAAAAAGAAAGGAAACAGTTGCAGAAGATATGGGATAAACGCCGGCATGGGTTACTCATAAAAAAACGTTAGAGTGTATCCTTGCGTCCGTCCGGCATAACCAGGCAACGCGATACATCGCATAGCCTCACGCACGGATTGGATAGCAGGAGCTACACTCTTCCTTGGACTTTTCACCGGCAACCCGCCATTTTTTCAGACGTACAGCCGCGCCCCTACATCCCAGGGTATACACGCCTTTGAGTCGCCGTGGTGAACATTGCAAATGTACAAATTTAATTCGTAAAACAATGGATATCAGTAAAGAATTAGAGAAAAGAGTCGGCGAAGCGATGGATATGGTACCGGATATGGTAGCAGAAAGGGCTACGGAGTACTTCAAGGAGCGGTTTAAAGAAAAGGAGTTCGACGGTACTCCCTGGCCGGGGCCGGGACCTAATTATAAACGTACCAATGGCTCATTGCTGGTAGACACCAGTGCATTGATGAATAGCATACGTCCCTGTCTGATTAGCGCTGAAAAAACAGTCATCTCTGCCGGTAACAGTAAAGTAGGTTACGCCAAAGCACACAATGAGGGATTCATCGGAAGTGTGGTGGTGAAGGAGCACAAACGCACCAGTAAAAAAGGGAAGAAATACACTGTGAAACAGCATACGCAAAACCGTAAAATTCCTCAAAGGCAATTTGTCGGTGAGAGCCGGGCACTGTATCAGATACTTAAAACAGATATAGAAAAACTTTTTAAATCAGTGATGAAATAATGAAGAAAGAAATTATGCAGGCTGTACTGGAACGCATCCGCCAGGTAGCTGAGTTGAAATGGATAGATGCAGATGAAGGCCAACTGGATTTTACGGATAGCCGTCCGCCCGTAGCATTCCCGTGCTGCTTGGTAGACTTATATTATCCGGATGCGGAAAATATGTCGGGCAATGTGCCGACTATGCAACGTATAGAGGTTACCATCGCTTTAAAGGTCGGCTTTAACGACTGTGCCTCGTTCAACGTGAACAAGCCTCTCCAGGTACAGAATGTAGCATTTTCGCGCATGGACGTACTCGAAGAGATTCACAAAGCTTTGCAGGGGTTTTACATGGAGAATTGCGTCAGGTTCTTCCGTCGTAGGAGTTGTCGCCCGCAGAAACGACCGGACGGGCTGAAAGTATATGAAGTTATATATATGGCTGAATTTATAGACAGGATATAGACCGTCACCATTTCCAGCAGGGATAAGCCCGCTGTAACTGGCGTACCGTGGTGTGTGTGCTGCACAAGTGCTCGAAGTATTCGGCATATTCCAGCCAGGCATTGTTTATGGTGCGCTCATCGACAAAGAACTCGTTCTCGGCAAGGATGACGATTACATCGTCCAGGCGCCGGCGCATGATTTCACGCCAATAGTACAGGCGTGCCACCATCACCCGGTTACGCAGCCTGATGCGCTCGCTACGGCTGGCGGCTGTCCGTTGCAACGGTGTAGTGGATGCACGTCCGCATTCACCATTAAAAGCAAGATGATTGCCTGGAAAAAGTTCCAACTGATTGCCCATACCCCGAAAACTTTATTGTGATTACCCTGAACTGTCTGAAAACCTGATACAAAAATAACGATAATTACATATTAATGCAACAAATACCCCCGGAAAGCACATACTACAACACGGAATAGCCCGTTTACACCACCTTTGCGCCGTCAAGTTCGCGAACATGACAGAAGTAAACGATGATAAAGCTGCAAGATGTACAGCGCAGCCTAACTGTCAATTTTCAATTATCAATTTTCAATTATATGGTAAACTATTCCCTCGCTCTGATGAGCACCAAGCCCGGCGATGACCAGGCACCCAAGAAATATTATGCCAAGGCGCAAGCCAGCGGCGAAGTAACTATGGACGAAATGGCGGAGCAAATCGCCTATGCCACCTCCCTTACGGATGGTGACGTGCTGAACGCCATCCGCGCCCTGATCAAACAAACCAACCTGCACCTGGCAGCAGGCAAGATCGTACGCCTGGAGAACTTCGGTAGTTTTCAAATCCAGCTGCGCAGCGAAGGCGCTGAGACTGAAAAGAAGTTCACCACCGCCAACATCACCGACGCCACCATTCAGTTCCGCCCCGGCAAGCCCATCAAAGCTGCCACCCGTGCGGGCGACGGCGGGCTGACCTTCCGCCGCGTAGCCAAGAAGGGCGAAGCGCCCCTGCCCGATGAAGGTGGCAATGGCGGCGGAAACTCCGGCGGCGATGGCAACCTGGACGAGAACCCGATGGGGTAAAAAGCCGTTTAGTAGTAGCGAAGCGACTACTACCTGGTAAATGACCAACTACCCGTAAGTAGCGAGCCAACTACTTACGGGTAGTTTTTTGTACGAATTTAACCAACAGAAGAATGAAAGCTATTTATATGAGTGACCTGGCACAAGCCTACTTCCCCAACTCCACACCCCGCAGCGCCAGTTCCCAGCTGCGCCGCTGGATAAAGCTGAATACCGAACTGCAAGCCCGGCTCGAAGAACTGAGCTACAAACCCAGGCAGCGGGCACTGACTCCGCTGCAACACGAAGCAGTCATTGAGTGTTTGGGAGAACCGGGAGAGTAGGAACCATCTTCCTGGCGTCAGGAAAACGATTGAGATGTAGCCCAGGGGGCACATCTCAAAGCAGAAGCCGCTGCATGATCAATTCCATGCAGCGGCTTCTGCTTTTTTAATCCTCTTCATCAATTACTTTATTTGAAGAACATTGTATATGCCAAATATATCGAGATTTTCAGCCTCTTTTCACAATAATGGCATACTTTTTGCTCATCCTTATACCATAACAATATAGAAATAATATTATGAAAACATTTGAGAACATTATCAACATTCCACTTTTAATTAGAAGATTAGATAAAGGTACTAAAGTTATTCGAGTAAGAGCGCACAAAGCGGTTGATCAAATCTTCAAGTATAAAAAAGAGGTGTCATATCCACCAGCCGAATTTGCAGATTTAATGAGAGCTAATTTCGAAAAACAGCCAATGTTTTATGGAGCGATTTTCTCTGAAGATCCTAAAGACAAAGATATCCCAAGAATGACATGCCTCCTCGAAACATGCAAAGAAGTTAATGATGATTCTTTTGTTGGGAAAAAGGATTTCACATATTCTCTATGGGTTAACAAAAGGCCTATAAATCTTTTTGTTATTCCTGTCTTTGATAGCTATAGTAAGCCTCCTAAAGACTTTGTTTGGTACTTTGAAATGTGGAAGAAGCTAATTAGTGAAATGGAACTTAGTGAGGATATTGTTAATGAATTGAAAGAACTATCTCAAAAATTTTCATTTGTTGCTAAAAATGAAGATGAGGAAAAAGATTGCTATACTTATACAGCAACATTCACAAAAGCATTGCTTGATGCCCATCCTGAAATAGATGGGATAATGTATCCTAGTGTGAAATTAAGCGATGAAGGTATGGGAATTAATGTTGCATTACGTCCAGAAGTTATTGATACTGCTTTTGAACTCAAAGGGAGTAGCATTTGCCGATATTTTAAACAAAGCAAAACGCAACAAACCGTGCTGAATTACAAACGCGCTCATATTGCACAAAATGGCAAGCTTCGCTATAGTATGATTGGCAGTTACTTTAATGATCTTGATTATATAGACAAAAGGGACCCAAGTCATCGAATAAAGGAACTTGAATTCAAATATTAATTTTAGGTGGGTTTCCCCACCTAAAATTAATATTGAAATATACATTGAAAATACGATAAGCTATAATACTACATGCAAACAGCAGTAAGGATGTTAACATACAAATGCTCTATTCTGTCGTTTCGCTCATAATAGTTCATTGAAATATAACTTCACTTCCCCGTCTGGTACCCATTCCACCGTAACTATAGCCTTAACCTTTCCAGTACCGCCACACGACGGACAAGGCTTTTTTACCCGCTCATTGATGACCTCCGGGTCGAGAAACCAACCGCGCCCCTGGCAATACCCGCAAGGATAGCCATAGAATGTATCAAGCGTTTCCCGCCCCGTTCCAAAGAGAGGGGCGGTGATTAATGCTATGTCCTGCTTCTTGCTCATACGCTATTCAATGAAATAGGTTTGTATCAGATTGCCGTTTCTGAAGATATGCAGCACCGTACGTCCGCTGTCCGTAACGATGTTCGTTTCAACAACACTGCGGTTAATTTCCCTTCTCCCAATCATTGACCTGATTTCCGCATCGATGAATGTTTTCAGGTTTCTGAAGTCCCGTTCGTCACCGTTCAGCTGCGTGAACTCCAGTGCCTGGCTCACAGAAAGCTGAAGTTTCAGCAACCACATGGGTTTGTCATTCGGAATCACCGACTTATAATATATCTTTGCCATACTCTCTATTCTTTAAGTTTCCAACCATTCAATTCATACACCTTCCGCCGTGCTTCCTCCTTAGTCAGATACTCCCCGACCTTGGTAGCGGTGGAACCGGTGGCATCACGCTCCACGCGATACACCGCCCAGTTCCTGCCCCGCGGATAATACTCATAGAATTCTTCAGGCTGATTGCTGCACATCGTTCTCCTTCTTAGGCTCCACGTAAAACGTCTCTTCCTGCACCACCTGCACGCCTATTTTGGGAAGCATTGCCGCCACTTCGGGCTGCTCCCGATCTGCCAGCAACTTGTCCTTCGCCAACTCCTCGGAAGTGCGGATATACGACGGCATCAGTTCCTTTGCAAGGTTCGTTACTGCCGCCCAGGTGAACCCCTTCAGGTTCTTCAGCTTCGGCGTGCCGGTGCGGAAACCGAATACGCCGTGCGCACTCTCCAGGCTCTTTTTCTTGGAGAACAGTTCTTCCTTATTCTCCAGCGCGTACGCCTGCATGATGTCGAAGGCTTCGCTCTTCTTGCCATCCAGTTCCGCCAGTTGATCGGCATACTTCTCGCGGATACGGGTCATCTCGATATCCATTTTCGATGTAAGGTTCTGCACCTTGGCGTCGGCTGCCGCGAAATCGGCAAAAGCCTGCTCCGCCTGTTCGCGGCTGATGCCGCTGACTACTGTTTTCTTTGTTCTTGCCATAATCTTATTCATTATAGGGTTAATAAATTATCTTGCTTTTCTTGTTCTGCTGATACACGCGCCGGTCTTCGATGTATTCCTTGGTTTTCTTCGGCTCTTCCATCGCTTGGAGTTCCCGGTCAATGTGGTCATATCTCACCTGCTCGGCACGATATTCATCCATCAGGCGCTCCAGTTCTATAGGCTTCATGGTGGCGGCGCCTGTCATCAGCCGGTCCTGATAATCACAAATGCGGTCGGCACAGGCTTCGAGCCGTTCCGCCAGCTGTGTGCGGCGTTCGGACTTATCGGTGGCATAGGTTCTTGGTACATATCGTGGACTGTAGGTTTTCATATCAATCCTCCTTTCCCCGGTTGCTGATATAGCGTTGCACCGTTTTATTACTCTCCAACTCGCTCTTACTATAAAAGGAGTATATTCCCCTATGATAGGGAACGGGCAATAAACCTTTCCTTATCCATCGGCGCAATGTGGTTTCCCCACAGCCGATATATTCCAATACACTCTTCAGTTCCATCAAATCATTGGTCGGTACGGTACGAATATTGCTATCTATTCCGCACAAGGCACACACCTCTTCCTCCAGTTGACGAATGCTCCCCAGAATTTCCCGGAAGGTCTGCAAAGGCACTTCTATCATCTCAATCTCACCAGAAACCGGTACCTGCTGTGTTGTCGCATCCGGTACTTCTTCTACCGGAATTGATTCAAAGTCCGGTATCAGTTCCTCCAGCCCGATATGCCCAGCAAGAAAGCGGGCAACATCACGGGCTGCAAAGAACACTTCTTCATCACGATCTTCTTCACCCACTTCCATCACATACTTTTGGAACACCTGCTGCTCTGTCATGCTTGATGTCAGTACCTCTGCCATAATCTGGCTCAACCGGTCTGCCTTGTGGTTCAAGATGGCTACAGCCTGCTTGATTTCTTGTTTCGTTCTCATTGTATCAATCCTTTTTAAGTTTTCTTTCCTCGCGCCTCATAAATGCCTCCAGTTGCTTCTTGGTGTCCTGGAGTTCCCATAGCTTCATGCTCGTTACGTCCTTGCGGGCTTTGCTGTACTTGCGCGCCCACACATTCAACTTTGCCACATTCATACGGTATTCTTCCTCACTATCACTGGTGAACCCCTGGTTCAACTGTGGAATCAGGAAAGAAAGACGGTATATATCGCGGAATACATTACGGGCTTCCTGCATCTGTATCTGCCGGGCTTTGTCATCCATTGGGTTGAGCTTTTCCATTAACTGCTGCGCCTCGCGCATTGTCAGTTCCTTGCTGCTCTGTGTACGCCCGGAAGTAAAGTTGTAGATGCAGCCGTGGCGAGTATCATCATCCATGCCTATACGGTGGAAGGTGGCGTGCAGCGCTTTGAGTTGCTGCGGGGTTATGGGTTTGTCTTTCGTTGTTCTCATACACTAATCATTAATCTGCATTCAGTACATCTTCTCCGTAATACCTCTCAGCCTCTTCTGGCCAGATGTCATAATAACCTTTCGGACCGATGAAACGTCCTCTACTCTTGGCACGCATTCCCTCAACATAAATCTTTAAGGAAGCATCGTATGCCACTTTTTTGGCACTCCGCCCTTCCGGATTTTTGCCGCTGGCATGACTGATGAAGATAATCAACTTGTTGCGGTGCTGTTCCTTGAACTTAATGTATTGTGCATATGTCATCTGCGTGTATTGGAAACTATCAATTACTACGAAATCGGGGGACTTCTGACGTTTCATGCGAATGCTGAGTTCTTCCAAAGGTTCGCTGACCAATAGAAAACGACGGTTTGCTTCCTGCATACCGGAACGCCTCACCGTATTCTGCATGGTAAGGCTGATGCCTTCCTCCAAACTGTTATAAACCACACGACCGAAACGACATAGTTCTTTGCAGAGTTTCATCACAAATGAAGTTTTTCCGCTCCCAGTATAACCCCAAATCATCCATACGCCACGTCGTTCCGGTGTGCCGAAGGCATCATACCATTCGCCTTCAAAAGGAAGCGTCTCAAACTTCATACTCAGCAACTCCCGCACTCCTTTAGCGTTGCGGGAAAAGGTCCTTGCATCGTTTCCCGCTTCACTCATGCCTGCTCTCCTTTCATCCGTTTAGCTTCCTGCATACGCTTGTAGGCATGTACCACCCGGCGTACACGACGCAAGTCATATTCACCTTTCAGCGCCTCCTGCTGTACACCTTTGATGTCTGCAAGGGAAGTCAACCCGTTTGCCTGGCAGATGGCATATACATCCTGTTCCGTAGCTACGTTTACATCATAGAACTTTCGACCAATACGGCTATGGATCTCCTTATAGCCTTTTTTATTGAAGCGAAGCCCATTCTTTACGCGGCGCTGGATATAGTCGGTAGAAAGGAAAATAATACCGGCCTTGTTCTCCAGACGGTTATAGATACTAATGAAGTAGCTGAACACACTGTCAGTCAGTTTATCCCCTTCGTCGAAGATAATAAGCGGATTATTCAGAAAAGCGATCATCGAAATTGCATATTCCAGGATATCACGCAGGTTCGTCCCATCTACCGGTGCGCCTACCTGCTTGGCAATCTCACGCACAAAGTCGCTTTTCTTCATGTCTTCCGAGCAAAGGATATAATACACATTGCGGTGTGTGCGGCGATATTCGATAGCGGCCGTGGTCTTTCCACACCCGGCATCGCCTACCACCCACGTAGTGAGTTTATTGTTCTGGGCGTCCGTCATAGCGAAGGTGATCCGGTTGAAGGTATCGCTCTCGATCAATGTCCAGCGTTCCAGGCTGTAACCTATCTGTGCGGCAATGCGGCTGAACATATCGTCGCTAATGCTGGTGTACTTTGAATTACAAATCTGCGAAACGGTGGCAGCGCTTACACCGTTCAGGCTTTCGCTGGCGCGGTTCTGCGACGGATAGTTACTGCAATACTCCATCAGGGCGTCGCGGATGGCATCCTTGTTTTCGATAGTTAGTTCTTTCATTGTTTGAATGGTATTTAAATGATTATTGAATGCTGTTTTTAATTCAGGTAACTCTTCAGGTAGTCAATCTCCGTTATACCCGAAGTCTGCTTGGTATAATCACCTACCGAGGCAATACCGGCTTCTTCCTCGTCAGATGGGTTGTAGGTTCCCGGTCCCATACCTTCGGGGTATTCCACCGGAGCAGTTAGCGTTTCTTCCGCATATTCCTCACGGTAAGCCTCCATGCTCTTCTCCGATACACCGACCGGACGGGGCATTTTTAGCTTGATATAGGCTTCGCCCTGGCAATCATCGAGCAGGATTTCCTCACTGGCAAGATAATGCCCCACAAGGGCACGCCTTTGAGCACGCAGCTGGGCAAAGAGCCGTTCGTTCTCTTCCGGTGTACGGTCGGCAGTGGCACGATGGATAACGATTTTCGGTGTGGCAATGGCAGCGTATTTCAGCCCGCCGTTGGCATCCACTTCCCATAGTTCGATGGCGTTCATGTCCTGAGGGTCGTAACGGTAGTGGAAACTGTTGCCTACGTTCTGCATGTGGAAGTTCATGTCTACCGTACCGTCTTCATTGTAAACCATGTAACGGTATTCTTTCTTATTGATTTCAAAAATGAAACCTTGCTTGCTGTACTTCACGCTGGCCTTGGAGAACAGTTTGAAGAGTTCCTGTACTTCATAGTCATCCAGTAGTTCAGCATTGGGACTACAAAGGGTGGTGTACATCTCCTGGCGGGTCATTCCGGTTTCCGAGGTCGGATGCTCCATGTTGTTCCATTCTTCGCGGCACCGGAGATATTGTTCTTTCACTTCCTCCAAAGTAGGAAGCTGGGAGATGTTTGCCATTATCAGATCGACATTGACGTGGCTGCTCTCCTTTTTGGCGGTGATGTTTTGTCCGGTATTGTTATACAGTTGATGGATAACCTGCATCTGGAAACGTCCGAAGGCGCTTTCTATGCTTTTGGATTGCCCGTTGTGCGGCATTGTAGTCTTATGCAGGTGACATATCTGCTTGAAGAAAGCTTGCGCCTCAGGCTTCTTGTGGCCGCCCTGGTTATCGGTCACGATTTCGTATGGTTTCACCTTCCAAGTCTCCAATGCCATACGGTAGGCGTCATATTGGGTAGCGAAGTTTTCGGTACCGAAAGAATAGCCCAGGAACATTTCCGTGCAAGCATCCATCACTTCGTACACGTCGATGGTGCGCGCCACCATGCGCTTGTTCTTCTTGTCGTAGTCTTTGTAGTAAAGGTTCAGTTTGGTACCGTCACCATACCACAACGTATTGGGCATATCGGGCAGCTTGGTGTCGAACTGCGGCATAAACTCGTTCTTGAAAGCGATTTCACCGTAAACAGCCCCATACCACCACAGTTTGATAGCTGTCTTATAAAGGTAATTGATTACGGTTTGGGGGGATTCAATGGTTTTCCATCCCTTTAGCTCTGCCTGGCGGTTATATTCTTCGAATATCTGCATGTCGGTGTAGACGGGGAACTTGCTGCGTTTCAGCTTTAGCAGCAAACGGCCTTCTTTCGGCCCGATTTTGCGGGCTGCCTTGTTACCGAAATTGCCGTTTATAAGCACCTCATAACCATATTTTTTATAGGCATTGTACTTCTCCATCAGGCGGGGTTCAGTTTTGGGAAGCGTATGCTGATAGCGCGTACGCAGTTTGTTACAGAGAGCAACGATGGTATCACGCACCCATTTCTTATGGGTAAACCCGTTGGCATTATGCCTGGCAGTCATGCTCATTTCCTGCGCTACCATGGCATTCAGCACCTTGGCATTCAACACATATTCCGCCTGGCGTTCAACTTCTATCTTCGGGGTATGCTTCTTATAGAATTCTACCGCCTGGCTGTCACTTTTCAATCGTTCGTCCATAGGGGGGAGTTGTTTTTGTACGTACTTTTTAGCATCCGGGTATTTTGCATCATAGGCGGCACGAATAGCATCCGTAAGGCTCTCATAAACTACCTGTACCTTCCGTCCGTTGCCGCCTTTTTGGAGAACACGGAATTTGCCTTCGCGGACATGCTTGTCATAATTAGACTTGCTCATTATTCCGCTTCCTACAAGTTCTTCAAATGTTACACATAGTGTCTTTCCAAACATTTCCATAATCAGAAACTCTTTATCTTTCAAATTAGTGCAAGCCCCGGCGTCGAACCGGAGCGAAAGCCATCCTCTTACAGACTCTTTTCTTGCTCCTTGTCCGGCGTGTACATCGAAATGCCAATCACCGCCGCCAATATCACCATGATAAAGCCACTCGTGCTATCCTGATTCGTAGCATCCACATTGCAACCCAGCCAAAGCCCATAAGTCAGCCCTATGGCAACAGCTATCTTCTGAATTCGTCTCCATGTTTTCATAATCATATCATTTTAAGAGTTCTGTTCTATAAATTCATCCAAATCATAGAATACCGTCATTCCGTCAGGTAGTACCACCGGTTCCACCGGATCATCTGCATCAGAGTATTCTATATCGAAGCATACATGCTCATTCTCAGTCCATACAATGGCATTGTATTTCGCCATCAGTTCCCGAAAGCTACGCAGGAACTCCTTCTCCTTTTCTGTCAATTTTCTGTCCATATCACTTTTAATTTTTAATTGATAAAAGTCTATCCCTATTCATCCCGAACCGGGATAGTTTTGCTACATTTGTAGCTGAAACCAAAATTTATATAATTATGCTATATTCCCAATCTGATATTCTTAAGAATTATAAGAAACTTCAACTACAAACAGCTATTTTAGAATATGTTGCTACTCATAATGGAACCACTGGTGGAGGACCTGAGATTTTTCTTACATTCTCTGAATACATTGATAAAACCCTTCATTGGAAAACCCAAATGTGTGATATAACACAAGCCGGATTATATTTAATAGCTATAAAACTTCTCACTGTTGAAGAACACAAACTATACATAACCGAAGAGGGTATCAAGTGTCTTCAAAACTGTGCCTTACAAGCAGCTACCATATCAACTCGATTAAATTTTATCTCGCATAGTAATTGGATAATTTGCACATTAATATCACTAACAGCACTTGTAATAAGCATATTGAAATGAGTAAATATTTTTCAGCATTGTCTACGAAATAGAGGTAAATATTCATCATGGTTTTATAAAAGCGAGATGGATATCTACCTTTCTTAACTCGATAAAGTTCCTCACCAATGGTACATCCCTTATTCATATTTATTATGTATTATTATAAGGTTATTGTTTTATCGTACGGATTATCCACAAGTGTAACCTCGTAAAGTTTACACCCATGATTCAACGCGTAAGCGCGTAGCGTTTTCGCGAATGGTGAGTTTGTCTCATAATTCAGCGCCGAACGAACTGTCCGGGTAGTGGTGAAGAACTGTGCCGCTATCGCTTCCTGCTGAGCGGCATCTGCTTTAATGAATCTTTCCTTTTCTGCCATTGTATTTCTGTTTATAAAGTTAATTCTGTATATTTGAGGCGTCTTCCGTTTGGATGACGATGCAAAGTAAACCATTTTGGTTTATATA
>OGZX01001298.1_pt1 | contig 25909 bp, 15 predicted proteins | sample 1576881 | NCBI WGS metagenome assembly OGZX01 (sample SAMEA3541542, study PRJEB24748) | human gut metagenome | biome: human gut; feature: human-associated habitat; material: faeces | place: China | collected 2012
CTCAAGAGGGGAAACAGATACTCCCGGCGCTGTAACCACAAACACGAAACACACTGATAAATCATCATTTATTGTTTCAAAACTGCCAATTATTGAATTATCAGTTAAAGTGCAAAGATAGAGAACTCCGTCCCGATGGAAGGCGAGAGGTAATAACGCTTTCTCATAGATCGGGAAACACCAGTGCCGACTATTGTGCAAGCGAGAAGCGCAGGCTGATTCCGTAGTTCGAATTAGACGTTGGATAGGATGCGCTCGAGATCAGCGGTTCATTGATCTGGATATCATAGAAAGCACGGATCGTCAGTGCCCGGCTCAGACCGTAGTCGGCGGAGAACGAGACTGTCTTGGCAATGTTACCGCTCGTTGCCTGCGTCAGCTGCGTATCGATTTTCCGGATCAGCGACTGCATCTTGTTGTACGAGAAGTCCAAGCGGACAGTCAGGTCATTGCTGAAGTCGCGTGTCTTCTTCATCTTCAAGACTTTGTTGAACTCGGCTAACTTATATCCCAAACCAATGGTTATTTTATTGGAAAGAGCTTCGACCAATTGGTATGAAGTCGTATTCAAACTCAGGTTGCGGGTTGTCGAATAGTCGGCACGGACCGTTACATTGTTCAGCAAAGTCGCATCGGCTCCCAACAGCGGACTGAATGCCTCCGTAATGCTGACAGACGAGATCGAATAAGGCGACGACGGCGTCGGGTTATCATTCAGGATCGACTGTATGTATCCCAATCCGTCTTGTCCGGCATCCACCCAGTTGAGGAAAGAGGTGAAGGCGCCTACCGTATAAGAACAACGGTACTGATGGCTCAACGTCACACTCTTGAAGTATTTCTTGACAGCCGGTATGCGGACTAATCCGTCGTATGTCACACGCCAGTTCGGCAACAAACTCTTCAGGGATGGGAAAGGAGACAAGCCTACCTTCTTCGGGTCCTTACCCGTATAAGCCGCCAGGAATGCAGGAATCAGAACATCGGCCGAGTTCCGGTTCACGCCGTTTACGTTATCTTTTCCCGGGTTGTAAGGCATTCCTCCCATACCTTTATCCTTGATGAAACCGGCATCCGGATACCGCATGGAGGAATACATGTTTTCCAACCGCTGCGCTATAATTTCGCGGTTCGCCACAAGTTTGTCAAATGCCTTGGACGAATAGTTGTTCATGGCATTGCCACTGCCGCCGAAGGCGCTTCCCAACGCGATTGTCGTCATCGTGAAGTTACCTCCCATAATCTCCGGCATACCGGCATACATATATTGTATTTCCGTATTACGGGTATCATTGCGAAGGGCGTTCAGGTCGATCTTCAAACCGGTAAACGGTTCAAGATTGGCCCGTATATTCAGATTCTTCGTGCTGGTCATAACGGCAGAGCTTAGGTTGCTTTCCGTATTATCGACCAGCCATCCCCTGTCGGACGCTTCATCGATATAACTGCGGCGGACGCTACCAAAGGCAAATCCGAGTCCCGGCGTAAGACCGAATGAAGACCGCCCCTGACCGAATATATCGCCGATCTCCGGACGGAAACCGGGCAGCATCATACCGGCCGAGTTGGTAAACTGGATACTGAATCGGCGAACCATCATCAGGAACCGGGCACTGTGTTCGGCCGCCTTATAAAGGAAATCTTCCGAAGGTCCCGGCCCCGGTATGATCGTCAGTTTCAGGTGTGCCGTATCCTGGTTCAGAACCATTACCTGTGCAAAGTTGATCGGTTTGTACTTGATCCTGTAGACACGTCCGTCCGCACCGCGGGCTGTGATCTGGACTTTCTTCGTAAACATTCCGTGTTCCACGACGGTACCGCTGTCCGGATTCAGGGTTATTTCCTTCTCCAGCTTCGGCTTTTTCTTCTTCTCCGTCTTTTTCGCTGTGGTGTTACGGGTATTGTTAAACTTCTGGTTGACCCGCTTCAGGTACTTGTTCTTGTTGTACAGAGACAGCAGGTTCAGGTTTGTCTGCAAGTCGAACTGCCGCTGGTTCTTGATCGTGTTACCCAATTCGAGATCTTCGCTCACCGTAGCACCGCGATCCCAGTTATAAGTGGCATTATAGCTCAGAGATGCGTTTGTCCAATCCAATACAGGAATCAGCTGCAACGGCAATTGCCAGGTCGCCATAAACTGCTGGTCGTACTTCATCGGGGTACCCAGGTCGGCAATACTTTTCTTCACAGAGTCTTTCCACAACTGGTAACCGTCCGGATTGAGTTCTTTGTTCACCTGTACATACGGCTCTTCGATGCGGGCATTCGTCCCCGAACTAAAGGATATATTCAGGTTATTGGTAAAGGCCCAGTTCAGGCTGAAAGCGCGGTCCCAATAGAAATTCTGGCTGAATGTCACCGGGATGTCATTCGACACGCCGGTTGTCGCCCCTGTCAGGTCGCGCAGCTTTATCTCATAGTAGTTGCGCATCATGGCTGTCTGGAAATTAATCGACGGCGCCAGATTCAACGCCAACTGTTTGGCATAGCGGGTGTATCCGTTGTTTTTCTTCAATACCTTGTCAAACGGCTTGATCGGCTTCATGTACGGGACATAGCTGTAGGCGAAGTTCGCCCGGTAGTCTTTTGTCGTCTCATATTCCGTCTCCGGGTTCTTCTTGTCGTTGATGCTGTATGAATATCCGAGCGTAAAGTTTGCCGGGTCGTAAGGCATCGGATTCTTGCTCTTGATATTCACACGCACGTTATTGAAAGAGACGCTTTTGATCACAGTCTTATCCTGCGAATAGCTGCGGATCGAGTCCTTTTCCGCTTTCGTATCCGCCTTGTCGATGGCATCCTTCAATTTAATATCCTGATCCAGCGGGTTATATTTCGGATCGTATGTTTCCTTCGAATAAGCATAGTAGAACGGGATGCTGACCTGCGCCTTTTCCGGGAAGAATTTACCCAGCTCGATGGAGGTGGCGACGCTATATTGCTTGAAGTCCTCCATACGCCGTTCATTCAAAGACTGATCGAGGGCGCCAAAGCCTGCCGTCTCGATACGTCCTGATACGTTCACCGTACCCAGGTCGGACAGGGCAACGTTCAGGTTGGTATTGGCTGCCCATCCTCCCTCTTCATTGAAGTCCGTCAGACGCAATTCATTCACCCAGACTTCCCCGCTCTTAATATTCCCCTTAGGATCCGTGTTACGCACACCGATCATGATCGTCTTCACTTCGGAAAGACTGGGGTTACCTTTGATGCGGATGGTGTTCATCTCGTTATCCGGGTCTTTACCGGCAAACTCGGTCTGGAAACTCACGCTGTTCTCACCCGAACGTTTCTGCCGGTTACGTTCCAGTTTCAGGTCCGTCAGCACTGCCAGGCGGAAGTTCAACATATTCTCGGTCGGCCAGACAGCTTCCGCACTGCTCTCCCCGTGGGCGGTCAGCTTGAGCGGGACTTCATATTCGTAATAGTTGTTCTTATAATCCGATCCCAGACGGATAAAGACAGACAGCTCATTGTTGCGCAGGTTGTATATATCCAATTTAGGAGCCTCGGCATGTGTAAACAGCTGCAGGCGCTTATACTGGCGCAGGTCGTAGTTCGTATTCTTATAGACGGCACGCGCGTCCATAGCTGCCAATCCCGTTACTTTCAGTGAGAGTGACTGCTCGTTCTCCTGGCGGATCTGCGGCTGGCTCGGGTCCAGTACACGGCTGATGCCCGGAGGCAGAACGTAGTTGACCGGGTCACGATCACGGTTCTCCTCTATATTGACGGTCGAAACTTCCAGCGTCCCTTTTACTGCCGGCGGCATTTTAGGATTGGACAGATCTTGTTCATAGCTACGCCATTCGCCACGTACCAACCGCAAGGTTCCGAAACGCAACACGACAGATTCCCGGAACCCGGTCATATACATACGCATGAAACGGATCGTCTTGAAGTCATTGATAGCCCCGACACGGCGTTGGTATTTCTTGACAGGGATCTTGAACTGATACCAGGTGACGCTCTCCTTCTGACCGTTAGCCAGACGAACCGTACTCGTACGCTTGTCTGCTATGAAGTTCTCGCCGACAATAGTATCCTTAGGTGTGATTGCTACCTTATATTCGAAATACTTCTCGTTCTCATTCAGCGTATTGTCCTGGTTGAGGTCTTCCACGTCCGGTATGGTCTTGGAAGAGGTACTGTAACGCTCTTCCGAATCGTTGATGTCTTTCGAGTTTCCTTCCGTACCGTTATAGCGTTTGTAGCGGGTCAGGATGTCGACCTCATTCGCATCGTAATCAGAACCGCGGAAGTAGTGGAACTTATCGCCGGCGGGGTCGAAGAACGGGGATAGCTTCAACGGGTCGTTTTCCATGTTAGCGATCGTCTCCGCACTCAACTTCTGGCGCAACTTATCCAGATACTCCTGATAGGTAGGGTAGGCCAGCTCTTCGTCCGACGACAGACCGTTCAGACCGACATCCTGCAACAGACGTGCGCCCGCTGTATTATCGAAGGCATAAACCGTACTCTGCTGGTTAGGCACCTTTCCCCAGACGGTAAAATCCACCTTGGTCGTATCTCCGTCGATCGGAAGCCCGTTCTCAAAGAACTTCTTCTCATCTTTCAATATATCTTCGGATATCTCACCCAGGTTGAAGTACAGTTCGCCACCCGGTGCCTGGCGGTTGTCGATAAACGGGTCGAGCATCCAGAACTCGATATACTCTACGTTCGCCGTCTCGAAATCACTCTGGTCTATCTTACGCATCATACCGCCGAAGCGCTTTTCAGGGTTCTGCAATGTCCCGTCCGGATTGATGTTGTCGGCATCCAGGTTGTACGGGCCGCGCTCTTTCGGGTAATAAGCCAGGTTCAGGACATTCAGCGTATTGCTTTCGCTGATGGTCTGCTGCCGTTCGGGAAACAGCTCGCTTGTCTCTACGGCACGAACATAATGGTTGGACAGATCTTCCTTGGTTATATGCTTCGGGCGCAAAGATGAATTCTGCCGTGTGAACAATCCGTCGATCGTATACCAGGCCAGCAAGGCACGGCTTTTTCCATAGTCGATGTTATTAACCAGGCCGGCTTCGGGGAACATCATCGGTACAGCGTCGTCAAAAGGAACGCTTGACAGCTGCCAGGGATAAGGGTCTGAGAGGTCGAAGCTGCTCTGTGTCGACTCGAAGTCGTCCAGGTAGGAGTAGCCGCCCGTATTCTTATTCTCATAATGCCCGGCAATCAGGTGTGCAAACTCGGCGTTGAACGCGATCTGGCTGGGCTTGCTCAGGTTCAGCAGCGGCAGTTTGTCAAACATATTGGTCAGCCACTGGCTTTCCCCCTTATAGGCCATGTTCACACCCCACAGTGTATTCTTGATTGCCTCGTCGCCCATAGCCGTTTTGGTGGTAAGCGGCATCTCGGACATGTGCATGATGGTGGCGCCTAATGTCAGGTTCGGGCTGAACTGGTAGTTCAGATCCAGTCCCATCATGGTCTTGCGCTGCATATTATAGGCCGTCTGGTTTTCCAGCGACACACTGACCGGCGTACCGGCAGAAATAATGCTTTCGTTCAGGATCGTAACGACGCCCGACGTATAGTCGACCGTATAGTCCACGTTTTCCGTCAGTATGGCACCTCCCGCCGTCACCTTGACCGAACCGCGCGCCACGTTGGAGGCCCCCAACTGTATCTCCGCACCCGAAGAGGCTTTGTATTCACCCTGCAGGCGGAACTTATTCTTCTCCGCAATCTGGCGGGCAACGGTAAGCGTCGAGTCGTATAGCTCCTGGAATACATACTTGTCTGCAATGGCATCGTTGTTAATCTTCTTCCTCAGGTAAGAACCGAAAGGCTCCACGCAGGGGAAGATGATCTTCCCATTCTCGGACAAGACCGTATAGCCGTCTATGAAGTCGAATATACCGTCCGGATGCCGTTCATTGTTGGAGTCGAGGTTATCCAGGTTCAAGACCCTGAGCAGGATCTGGTTGGCAATCGCCCCCTCCGGCAGGTAGTTCACGTATGTACCGGTCGTGTCGCTCTGGTACGTGACATTCAGCCGGAACTTCTCTTTCTGCACGGAATAGGCCCCCAACGAATAGACGTTCTTCATCATCAGGTCCCAGAACGGCAAACCTGGCGACATGGCCGTCCCCTTCAACAACTTCACATAGAGGCAGGAGTTTGTCGAAGCGGGGTTGTCCGTCGAGAACTCACCGACCTGGTATGTCTGTCCGTCCGAATAGGTAAAGTTGTAAGCCACACCCAGCACCTCGTCCGCCTGCAACTGCGTCTTCAGGGAGATATACCCCAACTGCGTGTTCAACGTATACTCCGACGGGTCCAGCAGGCGGGCGCTTTCGACCTTCTCATACTCCGTGCCGTTCACAAAGGTTCCGCTGATCGCCTGGTTCACGGTGCTGATGTCGCGGGCACCGGTGAACTGCTGGTTCAGGATGCCGTACAACGTGTTACTGTTATTATAAGGTATGGACAGAGCACCGTTAGGGCTGACCATGGATGAGTTATAGATATGATCGTGCTCGGCCAGGTCGGAGAAGGCGACGATGTTACGCGACTGGTCGTAATTGCTCCGCTTGTTGGTGATCCAGACCTCCACCTTGCTGATCTTGACAGGCGAAGAGATTGACGGCAGGTTCTTGACCGCATCGTCATACCGGTCGCGGAAGTAGTGGGAGAGGAAGAAGTGGCGGTTCTCGTCGTACTGGTCGATCGTCAGCTCGAAAGGCTTTGTCTGCACGCCCCCTTTGGAGCTGACCGTCTTCGATTCCGATTCCTGTTGGGCGAACAAGGTGTTGACCCGCAGCTTCCCGAACTGAAGGTCGGCCTTCATACCGAACAGCGCCGCCCCGCCGTTGATCAGCGAGTTGCTGGTCGTCATGCTGACGTTACCGGCTTCCAATGATTTGATGATTTCGTCCTCTTCACCGGTATAGGCGAGTTTCAGCTTCTTGGAGTCGAAGTCGAAGGAGGTTTCGGTATTATAGTTCATATCGAAATTCACCTTGCTTCCGACCGAAGCCTGCACGTTGAGCTGCACGCTCTCGTCGAAGTTGAAGAACGTACGGTTACGCGCCCTCTCAGGCAACGACGGGTTCTTGGTCTTGTTTTGCTTCAGGCCCATCTCCACCTCGGCCGATCCCTGTGTCTTCACCCTCACGCCGCCCGGCCCGAAGATACGCTCGGCCGCACCGATGTTGAACTGCATATCGGTGATGTTGAACTGCTTGTTCGCCTCCTTCTGGAACTCTTCTTCGTTCTTCTGGCGGTAGTATGATTGCAGGGATTTCTGGAAACTGTAGTCCTGATATTCTTCGGGTGTCAATGAGAAAGGCGTGGTCAGGTCCGTATCGCCCAGCTTGGTGCGCACGACGTATGTCCCCGTCCGGAGGTCATACTCGATGGTCGTCTTGACGTTGTCCGGCGTCTTGAGGTCGGCGGGCGATTGCTTGCCGATCTCCTTGTATTCCTCAGGGATTGTCTTGGCTATCGGGAAACGGGTCTGCACCTTCGGCACCGTGTCGTCAGGCGCCGTCAGCGGTTCCACCTCCGGCAACAAAGCCGTGTAGGCATTGAAGTCCGCATTCAACGAATACAGCCCCACGCCAAACAGCAGAATTGTTATCCAGAGTATATATTTTAGTGTCCTTCTCATTTTTAATTGATAATGGGTTGACCCAATAATCATTTATTGCCCCTTCCGTGTCATTGCGGGCTGTGTCAAAAGTCCTATTTATAGCGTCTGTGTCCTGGCGGGCTTGACCCGCCATCTCATCCTAATCACTGTAAATCAGTTTAGTATGAGGTTGCGGGTCAAGCCCGCAATGACACGCTAAAGCGTTAGAACTTACTTTTGACCCATCCCGCCAGGACAGGGACAGTCTATTCCTAAAGCATTCGTAATGCCGTTTTTATTACTTGTTCAACAGCTAAGGCCGGTGAGCCTTTCAGGATCGTATTGACCGCCTTTTGCGAAGCTGCCTTCTGGAAGCCCAGCATCACCAGTGCGGCGACAGCCTCTTCCGAGACGGCACTGCCGGCCAGTGCAGACGAAGTCCCTTTTGCGCCCCCCATTCCCTCGATCGGTTTCACCTTGTTCTTCAGATCGACGAGGATGCGCTGGGCCGTCTTCAGCCCGATGCCTTTGACGGCGGTCAGGGCCGTCTCGTTCTTGTCGGCTATCACCCGCACCAGTTCGGCAGGCGAGAGCGACGACAGGATCATCCGCGCCGTATTGGGGCCTACCCCCGAGACGGAGGTAAGCATCAGAAACAGTTCCCGTTCCTCCCGTCCGGCAAAGCCGAAGAGCAGGTGGGCATCTTCACGTATCACTTCGTACACGTAAATCTTCCCCGTCGGTTTCCCGTTAAAAAAGCTATATGTATTCAGGGAAATATTGAGTTCATAGCCTATCCCGGCACATTCCATCACGATCCGGGCCGGCGTCAGCTCTACTATTTCCCCCTTGATATATTCAATCATCTTATGTTACATCTTATTAATGATTCGTACCTATTATAACGCAAAAATACACAAAAGCGTATATATGGGGAGGTGAAAAATTGCCCTTCTTCGCAAAAAGGGCAAAAACGCCCAAATCGCTATCCTCATTATCAAGAACTTACAAATCCGGAACAGGGTGCAAAATCAGGTAGGATAAATAAGGGGAAATCCTTTATTGATGAGGGTTTGAAGGCTGTTTTAAAATGACTAATCAAAACGTACGTTTATTTTAGTCATTTGCAAAGGTAATGGATTTAGTCATATTTCAAAATAATATGGAGGGGTAAAATTATTATTATCCATTAATTTACATCTGCTCTATGTGATATTATCCTATTTTGTTCAACCCATGAATTATAGCTAAAAAAATGACTAAAATAAACGTACGTTTTCATTAGTCATTTCATAGAATCGACTATTTCAAATACTCATTTAAAACAAAAACTATCATGGCAAAAAAAGTAAAGCCAGGCAAACTCAGGGGGCAGACGAACCTGAATAACCTGACTACCGATGAAAACGATTACACGCTCAGTATAATCGGAGGTATGACCTATTCTCTGGACGATTTGGCACAGTTAGTCGTACAGGGAGGAAACACGACACAGCGCAAGGAGCAACTGCTCGAAAGCTTCCTCCTGGTTGCAGAAAAAGGTGTCGAGATGGGCTTGCAGGGCAACAACATCAACTTCGACCTCTTCACCCTCCGCTTCGGCGTGAAGGGCGTCTTTAACTCCGCTAACGAACCGTTCACACGGCCCAAGCACGAGGTCACCGCCTCGATGGCAGTAGGTCCCGACGTCCGCAAAGCGATGCAGGAAACAATGGTCGAAAACATGGGCCCGGCTCAACACTACGCCCAAATGGACACCATCATCAACACCGTCAACGGCGAAGTGAACCGGAGCGTCACCTCCGGACAAGTGCTCGAAGTGAAAGGCGTCAACCTCCCGCTTAAGGGCGCCGACCCCTCGGTCGGCATCTATATCCAGGAGGTGGGTGCTGCCGACGAAACCCGCATCAAGGCCACCGTCATCCTCAACAACGAGCCGAAGCGCCTCATGTTTATGGTGCCCGCCGGGTTGAAGATCGGTAGTATGTATCAGTTGGTACATATCACGCAGGCAAGTGCGGGAACAAGCTCTACGCAGTTGTTGAAATCTCCACGTATCGAGTTTGGCAGCAAGCAGTTGAAGTGCACCGACGGTACTCCTCTCCCGGAAGAAGGAGAAGAGGAACGTCCGGGCGAATTATAGATAGTATCCTATCTGCGTCTGTGGATAGGGTACCATTTAACTACACGGATAGGATATTATCTGAACTCGTAGATAGAGTATCATCTAAATGTTTAGATACACTCTTATCTATTAAATCATAGATAATTAATGTATATGAAAACAACAATAAACAAGATTAAAACACTTCGCAAGGCGATGATGCTTTTGACTTCGATTGCCTTTTTTTGTGTGCAGGCGGGGGCACAAGGGGCAAATGGACGGCTTAACATCAATGATGGTTGTATTACAATTACTGATGCAGGATATAAACAAGGTAACGATATCGATATAACCCCATATACCGGTGCATATACCATAACTCAAACGGATGTTGATAACAGTACCAGTGATTCGATCCAGATAGTGAGCAGTCCCACAGGTGGTACTGATATTACTTTAGAAGGGGTGAATATTAAGATTGAGGAAGAAAGATTATCCCCTATCTCTTTATCAGCAGGCGCAAATGTGAATTTGACGTTGGGAGAGAAGGATAATAAACTGATTTCTGATGCTCCCGGAGTGCGTGTTCCGCCGGGTGCGACTCTGACGATTAAAGGAAATGGGAAATTGGATATTGAAGGTCTAAGTAATGGCGGTGCTTGTATTGGTGGAGATAGGGATGAGAACTGTGGCAAAGTAACGATTGAAAGCGGAACTTTATTGCTACAGTCTAATGGATATGGAGCCGGTATCGGAGTTGGTAATGGTAGTCAGGAAAAAAATGCAGGTGAAATAATAATCAACGGAGGTTACGTTGAAGTAAAAGGAGCTAGTGGTGGAGGTGCAGCGGGCATCGGTGGAGGCGGAAATGGCGGAAATAATGGAGGTTATGGCGGTACGATCACGATCAACGGAGGAACCGTGATTGCCGAAGGTTCTGGCGAGGGTGCCGGCATTGGTGGTGGAAAAAATGGTGAAGGCGGACAAATTACCATTACCGGAGGGACAGTAGTGGCTATCGGAGGTGATTTTTATGGCTATTATAGTGGTTCCGGCATCGGTCCTGGTCAAAGCGGCAGTACAGCTACGGTAAGCATAACCGGAGGAGTGGTGACGGCCACAGGGAAAGGAAGCATGAAAGGCATAGGAGGAACGGCTACGATAACCGGCGATCCTGTTATTATCGCAAATAGTATAGATCAAACCAATAAGGGCACTTGGCAGGGTATTATCGTAGAAGGTAATGCTGGGCAGGTCTATGGCGATCAGACCCTCACGTCTAACTTCAAGATCGGTAAAGATACGACACTGACAATTCCTGCGGGAACGACTTTAACCTTGAATACGGGTGTCTACCTGACTAATATCGGTACACTTACGAATAGCGGGACATTGACCAACAACGGGACGATCCGGACCGCTGGGACGATAAGCGAAAGAAGCAAGTTGACAGGCACGATAATTGATCTGGTACTTTTAGAGAACAACATGATAGAGGCTATCGACGATCAGATCTATACCGGTTCAGCGATCGAACCGGCGATTATTCTTAATTCATATACCGAAATTACGGATTACACCATCTCATGCAGTGACAACATCAATGCCGGAACAGGGACGGTTACGGTTACTCCGGCCGAACTGGGTGCATTATATGGGGATCCGGTAGCGGTAACTTTCAGTATCAAGCCGGCAGAACTGACTGTCACCCCAAAGTCCGGTCAAATTCTCTATAGAGGAGAGCCGATCTTGTACGATTATAGAGGAGCGTTGGTAGGAGACAATCCTTCGTTGACGGGTGCACTGGCTCTGACAGGAAGTGGCGCCACTTGGACAATAGAGATAGGAACACTGGCTTCGGACGACAATAACTATGTGCCAGTGTTGGACCTTACGAATGTTGCTTTCACCTATATCGATCAAGACCCCGCATCTGTGGATGTGATTTTGACTCCGGACGGTAATGACGGTTGGCATAAGAGCAAGATCATCTTTAAGGCAGAGAACTTCGAAGCAGCCCTGACCGGCAGCACCGAGTTGAAGTCTGCTCCCGTCTATGGCGAGAGTTTCTCCTGGGACACCGATGGCAGCTACACCATTGCTTACAACTTGCGCCGTACGACGACACAGTCTGTGTATGGAAAGACGGCAACTGTGAAGCTCGATAAGACCGCTCCGGTACTTACCGCCCGAGTCAACAATCTGGCATACACGCTCACCTTCAGTGATGCAACCAGCGGCATCAAGACATTGGAAATCGATGGAGTAGCCATCTCCCTCGCCTCCGGTGCTACCACCTATAGCGGTACAGGCCCCTCCGGAACCCATACCGCTGTCGTTACCGATGTGGCTGGCAACCAAACGAGCATTCAGTTAGTGTTGGGGGCGTATGTCCCGCCTGTCAGTAGCTATTATACCGTCACCCTGCCCGAAGTCGAAGGGGCGACCCTGAGCCAGCGGCCGGGCGGCCACACGGTAGAGGAAGGCTACGACTTCTCGTTCACCCTGACGCTCGACGCCGCCTACGACCAGTCCGTCCCCGTCGTCACCACCAGCCGTGGCGAGACGCTCACGCCGGACATCGTCGGGCGCTATCGGATACGGAACGTAGAGGAAGACATCACCGTCAGCATCACCGGAATCTTCCCCAACGACGACCCGACGGCCAATGCCGCCATCGCCGGCGAAGTGCAGGTAAAAGCAATAGGCTCTGTCTTATATATATACACGCCCAACGAAGTGCCCGTCTCCATCTTTACCCTTACCGGCATCCTGCTCAAACAGCAGCGCACCGCGGGCAGCACGGAGCACAGCCTCCCGGCAGGGATGTATCTCATCCGGGTGGAAGGCAGGACGTATAAGGTGGTGATCAGGTAGAGGATGATTTATCGGTGTGTTTATATCGACCGATGGTAACTCCTTCCCCTCTCGAGAGGGGGCAGGGGGTGTGTGAATTTTCATTGATAGACAGAAAGATAACACACCCCTTATCCCCTCTCGAGAGGGGAAACAGATACTCCCGACGCTATATCACAAATACGATACTCACCGATAAATCATCATTTGTTCTTATGTTCTTTTGTCCGACCCTTTCCATGTCACCCAAGAACTCTGGAATCATATCCATGAGATCGAACAGGGACCGTTTATAACCGTCAGGCTCTACCTCCGGCCTAAGCTGGTGAGCGTTAAGCGCAGTGACCGCAGTGAGCGTCCGCTGTAGGGGTCGTTCGCGAACGACCCTTACGACGCGACAGCGAACGAAGGGAACGGAGTAGCGAAGCAGGTTCGGCCTTGACCTTTTGGTTACTTTTGGGTCAAGTCAAAAGTAACAGTGATTATTGTTTCCAGAATCCCGGCAACAGAATCGTCAGCACCGTAAATATCTCCAGACGGCCTACCATCATCAGGAATGATAGGAACCATTTCGATACCGTCGGGACATCGGCATAGTTACCGACGGGCCCCAAGCTACCAAGTCCCGGGCCGACATTGCTGATAGAGGAGATTGTCGCCCCGATGGTCTCTTCGAAGCCCATACCGTCGAGCATCAGCACCATACAGCTGAGGAAGACCAGGGCAATATAGGCAAAGGCAAAAGCCAGGACCCGGTGGACGATATCGCCGGAAATAGCATGTCCGTTCATCCGCACCGGGATAATCGCATGGGGATGCGTCTGTTTCTTGAACTCATTGAAGAGGTTCTTGGCCAGGATCACGAAACGCCCCATCTTCAATCCCCCGCAGGTAGACCCTGCACAACCGCAGACCACCATAAGGACCAGCGCCAGCAACCAGAAGAACGGTCCCCAGGGGATATAGTCAGCCGTTGCGAATCCACAGGTGGACACCAGCGTCACGACCTGGAAGATGGATTCCCGAAAAGCTGTGCCGAAATCATCCACGATCCCCCTGTACATCACCCAGGCAACCGTCATGGCCGTGATGATCAGTACGAACCAGAAGAACCAACGCATCTCCTCGTCTTTGAACAGCCGCTTGGGGTTGCCGTTGAAGAAGAAGTAAATCAGTGTGATGTTGGTCGCCCCGATAAACATGAAGGCGGTTATGACATATTCGATATAGGCGGAATCCCAATAGGCTATACTGGCGTTCTTGGTCGAATATCCACCTGTCGAGATACAGGTGAGTGCATGGTTGACCGCATCGTACAAGTTCATCGGCCCAGCCCACAACAAACCGATCAGGACGATCGTCAGGAACAGGTAGACACCCCAAAGGCGCTTGGCAACCTGTGTCACACGTGGCCGGAAGCGTTCGTGGGTGATACCCGGTGTCTCGGCGTTGAACATCTGTGTGGCGCCCCCGCCGATGATAGGCATCAGGGCGACGGTGAAGACAATCATGCCGATACCGCCCTGCCACTGTGTGAGGCTTCGCCAGAAGAGGATGCCGTGGGGGAGCGATTCGATGTCGGTAAGTATGGTAGAGCCTGTCGTGGTGAAGCCGGACATGGTCTCGAAATAGGCATCTGTCACGTTGTCTATATAACCGCCCAGATAGAAGGGCAGCATTCCTAACAGTGAGAAAAGTGCCCACGTCAGGCTCACGGTCAACATCCCTTCGCGGCGTCCGGCGGTATGCTCGTTGGCCTTCAGGCCGATCAGGGTGAAAAGGATTCCCGTCCCGAACATGATGCCGCTCGATTGCAGGAGCGGGTAGAAGTCGCTGCCTTTATACAGGAAAGCGACTGCCGTAGCTGCCAGCATAAACAATGTTTCGAGGATGAACATCATCCCCAGCATCTTGACTATAAAACGTATATTCAGCATATTAATTAAAGTAGTCCTCCAATTTGCGCATAGCCGTATCCAAGCAGAAGACGACGACGTGGTCGTAGGCCTGGATCTGTGTATCTCCTTTAATCATCATCGGCTCGCCGTCGCGGATCAGTCCTCCTAAGGTCATGTCTTTGGGCAGGTTCAGGTCCTTGACCTGTTTGCGGGTGATGCGGGAGTCGGGGCGGGCCACGAGTTCCGCCACATCGGCGTTGGCAAATGTAAGGCATTTTACGTTCGAGACGTCCGCATCCAGCAGGAACTGGTAGATATAGCTGGCGGCAATCAGCTTCTTGTTGATGACCGAACCGATATCCATACTCTCTGCCAGGGGGATGTAATCTATATTCTCAATCTTGGCAATCGTCTTGAATACGCCGGCGCGTTTGGCGGCGAGACAGGCCAGGATGTTTGTACTCGAGTTCTCCGTCAGGGCGATGAATGCCTGCGCATCCTTGATGCCTTCCTGCATCAGCAGGTCGGTGTCGCGTCCGTCTCCGTTGATGATCAGTACGTTTCCGGGGACGACTTCCGCTATGCGGTGGCTCTTTTCCTTATTGGTCTCGATTACCTTTACACGGATATTGTTGGGCAGGTATTGGCTGGCGCGGATGGCGATGCGGCTACCTCCCATAATAATGACCTTCTTAACCTCCGGGTCGCGCTTGCCGGCATGCAGCCTGACATCCTCGATATGGCCTTTGGTCGTAGTAAAGAAAACGATGTCGCCGGACTCTATCCGGTCCGTACCGCGGGGGATGATTGTTTCGTTCTGCCGCTTGATTGCAACAATATGATAGAGCTTCTGTTCGTTCAGCAGTTCATGCAGGAACTTGTTCACAAGCCGGGAGTTATCACGCACCTTGACACCTATCAGGATCAGGGCGCCGCCGAACAGTTCCCAGTACTGGCGGGCCCACGGACGCTTGACGGCTGTCACGATCTCACGGGCAGCCAACATCTCGGGGTAGATCATGGAGTTGATCCCCATTTTCTCAAACAGTTCCTTATTCTTGGGCAAGAGATACTCGTAGTTATTGATGCGTGTCAGTGTCTTACGGGCACCTAATTTGGAGGCCAGGATACTGGCTGCTACATTGGTCGTTTCTTCTGGCGTAACACTGACAAAGAGGTCCGCCTTCCTGATACCGGCTTCTTCCAGGTCCCGGATAGATGTCGGATTCCCGACCATAGGCAGGATCTCCATGCTTGAATTGGTGAAATTCAAACGTTCCTCATTCGGGTCCATCAGGATAATGTCCTGCTTTTCCTGTGATAACATCTTTGCCAGGTGGGTTCCTACTTCACCGGCTCCGGCTATAATAATTTTCATTTTATATAGTGATTAATGTATGAGGAGTTGCTTTCCCCCTGATAACCATCTTCTTTATTTCATCTGCGATGCTTTGGGCATCCATGCCACATAGTTTGTACTGTTCGGGTATCGGGCCGTGTTCGATAAATTCATCCGGCACACCGATCCTCTTCACGTGCGGAGTATAGCCATTATCCGCCATAAACTCCAGGACAGCACTGCCAAGCCCGCCTTTGACAACACCGTTCTCGACGGTGATGACACGATCGAACTTCTTGCCGACTTCATGCAACAGGTCTTCGTCTATCGGTTTCAGATATATCATATCGTAGTGGGCGACCGACAGACCTTCGCCCTCAACCATCTTTATTGCCTTTATCACCTCGTTTCCGATAGGACCGAGCGAAAGGATCGCTATGTCATTCCCCTCGCGGAGTTTTTTCCCTTTTCCGATCGGAAGGACATGCATTTCATTCCTCCAGTCAGCCATCTCGCCTTTACCCCGGGGGTAACGGATGACGAACGGGCCATTGCTCTCCTTATATCCGGTGTACATCAGATTACGCAAATCCAGTTCATTCAATGGAGACGAGATAATCAGGTTCGGAACCGGACGCAAGTAGGCCAGGTCGAACACGCCGTGATGGGTAGCCCCGTCTTCACCGACCAGGCCGGCACGGTCCAGGCAAATCACCATGTGCAGGTTCTGCAGGGCAACGTCGTGTATCACCATATCGTAGGCCCGCTGCATGAAAGAGGAATATATGTTACAGAAAGGGATCATTCCCTCTTTGGCAAGTCCGGCTGAGAATGTAACCGCATGGCCTTCTGCAATACCGACATCAAAGGCACGCTTGGGGAATGCTTTCATCATGTATGTCATGGAACAGCCGGTAGGCATGGCGGGAGTGATCCCAACGATTCGTTCGTCCTGTTCCGCCAGCTCGACGAGGGTATGCCCGAAGACATCCTGATAGAGTTGAGGCTCATTCAGTTTGTGGACGATGATCCGCTCGCCCGTTTCCTTATTAAAGAGACCGGGGGCATGCCATTCTGTTGCCGATTCCTCGGCAGGCTTGAAGCCTTTGCCTTTCTTTGTCTTGATATGCAACAGCTTGGGGCCTTGCATATCTTTTATATCATTCAATATTTTAGTCAGATATCCGACATCATGTCCGTCGATAGGGCCAAAGTAACGGATGCTGAACCCTTCAAACAAATTATGCTGTTGCGTGAGCAATGCCTTCAGGCTGTTATTAAAACGAAGGATATTCTCCCGCCGGTCATTATTGATCAGTTTCATCTTGCGCAAACCGCGATAGACGTCGTAGCGCATCTTATTGTATGCCTGGCTGGTCGTGATATCGACCAGATATTGGCTCAAGCCGCCGACAGCGCGGTCTATCGCCATATCATTATCATTCAGGATAATCAGCAGGTTGTTAGGATTGGCCGATGCATTGTTCAGCCCCTCGAATGCCAACCCACCGGTCATGGCTCCGTCCCCGATTACTGCAATCACATGTCTGTTCACTTCTTCTTTCAGTGCCGAAGCAACCGACATCCCCATCGCTGCCGAAATAGAGTTCGAGGCATGCCCGGCAATAAACGCATCATACGGGCTTTCCTGCGGGTTAGGGAAACCGCTGATTCCTTTAAACTTCCGTAATGTATGGAATGCTTCCCGGCGTCCGGTCAGTATTTTGTGTCCATAAGCCTGATGCCCTACGTCCCAGACTATACGGTCGTAAGGGGTATTAAATACATAATGTAAAGCAACTGTCAGTTCGACTGTACCGAGGCTTGCCCCCAAATGTCCGGGGGTTTCAGAGAGTATATCTATTATATATTGACGCAACTCTGCACATACCTCTTCCAGTTTATCGGGGGACAATTTCCGCAAATCCTCCGGGTAATCAATGGAACTTAATATGTGTTCATCCTTGCATTCTGTCATAATCGCTGTAATTTTGTGGCAAATGTAAAGAATTAACGGGAGATAAAATAGTTTTAGTATGTCATTCTTTAGCAGTATGACACAATTAAATCATATCTTCCATTCTTTTATACCCCAATAATACAGAGCTACTCCGAATCAGTCCTATTTATTGATATACCCCGAATGCTAAGGCTGGTTGTCGTCTATCGTGACAGAAACAGTTGCCTGTGAGGAGCGGAACTTTTCCTGGTTATATGGATAATGCAGGCCTTTAATGTCGTATATAACAGTCGCTTTACCTTTATATCCTTTTTCAGGGAAAAACATAAGCTCTTTTGTCCCTTCATTGTATATCCATCGCCCTTCGCCAGGTACTGTGTGTTCAAACACATTACTGCCCAGGCATTCGTATTCATTTTTCCAGAACCTGAAACTGCTGGGATCCAGGAATTCCTTGTCTCCGATCGGAGTGCTGTTCCCTTCGTTATAATATCCCAGGTCATTATCTAAAGGACGTATGACAACTGGCCCCCGACGGTGACTTTTTATATCGTCGTGCGCTGTATTGGCCCCGTATAAAGGAGTAATACGAAGGTTCTTGATTACATTGGTGTAGCTAAGATCCGTACCGGTCGAAGCTGTAAAGCCGATCACCAATTGTTCGGGCGTGTTAACCGTGTATGTGATAACAGGAGGGTTAAGCGGAACTGTGGGCCGCATGTAATTATCTACCGAACTCGGCAAACCATTTTCTAAGTAAGTGATCGTAGCCGGGAAGGTAAAGTTTTCTATTACAGTCGTCAAATTGTTTCCATGTTGTATGGCAACCGATATTTTGAAACCTCCCACAGAACTATTGGAATTAGCCTCAAGCAGAATGACTGCTTTTCGGTATGCTGTTTCATCAGGACTGTTGAACTTGCTGTTCCCTGCAATGTCAAAAGCCTTGGGTATTGCAGGAAAAAGAAGGTTATTGTTTGAACTTGACCTTGGATTGTAATTCCCGCTTTTTGTATCCAAGACGAAAGCTGCATTATTTACCATACTGGAAGTATTGGTATTTCTTGTAGCTAATACCGGGTAGCCCCATTCTCTATCATCCAATACGTAACTTAGCGTACCTGAATATTCAGTTCGCGTGTAGTAACCGGCTGCCCCTCTGATTGTGATGTTGCTGGCTGTATTATATATAGGATCTTTTGCATTGGAGGTTATATTTCTATTATAATAGGGTATCCCGTTTCTCAGTTCATCTCCTTCCATACGGAGGACTTTGAAATGTTTTTGATCCAGGGCAATTGCCAGATACCCTCCGGGAACACCTTTTATCCGCTCGGATCTGAAATCTTTTATGGTCCATCTATGGGTATAACCGAAACCTGCTCCTTCAGCACCAAACTCCAATTCGTTTTTCTTTTTGGCATCAATAAGAAACATCGTAATGCCATCGGTGAGACCAACCGTGGAACCTGGACTCGGATACATCATATATTCAAATTCTATTTTTAATCCATCGCTTGTCGAAAAGGGATGGTTAGGGAGATAGAATGCCCCGACTTCACTTTTCTTACTGGTAAGTTGTAGACCCAGTTCATTGACTAATTTAGCTTTATTACTTCTGTCTACATCCCTTCTTGCTGTCGGATTATTTGGTTTGGGCTTTTCTACGTTATCCATTCTTCCATCCAGGAAGGAGCGGAAGAATGGAAAATTTCCTGTTCCCGTTTGTGCCGATACCGTTGATAGCATCAACGATAAGGCTGCAATAATCAAGTTATATCTCTTTCTCATGGTGTGAATGTATCTAAAAATTCATAATCTCTGATACAGCGGACCGGAAAGGCGTATGAGCGGTCGGCATCATAAAACATAGCTCCGTTTCGATGCAAAAAAAGATAATTGACGGTGATTGCATCGTAAGGAGTCGAAGACCAATAATAACCGTAAGCTCCGGCATGTACAGCATCGCCGTTACCATCCGGGTATCGTAATCCGGATGCTGGTAGGAAGACTGCTCCGACTGCGGGTTTGTTTATCGGCATAGAGTTGCTTGCTCTAAAGCCCAGCATTACACCACTGTTGTGGGCATATTTCCCATCTTTATTCTCTTTCGTGAATGGATCATAGATATTTGTGACGTCTTTAAAATCACCGATACCAGGTATCCGTTGCTGGTTAGTCAGCGTCTCATTATACAGTAACTGCAATTCATAATAAGTCGGCATACGCCATTTGTGTCCTCCCGCCCAGCCGGGCCGGCTTGCTATATAACGGCATACATCGCCGATACCTTTGCTGACATCGAAGCCTATATTATTATTATACGTTTTAAACGCGTCCACATCGTCTCCTCCTATGGAAGAAGTGAAATTGAAATTTTGATGCGCATAAGGAATCCGGTCCCATCCTTCCAGTTCTCCTCCCCAGTTTTCAGGCGACAGATTTGTAGGATTGAAAACACAGTGGAATCTGGGATTATAAGGATTGCCCACCGGAGCGAGTCCTAAAAGTGATCCCCATTTGAAAAACAGCCCTTGTATATTAGACGGAAATGAATAATTGTCTGCTTCGGAAACGGCAAATGTAATTCCTCCGGAAGGTGAGGCGAGCACATTACTGCGTGCAAACAGTTCGGCCATTGTTACTCTCCGTATATCGAGGGTGTCTCGAAGTCGTCCGGCTGTAAAAATGATCCGTCCAATCGCCTCCTTGTTATTTTGTGGAGGACTTGGAAGAGGTGTTACACGAAAATTTAAGCCTGTATAGTTGATGTCCTGTCCGTTGGTGATTGTAGAACCATTAGTAAACGTCAACCATGGAGAGTTATCCGGTTTGATGATTTCCGCAGACCAGTTACCCTGGTAATCCGAGCTCACCTTGTGCCAGATATCTTTACCTGCGTTCCAAGGAACGTTGAGAGTTTTTCCTTCGGTTCCCATAAAATATTGTCCGTCGTAAACAATATTATTTATTCCCGCCATGTCCACAACCAGAGTGGATGTTTTCAGGTTCGATAGTACGGACGAGGCTTTAATTGCTTCATTGAAAGATGTGTAACCAACACCTTCGGCAGCCGTAATCGTTACGACATATTTATGGTTGCGATATAGCGGCACATTATCTCCCCGAAAAACATCAAGACCACTCTCATGCTTTTCTTTGTCGGATGTGAAATTAACTCGATAGTAATAGGTTCTTCCTTCATAAATGCCTTGCAAAATGAGGCATACGCCTCCCTCAGATGTCGATTTGGGCACTTCGTAAGTATATATTTGCCCTTCCAGAAGCGATCCGGGTGCATTTGGCATTTGTGAGTACGTGTACATCATTGCTTCTTCCTGCGTTCCTTTCGGCTTATCGATGCCAGGAGGAATCTTCGGATCCCGATTTCTTGAATAAGGATAGGCTTCGTCCATTTCGTGTAATATATCTCCGGTCGATTCGTTCCATGCCGGGGCGATATATCCGCCGGTCAGGTAATTGGCCAGGTAGATTTTCTCCAGTTTAAAAATACTTTCGTTTACATTGTTTTGTACATCGATACGTGCCAGCATACGTTTCATTTCTATGCCGTCAATTGTCATACCTTGGGATATGCCGTTGACCCATATTTCTCCATACATAGGTATCGGAGTGAAGTTAGAGGAGGAAGAAACGTTCCATTTATAGGAGCCTTGCGCATTTTTGTTTGTTTTGAATATCAATCTTTTCAAGAGATCCTTCTTTCCGTTGATTGGCCCTGTTACGAGTGCGCTTTCTACTTCTTTATGAGCATTGGCTATCAATAGGACAGAGCTAGCATCGCTGTAGTCTTCATATTCTCCCAAAGTTAATAGGAACTGTATTTTGTAATCTTTTTCCGATACATCTTGTGTGAATTTTTTTATGGTGACATGTTTGATTATTTGGCTGGGGGTGGAACTGTCGAATATAAACAGATCGATAACCTCCACATTCCTTTCCCATATTTTGTCCTCGTTGGAACGGGTCAGGGTAGGAATTTCCATATTGGGAATAGTCATTTTTATCACGACTTTATCCTTAGCAACGGAGGATGTGCCGCCACCAATAAGTTCTTCATCCACACATCCCATCATGCACAGCAATAGAATGGTGGTGACAATTAACCTTATTAAGATGTTGTATTGTTTCATACTATCTTATATATTTATTCTAAATTGTTTTAGCAGCTGACCTTGACCTATTTTGTCAAGGTCCCCCTCTTTGTCTTGATTGTTGCGTAACAGCTTTATTCCGGCTATTAGCAAAAGACTCCTCGTACTCGCATAGAACTTTAGTTTCCAGGTGCAAATATCCACTTTAAGGTAAGATAAAAAAAGACAACTTTATCCGATAAAAACAAAGCTTTTTGGATGTTTTGGGAAAAACGGGTACATAAACAGGGGAGGAAGATGCATAATAGGAGGTATAAAAAGCATGATACAGACAATATGGAGGAATAGTAATTCAAAATTGACAAAAAAGGAGTCAAATTTCGGAGTAAAGGACAATATTTGTTGTTATAAATAAAAAAAACTGAAATATCCTGTATTTCAGGGGCTTGCTGTGTTTTACTGCTTTTGTTAAGTGGTGCCACCAGAAAGTGAACGCTTTACGTACTATTATTGATAATCAACGACTTACCTTTCCTTTCATCGGGAAATCCACACGATTTAGCACACGATTATTTCTCATCGTTTTGCCTGTAATTTAACACGATTGTTGTTGCAAAAGTAGGAAAAGATATTGAATCTGTCTATTACTTGTCTGAAAAATTAAAGAAAAACTGAGTAATTATCCGATTTTATTTCTCTTATGCAGTAAAAATAGTGTATTTTAGAAATAAAATCTAATCATCCAGATTTATCCTATTATTCTCAAGGCATTCATAAAACATCTCCCTGACGTATTCCATAGTATCGTAATCGGGAACAATCTCTTTGTACTTATCGTATGATTTAAAGCGTACTTTTTCTCCTTCCCCATACTTGATAACTTTTCTCAGGAACTGGCTGAAATCCCATAGAGCCATATCATACTTGTCCACATTCAGCATCTTTTTCAATCGGTCTTCCGCATCAATGTTTTCCAAATTGAACGTTAAAGTTGCTTGTTGATTCAATAGATGAGACGACAACGATTCATCGACTATTTTGCTTATATCCGCTTTTAGTTTATCATCCATATTTATATTTCTTTATTTGTTATATGTCGGCATTTTATTTTGCCTTATTCCTGTCCCGAAACCGCCAGTTCCGAAATGTATATTTCTCATTTAATTATTCTGTAAGTGAATCTATAAATTCTCTAAATCATAAAATCGCCTCCTTAAATTATTCTTTTTTGGATTAAAACAGCACACCCTGCTTCGGCCGACTTGGATAAATATCAAAAGGATGAATCAATTGAACATCTATACCGCATTGTTTCAGAGCATTTACATGATTTTCAGCATCAGCTTCATTGTAATAGGAAACTTTCCATAAGCACTTCTTACTTACGTAGGTAGCAATAGTTTTGAAATAAGGAATATCGACCATAGATAGCGAATGTCCAATTATGATAATCTCATTTATAGAAGATAATTTTTTCCAAAATTTTTGATTGTCTTTTATTATTTTTTCAACAGGTTTCCGGCTATACTCTAAGAATGATCGCACTACAAGCTTTCCCTGTCCCTCTTGATTATCATCTACATCGTAATCCAGATTTGATTCACTCATATCATGTCCTAAAATAAGACTACAGCTTTCCACCTGAGAGTTTCCATGTATATAATTGACCTGATTGGGATGGATATGAAAGTGTCTTTCGAGCGTATTTGTGTAATTAAAAGAAATGAATAGGGAATCAAGGTCGATATCTGGATATTTTCTTGAAAGCGGAAGAAGATTCAAATTCTTTACCCAATCGAGCATATAGTTTTTTAATTGACAAAACACACCAATTGTATAATATTCAAGGATTGTCTCATAACTTTCAAGTGCATCTTCATCCCATCCGCCAGCACCTAAAGAACGCAGTATGTCGTGGATCAATTGAAATTCATCCAGCTCACTCAGATTTATTTCAAAGGCATGCCAGAATGTTCCAGTATAATTAAAATATTTTTCAATTATCCCAAAAACAAATGGATCTTTCTCTTTTACATACTCTCGAAAATCACAGTATGCAGAAGGCAGATGATGATAAAGGTCGAACCCATTTCCTATAATGTATAATTTCATATTGGAATTTTATTACTAAACAAGATTTATCCTAGAGTTTAATTGTTATTCTATAAGTGAATCTACAAATTCACCAAATCTCAAAATCTTTTCACTATTGGCTTTATTGAAAAGCAGGTGTTCAAAATCCTTTTGCTTCTTTTTCAAATCGACTATTTTCAGTAACTTGGCTGTCGCCTGTTTGAACTCTTGTAAGTTATGCACTCCACAACGCTTTGAAAGAAAATCGTAATCGGGTTTTGTCTGTGCTAATAAAAACATCAGATCGTAAAAATCACGTCCTTTTGCACGGGCTAACATGGCGGCAATTTTCATGCTGCACAATACGCCATCGGAAGGAACGGGAAAAGGGAAAAAAAATCCGCAACCCTTAACGTTTGTGATAACCGGAGGATAAATAATTCTTTGGTCTTGGCTCTCGACCTTTATCAAAAAGCGTTCTTCCTTATGTCCGCTCAATCCCAAATCGAATAACAGTTCAGGGAAATGGATATTCCGTCTGAATGCTGTTAGTTTCGGATTTTCCTTATCCTTCGCTTCTATCCGTAATCCTGAACGCTCTAAAAACTGGATTACGCTGTTTGTCATTTCAATAAACTCGTCTTTTGACAGGTCTTTACAGTCGAAATCCAAGTCTTCGGAGAACCGGTCTATCCCTTTTACCAAACGTAGGTTTGTTCCGCCGATAAAAGCCATCTTTTGGATACTTGGCGTAGAAGAAAGGTAATCCAAAATCATCAACTGCAAATACTCTTTCAGTATGTGCTTATCAAAACCCGAATTTCCACGGATTTGAACCGGAAAATAATTTCTTATCTGTTCAATCTGTATCATAAATCATAAGTCTTTAAAAGTAACTTTACCCGATGGTCAAGTGCCTTGCTTTGAAACTTGGCAGAGTACGTCATTAGTAAATCCTTGTTTAAATCATTGTGCAGGTAGTCTTCATCCAAACGTAGTTCTTCCAATTCCTGCTCGTTATCATAGAACGGATAAAGATATAGCAAATCAAGCAATGCCTTTTCGGGTGTGGCAAACTGTATGGTGCGGTTGTCTACCATTGGCTTCAACTCGTACCCGAACATCAGATTTTCTTTGACGTTCTTATAAGAGTATTCGCCGAAGTCATTAGCGAAAGATGCCGTTTTTAGCGATGTCACACTGGTAATCTGTACCACTGCTTCCGGTATCATTCCATAAAACGACAATGCCGTGTGCAGGCTGATATAGGACGGACGATAAATCCGGTTGGCAAAATAAAGGGAATAATCCGGCTTGCTTTTGCATTCCGAAAAAGCAAAATAGCCCTGCCGTAACCGAATAAGAAATCCTTTCTTCGCCCAACGGGTAAGATTATTACGGTCAAAATCGGGTTGCCATGCATATATCTGATAGATATTGAAGCATGCCAAATCAAATAGCTGATTCTTAAATTCCAGAAAGGTCATTTCTTTACTTTGTTTCTATTATGCTGCAAATATACTGCATTTTGGAAACAAAACAAAATATTTGATCGAATAAGAATTACTCCTTGATTTTTGTGAACTGAACATTGAAAATAATCCAATGAATAGTTCTCAAAATTGAAAAAAACTTGTTTTAGTATCTCGATCAAGGATTGGATTCCTCTATAATCCATTGGTCATTTTTGATTAACTTCTCAATTATTTGCACCTGTTGTTCATCCGAAAACAATTGTTTGATGTTACATTGTTGCCACTTGCTATCATGTTCTGTTTCATCAATCCCTTTTGGCGATCCGTTAGGTATAAGTAATTCTATTGCAGGTATTTTTTCTTTTACTAGTGGATAGATTACCAATAAACCATCATAATTCCAATCACAAGAATAGAAAATTGGTACCCCTCGCGTATCTGGCATGAATGGGTACTAAACCATTCTTTTTCATCTTGTCTTTTTTCAGGTAAAAC
>OGZX01001309.1_pt1 | contig 25717 bp, 18 predicted proteins | sample 1576881 | NCBI WGS metagenome assembly OGZX01 (sample SAMEA3541542, study PRJEB24748) | human gut metagenome | biome: human gut; feature: human-associated habitat; material: faeces | place: China | collected 2012
TATGGTTCATTCTGTAACACTTCTTCTTATCCTTGTTGTACTTATGCCATATGCATCGCCCGGGTTGTCGTACTGGATGTTGTAGGTGGCGACGCGGATCGGGGCGAGCCACTTTTTGCCGGGCGTAGGCTCGGGCTCCGGATCGCTGTCTTTCGAACTGCACAGCGAGAGGAGCGGTATGCAGAACAGAAGCAGGCTGAAGAGTGTTTTCTTTGTCATTGTTCTGAGGTGTAATCGGTTTTGGATAATAGACGCGATACGAATATTTTTGTCCCCTTGGAAGGCGAAAATTTGCAGTTATGCTTTTTTTATTCGATTTTTATCTCCTGATCGGGGGACAAATTGGGCGGTTTCCCGTTATAACGAATAACCGACCAAAATAAAACCCGAATGTTTCGGCTAGGCAAGCACGACTCCAGACGAATTGACCGGCAGTATGCCGAAGAGACCGACGTATACGTTATGTTGTATAACAGTTATGCGGATGCGCTCTATGCCTATGGTATGGGGTTCGGCTTCGACAACGAAACGGTCAAAGATGTCATCCACGACATTTTCCTCGACCTCATGACCCGCCGGGTCGACCTGGGGCGTATCGCCAACATCAAAGCCTATCTTTTCCGGATCGTTCACAACCGCCTGATCGACCTGCATCGCTCGCGGATCGATAAATGCGACCTTTCGGACCGGGAGCCCGGCCTGAGGGTGTCGCTGACCTCGCTCGATGCGATGATCGAATCGGAGCACGTGCTTCGTATCCGGCAGACGATCGAGTCGCTGCTAAACCAACTTTCTCCCAAGCAGCGCGAAGCCTTGCTGCTGCGGTTCGTCTATGAAATGGAATACAACGACATCGCCGTGATCCTCGACGCCACACCCCATGCCGTGCGCAAATTCGTGTCCAAAGGGCTGGGCAAACTGCGGAAGAACAGGGCGTGCGGCAAGACGATGAAGATAGCCACCTGAACCGGCAGGCCCGATTTTTTGCAGCCGAGGGGGACAAAACGGGGCTTTCCCCGTCATAAAGACAACACAGGGCGGCCCAAGCCGCAGAATAAACGAAGATTACTTTCGAATCGATGATAAAACCGGACGATATTCAGAAGCACGTGGCGGAGTTCTTTACCTCCGATCCGGACTTCGTTTTGTGGTGTCTCGATCCCGAGCGGGCGCAGGACAGCTATTGGAGCAACTATACCAAACGCCATCCGCAGGACCTGGTCGAGTTCGAGCGCGCCGTAAGCCTGGTGCGCCGCGTGGGTAAAAACCATCCGGCGCTTCCGTCCGGGGAGAAACAGATTCTGCTGGACCGTATCCTGACCGATTATTATGCCAGGCGTCATTTCGCCGTTCCTTCCCCACGCCGCAACCGTACGGCGTTCTTTGCCGCAGCAGCCGTGTTGGTCGCCGGCATCGTGGCGGCTCTGTTCTGGACGCTGGATTTTGCGGATTCCGGACTGCCTTCGGCCGAGGCCTATGAGAACATCACGCTCGTGACGCGCGACGGCAGCCGCGAAGTGTACGACGACATCGCCCGGATCAGCCTCACGCCCAAAGGCAAAATCCTGATCGACGGCAAGGAGAATAAGGAAAACAAGACGGAGAAGGCGGACCGCGGCCAAAACCGCCGGGAGGTGCACGTACATACGAGCGAACTGGTGGTCCCCAAAGGCAAACGCGCCCATCTGCAACTCTCCGACGGCACGCGGGTGTGGATCAATTCGGCTTCGGTGCTTCGTTTTCCGACCACATTCGGCGATACGCGCGATGTTTTCATCGAAGGCGAGGCTTATTTCGAGGTGGCGAAGGATGCGAACCGTCCCTTCATCGTGCATACCGATCATTTTGCGACCCGCGTCTTGGGTACGTCGTTCGATGTGACGACCGCGCCCCGGGCCGGCGGTTCGTCGGCCGTGGTGCTGGTCGAAGGCTCCGTGGCCATCGACGTGGCCAACGGCGAGTCGGTGACGCTGAACCCTTCGGAACGTTTCTCGATGAAGGACGGCAGTTATTCGGTCTACGAAGTCGATCCCTATAAATACATCAGTTGGAAGGACGGGCTGCTTTTCTTCACGTCGAACACGCTGCTCGAAGTGTTGCAGAAGGTGGCGGCTTTTTACAAGATCGAGATTTCGTGTTCCGGGGAGATCGGGGGACGAAAATGCACCGGCAAGCTGATTCTGTTCGACGACCTGGACGGTACGCTCGACGTGCTCTCGGATATTTTCCGGATCACCTATGTCCGGACGGCGGACGGTTCGGTGGTGGTGAAACCGGCTCCCGACGACTTTCCCGACGCCGCATATCGCTGAGACCAATTTCCTATCTCAAATACTAACCTAAATTATTTTACTTATGAAGGATCTTTTCTTTGTGAGGAGTAGCTTGACATGCCGTATACTGCGTATTTTCGCAGTGGCGATGTTGTTGCTTCCGGTGAATCTCCAGCCCGCCCGGGCCTCCCGGCAGGATGCCGGTTCCAGGTCGCTGCTGAGTGTGAAGATGAAGGATGCGACGTTGCGGAGCGTCTTCGCGGAGGTCGAGCGGACCAGCCGTTACGCCTTCATCTACACCGACGACGTGCAGCCGCTGCTCGGCCGCAAGGTGTCGGTCTCGCTCAGGTCGGTGACCATCGACGAACTGCTGTCCGTCGTTCTGAAGGGAACCGAACTGAGCGGACGGGTGCGCGAGAACCAGGTAATCATCTCGAAAACCGCTGTCCGGAAAAACGGGGGCGCCGCCCCTCCCCAGGTGAAGAAACCGGGCGATGAGATTATTCTCCAGGGTACGGTAATTTCCTCGGCCGACAACAAGCCTATCACCGGTGTTTCGGTTTATGTCGAGGGAACGGCGATCGGCGCCACTTCCGACGCCAATGGCAACTATACGCTCAAAATTCCTGCCGGAACCAGACAGGTAACCTTCGCCTTCCTGGGCTACGATACCCGGAAGATCGACGTGGCCGATATCGAGCTTTTCAAGCTCGTAACGCTGTTCGAAGCCTCGAACGTCATGGACGACGTGGTGGTCGTGGCTTTCGGTACGCAGAAAAAGGAGAGCCTCGTAGGGGCCGTGCAGGTCGTGCGGCCCAGTACGCTGAAAGTGACATCGAGTAATCTTTCGACCTCGTTTGCAGGCAAGATCGCCGGCGTCATCTCCACCCAGTCGTCGGGCGAACCCGGCGCCGACGGTGCGAACTTCTGGATTCGTGGCATTTCGACCTTCGGTGCGAACAAATCGCCGCTGCTGATCCTCGACGGCGTGGAGATCGTCTCGGAGATGCTCAACAATATTCCGCCCGAAGCGATCGAGTCGTTTTCGATCCTGCGCGATGCCACCGCCACGGCGCTTTACGGTTCGCGCGGCGCGAACGGCGTGATGATCATTACCACCAAAAACGGCCGCCAGTCGGAGAAAATGTCGATCAATGTCCGCCTCGAATCGGGCATTTCGATGCCTACGCGCATCCAGGACATCGCCGACGGCGTGACCTACATGGAGAACTACAACGAGGCGCTGCGCACGCGCACCCCCACAGGCGAGGTCTACCAGCCGCGTTTTTCGGACGAGAAAATCGCGGGTACGCGCAACCGGCTCAATCCCTACGTCTACCCCAACAACGATTGGTATTCGATGCTTTTCAAAGACTTTACGGTCAACGAGAACATGAACCTCAATGTGCGGGGCGGCGGCAAAGTGGTCGATTACTTCCTCAATGCGTCGATTTTCAACGAGAACGGTATCCTGAAGAAACCTTCGGAGTCGAAATTCGACACCAATATCAATTCGCAGAAATACCTTTTCCAGGCCAACGTCGGCGCACAGGTCACCAAGACCACCCGCGTCAGCCTGAAAATGAATACGCAGTTGCTCTTCTGGCATCGTCCCGTCGAAGAGGTGAAAGACTTGTTCTACTATACGATGCGCGCCAATCCGGTCGCTTTTCCGGCTACCTATCCCCGGGGGGCGGTGGATGATCTCGACGATCCCATATTCGGCAACGCTCCTTCGTGGGACGGCAGTGCCACGGATATCAACCCCTATGCCTTGCTGAGCCGCGGTTACGGGCAGCGCCACACGCAGTACATCACGACGACTTTTTCGGTGGATCAGGACCTCGACTTTATCACGAAGGGCCTGAAACTGCGCGGTATGGTTTCGTTCTACAACAAGACCTATGCGGCGATCTACCGTTCGTTCTCGCCCTATTACTACGAGATGACCGATTACACCGACAACGGCGACGGCACTTACGACTATAACCTCCAAAATATCGGTACGGCCGGATCGTCCTACCTGGGAACCTCTACGGGCCGCAACGGTTACCGGGAGATTTCGCTGCAGGGACAGGTCGAATATTCGCGCTCGTTCGGCAAACACGATGTCAACGCCCTGTTCGTCTACCATCAGAAGGAAAAGGTCGACAACCAGCCGACCAACGACGAATACAAGGTGCTCCCTTACCGGGAGCAGGGGCTCGCGGGACGTTTTACCTACGGCTTCGACAACCGCTATCTGATGGAGTTCAATTTCGGATACAACGGTTCGGAAAACTTTATTGCCGGACACCGTTTCGGATTTTTTCCCTCGATCGCCGGCGCATGGGTCGTGTCGAGCGAGCCGTTCTGGGAGAAACTCCGCAGCAAGGTGAACCTGTTGAAATTCCGGGTTTCCTATGGTCTCTCGGGTAACGATTACCTGGCCGACAGCAGTAATAATATCGTTCGTTTTCCCTACCTCACGACGGTCAACATGAACAAGGGCCTTTACGTGTGGTTCTCGCCCAACTTCATCAAGCAGACCGGCCACGAAATCATGACCGTGGGCAACCCTTCGGCTACCTGGGAGGAGAGTACGAAACTCAATGTCGGCCTCGAACTGGGCCTTTTCAATGCCCTCACGCTGAATGTCGACGTTTACAAGGAGGACCGCACCGGCATTTTCATGCAGCGGCGTTCGCTGCCCTCGACAATGGGACTTTCGGGCGTTACGCCCTACGGCAATCTCGGCGAGGTGGAGAACCGGGGTGTCGACGTTTCGCTCGAGTACAACAAGGCCTTCAACAAGGACCTGCTGATCTCCGTGCGCGGAACTTTCACCTATGCCCATAACGAGGTGCGGGCCCGGGACGAGGCGAAATACCTGCCCAACGCCTACAATTCCGTGCTGGGCAAACCCGTCAATTCGATCTACGGACTGGTTGCCGACGGACTCTTCACTTCGCAGGAGGAGATCGACAATTCGCCGCGGCAGACCTTCATGCCCGATTACCTGCCGGGCGACATCAAGTACCGCGACCTGAACGGCGACGGCGTAATCGACGCCAACGACCGTACGTCGCTGGGCTATCCCACCGTGCCCGAGATCATGTACGGCTTCGGCGCGTCGGTCAACTACAAACGCTGGGACTTTTCGTTTTTCTTCCAGGGCACGGCGCGCGTCTCGCTGCGGATGTACGACATGCACCCGTTTCGCGACAACCAGTATTCGGGTTTCAACATGACGCAGTACATCGCCGACGACCACTGGTCGGAAGCCGACCCCAATCCCGGCGCCGCCTATCCGCGCCTGGACTACCGTTACAACGCCAACAACACGCAGACCTCGTCGTTCTGGATCAAGAATGGCAGCTACCTGCGCCTGAAAAGCGTCGAACTGGGTTTTACCTACAAGAACCTGCGCGCCTACCTGGCCGGAACGAACCTGTTCATCATTTCGCCCTTCAAATACTGGGATCCCGAAATGGGCAGCGGCAACGGCTTGAAATACCCGTTGCAGCGCGTGGTGAAACTCGGCCTTCAGTATAACTTCTAAAATTCGAGCGACATGAAAAAAATCATATACACATTCCTGTTTGCGTGTGCCGGAGTCCTCGCTTCGTGCGATTTTCTCGACGTGGTCCCCGAAGGGCAGGCGACGCAGGAGGACATTTTCAAGACCTCCAAGGAGGCCCGTAAATACCTCAATACGCTCTACACCTATGCCCCCAATATCGCGGCTTACCGTTACATGCCCGATTTCTGCGCCGGCGACGACGTTATCACCGCCACCAACGGTCAGACCCGCTATTTCCCCTACAAGAGCATGCTTTACAACGAGGAGAACGCCAGCCAGACCTATTACGGACTGTGGGACGCGACGACCTCTTCCCCGTCGGGGCGGACGAATTACGACATGTACAAGGGTATCCGCTACTGCTACATCATGATCGACAACGTCGATGCCGTGCCGGGCATTTCATCGGCCGTGGCCGACGAATTCAAAGGCGAGGCCTATTTCCTGATCGCCTATTACCACTGGGTTCTGCTGACCCACTACGGTCCGGTTATTCTTGTCAGGGGACAACTCGACATGGGGCTTCCCGAAGAGCAGGTTTACGTGGCCCGCAGCCCGTTCGACGAGTGTGTGAATTTCATTGCCGAGACCTATGACCGCGCGGCCGAACTGCTGCACGAATATCCGACGCGTCCCGATGCGGACCTCGGACGGGCTACCTCGGTTGCCGCCAAGGCGATGAAGGCCCGGCTGATGCTCTATGCCGCCAGTCCGCTCTGCAACGGCAACACGGAGTTCTATGCGCGTTTTCGCAACAACGACGGGACGCCGCTGATGAGCCAGACCTACAATCCCGAGAAGTGGAAATGGGCGCTCGACGCCTGTCAAGAGGCGATTACACTGGCCGAGAACAATGGGCACAAACTCTACGAGAGCCCTAATTCGGTTGCCGCGGAGACCGACGCCAAACGCGGCGAGATCAATTACCACGACTGTTTCGTCGAGCCGCTCTGGAATTCGGCCGAGTACCTTTGGGCGATGGGCGACCAGACCGGTATCCAGCAGTTCCAGCGCTATGGCGGAGCGCGCCTGAAACTGCCGTACAGTACCGACGGTTTCTGTATCAACATCGTCCCGACGTTCGAATGCGTGGAGATGTACTACACGCACAACGGCCTGCCGTGGGACAAGGACCCCGAGACGATGTCAATCGATCCCTATGCCTACAACGCCGAAAAGGAGACCGCCAACCTCCACGTTTACAAGGAGCCGCGTTTCTATGCGTCGATTGGCTACGACCGCGGCGAATATGCCATCAACGGCCAGAAATTCACGCTCAAATGCCGTGGCGGTGAGTTGCAGGGTAGCGTGCTCGACGCTTCGAAGGAGTATCAGAGCTGCACGGGTTACATCCTCAAGAAGTGGATTCACGAACAGTCGGCTTTCAACTACGACAGCAAAACCTGGACTTACCGCCAGTATGCCTATCCCTACATCCGCCTTGCGGAACTCTACCTGAGCTATGCCGAAGCCGACTTCGAATACAACGGATCGCTCAGCGATGTGAGCCTCGGTTACCTGAATAAAGTCCGCAGCCGCTCGGGACTTCCCGATTTCGAGGTTTCGTGGGCTATGGCCGGAGGAATACCCTCGGGCAGCGAACTGCGCAAGGTCCTGCACCAGGAGCGTTCGATCGAACTGCTGATGGAAGGAATGCGCTACCACGACCTGCGCCGCTGGAAAGAGGCCGGCGAGGTGATGTCCAAGCGTCCCAAGGCCTGGAATCTCGACGGCAAGACGGCGGCGGATTTCTACAAGGTTACCACGATGAAGGAGAGCGGCGTACGTACGTTCGAATCCCCGAAAACCTACTGGATGGCCATTCCGCTGAGCGAAATCAATATCAACTACAACCTCGTCCAGAATCCCGGTTACTAACCTTAAAATTCCGATTGCGATGAAAAATCTTGCGATATGTCTCCTGCTCCTGCTGGGAGCCGTGGGGTGCGGCGACGATTATATCGTCTACGAGACGGTGGATACCATGGTCTCCATCCCGAAAAACGATTTTCAGGTCCTCGAATACGACCCGGCTTCGGACGATGCCTGTGTCTACGGCCTCTATCTGTATAAGGGCGGTTACAACAACGATGAAATCACCGTGGAACTGGTGGTCGATCCTTCGGTGCTCGACGTTTACAACGTGGAGAACAACCTGGCGCTGAAGGTGATGCCCGACAAGTATTTCACCTTCGATCCCCAGGTCAGACTGTCCGGGGATAAGATCATGAACCTCACCGAAATCCGTTTCGACGCCGGGGCGATGATCGCCGACGGTATCGACTCGTCCTATGTGCTGCCGCTTGCCGTCGTGGCCGGCGACCAGGGCAAAGTGCGTCCCGAGAAGAACAATGTAATCATCCAGGTCGTGATGAAATAACCGCGGTGCGGGGAAGGTTCGCCTCCTCCGCATCCTTAACGCAAAAATCCATGTCAAAATTTTACATACGAATCTTGCTGGCCGGTGTGCTCGCCTTCGGTTTCGTTGCTTGTTCCTCTTCGGGAAGCGACGATGGCGGCGGAGGTCCGGCAACGGTGCAGATTCCCGATAAACCCGGCATGACGGTGAAGGGAATCGTGAAGGACGATGCGGGGGCGGGCATTGCCGGCGTCGTCGTGAGCGACGGGCTGGAGGTGACTGCAACCGATGCCCGGGGGATTTATTACCTGGAGTCCGATCTGGCGCGGCGTAATTTTATTTTCGTCTCCGTGCCTGCCGGTTACGAAATTCCAGCGTCGCAGGGCTGTCCGCGGTTCTATCGCAAGGTCGATCGCAAACAGGCTGTCAACCGGGCCGATTTTACGCTGACGCGGCGTAAAGCCCCTGCCGACCGCCATTCGCTGATCGTCATGGCCGACATCCAACTGGCCGCCGACAACACGTCGGTCTCGTCCTACCTCGATTATGTCGTTCCCGATGTGCTGAAAACCGTACAAGGACTTTCGACGGAGGTCTACGGTGTCAGCCTCGGCGATCTGGTGTGGAACGATATGTCGCTCTTCCCGAAATACCGTCAAGGGTTGGAGACACTCGGCTTCACCACTTTCAACCTGCCCGGCAACCACGATCACGACCCTGCGTTGTTGACCGACTCGCTCGCCCTGCAGAGCTATGAACGCTATTTCGGTCCTGCGAACTATTCGGCCAATGTCGGCAAAATTCACTATGTGTTCCTCGACAACATCCTCTTCGACCATGCGCCGACTGCCGAAGAGGAGTATACAGTGGGCCTTACCGATGAAATTTGCCAATGGCTCGAAGCCGACCTGAGCCATGTCCCCGCAGGCAGTACGCTCGTCGTGTCATCCCATTGTCCGATCCTTTACCATACGAAAAATACCACGGCGCGCAACCATCGTAATTTCCAGCGTTTCCTCGATGCGATAGGTCCCTATAAAGTGCATGCTTTCGGCGGTCATAAACACTACCATGACATCTACCGCTACGACGACGGACAAAAGGTGATGCATTGTGTTGCCCGTACCCCGGGCGACCTGTTCATCAACGGCGATGTCAACTGCGACGGCACGCCGCGCGGCTACGTCGTGGTCGATGTCGACGGCGACCAATTGACGTGGTATTACAAATCGGTCGGCGGCAAGCGCGACATGCAGATGCGCCTCTATGCGCCCGGACGCACCAATTCGGCCTATGTCTACGCCAATGTTTGGGGATACGACGCCCGGTGGAGTGCCGTGGAGTGGATTCCGGCTTCGGGCGGACAAGCCGTGGCGATGGAGCGGACGCAGCGGACCGATCCCTATTACGAGGAGGTGCTGGCGACGGGCGTGCGCGGCGGCACGCCGACCAATACGTGGCACATGTTCCGGATCGATCCGGGCAGCGGCGAGCGGGGCGGCAAGGTCCGTGTGACCGACTGCTTCGGACAAACCTACGAATCGTCGGTGTCCTGGTAAAATGTACGGCATCAGAATAAAACCTTAAAATACAACCTGAACGATGAAAAGATTTTTCTTTTTTCTGACTGTCGCCGCAGTCGCCTGCTGTGCGGCGTGCAGCGACGATCCCGAGGTCGCGGAACCCGGCCTTTCCCTGCTCGAAGATAAAATAACGTTCGATATGTTCGGCGGCAGTCGTGTCCTCGAAATCACGGCCGATTCGCCGTGGACGATTACCTGTGACGACACGTGGTGTCACACCAATGTCACCGAAGGTTCGCATACGAAGAAAATCGTCCTGACGGTCGATCAGAGTTTCCTGCCCGGGGAACGCACGACCGAGGTGCATTTCTATGCCGCAGGCGAAGAGAAGCATACCGTTGCCGTGACGCAGGAGAAGTTCGAACCGATCCTCGTGTTGGCGGAGAACGGCGGCAGCGTCACCGCATACGGTGCGGACAATGAACTGACCGTAAACCTGCGGGCGTCCGTGGCGTGGAAAGTCGAAGGCACGACCGGCTGGTGCGGAGTATCGCAGTCCGAAGGAACGAAAAGCACGGTCGTGAAACTCCTGCTGACCGACAGCGACGACGGCGTGCGCCCGCGCAGTGCGACGCTGACCTTCTCTTCCGAAATGGGGGGTGTCGAGCCCCAGCAGGTGACCGTCGTGCAGCGTTCGACGGGTGCGAACACGGTCCTGGTCCGGGCCGGTGAAACCTGCACGTTCCCGGCGCGGCGCACCGACGGTTCGTATGTGAAAGGCGCGGCCGTCGACTGGATCTGGGCCACGGAAGCGGGACTCGTCTCGGATCTGGCCTACGATGCCGCACAGAACGGAATCACCTGTACCGCCGCCGGGAATAAGCAGGGCAGCGGATTGGTGGCCCTGTTCGATGCCGACGGCGCGGTCGTCTGGTCGTGGCTGGTCTGGGTCGTGGATAAAACGCCTTCCGACGTGACCGTCAGCGGCATCGCCTGGCAGGACCGGAATGTCGGAGCCGAGTATTACACGACCGACCCGAAGGCCTGTGTGCAGGATTTCCGTTCTTATGGCCTGTTCTATCAGTGGGGACGCAAGGAACCTTTTGTCGGAGCGAAGATACTTTCGAAGAACAAGTATTACGAGGGACATGCCGATTATCCCGCGGCTTTCGGCGCAATGACGCGCGATGTGGTTTTCAATGCGGCCCGTACCGCCGGCTGGAATGTCAGCGCCGAAGAGATAACGGCCGCGGATGCAAACGCAAATCCGACGACTTTCTACACCCGGTCGTCCGCTGCGATGGCCGACGGCTGGACCGAAGCCGCCAAGGGCCTGAACGATCCCTGCCCGGTGGGGTACAGGGTCCCGACTTCGGATGAATGGCAGGTGCTGCTCGCTTATGTGGACAGCAACGCCGCCAAAAACCAGGATTCGGGCGATACTTACAGCCGTTGGTATGTGCTCGATTCGGGCGGAACCTTCATCGGCCCGTCGACGATGTTCCGCAAGGGCGATAACGGTTGTATCCACTACCCGGGGCGTGCTGCGGCCTATTGTACGTCGACTCTTTCCGGGAGCAAACCGCTTCCTATGTTCGACTGGAAAACCGGCGACGCTACGGCGGAAGGAGCTTATTACGAGCGGAAAATGACCACGGCCTACGGCATGCGCTGTGTGAAGGAGTGACGTTGTGCAGGGTAATCGAGGTTTCGGGGCGGATACGGTTTATTCCGGCCCGAAGCCTTTTTTTGTGATATTTTCGTTAACTTCGCGCATCTTTTCAACTATTTATCCGATGAGAACAACCCTTCTTACCGTGTTTGCGGCTCTGTTGCTGCTTCCGGCCATGGCACAACCCGTAACCCCGCAGGACCGCCGCCGCGCCGCGGAACTTATGCGGCGCATGACGCTCGACGAAAAGGTCGGGCAGTTGGTCCAGCAGCGCGGAAAAGGCGCCGTGACAGGTCCGGACAAGACGCAGCTTTCCGTCGAACAACTCGTCCGCGAAGGGCGTTGCGGCAGCGTTTTCAACATCTACTCTTTCGAGGAAACCGAACGCCTGCAAAAGATCGCTGTCGAGGAGAGCCGCCTGGGCATTCCGCTGCTGATCGGAGCCGACGTGATCCACGGTTTCCGGACGATCTTCCCGGTCAACCTTGCCGTCGCCGCTTCGTGGGATCCGTCCGCTGCGGAATCGCTGGCCCGGGTCGCGGCCCGTGAAGCCTCGGCTATGGGTATTCAATGGACCTTTTCGCCGATGTGCGACGTTTCGCGCGATCCCCGCTGGGGCCGTGTTTCCGAGGGTGCGGGCGAGGACCCCTACCTGGGCTCACGCGTCGCCGAAGCGATGGTGCGGGGCTACCAGGGCGATCTTTCCGATCCTTCGTCGATCCTTGCCTGCGTGAAGCATTTCGCCGCCTACGGAGCGCCGCAGGCCGGGCGCGAATACCATACGGTCGATATGTCCGAGCGGGTTTTCCGCGACAGCTATCTGCCTCCGTACCGTGCGGCGCTCGATGCCGGGGCTGTGACGGTGATGACTTCGTTCAACGACCTGGACGGCGTTCCGGCTACGGCGAACCGGTGGCTGCTGCGCGACCTGCTGCGCGATGAACTCAGCTTCGGCGGGTTCGTGGTGACCGACTACGGCACGATCGGCGAACTGAAGGCCCACGGCGTGGCGGCCGACGATGCGCAGGCCGCCGAACTGGCCCTGCGTGCCGGGGTCAATATGGATATGATGAGCGCGGCCTACCTGTTCCACGCCGCCGAACTGGTGCGGCAGGGCCGTATCGCGGAGTCGCTGATCGACAGCCTCTGCTGCGAGGTGCTGGCCGTGAAATTCCGACTGGGACTTTTCGACGATCCTTTCCGTTACCAGGTGAAGGAGCGTGAGGAGTGCTACTATGCCCCGGAACACCTCGATGCGGCACGGCGTGTGGCCCGCAGTTCGATGGTCCTGCTGGAGAACCGGGGCGAGGTGCTGCCTCTGAAAAAAGGAAGCCGGATCGCGTTGGTGGGGCCTTTTGCCGATTCCCGGTGGGATATGATCGGCTCGTGGGTCCATTTCGCCGAGGCGGACCGGACTTCGACTTTCCGCGAGGGGCTGTGTCGGCGTTTTGGGGATGATCGGGTGATCTGCGTCCGTGGATGCGATCCGCATAAGGGGACCGAAGAAGGGTTTGCCGAAGCGGTCGCCGCGGCCGCGAAATCGGACGTGGTGCTGGTCGCCCTCGGGTTGACGGCCGGGGAGAGCGGCGAGGCGGCGAGCCTTGCGTCGATCGCTCTGCCCGAAGTTCAGCGGCAGTTGCTGGAATGCTTGAAGCAAACCGGGAAACCGATTGTCGTGCTGTTGGTTACGGGTCGCCCGATGGAGCTGGCCCGCGAGGCGGAACTGGCCGACGCCCTGTTGCTGACGTGGTATCCCGGTACGATGGCGGGCGAGGCGCTGGCCGATGTCGTTTCGGGCGATTACAATCCGTCGGGCCGCCTTCCGATGACCTTTCCCCGTACGGTGGGACAGGTCCCGATCCACTACGACATGAAAAATACGGGCCGGCCGGCCGCCGTATCGGGCCAGCCCCAGAAATACACTTCACGCTATATCGACGTGCCCAATTCGCCGCAGTACTGCTTCGGTTACGGTCTGGGCTATACGACGTTCGGTTATTCGGACCTGCGGGTGCTGACGCCTGCGGCGAAGCTCGGCGACGAAGTCCGCGTCGCGGTCCGTGTGACCAATACGGGCGGCCGTGACGGCGAGGAGGTTGTGCAGCTTTACGTGCGCGACCTGATAGCCAGCGTGACGCGTCCCGTGCGTGAACTGAAGGGTTTTGAGAAGGTGATGCTCCGTGCCGGCGAGAGCCGCGAGGTGACTTTCACGCTGACGCCCGACGACCTGTCGTTCTGGCGCCTCGACAACAAATGGGGCCAGGAGCCGGGCGATTACCACGTCTGGGCGGGGCACGATTCCGACTGTACGCTCGGCGGCAGTTTCCGGATTACCGAATAAAACGTCTTTCGGCTGAATGTGCGGAAAACGACGATGGGGGAGCAGCGGTTTCGGCCGCTGTTTTTTTATGTTGTACCGCGCCGGGCCGATGTCCCGAAAAATCCCGTTCGGCGGCGTTTCGGGCAAAAGGTTCCGGGCATGCGCTGGGCTTTCATAATTTTTTGCTATCTTTGGAGGTCAAAACAGTACGCAATGATGGATTTGAAAACGATACGGACCGAATTACACAAGCTGACGGCGATTGTCGACGGCTGGGACCCTTCCGGGCATATACCGGCTCTCGAACGCGATCTGGCACTGGAAAAACTGCGGACACTTTATGACGCGGTACGCTTTGCGGAAGGGGCGTCCGTTGCGGAAGCCCCGGTTGCGGGGGAGGAACCCGCTGCTGCGGCTCCGGTCGCCATCGACCTCGGGGCGGTGCTTTCGCTCGACCCGGAGGATGGCGCCGGATTTGAATCCGACTCCGATGCTGTGCCCGGGTCGGCATTCGAAGCGGAGCCGGAGCCCGTCGAAGCGTTTTCCGGGCCCGAACCTGAACCCGAACCTGAATCGGAAACCGGGTTGGAGCCCGAACCGGAGCCGTCGGAGATGCTGGAAATGCCGGAAACGACTGTGCCGGAACCGGAACCCGTTTTTGAGGCCGGCCCCGCACCGGAACCGGAGGTTGAACCCGCACCGGAACCGGAGACCGAACCGGCTCTCGTATTCGTTGCCGAAGAACCCGAACCGAGCGCAGAACTGGACGAGTCGGTCGAAGAGCCGGCGTCCGCGCTGACGCCCGGGGCAGACCCTGTCCCTGCGGCGGAGGCTGCCGGGGAGTCTGTGCCGGAACCCGTCGCTGCGGAGAAGCCCCAATATATTGCGCCCACGCTCTTCGGATTGGAGGAGGAGACAGTCCGTCACCGTCACAAACAGCGCGTCATCATGTCGCTCTACGATACTCCGGCGCCCGCTGAAAAAACCACGGCGCCCGAGGTGGCGGAAACCCGTCCCGAGCCTGTTGCAGCGCCCGAACCGAAAATCGGGCCTGCGCCCGCAGAGCTTGAGCGGCAGCAGCCTGAAATCCGTGAATCCCACGAATTCCGGCCCGTTGCGGAGCCTGTCGTTGCGGCGGTTGCCCCGGTTCAGCAACCGGAGCCTGAGGAGGAGTCGGAATTCGAGGAGGTCGAGATTGCGGCTCCGGCCGGAGCCGTGTTGGGCGATGTGATCAACCACAACGTGCAGACGCTGGCCGATACGATTGCCCCGCACCGCGGAGCCGCTTCGGAACTGCGGCGCGGCGAGCCGGTCGCGGACCTTCGCCGGGCCATCGGCATCAACGATAAATTCCTGCTGATCCGCGACCTGTTCGGCGGCGACGGCGAAGCCTATGAGCAGGCTATCGGGACGCTCAATGCTTTCGACGATTTCGACGAGTGTATGATTTATATCGCCGAGAACTACGCCTGGAATCCCAATTCGGACGGCGCGAAGTTCATGATGGAACTGCTCGAACGCAAATTCTCGTAACGGCATGGCCAAACTCTATATCGTACCCACGCCGATCGGGAACCTGGACGACATTACGCTGCGCGCCGTGAACGTCCTGCGCGAGGTGGATTTCATCCTCGCCGAGGATACGCGCACGACATCGTTCCTGCTCAAACACCTCGGCATCGAGCAAAAACTCCATTCGCACCACAAGTTCAACGAGCACGCCACGGTCGAGATGGTCGCCGGGTCGATCGCTGCGGGACGCAATGCGGCTCTCGTGTCGGATGCCGGGACGCCCGGTATTTCGGACCCCGGGTTCCTGCTCGTGCGCACGTGCGTTGAGGCGGGCATCGAGGTCGAAACACTGCCGGGCGCCACGGCGCTGATTCCGGCGCTGGTGCAGAGCGGATTTCCCTGCGACCGTTTTTGCTTCGAGGGCTTCCTGCCCCAGAAGAAGGGCCGCACGAAGCAGTTGCAGGCCCTCGCCGACGAGGAGCGCACGATGATTTTCTACGAGTCGCCTTATCGTGTGGTCAAGTGCCTCGAACAGTTCGCCGAGGTTTTCGGCGAAGACCGCCGGGTTTCGGTGTCGCGCGAGATCACCAAAAAGTTCGAGCAGACCGTTCGCGGAACCGTTGCCGAAGTGCTGGACCATTTTCGTGCGACCGAGCCCAAGGGCGAATTCGTGATTGTCGTGGCCGGAAAACCCAAGGTCCGTCGCAGCCGGGAGGACGAGGCTCAGTGATTCAAATTGTAAACAGCTATGGAAAATAATCGCACAGACGATACGCAAGGCATGAAACGTTCGTTTTCGGCGTGGCTCGGGGAGTTGCGCGAATTCATGAAGGGCCGTTTCAGCCTCGAAGAGGACAAGGCGCAGCGCGACGAAGTCGTGGCCGCCATTTCGAAGGGCGTCGAGTTCCGCGGCGTCAACCTTTGGGTACTGATTTTCGCTACGATGATCGCGTCGCTGGGCCTGAACGTCAATTCGGCCGCCGTAATCATCGGCGCGATGCTCATTTCGCCGATCATGGGCCCGATCATGGGTGTCGGCCTCGCGCTGGGCATCAACGATTTTGAACTGCTCAAAAAATCGCTGCGCAACCTGGCGCTGATGTTCATCGTCGCCATCATCACCTCGACGGTCTATTTCTTCATCTCGCCGCTTTCGTCGAACAGCAGCGAGTTGCTGGCGCGCACCGTGCCTACGACCTACGATGTGCTGATCGCCCTGTTCGGCGGTCTGGCTGGCGTTGTGGCCCAGACGCGGCAGGACCGCACGTCGACCGTGATCCCGGGCGTGGCCATCGCCACAGCCCTCATCCCGCCCCTCTGCACTGCGGGTTTCGGACTGGCCACCGGGCAGATAAAGTTCTTTATCGGGGCGTTCTATCTCTTCTTCATCAATTCGGTATTCATCGCGCTGGCAACCTATGCCATGGTGCGTTTCCTCCAATACGAGAAGAAGGCCTTTATCGACAAGGCACGTGAACGCACGGTCAAACGGCTGATGATGGTCATTACGCTGGTGACCTTCATCCCGAGCGTTGTCATCGGTTTCCACATGGTCCGCGTCTCGGTGTTCGAAGCCGTGACCGACAAATACGTGTCGCAGGTCTTCAATTTCCCGCATACCCGTGTCATCGAGTGTAACAAGCATTATGCGCAGGGCAAGAACCCGTCGCAGATCGAGTTGCTGCTCGTAGGCGAGCCGCTGGGTGAAGAGGTGATCGAAAATGCCCGTGCGCAGATGCGCAATTTCGGGCTGAAGAAAACCGAACTGGTCGTCAGGCAGGCCAATACGGAAGATAAGATCGACGTGGCTTCGCTGCAAAAGAGTTATCAGGAACTGCTGGAGGAGAAGAACCGCCGGATCGGCGAAATGTCCTCGCTGCTGACGCGCTACCGGGTGACCAACGTCGAGGTGAACGATATTTCGCGCGAGGTCGGCGCCATGATGGACAACATCAGGGCCATTTCGCTGACCAAGGGCATCACGTTCGACATCAAGGGTACGCCCGGCGATACGACGCTCGTGTGCGTGGTGACGCCCGCAGACCCTGCCCGGCCGGTCGACGGCGAGACGCTGACCCGCTGGCTGAAGATTCGCACCAAGGTCGAGAACGTCAAACTTTTCGTAGAACCCTAACGGTATCGAGGCATGAAACGAACCGAGCTGAACCTCTTGCAGCGTCTCTGGCTGGAAACTCTCTGGCTGGGGGCCCGCGTGTTCGCCGTGATGCCTTACTGGTTTAAATACTACGTCGTCGAGAACGTGCTCTTCGGCCTGCTCTATTACTGCCTGCGTTACCGCATGAAGGTCGTGAAGACCAACCTTCGCAACTCGTTCCCCGAAAAGAGCCGCCAGGAGTTGGCCGTCATCCGCCGGAAGTTCTACCGCACGCTGTCCGAAATCTTCGTCGATACGATCAACATGGCCTACATGAACGAGGAGAAAGGGCGGACGGTGCTTACGGTCAAAGACGTGGAGAAGCATGTCGAGGCGGTGCACGGCCGTGACTGGATCGCCATGACGGCCCATTTCGGGTGCTGGGAGTACTGCTCCTACTGGGGTTTGTACGAGCGTTCGCAGATGCTGGTCGCCGTTTACCATCCGCTGCGCAGCGTGGTGATGGAGGAACTCTACCAGCGGCTGCGCAACTACGAAAATTCGATGACCGTTTCGATGAAAGAGAGCCTGCGCTTCTACCTGCGCAACCGGGCGAAGGGCGTCGAAGGCAAGAACCTCGTGATGGGGCTTATCGCCGACCAGAACCCTCCGCGGCGGCCCGACAGCCATTGGTTTCGCTTCCTCAATCAGGATACGATCTTTTTCGACGGCGGCGAAAAACTGGCCTTGCGCTGTAACCTTCCGGTCTACTTCGTGAAGATGGAACGCCTCCGGCGGGGCCGTTATCAGATGTCCTTCGAACTGATTTATGACGGTAAAGAAGAGGTTGCCGAATACGAAATCACGGAACGTTACGTTCGTAAACTGGAGAAGATGATTTGCGAGTGTCCCGAACTGTGGATGTGGTCGCATCGTCGCTGGAAACACAAACGAATTCATGGCAGTCGCTAAAATCGTAATACTTAACTGGAACGGCGTAGAGCACCTGCGCCGTTTTCTGCCGTCTGTCGTGGCTGCGGCGCCCGAAGGCGTCGAGGTCATCGTTGCCGACAACGGTTCGACAGACGATTCCGTGGCGGTGCTCGCTGCTGAATTTCCGTCTGTCTCGGTCCTGTGCATGGATGCCAACTACGGCTTTGCCGGGGGCTACAACCGGGCGCTTGAGGGGATCGACGCCGACTATTACCTGTTGCTCAACTCCGATATCGAGACTCCCGCGGGATGGCTCGAACCTATCCTCGACTGCCTGGACCGCAATCCCGACGTGGCGGTCGTCGCTCCGAAACTGATTTCCTATGCCGACCGGACGGAGTTCGAATACGCCGGGGCTTCGGGCGGTTTTATCGACTACCTGGGCTATCCTTTCTGCCGGGGCCGCATCCTGCGCCGCGTGGAGAAGGACCGGGGCCAGTACGACGACCAGCGCGACGTTTTCTGGGTGAGCGGTGCGGCTTTCTGCTGCCGGGCCGACGTGTTCCGGGCGCTGGGCGGTTTCGACGGCGATTTCTTTGCCCATATGGAGGAGATCGACCTCTGCTGGCGGATGCAACTGGCCGGTTACCGCGTGCGGATCGTGCCGCAGAGCACGGTTTACCATCTGGGAGGGGGTACGCTCCAGACCGATTCTCCGACCAAGGTTTTCTACAACCACCGGAACAACCTCGCCATGCTCTATAAATGCACCTCGCCCGCACAGCGGCTTTTCGTGGCCGTTGCGCGCCCGGTGCTCGATGTGCTCGCTGCACTGTCGTACCTGGTGCAGGGCCGCAGGGATAATTTCCGGGCCGTATTCCGCGCTTACCGCGACTTCATCCGCTGGCACGGGGCCTTGGCCCGCAAGCGCCGTGCGATTCGCGAAACCCGCAAAGGTTCGGCGTCGGAGAACATCTACCGCGGCTCGGTGGTGCTGCGCTATCTTTTCGGGCGGCGTACCTTCGGCAGTATGATGCGCTGAGGGTGAAATCCGCAAGACTGGAAAAGTCGCTTCGTGCGGCATGTGTTACCTTTGCTGCGAGATGAAGAACAAACTTGCCACAACGAACGATTACCAACGGCGCCTGAACCTGGTCGTCGAGTATATCCGGATGCACCTCGACGAGGAGATCGACCTGCGCACCCTGGCCGGAATTTCGGCTTTTTCCCCGTACCATTTCCACCGCATCGTTTCGGCGATGCTCGGCGAGCCTATCGGCGAATTCATCGTCCGTACGCGGATCGAGACCGCCGCACGGCTGCTGCGCTATACGGACATTCCCGTGTCGGAGGTGGCTTACCGCGTGGGCTACGACACGCCCTCGTCGCTGAGCAAGGCGTTCCGGCGGTTTTTCGGCATCTCGCCCAAAACGTACCGAATCACTAAAAACCGTCCGATGATGAACAGCAACATGCACCCCGACGCCGAAATCCGGTTGTCGAAACCCAAAATCCGGGAGATTCCCGTTAAAACCGTGGCTTACATCCGCGCACAGGGAAATTACAGCCAGGTCGACTATTGTTCGTATTTCCTTCGCCTGTGGAGCTATGTCAAGGAGCACAAACTCTTTTCGGCCGGGGTCGAGAACATTGTTATTTATCACAACGATCCCGATATCTCGCAGGATGGCGACCTTCGCTGCGATGTCTGCCTGGCGCTGCCCGCAGGGCCGGTTGCCGACGGCGATATCGGCGTGAAGGAGATTGCCGGAGGCAAATACGCCGTATTCCTCCATACGGGTCCCTACACCGGACTGGGAGCCGCTTATAAGAAGATTTGCGGCGAGTGGCTGCCCGGAAGCGGGTGTGAACTGCGCGACAGTCCCTGTTTCGAAAAGTATATCAACAGTCCCGACCGGGTTTCGGCCGAAAAGCTGAAAACCGAGATTTACATTCCGCTGGCGTAGCCGCTGCCGCACCGGTCCGGCTATGATCGTACGGGTCCGGGAAGACTGTCTTCCCGGACCCGTTGCGCTTTGGTACGGCCTGCCGTGCAGAAAATGGTGGCGGGGATTTGTAAATGCGTGCGAATTTGCGTATCTTTCAGAAAATCCCGTTGCTTATGATACGCGCCTTTCTCCTGTTGTTAGTTGCTGCTGTCTTACTGCCTTCCCGCGTTTCGGCGACCGGACAGGCTGCCGAGCGGCTTATCGTCGGGCGCGATACGATGTGCCTGTTTGCCCTGCCGCTGGGGACGGCAGATTCGGCTGTGCTCGCCCGGCTCGAAAAACGGCTGGACGTGCTCAACGCCTCCGGCTCCACGGCTTGCTGGCGACGCTGTATCGGAGTCTGGCGGTTGGACGGGGAGGGCATATTGTGGCTTGAGCGCATGAACACCGAGGACGGCGACTTCGTTATTTCCGGAGCGGAGTTGGTTCCCGAATTTGCAGAAGGTCCACATGCCCGAGCCGGCTGGTTCAGCGGGGAGATTCGCTATGGCACGGGCGGTATGGTCCATTACCAGCACGACGGATTTATGCGGAACCTCGAACGGGAATGGATCGCCAAGGTGTCCGAGGGGCGTGTAAGGGAGACGAAAGCCTACCGAAACCGCCTTTATAAAAAGGGTATGGATTTGGAGGATAATGTACGGCGCGCCGCCGCGGCGTTCGACAGCCTGTATGTCGGTGAGTTGCCCGATATGCTGACGCTTTGCATGGTTTTTGCCGCCGATTCCACGGGCCGGGTCGTGCGGATTGCCCGGGCGCAGTTGCTGATGCCGGAAAAAGAGATTGTCAGCGACTCCGCCGATCCGCGCTTGCAGGTGGCGGTACGAACTTTCCGTTCCGTAACGCGCTGGGATGCCTACTGGGTCGAAGGGAGCTGGAAGGAGCAGGCCTGCTTTATTCCCTTGCGCAGGGGCGGGGAGGTCTGGAAACCGCGGACGGAGCGGACGCCGCGTCCGTGATTATTGTTGCGTCCCGTAGGGCAGCGTGAACCAGAAGGTCGAGCCTTTCCCGATTTGGGATTCGACACCGATGTCTCCTCCCAGCGTTTCGACGATCGACTTCGAGATCGCCAGCCCGATGCCGATGCCCTGCTTGAACGATCCTGCTTTGGTAAACCGCTGGAAAAGTTCCCGCTGGTGCTCTTCCGAGATGCCTGTTCCCGTGTCGGTGACATAGATGTAGAGTTCGCTGCCGCGGATTTCGAATCCGAAGTCGATGGAGCCTTTTGCCGTGAATTTCACGGCGTTGCTCAAAAAATTTGCAACCACCTGGATCAGCCGCTTGCGGTCCGTATGGAGATAGCTTGCGGGATATTGTCTGTGAAAAGTGATCCGCACGGGGCTGTTCTCCGGCTGGCGGATGCGGAAACCGCCTTCCAGCTCCTCCATCACGGCGTTCAGTTCTACGTCCGAATATTCGTAGTCGAGCGTTCCGGTTTCGATTTTCGAGAGGTCGAGCAGGTCGTTTATCAGATGCAACAATACTTCGCTGTTCAGGCGGATGATGCGCATGTACTCCTGTTTATCTTCGGGGGCGGAATCGGTCATGAGCAGTTCCGAAAAACCGACGATGGCGTTGAGCGGCGTGCGCAACTCGTGGGTCGTGTTTGTCAGGAAGAATGACTTCATGCGGTCGGACTCTTCGGCATGAATACGCGCCTTGTCCAATTCGCGCTGCGTGCGTTTCTGGGCTGTGATATCGCTCACGGTCAGCACGACACGGGATTCTCCGGCTATGGTCAGGAAATTGCCCGACACGCTCACGTCGCAGTCGATGGCTTCGGAGTGGTCGTCGGAAGTGTAAAGCACCATCGGGGCTTCCAGCCCGGAGAACCCTTTTTTCGACCGGAACGCTTCGCCGATGGCCGCGCGGACCGGACAGTCGGCGCATAGGTCGTGTGTCCCGCAGATCCCGGCATCCTCGCCGTTTTTACAGCGCAGCAGGTTGCCGACCTTGGGCGGCCGGGATGGCAGGGGCGTGCCGGTCAGGGTGTAATAGTTGGTTTGCAGGACATCGAAATCCGGATCGACCAGCAGAATGTAAGCGGCTATGTTGCGCAGTACTTCGTCGTTGACGCGTTTGCTTATCTTTATATATCGGCATTGATAATAGCAGCGCCAGACCAGAAAAACACAGGCTGCCGCCAATACGACTATCCCTATCGATAATAACAGATACATCCGATCCCGTCGTTTGTTAATTTCCCAAAGATAATCAAAAAAACGGGAAAACCGGGCGAAAAATACCTCAAAAAGGCATCCGAATTATTTCGGATGCCTTTTTGAGGTAGATGTCGACTGCTTATTTATTGATTTTAGCCCACGAGTCCTTGAGCGTCACCGTGCGGTTGAATACAAGGTGTTCGGGCGTCGAGTCGGTGTCGGGGCAGAAATAGCCCACGCGCTCGAACTGCACGGCCTGTCCTACCGGGATATCGCGCAGCGACGGCTCCAGGTAACCCGTGACCTTGACCATCGACTCCGGATTGAGGTTATCCTCCCAGGTCTGGCCTTCGGCTACGTCGTCGGGATCTTCTTTGGTGAAGAGCGGGTTGAACAACCGGACTTCAGCCTCTACGGCATCCTTGGCCGACACCCAGTGGATCACGCCCTTTACGCGGCGGCCGTCGCTCGACGAACCTTCGCCCGACATCGGGTCGTAAGTGCAGCGCAGCTCGGTGATGTTGCCTTCGGCGTCTTTCACGACCTCCTCGCACTTGATCAGGTAGGCGTAGCGCAGGCGCACTTCGCCGCCGGGGCAGAGGCGGAAGAACTTTTTGGGAGGCTCCTCCATAAAATCGTCGCGCTCGATGTAGATCACCTTCGAGAAGGGAACCTGACGCGTTCCGGCAGCTTCGTCCTCCGGGTTGTTGATCGCCGTGAAAAGCTCGGTCTTCGCATCGTCGTAGTTCGTGATCACGACCTTCAGCGGATTGAGCACGGCCATGCGGCGCTCGGCGACCTTGTTCAGGTCTTCGCGCACGCAGTATTCCAGCTTGCCCAGGTCGATCACGTTGTCGCGTTTGGCGACGCCCACCATTTCGGCGAAATTGCGTACCGAGGCGGGTGTATAACCCTTGCGGCGCAGGGCGCAGATGGTCGGCATGCGGGGATCGTCCCAGCCCATCACGGCGCCCTCCTGCACGAGCTTGAGCAGTTTGCGCTTCGACATCATCGTATAGGTGAGGTTCAGGCGTGCGAATTCGTACTGGTGCGAGGGGAATATCTCCAGCGCCTGGATGAACCAGTCGTAGAGCGGGCGGTGTACGTCGAATTCGAGCGTGCAGATCGAATGGGTGATCTGCTCGATCGAGTCGCTCTGGCCGTGGGCGTAGTCGTACATCGGGTAGATGCACCATTTGTCGCCCGTGCGGTGGTGGCTGGTGTGGATGATGCGGTACATCAGCGGGTCGCGGAACAGCATGTTCGGGTGCGCCATGTCGATTTTGGCGCGCAGCACCTTCGCCCCGTCGGGAAATTCACCGTTCTTCATGCGGACGAACAGGTCGAGGTTCTCCTCGACCGAGCGGTCGCGCCAGGGCGAGGGCGTACCCGGAACCGAAACCGTGCCGCGGTTCTCGCGAATCTGCTCCTGCGTCTGGTCGTCGACGTAAGCCAGCCCCTTTTTGATCAGGACGACGGCCCACTCGTAGAGTTGGTCGAAATAGTCCGACGCATAGCGTTCCAGCTCCCACTGGAATCCCAGCCACTGGATGTCGCGCTTGATCGAGTCGACGTATTCCACGTCCTCCTTGACGGGGTTCGTGTCGTCGAAACGCAGGTTGCATTTGCCGCCGTATTTCTTGGCCAGGCCGAAGTTGATGCAGATGCTCTTGGCATGGCCGATATGCAGGTAGCCGTTCGGTTCGGGCGGGAAACGGGTCTGTACGCGCGTTTCGCCCTTTGCGATCGACTCTTCGATAATTTCTTCGAGGAAGTTCAGCGACTTCTCCCGTGTTTCGTTTGTTTCGCTTGCCATATGGTTGGATATTGCTATTTTTTATGATTCTTGCTGTTGTAAACCGTTTTGAGCAGTTTCACGCCCACGACCAGCATCTGCTGGGTTCCCAGGGCGGTTCCGTCGTGATGGGCGGCGAACTCGGCACGGACCGAGACTGTATCGTCGAAGAACGAGCGGCGGTAGGAGAGCGCCGTGCGGCTGTATACTTTTTGATCGGTGCGGAAAAAACTCTCACCCGGGTAGAGCTCGCGGCCGTAGGGAATGTGGGTTGTCGTACCGTCGTTGTTCTCCAGCTCGTTTCCGTAGAAGAAGGGGTGGATATTGTCCCCTACATACAGCCTTTCGTCGAGCGAGAAGCCCCAGCGGCTGATCTTGAAGGCGAATTCTCCCATGCAGGGCTTTTCCCATTTGTGTCCGAAACTGCGGTCGCGCTGGGCCGTGAGCAAAGCTCCCAGTTTGATGTCGAAATCGAAAAAGGCGTTGAACTTCACGCCGATGCAGGGGTTCAGCAACTGTAGGTCGACGACGTTCTCCAGAGCCGCGTCTTTCTGGCCGGCGAAGTGGAACATCGAGTAGTTGAATCCGTAGTAGAAGGTGTCGAGGTAGTGGCGCCCGGCGAGCAGGATGCGGAACTTCTCGCGCGAAAGGGTGGAATACATGCCTTCCCAGTCGCAGACGAATTCGACGTAGGAGTTCCGTTTGCCGTTGTACTGCGCCAGCACACCGTTCATGCGGTTGTGGTAGAAGCGGTACGACTCGGTGAAGAACGCCGTCGAATAGTCGTCGTCGTGCATCATGTCGCGTGTGAAGATACCGGCCACGGCTGTCACCTTGGGCGTCTGGAACTGGTAGTAGAAGACGGGCTTGATCTCCGAAAGATAGGCCGATTCCGCCGAACCGAAATTTTTGATCATGTCCGCGGCGATGACGAGCGTGTTTTTCTCGTCCCACCGGATGCCCGCGCGGGGCGTCAGCCGGGCCGCGAAATCCGTACCGGATTCGATGTCCAAACCCGGAACGGCAAATTCATTGCTGCCGAACTCCTTGTTGTCGAAATACATTTTGAAATCGGTTCCTAACAGAATCTCCTGCGAGTATCCTGCGAGGGTGCTTCCGGAAAGGGCGAGCAAGAGTAAGAGTTTTTTCATAGGGATCAACGGAATATAGCTGACAAAAGTAAGGAAAAGATTTTAATTTTATTTACTTTTGCCCCCGAAATCATACATTCCGACCCATTATGCGTAAAATCACCAACGAAGAGCTCGGCCGGCCCTCGGTTTCGGAGTTCGCCGCAATGGCGAAGATGCCTGTCGCGGTAGTCCTGGACAACGTTCGTTCGTCGCAGAACGTCGGGGCCTTTTTTCGCACGGGCGACGCCTTCGCCGTGGAGCGGATCGCCCTGTGCGGCATCACCGCCACGCCGCCCAGCCGCGACATCCACAAGACGGCCCTGGGCGCCGAACTGACCGTACCCTGGAGTTATTACGGCACGACGGAGG
>OGZX01001315.1_pt1 | contig 25673 bp, 19 predicted proteins | sample 1576881 | NCBI WGS metagenome assembly OGZX01 (sample SAMEA3541542, study PRJEB24748) | human gut metagenome | biome: human gut; feature: human-associated habitat; material: faeces | place: China | collected 2012
GAAGAGCCAGATCTTCTCTACTGCAGCTGATAACCAGACAGCCGTTGATAACCACACGCACGAAGGTAGCATCGGCAATCTTTGTCTGGAGCAAATCAGGGATAAATTTGTGCAAAGAAAAGCGTTGTGGGATATAGCTGTCGTGCGTGGGGCTGAAAATAGCTTGTTGAAATTCGAATAATCCATGATACGGGAACAAGTTGTAGGGAGTTTTTCCACACTTGTTCCACAACTTTCCACATCTTTCCTTTTCGTTTGTGTTGTGTTATATTGTTGATATATAGTGTAATATATTTATTTTGCTGTCGTGGCATACAATTCTCTATACTATAAGCAAATGGTTGAATGATTAAAATTGATTGGTTATGGGAATTTGTATATTTTTTATCGTAATAGCTATTTCGGGACTTTTGTTACCGCATTTCTTAGCAGAACCTGAAATGAAGTAGTGTGAACGTAATTATCTTTATGATAGACAATGATTAATATAAATACGACGGATATACGTCAATATCTGTTAGTAAGAGCGGGAGTTTTATTCGTGTAGTTGGAGGTTTGAAGAGATTTATTACATTTGTTTCTAGCAGGTATCTCTTTTTTAGAGGGTTACCTGCTTTCTTTTCCTAAATTCCGTTAAAAACTTTTTTGTTTAGTCGATTAAGGCTATTTTCGTGTTAGAAATAAATCGACTTATGGCAAAGATTTTAATCGTGGATGACGATACAACATTTTGTATCATGTTGAGAAAATGGTTGGAAAAACGTGGATTTGAGGTAGATACTGCTTTTTCCTACAAAGACGCTGTAAAACAATTGGATAAAGCAGGATTTGATCTCGTGTTGACGGATTTGCGTTTGCCGGATAAGGATGGGATCGATTTGCTCCGGGTGATCAAGGAAAAAACACCGGAAACACAGGTACTTCTAATGACGGGGTATGCCGATATACAGACTGCGGTTACAGCGATTAAACTGGGAGCTTTTGACTACGTGGCTAAGCCTGTTATCCCGGATGAGATTCTTAAAAAGTTACAGGAGGCTTTGAAGTTGGAGGCTGGTCCTGTTGCCAAGTCTATTCCTGCGAAAGCGAAAACGACGAGCTTTTCTTATATAAAAGGAGTGAGCGAGGGTGCCGACCGGCAATATGAATATATTCATCTGGTAGGGCCTACCACGATGACGGTTTTGATTAACGGGGAGAGTGGTACGGGTAAAGAGTATATCGCTCGCCTGATTCACTCGATGAGTAACCGGAAGGACGGGCCTTTCGTGGCGGTTGATTGCGGGGCGATACCGAAGGACCTTGCCGCAAGTGAGTTCTTCGGACATATTAAAGGTTCTTTCACGGGCGCTGTTACCGATAAACAGGGGTATTTCGTGACCGCATCGGGGGGTACAATTTTCTTGGATGAGATTGGTAATTTGCCTTATGACGTGCAAGTTCAGTTGTTGCGCGCACTCGAAGAGCGAAAGGTGCATCCGGTGGGTGGGAATGTTGATATTCCTTTTGATGTTCGTATTATTTCAGCCACGAATGAGAATCTCAAAGAGGCCGTCGCAAGTGGTCGTTTCCGGGAGGATTTGTATCATCGTTTGAATGAATTTTCCATTCAGGCATTGCCCCTTCGGGAGAGAAAAGAGGATATTCTGATTTTTGCCAATCATTTCTTGGATAAGGCGAACGAGGAGTTGGGGAAACAAGTGGCTGGGTTTGATGAGGAGGTTATGCGTATTTTTAGAACTTACTCGTGGCCGGGGAATTTACGGGAAATGCGTAATATCGTGAAACGGGCGACGTTGTTGTGTATGGGGAGTTTGATTTCTAAAACTTGTTTGCCCCCGGAGTTGGAGCAAAAACCAGTGGAGCCTGAAAAGACATCTACAACACGGCGAGAGATGGAAATTGAACTGATCAGGGATGCCATGCAGAAATGCCGGAATAACAAGAGCGAGGCTGCCCGTATGCTCCAGATAGACAGGAAAACATTGTATAATAAATTAAAAAGTTTCGGTCTGGAGGACTTATGAGATATTTTGAGAGATTATTGGCGTGTTTCTTTTTCCAGTAATTGGAGAACATCGTTTCCTTCTTGTAGGATCTTTTCAATATTCTCTCTTATTTTATTTTCCTCTGTATCCAATGGCATTTTTTCCAAGAAAAGCAATGAGGGAATGACATCGTTAATTGCTAGTTGCTTGAACATGGGTAGCATTTTGTGTGCTAACTTGGCAATCTGTTCCGTTTCATGTGATTCCAGATGTTGGGCCAATAGCTGAAAATTGGTCTTGCAATCCGATATAAAAGACCCGATAATTTGATTGGCGGCATCTTTATCGTTATCGGCAAAGACCATGATCATGTCTAAATTGTAAGGGGCGTTTTTATCGGAGGTTTGTGTTGTCGGTTGATTCATCTCTATTGCGCATCCTAATAGGTCGTTTACCCTGCTATAAAGTTGTTCCGGGGTATATGGTTTGTTTAGATAAGCTGAAAAGCCTGCTTCTTGATACTCCTTTTCGTGCATATCGTCACGGGCAGACAAAGCAATTACCGGAATGTTTTTTATTTGTTGGTTTGGGGATTCACGGATTTGTTGCACAAGTTCGAATCCGTCCATTTCCGGCATCTGGATGTCGGATAGAACAATATTATAATTCCCTTTTTCCAAACGGGATAGCGCCTCTTGAGGATGCGTACATGTATCACATTGAATGCCTGCTTTTCTGAGTAATTCTGTTGTGACGGTCAATTGAAGGATGTCATCATCGACGATAAAGGCTTTCATCCCTTCATGCATAACCGGGAGTGAAGAGGGTGTTTCTGTCGGTTGGGATTCCTGTGATGTGGCCTTTATCAACGGGAATTTAACCGTGAAGGTACTTCCCTCGCCTTTTTTACTTTCGAGGGTTAATTCACCATCAAGTAAATGGACGAGTTGTAATGTGATCGTTAAGCCAAGACCTGTGCCTTCCGCCCCGTTGTTATGTTGCGGGGTTAGGCGGGTGAATTCTTTAAATATCAGTTCTTGTTCCTCTTCCGTCATTCCCGGCCCGGAGTCTTTGATTACAATGATAAACTGGTCGTCTTTTGTACCGGAAATAAAGGCGGATAAAGAAACTTTTCCTTCCCGGGTATATTTTATGGCGTTCGATAGGATGTTAACCACGATTTGGCGAACTTTCATGGAATCACCAAGGTAAAGTCCGTTTAGGACGTTGCTAATATCGCTTTTCAATTTCAGGTTCTTTTGTGCCGCTAAAGGGAGGAAACTATCCGCCGTCTCTTGTAACAGGCGTCCCGGGTTATATGGAACCGTGTTGATTTCCATTTTGTTGGATTCCAATTTGGAGAAATCAAGCATATTGTTGGCAAGATGCAGGATATGTTCGGCAGACCCCTTCATGTTTTTGAGAAAATAGTGCTGTCGCTCTTCCAGTTGGGTGTTATTTATTAGTTCAATGTACCCGATGATGGAGCTTAGAGGGGATTTTATGTCGTGAGTGACAGTTAGCATGAGTTTCTCCCGGTTATGTAGTAACCGTTCCGTGTATGTTTTTGCCGCTTCTAGTTCCCGCCTGTATCGTTGACTTTGCGTGATGTCATTGATAATAAGAACGACGAAAAAGACCACTAGTACGCAAGCGATGATTGCGATCCAGGATATAGTTCTGGTGAGATGATGCGTCGTGATTTGCTGTTGTTCTAAGCGTATCATCGTGTTTTCGAGTTCTTCTTTTTCAAGGTCTTTCAGTACTCGCTTGAGGCGTTCCGTGATGTGTTGACCACTCTGGATAACGATATCCTCTCGCCGGGAGACTTCCGCATCGATCTCTTCTTTTTGCTGCTGGTACTGGCTCCATGAATCCCGAATTACGTTCATTAATGTGTCCGTGTTGTTATTTGTTGTGACCATACTGAGCGTGTCAACGATGCGATGGAGGGTCGTATCGACTTTTAGGATGGAATCTCTTTTTGTTCGGAATAATCCTTTTCTTTCCCGGATGATATAGTTACTGTCAATAACGGTAATAATCTTTTCCCGGAGATCGGGGATGACATCTGCCGAATCTTTGAGCGTACCTATTTTTTCAATTGTTTTGTTATAGAAATCTTCGGGTATATAGTATTTTTTGACGTAATACAGGTCTTTCAAATTCTCGATACGTTTGCCTAAAAGCGTATTTATCGTGTCTATTCGCAGGTTCTGTTCTGAGCTTATGGATAGATTTTTCAAGGTATCCATATTATCCTTGATGTCCTCTATCAATTTCATATACGTGTCAAAATTCTTCTGTGTCCCCGTTTGGGAAAAAGCGATTCCGGTATTTTCTGCCTCGTATAGTTTGGTGAGCGTGTTACTTATGATGAATAGTTTTTGTTGCATGACGATTTCATCATTCCCTTTTTGGGTTAAGGCAATAGTTTGTTTGTAGATAAAGACAATTGCAATTGCTCCTAACAAGAGAATTAGGATATATCCCGTGATGAGTTTGAGCTTGGTAAATTTGAAAGGTCTTTGCATAGCGAACAGATTTATAGCAAATGTATAAAAAAATAGTCAACCAATTAATAAGGTTGACTATTTTAGACGTGCCGATGTACTACTCTTTAAAGTTCGTTTTTGTAAAATGAATAAGTCTCTTCTATAATTTCTGGTGTTGCGGCATCCAATTGATATAAAATCTCCCGGCAAAATTCCAAAGGAGCATTACCGTTAGCCGTTACGATGTTATTGTCTCTTACGGCTTGATCGTTTATGTAATTAGCTTCACCCGTGTACTGGGTACCCGCATATTGTTTGAGGTAATCCAGTGTGTTACTTGTATGTTTCACATGGTTGAGGAAGCCATGCATTCCTAGATACACGGAGGCATTGCAGATTCCGGCAACCAGTTTGTTTTCTGCGATTGCCTTCTCCACTAATGATGCGATGGGGTTCGCCTCGGGCAAAAACCAGTTCATACCGCCGATGAGTATAAGTCCTGCATAGTCATTCGGCAGGTCATTAATATCGTAATCCGGCAATACCCTGAACCCGCCTATCGAGCTGATGGGATCTTTGGATAGAGATAACGTTTTCACCTTGTATTTAATCGGACATCCCGGTTTGACCCCCATATTTAGACAGGTGGAGATATAAGCACCTTCCCAGTCTGCAAAATTGTTTAGCAGTACAAAAATCACTTCTTTTTTATCCATTCTTTTAATATTTGGTTTATTCTATTTGCCAGATCGAAATCTAATATCATCTGTATTCTTTCTACAAATATAGGGAAAAACAAGAGTAGTTCGTTATTTGGATGCAGATTGGGGCATGGCAAAAAAGAACCCTCTATAACATTTTATGTTTTAGAGGGTTGTGTAGTAAAGTGGTGATCCCCACGGGACTCGAACCCATATCAAAGGAACCGGAATCCTTCATTCTATCCATTGAACTAGGGGACCATATTATCCGATTGCAAAGCTAATCAAATTTTTAAAAAAAGGGAGCAAATTGCTCCCTTTTTTAATGTATAATAGATAAACTATTTTACTTTTTTACGAGTAGCGTAGCTTATACGTAAAGAATTTGCTTTACGCAATTCTTGTTTTACGTCGGTTACGATACCCATTTTCGTAAACTGATCAACTTTTAAGTTATTCGTGATCATATTCCGTTCTTCCTCTTTACGAGTTTCTTGTTCAGCAGCAACGAAACTACTGATTTCATTTACGTTTGCCAGCTTATCATTCAACTGAATACGAGGTTCACTTCCGTAAGTAGCCACGTACTGGTCTTTCGGTTTTCCGATAAAGATGTTACTTACTAAAGATTTTTTCTCTAGTTTGCTAATCTCTTTTGCTTCGGGCATACCGTTATCAACCATCACGAGAACTTCTCGCATCGTGGTACTAACCATGAAGAAGAATAATAGCATGAACACAATGTCCGGTAGAGACGCTGTTGAAATTGCAGGGGTCTCTTTTCCGCCTTCTTTTCTAAATTTAGCCATTACCTCTTTCCTCCTTTCCCGATGTTTTTAGGTTCGGCCTCGGATATTGCGGTCGGAACAAGTTTTCTCACGGCGTCCATTTGTTCTTCCGTAAGTTCACTATATTTCTTACCCCATTTTTCCATGGCTTTTATATCCCTAATTTCATTATATGCTGCTGTCAATTCATCTTGAACGGCAATATACATTTTGTATGAGGTCCCCCGGTCACTTTGTAGAGAGATAATTCCTCTTGAAACTTCAGCTTGACCAAAGAAAGGAATTTCCTTAACAACTTTACTCGGTAAATCTTCTCTATTTTGCGGGTTCAAAATAAACTCTTTAGCCTTTTCCTTCAGGTTCTCAATTTGCATCAGTTCCCCGTTCACGGCCAACAAATCGTTCTTATTTACCAAAACTTGTAAGATATTACGTTTGGCAACAGGAGGTGCGATAACTTGATCTGGTGGCGGCATGGGCGGTAACCGTCTGAATAATCCCGAATCCACATCCATTGTTGTTGTCATCAAGAAGAATGTCAACAGCAAAAAGGCGATATCCGCAGTGGAAGAGGCATTAATCTCTGGTGTTTTTTTTCTTGCCATAATCTCTTTTTTATTCTTCAGGAAAATTATCTAACGCGTCTAATAATTTCTGTTACAACAATAGCACCGATAGCTCCTATACCTAAGAAATAGGTTGTGATTAGGATGGTATCCGTGAATTTTAAAGTTCCCGGAACGTTATCTGAACCGCTGTATCCCGGAATGTTCATGATTGTTCCGTCAGACATAGAGTAAGCGATTAACACAAGAACGATGATTCCTGCGAGAGCAATAAAGCTCTTCATTGCTTCTTTAGGTCTGGTGAATAATCTGGCAATCGGGAATACTAACGCCGCAACAATAGCAACGCCAAACAGTAGATATGACCACCATAGTAGTTGTTCCGTGTATACCGGGGTAACATATTGTGAATTTGGAAGTTCACCTCCAAAATAGAATAACCCCAGCAACACGACCGTAATGACGAACATTACGATGGTCACAATATTTAATATTTTGTTTATTTTCTGCATGGTTTAGTGTTTTTGATTGTATTTGACAAGAATGTCTAATAAAGTTACGGAAGCGTCTTCCATGTCATTAACAATACTTTCAATCTTAGCAATACAGTAGTTGTAGAATACTTGAAGAATCATGGCTACGATCAAACCACCCACGGTCGTGATCAATGCAACCTTGATACCTCCTGCCACCAAAGACGGTTGGATATCACCTGCTGCCTGGATCTTATCGAAGGCGTCGATCATACCGATTACAGTTCCCAAGAATCCTAACATCGGGGCTAATCCAATAAACAAACTAATCCAAGACATTCCTTTTTCCAAAAGTCCCATTTGAACAGAACCGTATGATACAACTGATTTTTCAACCATGTCGATACCTTGGTCGTAACGAGACAGACCTTGATAGAAAATACTTGCGATAGGACCTCTGGTGTTGCGGCATACTTCTTTAGCTGCTTCAACTCCACCGTTTTCCAATGCATCTTCTACACTTGAAATCAATTTCTTCGTGTTGGTAGAAGCCAAGTTCAAATAGATAACTCTTTCAATAGCGATAGCCAAACCGAAGATCAAACACAAGATAACGAAACTCATGAAGGCAGCACCTCCCTCGATGAATTTTTGTTTCAAGGCAGCGTGGAAAGAAGTACTTTCGATTTGTGACTCGTCTTCTAACACGGTAGGATCTGTAGTTTCCTCTTCTTCTTGATAAGTTTCAGTGGTCTCTGTTTGAGTCGTTTCATTCTCTTGAGCCATTAGCATAGATGATGCTCCAATAGTAAGCATTCCTAAAACTGCTATTAGTGCAAATAATTTTCTCATGATCAATTTAACTGATTTTTAGTTTATTAATAATTAAAATTTAACTCTATAATGTCTATTTAAGCTGTTTCGTTCTCGTTTTACACCGTGTGCCGGTTAAAATCGGGCACCAAGGTATAAAAAAAATGTTAAAATCCAATATATTTGGGAGATATTTCTCCTTTCAAGCCGTTATTTAAATATTTTTTTATTTCGTTAGTGTCTTTATATTTGCCCAGTACATACATCATTTTACACACGGCGGCTTCCGTGGTAATGTCGTGACCACTGATGACTCCCGCATTAAGTAGCTCTCTACTTGTTTCATACTTGCCCATCTCGACGCTTCCGCCTTGACATTGGGTGACGTTATACACGAAAATTCCCTTTGATAGTACTTCTTTAACCTTGTTAAGAAAAACTTTATTCGTGGGAGCGTTGCCTGAACCGTATGTTTCCAGGATGATTCCTTTTAACCCGGGAATTCCTGTTACCGCATCAATCACTTCCGGCCTCATGCCCGGGAATATTTTCAATATAGCGATATTCGTGTCCACGTCGCAGAATGCACTTACGAGTTCGGTTCGCGGGGTGTAATCGATTGCACTATAATCGTAATGAATATGTATCCCGATGTTTGCCAATGCCGGGTAGTTGAATGACTGGAAAGCATCAAAACTTTCCGCATTTATTTTTGTCGTCCGGTTTCCACGGAATAGTTTATCTCCGAACAGGATGCAGACTTCCGGAACGATAGCCTTTCCTTGGTCATAGGCGGCTGCAATTTCAATGGCTGCGATCAAGTTTTCTTTTCCATCAGTTCTGATTTTTCCGATAGGAAGTTGTGAACCGGTAAAGATCACGGGTTTGGTCAAGTTATTTAACATGAAACTCAAGGCTGCGGCCGAGTAGGCCATGGTATCCGTTCCATGCAGAATAACAAATCCCCGGTAATCGTCGTAATTCTTCAAGATGATTGAACAGAGATCTTTCCACAATTGTGGTTGCAGATCCGAGGAATCTATGATTTCCGGTAAAGTGTAACTGTCTATCGTGAATCCAAATTCTTTGATTTCCGGGACCTCGCAAGCGATCTGGTCGAAATTGAAAGGGCATAACGCTCCCGTTTCAGGGTCGTTTACCATCCCGATCGTACCTCCGGTATATATAATTAACACGGGTTTTGTCATACGCACTAAGTTAAAAACTAAAACATTACAAGCTTTAAGCTCCCTCTGTACTTTTCGTCAGTGAATTACCTGTCTGTATCTTTTTTATGAACAGTTCGGACTACTGACGTGCAAATTAAATAAATTCATTGCATTATTCGTTGTTATTTCCTCGACTTTTTTCGAGTCTATCCCTAGAATTTCAGCAATTTTAGCGGCTATACACGGAATATAACTACTTTCATTGCGTTTACCCCGATAGGGAACGGGGGCAAGATAGGGGGCATCCGTTTCTAATACAAGGTGGTCTACCCCGGTTTTCTCCACGACTTCTGCCATGGATGATTTTTTGAAGGTAACTACACCTCCAATCCCTAGTAGAAAACCTAAATCTATTGCTCGGCGAGCATCTTCTTCCGTGCCGGGGAAACAGTGGAATATGCCTTTCATGTTATAGTGTTGTTTTTTCAACACAGTAAATATTTCTGTTAGCGAGTCTCTTGAATGGACGATAACGGGTAGATTCATTTCCCGGGCGATATTTAACTGCCGCTCGAAGACGATAACTTGTTCTTTGTAAAATGTTTTATCCCAGTAAAGATCGATTCCACATTCCCCGATGCCGTATATTGTAGTTTGTCCGAGTAATTTCTCGAAAAGTTGTATTTCCGTTTTATAGGATTCGTTTACGGAAGTTGGGTGAACTCCCAGTGTGGGATACATCATGTCTGGGCAGGCTTCTGCAAGTGATAACATGGATTGTCGGGTAGTACTGTCAATATCCGGCAGTATGATTTGTCGAACGTCAGCGGCTAATGCTCGTTGAATGGTCTCTTCCCTGTCTTGGTCGAACTCTTCGGCATAGATATGTGAGTGAGTATCTATAAACATAAGTGTAATATAAATTTTGTTGTTTTTTCTTACCTGCAAAAGTAGTGAATTATATTCTTAAAGTTTACCTTGGGCTTGTTTTGGGCTTACATCTGTTTGTTATTATAAAAATATGTGTTCGTTATCTCTTCGTTTCTAGAAACGAAGAGATAACGATACTATAACGAAAGGGTAACGAATGGATGTGAGACAATGTATTGATTATCAATTGATGTTGAGTGTGGATGGTATTCTTGAGAAATGGAGTTGAAAGAATGAGGTATGCATAAGTCAAAGTGGTGTGTTGAATTTACGGTTGATTTATTACCGTGAGAAAAGTTTGTTCGTTATCATATTTTTCAGTAGGTTTGCCTTTAGTAATGAAGGTTTTTGTATGGGTATAGTGGACAATGAAAAGTTGAAAATTGACGAACTGACATTTAAAACGTTGTTTGATGAATTTTATCAAGCCTTGTGTGTTTTTGCGTCTACTTATTTGAAGGATGATTCCTTGTCAGCCGATATTGTCCAGGAAGGGTTTGTGAAATTTTGGAACAAACGGGAAGGGTTTGATAATTATTATAAGGTAAAGTCTTTTCTTTATACTACTGTCCGGAATGATTGTTTGAATTATATACGCGATCATAAGTTAAGACGGGAAGATCTTTCCGTGCTGGAATCCGTTGAATTTTATACAGAGACATTGGTAGAAGAAGAGGCCTATCGAATGTTTTATAATGCTGTGGAATCCTTACCTCACCAAACTCGTCAAGTGATTTTGTTGTCTCTGGATGGCTTGAAAAATAGCGAGATTGCCGGGCAACTGGGAATAGCTGAAAGTTCCGTACATACTCTAAAGAAGATTGCGTATAAAAAATTGCGGGAGATATTGCGGGAATATTATTATTTGGTTTTTATTTTCCTGTTGAGCAAATAGTTGATTTTTAGTGTTGTTTGTTTTTTCTTTCAAAAAAGTGAATTCTTCGTTCCCCATAAATTCTGTTTTTCGTGTTGTAATAGCAAATAAATGGATCGTAAAAGTTTATGACGCGACGGTTTTAATCTTGATAATACACGGAAATAGAATTACGTGGCAAATAAATTGATATGGAACGAATGGACAAAAGTAATAAGGAATTGGCGGATGACCCGTTTTTGCTAGCTTCTTGGATAGCGAAATCGATGGCCGGGGAATTGTCTGATGAAGAATTGCAATCGCTGGATGAATGGCGAAAGGCTTCGGGGCGTAATCGTCGGTTGTATGATCGAATCGTTAGCCAGGAAGGGCGAGAGGCAAAACAAAAACATTTTATGGCTTTTGATAAAGCTTCCGGTTGGCAGGGGTACTCGAGAAGATTAAAGAAAACAGGGAAGAAAGCGATACGCTGGCGAGTGTTTTTACGTTATGCGGCAATTTTGTTGATATCTTCGGGTGCTGCTATTTATGGCGTTCTTCACTCGGGAGAAGAGACGGTCTCGCTGGCGGATTTAAATGCAATCACTCCCGGAGGAACTCGGGCGGAATTGGTGTTGCCTTCGGGAGAGGTGATTGATTTAGTTGAGAAATCCGGGGTTATATTGCGTGGGGAAAATACGGTCATTAATAACGAGGGAAAAACTCTTTCCTATAAAAATACAGGAAATCAAGCTCCCGTGGATTCTTTACGATATAACGAGGTGATCGTGCCGAAAGGAGGTGAGTATCAATTGGTGTTGAGTGATGGAACGCTTGTTTATCTGAATTCAATGACGAAGATTCGTTTCCCGGAACGTTTTTCTGAAAAATGTCGTGAGGTAGAAGTGTGTGGAGAGGCTTTTTTCGAGGTGGCGGAAAATAAGCGTGTTCCTTTTGTCGTGAAGACGGATGCCTACGAGATTACCGTGCTGGGAACGAAATTTAATGTCACGGCATATGCTGACGAACAAGTGGCCACGACAACATTGGTTGAGGGGGCGGTTTCCATCTCTGGCAAATGTATCGGGGAAGCAAAAGCATTACGGCCTAATGAACAGTTCGTGCTGGATCGGGTGTCCGGGAGCGTGGAGATCAAGAACGTGGATGTAAATTATTATACCGCTTGGAAGGATGGTATGTTCCGGTTCCGGGATGTTCGTCTGGAAGAGATCATGCATGTCGTGGAACGATGGTATGATATGACAGTCGTGTACGAGGACGAGAGTGTCAGGGATTTGCATTTCGGTTTTAACATGAGTCGTCTCGAAACGATAGAGCCCTTGTTGAATATCTTTGAATTGAACGGTAAAATAAAAATAACGAAAGAAGGAAAAGTACTGAAAATAAAACGAGGTAGATAAAAGCAGGAAATGCTGGAACCATTTCCTGCGGGAATTATTTCGTTAACATTGAGATAATTATTAACTAATAATTGGGAGAACAAATTTATGGAAAATTTTCTAATGTTTCTCAGGTGCAAACGTGAGAAATTACAAAAATTATGGCTTATGTCGAAATGGACTTTTTTATTTGTTTTTCTAGGGATAATAAACACGCACGGAACAGTTTATTCCCAGAACGAGCAACAGGTTACAATCTCTATGAAGAATGCCTATTTAAAGGATATTTTGTGGGAGATTCAACGACAGACCACGTTTGTTTTCATGTATCACGAGGAAGATTTGGATAAGGTGGGAAAAGTGAATGTAGAGGCCAAATCCTTAACGGTAGAAAAGATTCTGCGTGATTGCTTGAAAGGAACAGGTTTGACGTATGTTTTCCAGAATGAGGTGATCGTGCTGAAACCTTTGAATGATGAAAAGAAGAAAGAAATCAGGATTGTCGGTAAGGTAATGGATAAGGGAAAGATGCCGTTGCCGGGGGTAACGGTGGTGGTGAAAGGGACAAATTTGGGAACGGCAACTGATAGCGAGGGAAAATACAGGATGGTTTTACCCGCCATGCGTGATACTAATTTCGTGTTGGTGTTTTCATTTGTCGGGATGCGGACACAGGAGATTAAATATGTAGGGCAGGATTCGATAAATGTTGTAATGGAGGAAGATCACAAGAAAATGGACGAGGTGGTTGTGACAGGGTACTCCAATATTCGTAAAGAGAGTTTTACCGGTAAAGCTACGACTGTAACTAAAGAGCAGTTAATGAAAGTGAATTCAAAAAACGTGATTGCGGCGTTACAAACGTTCGATCCTTCATTCCGGATCAAAGATAATAAATTGTGGGGATCGGATCCAAATGCTTTACCGGAGTTTAATATCCGGGGAGAGACTTCTATCGGGCAGACGAAAGGATTGGATGTAGAACAACAGAAAAGAACACAGCGTACGACTTTGGAAAATAATCCTAATTTGCCCGTGTTTATTTTGGATGGATTCGAGGTGGATGTTCAGAAAATTTATGATTTGGATGTAAATCGCATCGAGTCAATTACCATTTTGAAGGATGCCGCAGCAACAGCTATGTATGGTTCTCAAGCTGCTAATGGGGTGGTTGTCGTTACTACAGTTGCTCCTAAACCAGGAGAGATGCAGATTTATTATAACTTTTCCGGTAATGTGGATTTCCCGGACCTGTCTGATTATAATCTTTGTGATGCGGCTGAAAAATTGGAGGTTGAACGTTTAAGTGGTTTATATTCATCTGATGATCCGGAGAAACAAATTGAACTTACGGCTCAATATTATAAGAAACAAAATGCTATTTTGCGCGGGGTGGATACCGATTGGATGTCGCAACCTTTGCGGAATGCCTTTGGTCATATGCATAGTTTGAATGTATCTGGTGGGGAGGAGAGCATCAGGTATGGTATAGATTTGAATTATAATGCGAGTAAAAACGGTGTGATGAAAGGTTCTTTCCGTCATATTTATGGGGGAGGATTAACGTTGGATTATCGTGCGGGAAGTTGGTTGCAATTATTGAATAATATTTCTTATACGGTTACAGAGTCTGAGGATTCTCCTTACGGACAGTATGCTCAATATGCTGAAGCGCAGCCTTATGCTGAGATATATGATGAGAATGGACGCTTGTTGAAAGAAGTGCAAGGGACTACTGTTTCTATGATAAATCCCTTGTGGAAAGTGGCCAATTTGTCAACTTTCTACGGCAAGATGAAAAACCGGGATTTAACCAATAATTTCCAGTTGAACGTTCATATTATGGAAGGATTGATGCTTAAAGGCCAATTAGGTCTTCGCAGAACGGATGGTCGTACGGATAATTTTAAGGACCCTGCAGATCCTGTATATGATGTAACTCCTGCCGATCAGAAAGGAGAGTTGAGCCGGCAAGAAAATGATAATTGGAGTTGGAATGGAAAAATGATGTTTTACTATAATCATGTTTTCGGCAATCATTTTATTAATGCAACAGCCGGAGGGGAGATTTCTGAAAGCAAAACGGAGTCGTTATCGTATGTGTTAAATGGTTTCCAATTGGGGAACATGCATGAACCTCAATTTGCAGCCACTCAGGCCAGACCGGTAAATGTGTCGGAATCTAAAACTCGTAAGATAGGTTTTTTAGCTTCCGTGAATTACGCCTATAATGATATTTATTTGTTCGACGGCTCTTTCCGTTTGGATGGAAGTTCCGATTTCGGTTCGGATAAGCAATTTGCTCCGTTTTGGTCAGTAGGAGCCGGATTGAATATTCATAATTATGATTTCTTAAAAGGGCACTGGTTGATCAGTCGTTTAAAATTGAGGGCTTCTTACGGTTCTACAGGAAATGTGGGATTCGCTCCTTATTCGGCCATAACAACCTTCCAAACAGCAACAGATGCATGGTTTTTCACGGGGCCTGCAGCTTCTTTGATGGCTTTGGGGAATTCGAGGCTGACTTGGCAAACGACATACAAGTTGGATGCAGGTTTCAATATAGGTTTACTGAATGATAAAATTACTTTGGAGGGATCGTATTATCGGAATGAAACAGAAGATTTGATCGATGACGTGAAAATTCCGGCTTATTCCGGTTTTACTTCTTACAAGGAGAATTCCGGAGCAACGTTGAATGAAGGGTTTGAAGTTGCGTTGACTTCCACTCTTTTCCAGAATAAAGATTGGATGGTGACGTTTATGGCAAATTTATCTTCTAACAGGAGTAAAATTACTGAATTGAGTGAGGAGATGAATGCTTATAATGAAACGATTCTTGCCGAATATGAGAAAGAAAATTCCATGTACAAAGATGTGTTAAGCAGGCCGTTGATATTGTATTATGAAGGAAAATCCTTGTCTGCGATCTATGCGGTTCGTTCCGAGGGAATAGATCCGGCTAATGGGCGTGAACGTTTTGTAAAGAAAAACGGGATGTCGACTTACACGTGGGATGCTAATGATCAAGTTGTTGTCGGGGATACGGAACCGGATGCCAAAGGTTCTTTCGGTATCAATGTGGCATGGAAAGGAATCACATTGAATGCTTATTTCAATTATCAGTGGGGAGGACAGAGTTATAATTCAACATTAGCGGAGAAAGTCGAGAATGCTCAGATTAGCACGCAGAATGTGGATAAACGGGTGCTGTCTGCAAGATGGAAAAATGCGGGAGACGTGGTTCCTTATTATGATTTGAGTAAAAATCCGACACAGAATCCGACTTCCAGATTCGTGCAAGATGATAATCGTTTGGATTTTACAAGTCTTTCAATAGGTTATGATTTTAGCCGTCAGTTGATTTCTAAGTGGAAACTCAAAAGTTTGAGCGTGCAGTTTAGCGCGAATGATTTGTGTAAATGGAGAAGTGTGAAAGAGGAAAGAGCTATAAATTATCCATTTGCGAGAAGTTTTAATTTTTCATTAAATGTTGGATTCTAAATGGTATATGGCATGGAAAATTATATTAAAATATTAGCAGTTGCCATTGTTTTGGTTTTTGCGGGATGTAAGGATTGGTTGGATGTTACACCAGCAGGGCAAGCAACTGAAAGTGATTTGTTTAGTACGGGTGACGGTTATCGGTCTGTTCTGAATGGTTTGTATAAGTCAATGGGTAAGCCGGAACTTTATGGTCGGAATTGGTCTTATGGAATGTTGGATTGTATGGCCCAGTTATATAATTTGGAGTCCGGCTCATTCAATGACGAGATGTGTAAAGCTGCGGCCAAATATGAATACACAAACACGCAAGTATCTTCAAGTATAGAGAGTGCGTGGGGAATTGCCTATAATATTATTGCTAATGCAAATGACTTATTGCAGAATATCGAAAATGCTTCTAATGATATTTTTGCGGAAGGAGAAATGGAAAGGAAGATGATCACGGGAGAGGCGTATGCTTGTCGGGCCTTGATTCATTTTGAATTGTTACGTTTGTTTGCTCCGGCTCCCGTAAATGATGATGGACGTGCGTATATCCCTTATATCGAATCTTATCCGGTGTTGTCAGCCACAAAACTTGGAGTGAAACCTGTGTTAGAAAAAGTGATTGCAGATTTGGAAAAGGCTAGAGGGTTAGTTGCTGTTTACGATACAACAATAAATGGACAGGGAATTAATTTATCCGGCACGGGACGTTTTAATAATGATTTTACTTATAATTATCAGACTATATCCGGGCAACAGATCGAGGATTTTGATGCTGCATTGATAGATGATTTCTTTAAAGGACGGGGGTATAGAATGAGTTATAATGCCGTTACTGCTTTATTGGCGAGGGTTTGCCAGTATGCGGGACGGGAGCAGGAAGCCTTTAATTATGCTGATGAAGTGGTAAAAGCCCATGTGGTATTTAGAGATGGTTCGAAGAATTTGATGTATAAGGATGATTATAGCGGTTTGACACAAGGTTGGGGTAATAATGAAGCAGATTTTAATAATCGAAAAGATTATAAAACGATGTCTAATTTAATATTTGCTGCCTATAACAGTTTGTCTTATCAAGGAACAGGTAGTTGGTTGAGTGCGGATTGGAAAGGTGGAGTTTCTCCGAATTGGTTTCAAATTTCGGAAAGTTATTTTTTACATGGAGGTGTTGATGAGAAAAGTTTGGATCATCGATGGAATCATATGATTTTTTTGGGTAGTGGCGCCTATCCTGTTTCTGCTAAATATTTTATTCCTACTAATTTGGATACGAGAGATAAAACAGTGAATTTGTTTCCTGTAATTCGTCTTACCGAGATGAAATATATTATGGCCGAGTATTATGCACGTAACGGGAATGTAGGTGATGCCTATCGAATTTTGAATGAAATCCGGGAGAATAGGGGAATTTATGGAAGTTCACTTGGAGGATCGACTTGGAATGAATTTGAGCAGGAATTACTCCATGATGCGCGTCGCGAGTGGATTTCTGAAGGACAATTGTTTTTCTTGTATAAACGTTTGAATGCGGCGATTGTGAATGATAAAGGAACATTGCGTCCTATGACTCTTCAAGAAAGTATGTTCCCTGTGCCAGCAGATATTAAATAATGACATAAACTTTGAATCATGATGAAAAGATATTTATATTTTATGATAATGTTGATGTTTTTGTCCTTCTTTTCTTGTAATGAAGATGATATAAAAGTTTTTGATGGGCAGGCTCAGCTTTATTTTGATAAATTCTATATGAATGCCCTTCAACCGGGAACGGAGGGGGCAGACTCGACTGTGATGTCGTTCTTCTTTTATCCCGATGATACGAAAACAATAGAAGCAGAGGTGGTTGTGAACTATTCCGGATTACCGTTAACGGCAGATATTCCTTTTACTTTAAAAGTGATAGGAGAGGGAACAACGGCTAATGAAGATGAGTATGATTTGGATGACCAGTATGTGTTTCATGCAAGACCTCTGTTGGAAGGGCAATTGGATATTCAAGATACGATAAAGATTCGGTTGAATCTGTCCGAGCGGTTAAAAAAAATGGAGAAGGGGGTACGGTTGTTTGTTGAGTTAGTACCAGGCGAAGGGATTGGCTTGGGACAGTATGAACGTCGTCGTGCCGTGATAATTTCTTCTTATGTGGCAGAAAGACCGGATTGGTGGAAAGAGAATGGTGAAGTTGAACTTACGCTTTTAGGGAAGTTTTCCAATACAAAATATAAGCTTTTCGTTGAACATGCTGATCCCGGTATGACAATGGATGAAAAGATGATAGAGGAACGTCCGGATTTGGCTATCGGATTGGTTTTAAAATTTAAAGAGTGGCTGATTGCCAATCCCGGACAAAAAGATGAGTATGGTAACGATATAACAGTTGTGATTTAATGATTAAAAGTTGCTATTATGAGAAAGATTCATATATTATTTTGTTTGTCGTTTTTCTTGATATTTGGATGTTTAGAGGATGAAGGAAATTATGATTATGACGATATTAAGGAGCCTAAATGGCATACAGATCAGCCGATAAGCGTGTATGCGACAGAGCATAACGTGATGAAACTGCGCGGACATGATGCTTTTAGATGGGATACGGATTCTGTTTCGAGGGAGCGGGAAGTACGCTATGAGTGGAAGTTGAATGATGTGGTTATAGCTACAGAAGCGGATATTGATATTCCGGTGGATAGCGTGATTAAATGGACAAAGATGGAAGAACTTTGTGCTACTGACAAATGGGTAAGAGGTTCATTTACGGTTATCGATAAGGAGTTTGAAACTCATTTCATGAAAGTGGTTTCTTTTTTTATAACACCGTATCGTAGTAATGGAGACTGGTTCGTTTTAACGGAAAAAGAAGGTGAAGGAGAATGTTATTTTGTAAAAAGAACATATAATCGGGAGGAATCGAAGGATGAATTTGAATTGCAGGATTCTTTTAGTGAAATAAATGCATTGTCAATTTCCGGCAAACCTGTTTTCTTGGGATATACTAGAACGGCTAAGAATGTGGGACCGATGGGGTCGATTACGATTATGACTGACGAGGTTGCTTATGAAGTGGATGCCGCTACGTTCGAATTACATTCCGAACTGAAAGATTTGTTCGGCGGAGGAGTCCCGTCCGGGTTTTCTCCGGTTGCGAGGGTTGATGCGTGGGAAGCTGATAGGGGAACTGGGTTATGTACTTTTTTAGCCAATAAAGACGGTAAGCTTTACAGACGGCAATTGTCAAAAAATAATTTGGGAGGGATGTTTATCAATACTCCTTACGAATTGGATGAAAAAGGGTATAAAATTACGGAATTCGGTACCCGTTTGTATGGATTTACCTCGATCCCTTGTTGGGATGAAAAAAATAATCGGGTGATTATGATTGCTTTCGCTTCGAAACAGGCTGGAAGTGGCTGGGGAGATCCCTCCTATTTGGCGACTAGTTTGATCCCTTTAAAAAATGATGGTTCCTTAACTAATTGTCCTCCGGTTTGGGGATTTGAAAGTGGAACTAAAGTATTGAATATGGGATATATGAAGAGTGCAATGTTGAATTTTACGACAAGTCTTAATGTATATTCTGTAATTTATAATGATGCATCAGGAAAGACTTGGTGTGGGGAGTTTATAATGAATCCGTCTGACGGTTCTATAAAGCAGTCTGTTGCTCCGATGCCTCCTTTTTATCCTGAGGGTGCGGATTCTCGTGTAATAGAATGCCCTGCCAGGATTTCTGATGATGCTTTGATATTAGTTACTTGTTCGTCATCTAATGCAAAAGCTAAGAATCAAGTGGTATATACGGATGGCAATCATGTGAATTATTTACTTGTTGCTAGCGAGTATGCGAGTAAGCCGATGATTACGGATTTTCCGGAAAAGGTGACCTATATCGGATATGGAACCTCTGATGTTGGTGCGATAGGTAAGTATGACTTGTTAGTTGTCGGAGGTGAAAACGGTACGTTGAAGTTTTATGACATCTCGGATAGAGATCGGCCGAAGTGTGTGGAGACAATGACGTTTGACGGAAAGATAACTATGGCGAAAGAGATGGCCACGGGAGTGACGGGTGTAGATGAATATTAACAGAAGTTTGTATAAAATCATATTGTATGGAAGAATCAATTGTAAAGGTGGAGCATTTGTCCCATCGCTATAGTGTTCAGTGGGCGATTCGGGATATTAATTTTGAAATTACAAAAAATGGTATTTATGGATTACTCGGCTCTAATGGAGCCGGGAAATCCACTACCATGAATATTATGTGTGGGGTGTTAAAACAGACCGAAGGGGATGTTTACATAAAAGGGATTAGTATTAGTAAAAATCCTGTGGAGGCGAAACGGCATATTGGCTTTTTGCCACAGGTTCCGCCCTTGCATCCGGATTTGACCGTGGAGGAGTATTTGGAGTATTGTGCGGAATTGAGGCATATCCCGGATCGGGAGGTAAAGAAGGCGATAGAAGCGGTTATGATTCGATGTGGTATTTCGCATTTTGCGAAACGAGTCATACATAATTTATCCGGAGGTTATCAGCAACGGGTGGGAATAGCTCAGGCTATTATTCATAATCCGGAATTGGTAATTTTTGATGAACCGACGAATGGTTTGGATCCGAATCAGATTGTAGAGATTCGTCATTTGATTAAAGAGATTGCGGAAGAACGAACCGTAATTCTTTCAACCCATATTTTACCGGAGGTGCAAGCAACCTGTGATTATATCCGGATGATCGAACAGGGAAATATGGTTTTTTCCGGAACTGTGGAGGAATTTGATAACTATATACAACCGAATACTCTGGTTGTTTCATTGGGGGCAGCCCCTTTAGTCGCGGATATTCAAGAGCTTCCGGGAGTTGTTCGTGTAGAGGAATTAGGAGGTCCGAGATTTCGTATTCAATTTTCGGATGTCAAAGAAGCGATGAATAGTATTGTGGAAGCTAGTTATACGCGGGATTGGCAATTAATGGAATTACAGCAGGAAAAGAGTTCTTTGGATACCATTTTTGCCGAATTGTCCAAAAAATAGTATTAAATTTTATTTGCAGTAGAAATGAAAACGATATTTAAGATAGCGAAAACGGAATTACGGGATTTGTTTTATTCCCCGATTGCTTGGTTAATTTTGATTATATTCACGTTCCAGACTGGAATGTTGTTTACCGGGATGATCTCGGATATCGTGCGTTCCCAAAGTATGGGAGGGCATGGTGCGAATCTTACGCTAGGTATTTTTGGCGGTCAAAGGGGATTACTGGTTGCGGTACAATCTTATTTGTATTTATATATTCCGTTATTGACAATGGGATTAATGAGCAGGGAGTTGGGAAGTGGTTCTATTAAGTTACTTTACTCTTCGCCGATTACGAATACTCAGATTATTTTGGGTAAATATTGTGCCATGTTGGCATATGGATTGGTTTTAATCGGGGTGTTGTTGGTTTATGCAATTTATGGAATGTGTACGATTGAGAACGTGGATATTCCGGTTATTTTAACAGGGCTTTTGGGTGTTTACTTGTTATTATGTGCTTATGTGGCTATTGGTCTGTTCATGTCTAGTTTGACTTCTTATCAGATCGTGGCGGCCGTCGGGACGTTAGCTGTACTTGCGGTATTGACCTATGTGAAAGGAATGTGGCAGTCCGTACCGTTTGTGCGGGAAATTACTTATTGGTTCGGTATGACGGGGCGTTCTGACAATTTTATGAACGGGATGATTTGTAGTGAGGATGTGCTCTATTTTATTGTTGTAGTGATGTTGTTCCTGTTGATGACCATTGTACGTTTACAGGGAAGGAGACAGAAGGTAAGTTGGTTAATGTCTTTTGGTAAATATGCAGGCGTGTGGGGGGTAGCTATAGTATTGGCTTTTGTGTCTTCCCGTCCTGTTTTCAAGTGTTATTATGATGCTACGCATACGAAAATAAATACATTGACGCCTAATAGTCAGGAAATTATTAATCAGTTGGAAGGAGGATTGAAGATTACGACTTATGTCAATATTTTGGATAAGTATAATTGGTTGGGGTTCCCGAAAAACTATAATGATGATGTTCGTCGTTTTGAGCAGTATACTCGTTTTAAACCGGAGATAGATATGGAGTATGTGCTTTATTATGATACGGTTAAAAATGATTATTTGGAACGGGCATTCCCAGGAATGAGTTATGAGGAGAAAGCTAAAAAGGTGATCGAGATGGAGAAATTGAATCCCCAAAAGATATTGACCCCGGAACAAATCCGTGCGAAAGTTGATTTAACGACTACGGAGGGAAATCGGACGGTACGCTTGTTGGAACGAGAATCCGGAGAAAAAACTTTTTTGAGATTATATGATGATTACCAGATATTTCCTTTCGAATCAGAGATTACGGCTGCTTTGAAGCGGATGGTAATGACATTGCCTACAATTGGTTTTTTGTCCGGTCATGGAGAGCGGGAGACAGATCGACCGGGAGATCGTAATTATTGTATGTTTACTCATTTGCCGATGATGAGACAGGCGTTAGTAAATCAGGGTTTTGATTATAAAGATGTCACGTTGGAAAAGGAAGTTCCGGCAGAGATTAACATTTTGGTCATAGCTGAGATGCGTGAACCGATGACGGAGATCGAGAAAGTAAACTTTGATAAATATGTCGCTAGGGGAGGTAATTTGGTTATCATCGGGGAACCTGGACGTCAAGGAGTGATGGGGCCGGTTTTGGAACCATTCGGGGTAAAATTAGTAGATGGATTTTTGATACAACCGGAAAAACCAAAAGATCCTGAACAAGAAAAACAGGATAATGTTAATCTTGGTCCGTTTGCCGGTTTTGTAGCTCCAAAGAATCCGATAGATTTAATTGTGACTCAGCCCACGAAAGAAGCAGAGGAGATGTCTTATGTTTTTGGAATGATGCGTCCTAATTATGTAGCGGTCATGCCTACGGCTGCTGGATTGGAATATACGACAGATAAGGGATTTGATGTTGTACCGTTGTTTATGTCGGATTCAACTTGCTGGAATGAGTTGGAGAATACTGAGATTGTGGATCAGGAAGTTGTATTTAATCCGGATGCGGGTGAAGTGCAAAAATCTTACCCGTTAGCTTTGGCATTATCTCGTAAGATGGGAGAACGAGAACAAAAGATTATTATTTTGGGAGATGCGGATTGTTTGAGTGACGGAGAACTTACTCGTAATAGAAATCCTTTATGGGCAGCCAATTATGTAATTATTCAAGGTAGTTTCTTTTGGTTGTCGGATGGGGAGGTGCCTATTGATGTAAGACGTCCGTATGCAATTGACCGGAAATTATTTGTGGGAGAGACGGGGGCGGAGATTCTTAATTATGCTTTGCTTGGTGTTTTCCCTGGCTTATTACTTTTCTTGGCTTTGTTTATTTGGTTAAGAAGAAGGGGACGATAGGAAATGTGTTGTATAGTGGGATCCGACCGGAAGTTATTTTTCGGTCGGATTTTTTTATTTATTCCTGAAATCTTATCTTTGTCAAAAATCCTATGGGAGTGAGAATGAATGGTACAGAGCAAGATTTTGTTCATCGTATAAATGTAAAGGATGAGGCCGCTTTTCATGATTTGTTCACGAGATTCCGGAATTATCTCGTGTTATTTGCCATGCGGAGGGTTGAGCAGTTGGATGTGGCGGAGGATATTGTGCAGGAGACTTTTATCACCGTTTGGGAGAATAAAAAAACGTTCAATTCTTATCAGGGATTAAAAGCTTATTTGTATGAACTGGTGCAGAATAAGTGTACCAATTATTTGAAACATAGGCAGGTTGAAGATAAATACGCCTCTTACGTGAAGACGACAGGTGAGGAGGCAGAGGGGGATTATAGCTTGATGCAGGAAGAAATCTATCGGGAATTATATATGGCAGTCCGGGAGTTGCCGGAAAAGTGTCAGAGGGTTTTTGAGTTGCACTTGGAAGGAAAAAAGAATGATGAGATAGCTGAAATACTGGGAATCTCCGTGTTGACCGTGAAATCTCACAAGCAAAATGCGATTCATATCCTAAAAGAAAAAATGGGAAATCTCTTCCTTTTATACGCCTACATCTACGAGACGTAATTTTTTTTGAAAAATAATTGGTTTTTATTTGCTACTTTTTGATCCCTTTCTTGTATATGGTGTAAAATAAAAAAGACATCATGGATCTGTACGATGAAAATATTGCCCGGTTAATACGACATTCCTTGACAGGAGAACTCTCCGAACAGGAACGGGGAGAACTGGAGGCATGGTTACATGATTCGGAAGAGCATCGGGTACTTTTTGAGAAAATTAAAAAAGAAATTCGTATCTCTTCTGAAAGCTCTCTTTTCCGCTCGTTGAATGACGAGGTGGCTTGGCTGAAATTTAAAACCACCGCACGAGAAAGGAAAAGACGTGTCTATGTCAGGAGAATGTTGACATACGCGGCGGTAATCGTGTTACCTCTGGCAGTTGTTGCGGGCTTTTGGTTCTTGAGTCAAGAAAAGGACACGTTTCCGATGGCTTCTGAACGTGTGGTCAAAATTACTCCCGGGAGACCGCGGGCTGTATTGATCACGGCCGACCAAACCGTTCATGAGTTGAATGGTGTACAGGAGCAGCGAGAAATAGAAGTGGAGAAAGGAGTGATGATCAAACAAGGAGGAGCTAATCTGGAATATGATTCTTTGGTAGCCCCGGAGCAAGAAGTGGCGTTAGCCATGAACACGTTGAAGGTTCCTCGTGGGGGAGAATTCCGGTTAAAATTATCGGATGGGACAAATGTCTACTTGAATTCTGCTTCGGATTTGAAATATCCGGTACGTTTTAATGAAAAGGAACGAACGGTCTATTTGTCGGGAGAGGCCTATTTTGAGGTGACCAAGGATTCGAATCGGCCATTCTACGTGGTGACGGAAGAGATGCAGATTCGTGTGTACGGGACGGAGTTCAACGTGAACACGCATCAGCCGGGGAAAATTCACACCGTATTGGTTGGCGGCAAGGTCGGCATCAAAAAACTGGGAGCGGTAGAAGAGGTTTCCATGAAACCGGGACAATTAGCCAGTTTCGATCGTAAAGAAGGTACAATTGAGGTGAAGGATGTGGATGTGCGGCAGTACGTGGTTTGGAAAGACGGGTACTTTACCTTTGAGAACGAGAGTTTGGAACAGATTCTAAACACGCTTTCGCTTTGGTATGATGTTGACGTGTTTTTTCAGTCCGAATCTGCTAAACAATTAGTATTTACCGGGTATATGAAACGGTATAATGATATATCTGAAATTCTGGATGCGATTACGGATGTTGTTGGAGTGAACTTTACGATAAACGGAAAAACTATAATAGTATCTAAATAAAAAAAACGGAAAGGGTTGGAGCCTTCCCGTTGAACTTTAATGAGATCAATAGGTCGCTGTTGGAGAGTGACGTATTGAAAGTTTAACTGTTCTAATTTACAAATGTATGAAAAAAAAACAATTATGCTCTCGATTTTATCGAGGGTATGTTAAAAAACTTTTGATGCTTATGAAATTGTGTCTTTTGTTAATTTGTTGTTTTACATTGACACTTTCAGCTAGCTCGTTTGCACAGCAAGAGCGGGTTAGTTTCGATTTAAAAAATGTGTCTGTGAAAGTCGTGTTGGATGAAATTCAAAAACAAACAAATCTATGTTTCATTTTTAATCCGAATCAGACGGAACAATTAGGGAAATTGTCATTGCGGGTGAAGAATGAAACCGTAGAGGAGGTTTTAAATCGTGTGTTGAAGGATACGGATTTGACTTTTAAGTTTAAGAATGATCTGATCATGATCGTGCCTAAAGGTGAGGTGAAAGACGATGAGACGAAGAAAAATCTGCGTATTGTCGGTTTGGTGACGGATAATAAGAAAACTCCTTTACCGGGTGTTACGGTGATTGTGAAGGGGTTGACAATCGGGACCGCGACGGATGCGAACGGGAGATATTCTTTATCATTGCCCAAAATGGAGAAATTATCCTTGCTTTTCTCTTTTGT
>OGZX01001318.1_pt1 | contig 25630 bp, 27 predicted proteins | sample 1576881 | NCBI WGS metagenome assembly OGZX01 (sample SAMEA3541542, study PRJEB24748) | human gut metagenome | biome: human gut; feature: human-associated habitat; material: faeces | place: China | collected 2012
ACCGACGACCGCCTCGAACGCATGGGAATCGAACGCACGATGTCGAGCATCGAACGGGCGCAGATCGTCATTCACATGGTCGACGCATCGGCACTCGCAGGGCCCGTTCCCGCCCCCGGTTTCCCGCTTCGGCCCGATCAGAAACTCCTGACCGTAATCAATAAACTCGACAAAGCCCCCGCAGCGCTGCAACTGCCCGAAGGAGCCGTCGGCATCTCGGCGAAACAAGGTAAAGGCATCGACACCCTGTGCGACGCCCTGCGCTGCGCCGTCGACACCGAAGCGCTCTACCACGGCGACCCGGTCGTTTCGAACAGCCGCCACTACGAGGCCCTCACGGCGGCCTGCGAAGCGTTGGGCCACGCCCTCGACGGCCTCGCGAACAACCTTCCGACCGATCTGCTGAGCGAAGAAATCCGCCAGATCATCACCCACCTCGGCGCCATCACCGGCCGCGGCGCCATCGCCCCCGATGAAATCCTGCAAAACATCTTTTCGAAATTTTGCATCGGGAAGTAACCCGATGAAAAGAAAAGCCAAGAAAGAGCAAATATCCCACCCATAAAACACCTAATATCAGCACGTTTCAAGGAAAATATTTTTTCTCTTCTTAATCGGCAGACCTGTTTATTTTCTCATTTTTATTGTATTTTTGTCCCCAGATTGTCCCCCGATCTTGCTCCGAGGGACAAAAAACTGTCCCTCGGACATGAAGGGACAGACGATAAAAAAGTTCTTTGTACAACTTAAACAGGAAGCTGGCTATGACCAAAAAAACAACGACGCAAAAAGAACCCGTCAGGCTTCGAGAAAAGAAGTTGTTGAACGGTAATGTGAGTTTATACCTTGACATCTGTAGAAACGGTAAACGGCACAAGGAGTATCTGAAACTTTATCTGATAGATGCCAAAACGCCGATGGAGCGCGAACAGAATCGTCAGACGTTGGCGACAGCCCAAGCCGTCAAATCCAAACGCCTGATCGAGATACAAAACGGAGAATATTCGTTCACGCGTCAGTTCAAGGAGAATACCCCATTTTTGGAATACTACCGCAAAATGGTAGAGGAAAGGCATAACAATCCTGAATCGCAAGGTAACTGGGGCAACTGGCGAAGCTGTCTCCGCTACCTTGAAATCTACTGCGACAATAAAACCACATTCAAAGATGTTACGCCGGAGTTCGTATTGGGCTTTAAGGAGTTCTTGAACAATGTGGAAAAGGATACCCATAAACGCGTTGGGCCGCGTAAGGAAAGAGACTGTTTCCAAGGGTTATCCCAAAATTCCAAAGTTTCTTATTTCAATAAACTGCGTGCCTGTATAAATCATGCCTTCGACGAAAGAATCATTCCGATAAACCCACTCCGTGGAATAGACGGCTTCAAGGAGGAAGAGGTAAAACGCGACTACCTGACCATAGAAGAGGTAAAGAAACTGGCGGTGACACCTTGTCGTTACCCGATTCTGAAACGTACATTCCTTTTCTCATGCCTTACCGGGTTACGCAAGAGCGATATACAGAAACTTACATGGGGCGAAATACAAAAATTCGGAGAGTACACGCGCATCGTATTCAAGCAGAAGAAAACCAAAGGGCAGGAATATCTCGACATCTCTCCGCAAGCGGAGAAATACCTCGGAGAGAGAGGAAATCCGGAAGACATCGTGTTTACAGGATTCACTTATGGGACATGGACTTCTCTTGAATTGCAGCGGTGGTGCCTGACGGCAGGCATCCACAAGAACCCGACCTTCCATTGCGCCCGGCACACGTTTGCCGTAATGATGCTCGATCTGGGCGCAGACATCTATACTGTATCGAAATTGCTGGGACATAAATTTGTGTCGACAACGCAATTATATGCCAAGGTATTGGACAAGAACAAACAGAACGCCGTGTCGCTCATCCCCGACATCGGATAACACAATAGAAATTATATGTTATGACACGACAGGAAGCGGTTATCAAAATATCGAAAATTACCCGCATTATCGGGGAACTGAAATACCAACTGGATGCAGACGACGAGATCGAGTTTGAAGCTCTCGATCCCGACTGGCTCCATATTGCCGAATGGACACAGGAGATTTGCCGGTATATGACGCAGGATGCCTCTCCGCAGGTGGCCCGCCTGATCGCCAATATCGGATTTACCGAAATCGTGGAAAAATATGTACAAAGCCATCGGCAGGAGATCGAGGCGCCGCACGCCAAGATCCTCGACGATTATGTGGAAGGTATCCGGAACTTATCGCTGCTTTGCGATACCCGGAGCGACAAGCAGAAAAAGAAGTACGCCGATCTGATAGAGCCTTTGGCCAACGAACAAGTCGCCGCATTATTGAAGAGGGCCGTCGGTGCCGGCTTGCTGGATGAGCATTACCAGCCTACTCCCCAGACGAAGTCGCTGCAACTGAAAGTCATTGCCTATGCAGTCTCGTTCCTCTGCCAGCTTCCCAGCGTGTACGTCCTTTTCGAGAAACAATGGCATCGGGAAAACGGAAAACGGATCAGCAACAGCCGTATTCCCAGATACGATGCCAGCAGTTACGAAGAAGCCAAAGCTCTTTATCCGGAGGTGGATTTTTCCAAATTCGAACCCATACACGAAATCGAGACATTCTATGTGCCGCAAAGCGAGGAGGAGCTCGGGATTATGTATGAGGATCTGGTAAAATACGAATACATAGCCCCGGATACGACTTTCGATGTATTCAAGGGCATCTTCGACAAAACGAAATTCTCCAAACCGGTGGAATGGGCCAAGACCCAACGGCAGTTGGCTTACTTCATTGACCTGGCGTTCAGTAAATTCAACAGGAGACACTTGTGGATCAAGAGCCAGCATTGTTTCCGTATCAACGGACATATCCCTCATAAGGAGAGCATCGTGACCGGTTACAGTACACTCAAACGGGCCGGTTGGATGGACCGATACGATATAAGGTTGAAAGCCATTTGCGACAGATTCAACCACATAGAGAATGTCGCTCCCCAGGCAGGATTGAATGATATACAATCGGTCCATGTGGGGAAGCTCATATTCCGTAGCACCCGTAGCGACAAGGAAAAATTCGGCATGTACCAGTCACTTATCGACGGAGAATACATTGATGCAAACACAACTTTTAGTATATTTAACGGGATTTTCGATGAGCTTGCATTTAAGCAGCCTATAATGTGGATGAAAAAACAGTCGCAGCTTATGTACTTCGTTCATTTGGCTTTCCAGACCGACAACCCGTTAGACGTATGGGCGAAGTGCACGTATTGTTTTCGTTTGCCAAACGGGAAAGAACCCAATCGGCGGGCTATGGCCAGTCGGTTTTATTCGGTCGTAAAGAACGGCCTGTTGGATACATACGACACTGAATTGAAACGCATAGCGGAAGAATATAACGGAATGGAAAAATAATATATACCACCGAAACTGTGAGCACAAACAACCAACAATTCAATTTTCAGCCAATGCCAAAGAATCTATCTTTGCACCTCTCTCTTTTTGGAAAGAGCGATGCGCGGCTCCCGCTGGACGCCAGCGCAGACCGGTACACAGGGGCTATTCCGGTTGGTCAAGCAAGCCCACGAAATTTATAAGGCCGAAGTAGCGGCCCGTCAAAAAAGCTATAAGCGTTACGCGCTCGATTTCATCCATTCGAATCGGTTCCACGATGCCAGAGATGCCTGGAGCAAGAATGAACATCAGAAGAACTACTACACCGTAGCGGATCTTTTGATGGAGCATGAAAAATTGGTGTGCAAATATTTCAACCGCGAGCAATTCGACGATGTCGCAATCGCAGATCTGCTCGACGAATTTTATGCTTCCGATATGCCGGCACCACCCGGACATGAAGACAGGGAACGTTCCAAACCGTTCCCATCGAATACCGCCATCGAGTACAAGCTCGATAGGCACACGATTGACCTCATTGTGCAGCTTGCAAATGAGGTCGGTTTGTTTAAAGAAAGACTGGAGGCGGACGATGTAATCGTCCGTTATGCAACGGACACGTTGCAGCCGGTGACCTCCAGAAACAACACCCGGCTGGTCATACTGCTGGATAAACTGGCCTCGCACGGCATAATCCCCTACCACTGGCAAGCCGTGATCGCAAAAAAGAGGCTTGTGGTGAGCTCTTCAGGCAGAAAATACCTCGACCAGCACGATATGTCGTCCACCCTCAATAGGAGTAAGGAAACACCGCCGGGCCTCGCTGAAAAGCATTTCCTGTCCGTCATCGACCAATACATAACGAGAATCAAGAACAAGGAAATGCAATAAAAGAAGCCGGCTTTGTCGATAGTTGTATTGAGAGTGATCTTGACACTCAATTATATCGACATGAACAGCCGGACAGATGCCTATACCTTTGTCCTCTGTAATCGGTTACTGCGGAGGACACTCCTCCTATTGTCAAATTTAACAGCATCTATCCATGAGAAATCGAAGGACGACAAACGGAAATAAGACGTTCTCCGACTGCATGCGCCAAATGGAAAATATCATTGCCGTGCTGACGTTGGAGAGACCTATCGAACGTATCCGCTCATTAGAACAGAAGATCGACGCAGTGGATAAAATAGCAGCTATCGAGAGTTGCGTCAAGCACCTGAAAGACCGTATCTGGGCCGTCAAGGAAATCTTGACCACAGCCGAGGCATCGGCCTACCTGGGCCTCTCGGAAAGCTACATCTACAAACTCACTTCCTCGAAGCAGATACCCCACTACAAGCCCAATGGCAAGCTGGTGTATTTCAACAGGCAGGAATTATGCGATTGGGCGATGAAGAATCAAGTACGAACGGCAGAGCCGACAGCCTGCCCTGAAAACGAAACGGTATGAACAGAAAAGAGATAGACCTGTTGCTGTCCCGTATCGAAGGGCTGCAAGCCTTTCTCGAAAACAATTCGCTGGAATGTTTTCAGAAAGAGATATTGAGAGTGGATAACTACCTGAAACGGTTCGGCTCTCTGGATGAACTATTGTCCCATCTTAAAAGAGTGGAGGAAATAGCCTATGCGGCAAAAGAGTTTCTGACCATAGATGAAGTCGCGTACTACCTGCAAGTGTCGAAGAGCTACGTCTATAAACTGACGGCCTCACGGGAATTTACCGTGTACAAACCGAACGGGAAGACCATTTTCGTCCGTCGGGACGACCTGAACGAATGGATAAAGCGAAACCCCTGCGTGTCGGGCAGGGAGATCGAAGGTCAGGCCAACCTGCTGACATACAAATTGGAGCAAGAGCAGAAACAACGAACATTCAAAAAATAGAGATTATGAGGAAAGCCGATATAACACAGCCGGACAACCACCGGATAGACGAAGAGAAATATAGATCGTTATTGCAATATATCCGGTTGAACGTCACGGAAAAATACGACTTCCCGCAGGAAATCGTACAGGTAGACGGCGTGACCGTCGCAACATTGGGCAACTTCAGCGCATCGACGGGAAAGCCCAAAAGCAAAAAGACCTTTAACGTCAGCGCCATCGTCGCGTCCGCCCTTTCAGGGAAAGAGGTACTGAAATACAAGGCCGACCTGCCTGCGTGCAAGAACCGCGTTCTGTACATCGACACGGAGCAAAGCAAATGTCACTGCCATAAGGTACTGCATAGAATCCTCACTTTGGCGGGGTTGCCGACAGATCAGGAAAACGACAGGATCGAGTTCTTCGTACTGCGTGAATACACGCCCGACCAACGTCGGGACATTATCCGGTGGGCGCTGCACGAGGAACAAAACATAGGCTTGGTAGTCATAGACGGCATCCGGGACCTGATCCACGACATCAACAGCCCCAGCGAATCGCTCGACATCATCAACGAGCTGATGAGATGGTCGAGTTATTACGAACTGCACATCCATACGGTACTGCATCTGAACAAAGGCGACGACAACACGCGGGGACATATCGGGACGGAGTTGAACAACAAAGCCGAAACCATCCTGCAAATATCGAAAAGCAACGACGACGGAAAAATCAGCGAAGTCCGGGCCATGCACATCAGGGACCGGGAATTTACACCTTTCGCGTTCGAGATCGGGAACGATTCGCTCCCACGCCTGGTAGAGGATTACCAGTTCAAGATGAGTAAAAAGGACAGGATGTCTTCATACACGGACATGACGGAACAGCAACATCGCACGGCACTGGAAGCCGCCTTTCCGGGGGACGAAGTCTTGGGGTATCAAATGTTGATCGAAGCCCTGAAGAGAGGGTACGACAGCATCGGGTATTGCCGGGGACGGAATACGCTGGTCAATCTGTGCAAATTCCTCATGCAGCATAACGCCATCGTAAAAGAGGGCCGGGGATATACCTACAACGAGAATTTCCACATCCAAACCCGGTCGGTTTAGTTTGCGGGTATATATAGTAAAACTACACCAAACACTCCGAATCCATGAATATAATAGAAGCAAAACGAATACGGCTCGTGGACTACCTGCAACTGCTCGGGCACGCCCCCGTCAGGACGAGCGGCAGCCAGTATTGGTACCTGTCCCCTTTGAGAAAGGAGAGCACGCCGTCTTTCAAAATCAACAACCGGTTGAACGAATGGTACGACTTCGGAATATCCGAAGGCGGAGGCATTATAGAGCTCGTGATGATGCTGTACCGAACATCCGGCGTAAGCGAGGTATTACGGCTTATAGCGGAACAAACGGGCGCCGCCCCACCGCTTTGCCCCCATTGTCATAGCGCCGTGGCCGATTCGGTGAACGAGCGGATGAAAGACGTCACGGTACGGCCTTTAAGCCACCCTGCGCTCCTGTCGTATCTGCGTTCGAGAAATATAGATGCGGAGAGCGCCCGGACGTTCTGCAAAGAGATCCATTACGAACTGCACAGGCGGCATTACTTTTCCATCGCTTTCGGGAACATATCCGGCGGGTACGAGATGCGCAATCCTTATTATAAAGGGTGTATAGGGAAAAAGGACATCTCTGTCGTCGGGCATGCGCCCGAAACGAAGCAGAAGCATGTATGCGTATATGAAGGTTTTATGGATTTTCTCTCCTATCGGACATTACAGAAAGGGGGCGATACCGCCGTCTGTATCCAAGTGCCGTGCGACCATCTCATTATGAATACGGTCGGTAATCTGAAAAAAACATTACAGGCGTTGGACGGCTACGAATACATCCATTGCTACCTCGACAACGACCTGGCCGGACAAAAGACTGTGGAAACCATCGCCGGGCTGTACGGCATCGGCGTAATCAACGAAGCCGTCCGCTATGCCGAATACAAGGACCTGAACGACTGTCTGCGCGGCAAGAAACGCTGACACGCCGCCGTTTTTGACTGATTCCCGCTGCAAGAAGCCATCCCCGCAGGATGGCTTTTTTGCGTTCCTGCCTCTCCCTTCTTTTCGACGATCATTGCGTCAGAATATGATTTTAGAATATGATTTTGGCAAATTTCGCAAATCTCAACGCAAAAGTATGAATTTTATAATCAATTATTTTTACATTTAATTTCCATGTGCTTCCTTTGCAAATCATATTCAAATCATATTTCAATATCATACTGTAAGGATATGAAATCATACTTCATCTTTGCTATCGCGCTGACCGTCGTGTACGTCCTCTATTTCGTAGTCGTCCTCGTGCAGGACCTCTATGGCAAGAAAGGTTCCGGCAAGGCGAACGAAGAGGTTTTCGACCTCGGCCCACTCGACGACGAAGAGAGCATCGTCGTAAGGGAGCGTGAAACGGGTTTCGACGTAGGGAAAGACACCTACGAAACGGAAAACAGGCTATCGGATTCATCCGCAGAACCGGAAACCGATACGGACAACGCTGCGGTTTCCGCAGAAGAAAAGTTCGAACGGTTGAAAGCCAAAGCGGAAGAGCGGATGGAAGAGAGCGTGCCTTATCTGTCGGATGAGCGGACAGCAGAGGAGATGTACAAGGCGATGATCGCCAGAGGACGAATGGACGACCGCCCTGAAATGACATGGACCCCAGTCAATGACCGATTGTAAGATGTCGAAAGCGAACAAGATATTATGCGTTTTGTGCTTTATCCCCTACGCGGCACTGGCGAAAAGCGGCAGCGTGAATTACAGTTGGGGCGCGGACGCGCTGGCCACGATGCACGATTTCGTGGTAACGATGATGTTGTACGTCCTATATGTCTGCTACGCTATCGCCTCGGTCTTCGCGGTCGTTGCCGCGCTCCAGATCTATATCAAGATGAACACCGGCGAAGAAGGCATTGCCAAGTCGATCGTATCGCTGTTGGGCGCATGCCTTTTCATCATCGGAGCCTCGATCGTGTTCCCGGCCTTTTTCGGCTACCGCGTATAGACGGCCCCGGTAAAAACGTAAACGATTCAAAATAAACAGTATTCACTTAAACAATGCAACAAAGATGTTTCAGAGAGTAAACAGAGTGTGCCGAAAGGCAAAAAAATTCGCCGAGGAGGTGTCCACGAAAGCGACGACGTTCGTCCTTGCGCTGCTGACAGGCACGCCGGTTATGGCGCAGGGCAATGCCGGCGACTATTCCGCCGGTACGACAGCCTTAGCGACGGTAGCCGATGAGATCGTCAAATACGTGCCTATCATGGTCAAGCTATGCTACGCCATCGCGGGTGTCGTAGCCATCGTGGGCGCTATCACGGTGTATATCGCCATGAACAACGAGGAGCAGGACGTGAAGAATATCTTAGTCCTACAAAATGCGTTTGAAAAGACAAGAAAGCAAATGAAAGTAAATACGCTAAGTATCAATGCTTTAAGCGATAATTTGAATTTTCCGATGTTTGCCAAACTCACTCTTAAAAAGACATAAAAGACTGTTTCTTGTTTCCGTTTTGTTTCTCCTTTCTCGGTTTGTTTTCTTATCTTTACATCAGTTTTCCGAAGTAAGGGAAGAGAAAAAAGCAAATGTCAGCATAGGAAACCATATCTGACATAGACTTTCAACAAGAGGGAGAAAGACCCTCCAATGTAGCAGAATACAAAACAAAATAACACTTCATACATCATGGCAAGACCAAAGAAACAAGTAAAGCTGAAAGAACCGATTAAAATTCGGTTGAAGTCGCTCGCAGATGGCAACAAGAGCATCTATCTTGACATCTACTATAAGGGAGTGAGAAAGTATGAATATCTCAAACTCTATCTCGTCCCCGAAATCAATCCAATCTGCAAGGAACAGAACAAGCAGACTATGGCGGTTGCAGAACGCATCAAGGCAGAGCGCATCAAAGCCCTTCATGGTCACGGCATACAGGACTGGGAGACAGTAAAACAAGGTTCGATGCTTCTTACCACATGGATAAAGAAGTATTGTGAAGGTGGTGTCGGCATCAAGAAGTCATCGCTCCATTGCCGTGTGGAAATGCTGCACACCGTGGAGAAGTATCTTGACGAGACAAACAAAGGCTTCATTGCGCTTGAAGAGGTCAATGCGGAGTTCTGCCGTGGATATGTGAAGTTCTTGCGTAACTTCCCAAACTCCCATATCAAGTATGGCGAGCCAAGACCTATCAGTGAGAATACGGCAAGCAGATACCTCGGAATGTTCTCTACCGCACTCAACAACGCTGTGCGACAAGGCATTATCCGCAACAACCCTATGAAGGAACTTGATGCACGTGAGCGCATCCAACCCAAGGATGGCAAGAAAGAGTATCTGACCATTGAGGAACTTCGCACCCTCATGGCTACGGACAGTTACCGTCCAGAGGTCAAGGAGGCTTTCATCTTCGCCTGTTTTACAGGATTGCGATTAAGCGACATGTACCGTCTTGCTCCGATGCACATCTTCAAGACCGCTGACGGAAAGGGCGAATACATAGACATGGAAATGCAAAAGACGGAGAAGCCAGTTATAATACCTCTCTCGGAAGAGGCAAAGCGGTGGTTGCCAAAGCCAAGAGGTAATGATATTCCTTTCTTTGACATTCCAACCACACAGACCGTTATAGGCAGGGCTCTCCGCAAATGGGCGGAGGCGGCAGGGATAGAGAAGCATATCTCATTCCATTGCTCACGGCACACGTTCGGAACGATGATGCTCACGCTCGGTGCAGACCTTTTTACCACAAGCAAGCTGATGGGACATTCCAACATTCAGACCACGGAAATCTATGCTAAAATCGTGGATAAGAAGAAGGAGGAAGCCATTAACCTCATTGACGGTATGTTCACATAAATCATTGACAACGAAAATATATAGAGACATGACAATAACTATCAGACAAAAGGCACTTGCCAACGACAACATAAGCTTGTATCTTGACATCTACGATGGTGGCAAGCGCAAGTTTGAATTTCTTTCCCTCTATTTGTTGCCAGAGGTTGATGCAGAGACCAAAGCAAGGAACGAAGAAACATTGCAACGTGCTCACCAGATAAGGGCAGAGCGTATTCTTCATCCAGAGACCATCCCAGAGGTAGGTCACTTGATGATTGTGAAGGATATTCCCAATGACGAGTCTCTCGAAATCTTGGACTGGATCCAGACTTACATCGACTGGATGAGCGACAACACAGACTATTCCAAGGCTATTGTTGACCAATCAAAGTATCTGAAATACCTAATGAGCGAGTTTCTTGCCAACAAGCGCAGACCTCACATCACTCTGAGGAAGTTCGACAAGGAATGGTTCAAGGCTTTCTTCCTTTGGTTGAAGAACGACTATGTACCCCAGAAGTATGTACGAGTTGAAGCCAAGCCTTTGTGTGAAGGCTCCCTTCACAATGTTCAACAGCGCATAGTGACGGTGTTCAACAAGGCGGTCAAGTTCGGTAAGTTAAAGGCTAACCCTTTCTACCAGTTGGAGAAGTCAGACATCTTCCCCAAGCCAAAGACATCACATAAGCAGTATCTCACTCCCGATGAACTGAAAAGGTTCATGGCTTCAGACGAGAGAAGTCCAGGAGTTGCAGAAGCGCAGAGAGCTTTCGGTTTTGCCTGTCTGACAGGACTTCGTATCAGCGACATCAAGGCTTTAAGGTGGAGCGACATCAAGAGAAACGAGGAAACGAACACGCTTGTAATCGTCCAGAAGAAAACCAAGGCTCTCAATGCCGTACCAATCGGCAATACCGCCTTGTCATGGATGCCACCCAAAGGCAATGATGATTTTGTGTTTCACCTTCCTGCCAAGGCTAATGTGGATGCAGCCCTTAAAAGGATAGCCAAAAAGGTGGGCATTGAGAAGAATATCTCTTTTCACTGCGCCAGACATACATTCGGAATTTTGGTACAGGCGGTTACTGGCAACATTGAGACTACCAAGAAGCTGATGGGACACAAGTCGCTCAAATCCACCGCCATCTATGCAGATGTGCTGACGAATGAAAAGGTCAAGGCTGTTGACAACACGAAGAAAGCCTTTCGAGGTCGCAAACAGCGTGAGGAGAACAAGCAAATACCGAGGACAAAGCGGACAGCAGCCACCAACACCCATCCACGCAGAATAACTTTTATACAGGATAACAAGTAAACAGAACTATTCAGGATAACTACCAGTTAATTTCACTTTTGTAGTCCCCATTTTTCGGGCAGGGATTTCTCTCTGTCTTGGGGGACTACACTTTCAAAACAAGCAGTACAACGAATTACAAACAATTAAATTACAGGATAATGAACAAAACTATCGACACCGAGACTCTTCTCTTGAAGGTAGAGTCACATGAGCACCGCATTGGGATAATGGAGAACCTTCTCCGTGATGCCAAGCAAGTATTGACACTGGAGGAAGCAGCCTTATTCATGGGTATATCAAAGAGCAGTCTCTACAAGATGACACACAAGCATGAACTTCCGTTTTTCCGTCCCAACGGCAAGATTATCTACTTTGAGAAGTCCGAACTTTTGAACTGGATGCGCCAGAACCGCAGTATGTCCGAGGCTGAGACCAAGGCTGCAGCGACCAAGCACATGAGTGAACTTTGTAAATAGACATAGCGATGATGAAGGACGATATTTCCCATGAGGAGTACAGAAGCAAGTTGGCAAATGTTGCTGACCTTGCCGTGAGCTACATCAATACTGGCAACGGCTACTTTCGGATGCGTGATGCTTTCAATCAGCTTGCCGAACAATGCGGAGCCAACAAGGGCATCAATGATGAAGCAACTGTCGGCAGAAGAAAACTTCTTGCCCAGTCTGTTTGCATTGAGTGCATTTCACGATTAAGCGGTCATTCTAATGACAGGTTGCAAGGCGAGCTCTATGTTATAGCAGAGGACATTTCCCCAAGGCGAGGACGGCACAGATGATTTTCTCTTTACTGAGAAAAACAGTCTTGCCAGTTATGGTTATAATATTCAAAATTCACAGAACATGGATAAACAAAAGATACATTACTGCTTCACGCTGTCCGATGCACAGATGGAGTATCTTCGTTGCAAGAAGTACAAGATTGACCGCATGGAATGCTTCATGTCTCTTGCCTCTCTTGCTGAACGTGAAACAACACTTGTTTCTATAAGCAAAACCCAACAAGTGGAAATCTTGTGTGGGCAATGTCTGGTTGACAATACCCAACTTGCCAAACTCTGGGATAAAGACCGCAAGACCGTACCCAAACTTTTACAGGCTATGGAGGCTGTGGGTATTTCCTCTTCACAAAAAGTTGGAGACAACCGCATCATTACCCTGCATTCCCTCTCTGGTTGGTATGTGGACGGAAGATTTGTCAAGAACGGCTTTTCATTGAAGCGCAATACTGATGGCTCTGCAATCATCCACACGGAAGTTCCACAAGCAAGAGTAATTGTTACGACAACGGAGGTTGATACAAAGTCGGACAAGGAAGATGGGCATTCTGCCAATGGAATATCCAATACTGACAACAAGGGCTATTCTTCTACGGCAGATATTTCTTCTTCCCTAAATTCGACTTCATCTAATGACAACAGAAGCATGGGTAAGGTCGGAACGAATGGTAATCTTTCCGATGCTGTTACTGGTGGAATTTCCCCACAACAGAATTACTCCAGACAGTCTGTTGGCAATCCTTCTTCCCTGCAAGAAGCAGATGCCAAACAGAATGAGGGAGAACACAACACATATCCACAGCATCTGGCAGAAGGACAAACACAACAGTCTAACGGCTCTAATGCCAATGGTTACAAGGCTAACAGTTAGCATAAAGGCACTCAATAGGCATACAGAGGCTAATGAGCCACCATACATAAAAACCATCCCAAAGGACGATTAACCGCCATAGGCTACCGCCCAACTGTTATACGTTTAAGCAGCCTTGGGGACGGACGCTGTTAAAAGTGCCGTCATTTTATAGGTACTTTTCGAGAAATCCTTTTGTAATACAGAAGTCGTGTCCGTCTTTCTGTATTCTTAAAAGTTTCTCGGACTACTCGCAGGCTCGCAGTCGTGACCACCTTTGCAAGGTGCTTGTAATCATCCCATTTTAATTTGAGACAAGGACAAATGAGAAAGAAGAAAATCATAAGGAAACCGCCTACGGAAGTCCACACCTACCGATGTACGAAAGAAGAGTTAAAGCAGCTCCAGACGCTTGCCAAGGAGTGTGGAATTAGTCTGAGCCGCTATGTCGTTGAGACTGGTTTGAAGCACCGTCCACGCATGAGGCTCACCAAGGAAGAGGTGGACGCTCTCAACTCTCTCGCCATCGCAAGGACGGATTTGATAAAAATCAGCAACGTGCTATCCAAGAAAACGGCTGAGGAAAAGGCTCGGTTCTTCAAGAATGAGAAGTTCATGCGTTGGTGGATTGATGCCGTAGCAGGACTTATCCAACATTGGTATAGCATTGAAGAGAATATCGCAACAAACGTACAGACCAAATCAAAGGAGTAATAATGATAATGCTCGCAAAGGTCGTATCGTATGGAGGCAATTCCGTAAGATACGCATTGGAAAAGGAGAAGGCAAAAACGGTCAAGGTGAACAATATGCCCGATGGTCTTGACCCTACCGCCATCTGGTACATGATGAAGCATCATTGCCAGTATCATCAGGCGGAAAGGACGGTGGGCAGAAAGTTGGAAAGGTTCATGACCACTTTTGTACTTTCGCCTTCAAAGACAGAGTCTGCCAACTTCACGATGGAAGATTGGGCGGACCTTCAAGACGAAGCTTTGGAAGTTTTGGATTCTGTTGGACTTACGCCCAATGGTTTCTCCAATGAGATAAAGACCAACTTCACAAATTCTATGAATGTGGGCGGATTGCACTCTGACTCCAAGTCTGGAACGCTGCACCTTCACATTGATTGTTGTCGTGTGGATATGGAGGGTAAGACCAATGATGTGCATGATATTCATCTTCGTGCAATGAAGGCTGCGGAAATCATCAATATGCGGCATGGATGGGAACAACCGCAGGAGATTCGGAATATGCGGAAAGTGGAGCTTGCGGAGGATTGCGAACATACTCTCAAAGATATGCAACAGTTCAACATTGACAGATACTTCAATCTGTTGCGCATGAAAGGCTATGAGGTTAAACCTCGTTACGACAAACAGCGGAAACTTGCCGGCTACACTGTCGGCAAGAATACTTCCGTGTTCAAGGCTTCTGAGATTGGCAGAAAGTTTATGGCATCAAAGATTGAAGACACATGGATGAAACTGCACCCAAAAACAACACAAGTCAAGACAAAGCCTGTTTCTCCATCCGTTGCTCCTGCGCCTCGCCCAGTTCATCCTGTCGTTCATACTCCAACAGCATCACAACCAAAGGCGCAACCTCAAATTACACAAACGGCATTCACAATCAACATTGGCGATGAAGTCAAAAAGGTGTGGATTCCGAACTCTGTCAAAGATGTCTTTACTAATGAGGTTCAGATTCCAGAGGATAATGATATAGCGACAACAGATAATGTCGCTCATGTAGCGATACTGTTGTTTGCAGGGTATATTGACGCAGCCACTTCCATGTCTGAGTCATGTGGCGGTGGCGGTTCTGCTCCCTCTTCTGGTTGGGGCAAGAAGTATGATGAAGATGACTGGAGGTTTGCCCACCGTTGTGCACAGATGGCTCATGCCATGTGCAAGCCAAAGCCACGCAGCAGAAGTTTTCACCGATAAATCAATGACAATATGGCAATCAGAAAAAGCAAGATATACATAGATACAGAAGAAAGATCCGACTTCGACAACATGATGAATGATGTCGAAAACGAGGTTGAGGAACAGCAAGCTGAGGATGGACTTGTAAACCGAGTTCCTGAGTTGAAGCAGTTAAGTGAGGACATTGATAAGGCTACAAATACCTTTATCAATGCCACACTTGAACTGGAGTCTGCCATTCAGCAGTATCAGCGTGCGGAAGTTCAATTGGGTGGTGCTGTGACTACCATCGGCAAAAAGGTAGATACCATCAATCAGCATATAGACAAAGTTATGGAAAATGCTCCCACGAAATTAAAGGTGTCTGTAAATGTCAATGATGCTGACTGGCAGAAGATTCAAGAACTATTTGCCAAAGAACGCCAATGGATGACCTCACAGATGCATATACATATCCGTGAGGTCTATTCTATGTTTACCAATGAACGGAAGAAAGTCCGTGAACGCTACAAGGAATATGATGGCTGCTATCTCGGTCACTATGCACAATGGTTCTTCTGGTTTTTCTTCACGATTGGTATCTTTGTGGTTGCAGGAGGTGTGGGAATTATGATTGCACAGAGTTGTGAAAAATGACAAACTGACTTTAAGGCTAACGCTTATGGCCAGGCGGGAACCCACGACTTCGGCAAATAACGGTAGTGATTGAAGTTCCTTCTTTCATTCAAAACAACTAATAACAATGTCGTATTCAGTTTCGAACAACAGCAAGTGTCATCTAATTTAATTATTTCCTAGCGACATTTTATAGAAGTTGCCTTTCAAGGGCTTTGACCATCAGCCGAAAGGGAAAACTCGCCGCTGATGCAATTGTTCCTTTCATCGTATTCTATGATGCTAAGTGTTCCCCCGAACAAGGAATTACACCATCATATGATGCCGTGCAGTATTTCGCAGATAGGTAGTAACCATCTTTATCGCAAGATTTATCGGCAAGATACTGACTTAATTTATCAAAGATATGTGCTCTTCTTGTAAGAAGGCTGCAGACTATAATATCGCTTTCTATTGTGCGATGTTTGGCGGTTTCCAGTACTATCTGAGCCAACAACTATTGTCCGAGGTGAAGCGCACAGAGGTCATTAGATATATCCTCAGTAGCGACCATACCAATAAGGCAATGATAGAAAAAATCGACACCGTCTTCAGAGAAAAAGGTGTCGATGCCATATATAATCAAGTAGTTATACAGATGCAAATAAGCTTACTATAAATTTTGTACAACCAGTTTGCTTGCACATCATACGGATATGTTCAGATTCACGGATACAAATAAAAGGGGTACTCTGTGTAATGCATTCCCCCTACTTCAACATATCATCAGTTTAAGGCAGCTTATATGGGTCTATTTTCGTTAAATCCAACATATCAAATGTGTTGTGTACCTTGTCAAGGAAAACAAATTTAAGAACACCAAATAAAATACAATTTTCTACAAAAGACTTTCTTCTCCAAAGACATGGAATTGCCTGCATCGTTGTTTCATCATCAAAGCCCTTTGACAACGAAATGCAAACGTGGTTATCTTGAGGTAGAAATTCAAACAACCCATCCCACTCTGGGAACTGTTCTATCATATGTTTTGTGAAGGTAGAAAGTGTTACGCTGATTGCTACAGGCCCCTGCTTCTTCTCACGAATTTCATCGAATCGGGGACTGTTTAACCTTAAGATTGTGTCTATAGCAAATCTTTCAAATGGAGTTTTTCCGCCATTATCGGATTCTTTCACAACTTGTTTCTTTGTTTTGTTATCAGTATTTTCTGACTTTTGTTTTGATTTGCTTAAATCTATAGAGATAGAGTTGACACTAGGAATTACTTTTAGCTGTTCTGGCTTTGACGTTCCAAGAAGCTTGGAAAACTTACTACGTAAGGAGGCAAATGAACTTTCTTTTCCGGCACCAGCTTTAATGGCACGTTCAATTTCTGTTCTTTCGTCTATTGTGGTATTGTAAGGTGTAAAAGCACTAATTTTTTTGCCCGTAGATGAGAAAATAAATAGATTTGTCTTCTTGTTGTTTGGAAAAATTTGGAAACAGTAATCAACATTCATCACAGGATCGAACGAGAAATACACAAGTTCAGCTGCTTGCCGTAAATCAGGATTTTCCTTGTTAAGAAACAAGTTCAGAACTTTTATGCGCATATCACGCTTCTTTGATGGAGAGAAATCTCCATTAACTTCAATTGGTGACATTGTAAGATTGTCTCCAATCATGCAGAATGCAATATCTATAGGTTCTTCACCAGAAGGAAAAACCTGCTGCAAGACTTGCGCTCTGATTTTTGATAAACTTAATACGTCCATATTATTGATTGATTAAAATAGATAGTTTATGTTTCATTCCATCATCAAACATTCCTAATGGAGTCAACAAATTTATAAAATGTTCTAAAGCAATAGAACACATTCCACAAGTATCACCTTGTGATACTACCAAGTGGAAAGTGCCTTTGTTATCTATAACTCCACGGATATGTATTTGTAGAGAGTTATTACTATCAAACATCTCAAATATCATATCAGAGAGATTAACTCCTTGCAAATATGTTGTGTGACTTAATTTCCATAAGCAGTCAGAAAGCAATTCTACGGCTTCTCTATCATACACATAGTTGTGCCTGCCATAATATTTTTTTATCTCAATATCAGATGGCAATGGAATGTTGAATGATGCTATATTAGATATATATTCAAGAGGCAGAAAATTCTTCACAAGTATCTCTGCTTGAAAATATTTTTGTTCTTCAGAAGATAAATCGAAGTGGGTTCTGCACGTTACCGCATCAAAATGAATTTTACGAAAATCTAACAAGGAACCACCGATGGACGCTTCTCTTTTAACAGCATTCATGTTAGAGAAGAGTGTGGTATCATCAAAGATAATACTCTTTTCAATTTCTAAAACAACTGGGGTTTTGATTCTACCTTCGCGCTTAGCAACAAACATCATAGGATGTTGATTTGTAAAACTTAATCGCACATAATGATGTAGGTTGCCCATTTTATCATACATGCGCGACGAACTATCACCACCAGGAACTGCTATTTCAATTCCTTTTTCTTTACAATCACCCCATGAGAGTAAACCTCGATTTTTTATAATCGAAGGCAGGTTTGCTCGGTCTGTAAAATGATACAACCGTTCTACTCCATATTGTTTTAGTGTTCTGTCAAAACTCAACCAGTTAGAACGTTTCATCGTCAAAAAATGATAATTGTTGATTTCCTGTATTATATGGATATAATCCCAAAATATATGCTTTAATTAGATAAGCATGAGATAGAGGTTTTGAGTCATCAAGAACATCTTGACATGTGTTGTAATCTAACAGAACCAAATCTTTTGTCTTATGGGCTTCACGCATTTTACTAATCAAATCATTAACCACATTGTCTAACACCCACTTATATGAAGGAATGTAAATGTATAACTTGGCAGATTTGTAGTCTAACATCTCAATTCCATGTATTCCTTTTCTATGCCCCAACACCTTGCCACGAGTTTTACATGTCCTTTTAATATTCTTCATGGATGTGTTGGTGAATGAATTAATGTCAATATCTTCACCAACAAACACTTTAAGTCCTTGCCAAATACCTTCAACAGATGCACCAGTGTAATTTGGTGAGAATGGTATGGGAATGTTCATATGAGGATAGAATGGGCTAAGTTTGTCGAGAGAATTTGGCGATGTACTTGTTACATCGCAGATTATAGCATTGGGGTATTGTTTCTTTATGCTATCAAGTTTTCTCCTTTTTGATACAATGTAAATCATATTCTCTAAATTGTATGGGAAGACCTTAGTGATATTTTACATTTTCTATGACTCGGCATAGTGCTCTCGTCATCAGAACACATCTTAACTCATTATGATGTATTACATGATGTTTCAACAAGTATTCTAATGAGTCTTTTTATATTCCTCTTTTGTGACTATTCCTTCTTTTGCTAGTTCTGGAGATTCAGCCGTCTTGCAAAAAATCCAATGGATAACAGGCTTACCTCCATATGAGGATGAATATGCTTGCTTAAAAATCCATCCACGGTCTACCATATAATTGGCAACATCGACCATACTGTTAAATTTTATCTCAGCACCATCCTCGTCAACAAATTTCAATTTACTACTTAGGTCACCCCACATGTTATATGATGCCTTTTCACCGAAGTCAAAGACAATCTTGAGTCCAGAGGTTAATTCCTTTTCTATACCCTTCACCTCACAGTAATACAACTTCTTTTGTGCGAGTGACAATAAAGCCACGCTACACAACAACAATGATAATACTATTCGTTTCATCGTCCTTCTCCTCAAATACAAATCATACAATACTAATCTGATATAAATCAGCCACATATCTATTGATTTCTTCTTTTGACCGTAAGCCTAAAAGTGTATTCTTTTGCTCCTTAGACATTGGATATATGCCAAAGTTTTTGACGTAGTTCTTGGCATACGCATAGTAATTTGCAGAATAAGGCTTGCTGGAATTTTTTATGTAATAGTCAAACACATCAGACTCCAAAAGTCTCTTCATAACTTTAAGCTCACGAACATCATCACAAAATATAGCATAACCACAATACATCAATAAGTCCTGTTGCTCAGAAATAACGAAATGTGGTTTGTCTGACATATATGGGAAATACATTCTTATACCATGATCGTTGATTGCCTGAGTTCTACCAAAGGCATACCATGCAGGATAATCACCCTGACCTTTGTCACGCATATCAAGAGTTTCTTTGTAACTTGCCAAATATGAATAGGCACAGGGGAAGTGCTCCTGCATATATGTCTCGCTATATACAGAAGTATTACTATCGTATGGATATATAATCAATTCTTTCTTTGACTCCAACTCATCCTCTGATTTGAGAATATTTGGTTTGATAATATCTCGGCATATATCCTTTTCTATACGATAGTTCTTGCCATCACGACTTATATAATAATACTGACTGTCAGATTTTTCTGCTTTGAAAATAAATATGTCATTAGCCAATGTTGCCAGACCGTTCTTGATAACAAAAGAGTCACCCAAAGACTTGCCTGTGCTCTCAATCTTTGCAATATTCTCCAATACTGTAGAATCATTTAGATGCCATCCCTTATGATGGTCTAGTGACGAGTAGAGAATATCATTACTTTTCAGTTTCGCGTTATTGATAATATCCTTAGAAGAAACTTTTGCATAAGATATGTTTTCAGAACGCTCGTTACTTGCAAACACAATACAGGTGTAAGCCAGTTTCTTCTTGAAAACAAGCTCCTGACCGAAATTGAGAATGCGTATGTTTGTATGGTTGTCTGCGAAGTAGCGTCTCAACGCCCTGGCATTGACTGCCTTGAAGAATGTGTTTACTGTTATATAGCCAAGATACCCTTCCTCGGAAAGAAGACAGAGACCTATCTCAAAGAATGGAATGTACAAATCGGCATTACCACAATTTGAAGTGCTCCATTTCGCAAGATTGGCTTTCGCAGATTCCTCAATATTCTTAGACCTTACATAGGGAGGATTGCCTACAATAATATCTATTCCCTTATTTTCTCTGATTCCAGGCATAGCCTTGAAATCGAAAAGAAGAGAGTCTGCACAATAAAGGTTGAAATCTTTATCCGCAACACATTCCCCATGAAGCAAAGCATTGAGAGCCAGCAATATTTTGGCACGTCCAATACTTATTGCACTTATGTCAACTCCATACAAGTGATGATAAATGTCCACAAACGCCATTCCACTTGCAGCGTGTATGTATTCCGCAAGCGTAAAAAGGAAAGCTCCGCAGCCACATGAAATGTCAGCACACAAGCATTCACTCAGAGACTTCTTGGTAGACTTGATTATATTGTCCACAATAAAATCCCTAATATATTGAGGTGTATATACTGCACCATTGGCCGTCTTCTCCTCTTGTGATATTGCGAGTTCAAATATATTGATTACATCCTCAATACAACAATTATCTGCCAACAGCTTCACATCTTCTGACAGTTCGCTGTCTGATGGCAAGCAGTATTGAGCCAACAATCCATCGCTCACCGTCAAGTTATGATGGCGAGCAAATGCGTTGACAACGAGCTGATTTAGTCTAAGCTCATTGTCTGTATATCTCTGTATTATCTGATTAGTTATCTTGTCCATAAGGATTTCTGTCGTTACGTACTACTGCATACAGTTCCTGTCGCTCCTCGTCTGTGATATTGTACAATCTATCACAGAGCGAGTCAAGCTGGGCCCATGAACTGTTCAGAGAATTAACAAGTCCGCCAATACGCATTCCGTTGCTGTCCTTTATCTGTTGGTTCAACGTCTCAATGCGTCTTGCAATTATTGCCAACTGTTTGATGTCCGCAGTTTCATTCAAGAAAGCATCTTTCGGAACAGGAACAGGGTTAAGGAACTGCTTGTTGAACTTGAAATATCCTCCTTGTTGAGGGTTTGCTATCGAACGAGCCAATGTATTGAAAATCGTAGAGCTGATGATTGCAGACAAGGCGTAGAGCTGGTCTTCTGTTCCGTTTGGAACTTGGATAAAGAACATATTTGCGTTATCGCAATACACATGAGTATCCATGATTACCGCAGCCTGAGGATATTGCGCAGTCATAGGCACTACAATCTTTTGATAGACAGCACCATGGTTGTTAGCTCTTGTAAACAAATGCCAGTGGTTATTCATATTATAATTGCCATTCTTCTGTGGCAAAGATTCCACAGCATCGAGTATCTGATTCTTGTGGCGGTTCAGATATTCGGTAGCCCTTGGGTATGTTGCTGCCATATCAGACATTGATAATTCCGTAACATCACCATTGTCAGACACCTCATAAGGGAATAGAGCGTATGTTGTATAATCCCGTTTTGTCAAAGGTGCAAAATGTTCGTTGCAAATTAAAGGCTTACAAGCATCCAGTTCTACACAGATATTTTCGTCTATTGCGGAATGACCATAGATAAGTCCATCTGCAACTGAATCGGCAATTATCTGAAAAGCGTTGTTCCATAATACTTGGAGACCGACCTTTACATTACATACATCTGCCAGTGTGCCAATGCTGTTAGTCAGATGATTACGGATTGCATTTAGTCGTACGTTCTCAAAGTTCCAAGGTGTGGCAGCCAACACATCACATGGCATATACTCCACATGGTCTGTTGCAGAACTCTCATACTTCACTTGTGCATTGTTGTCTTTGTTGGAATCGCATACCATTATTGCCACATAAGTGATACGTCCTTTAAAGAGGTCTGTCTCCTCAAAGTCATAGATACTGTGAAGCGTTTTATTATCAGTTAGAAGTTTTCTGATACCCTTTCCGTAGTCAGTCTTGAAAAAACGTTTCTGTATGATGTACCCCAATCTGCCTGTCTCGTTAAGCAGTCTCATTCCTTGTTCTATGAATGGGATTGCAAGGTCTATTTTGCCATTTCTACTTGAGAGGAATGTGTCTTTGATATACATTGCCATGTGTGGCAAAGAGACATTGTAGTTCTTCACCTCTACATATGGCGGATTACCAAGAATTATGTCAAAGCCCCCATTGGCAAATACCTCAGGATAAGAGTTTCGCCAATCAAAAGAGTTTGTTGCTTGTAACTCTATAAAATTCTCACTGAGTGCAGGATACTTTTGCTCAATATCCGACCCTACCAATGAGTTGCCACACTTGATATTGTTTCCGACTCCATGCAGAATTTGTGAGCCCAGCAAACCAACATCCTCGAAGTCAAGAGAATTATAGTCATCTATCATCTTTAGTGATAATGACATTTTTGCAACATCTACAGCTTCTGGGTTGATGTCTACACCATAGATACAGCTGTTAATAATGGCTCTGCGTCCTTCAATAGTGAGCATTGGATGGTCTTTGATAATAGCTAACCTATTATCAAACACTTGTCCTTCTGTAATCTTTTTTATAACTTGGGATGCAAGGAAATCATATGCTCCAACCAAGAACACACCACTTCCGCAAGCAATGTCTACAATTTTCAGATTCAACAATTCTGTTATTGACATAGAGTCAATAACATCTGTAGGCATGGTACATTCAATAACCTTATGTACTAGCATTTCTGGAGTGGTCACTGCGCCATTACTCTTCTTAAACTCCTCTTTTAATTGGTCTGATACTACACCATTATTCAACACCAATCGGTAGCCTAAGAACAAATCATAGATGTCGCTTAATGTCTTGACAGGTATAACATCAAATCGGTACGGAGAAGGGTAATAAAGCTTTGATACGAAATCGCCTAATGTGTCGTTGTCAACCACCAGTGATTGTAGAGGGTTGATTCTATTGAACATAGGGCCATCATAGTGTTCATAAAACTCAAAATATGAACTATTCTTGAAGCGAGTCCAAAAGTCATCGTTCATGTAATCCTGAAGTAATCCCTCTTTCTCCAAGCCTTTTGATTCACAGACTCGGATAAAAAGTATTCTATTGATTATAGTCTGAACGAAGGAACTTACTAAATCCAAATCCTCATATCTATTATTACGGATTATAGACTCTGCCAGTTTTATTCTGATTTCTCCAAGAAATCTAGAAAAGTTATAATCAAGAGATTCCTGCTCGCTATGAGAGTATTCTAGTTTTTTCGTAATGATGTTCTCACGGAGTAAGAACATGTGTAGAATTTCGTAATTGTCAACGTATTCGGTACTGTCGTAGAAACGAAGTCTTGCGACATTTGCATCATCATCTACACGAGGCATACACTGACAGTCATATATAGCCAGCGTGTCAAAGTTTGTGACAATAGAATACTGCGCTCCAACAGACCATCCGTATGAGCGTATTTGAAATGCTACACTTTTATCATTCTTTATATCCACATCAAGGCTTTTCGCATCAACGAATGCCAATGCTACATTGCCATTGACTAAAGTATAATCAGGACGTGTATTGGTAGAGCCTATATCATGGAGGCGTTGACGCTCATCTTTCCCTAATGTATGTTCAGTAAGGACCTGATGGGTGTTTTGTACATCCCATCCAAATATAGCCAACAATTCGTCTATCCAAGCACGCATAGTTGCTTCTGAAGACTTATTCAGGCCCCCATCAGTTTTTAGTTGCTGAAATCTATCAACAAGCTGTATCAAAGAGTCTTTTGTGTTCATAACCTAAACTGTAATAGAACTACTTTTAGAATACTCTGGCATTTCTTCTGCCACCATTGCTATAACCTGACCTGCAGTGTCCTCGTCATTGAGTATGGAATAAACCTTATCTGCTAACCAGTACTTAATAAGGTCATTGGGATTACACCCATATATCTCTGCCAGTTTGCACACCAATTCACGCTTCATTAAACGCTCACCTTTTTCAAAGCGATTGTATAAAGCTACATCAATCCCGAGCGATGCAGATAATTGTCGTTGGGTCAGTCCGTCAGCTTCACGAAGCGACTTGATTTTCTCTGTAAATTTCATATTAAAGCAATTGTTGACTGTATTTGACAACAAAATTAATATATTTCATTGAAATCTCCAAATAAATCTAAGAAAACATTGTCGGAAATTGTCAACAAGGCGTTATAACACGTAATTTGAGAACATTAAATCGGTATTTTGAATTGTTTTAAGGCACACAACAAAATGACAGAATATGAAAATTTCCGTTATTTTCCACGTTAAGAGATGTTAAGCAGATATTTGCATTTTGGGGTTTTAGAAAATTATGTTTCCAGTTTGTTTCTTTTGTCAATTGTGTGCTTTAATATATATTGATTATCAGCGTATTATGCATACTAAGCAGTTTCTAATGAAGAAAATAATGTCTTTGGTGATAAAGATGAGTTGTTAAAATAAAGGGTTAAAGGATCGTCGGCAGGATGAAATAAATATTTTTAAAAATAACGTTTATAAAAATCATAAATAATGAAACTGATAATTACAATAGTAGGTGTTCTATTTATGCTTTTTTCGTGCGATGCTCAAAAAAAAAGAGTAATTCCAGACTATGTTACAGAGTGGGATTTGGTGCGATTGCATGAATATCAATATGATCTACCTAACGATTCCCTGAGAAATGTACTACTTAATACGATCGTGCAATTTAGCCATGATACTATAATCATAACTGTAAAGCATAGATACCGAGCACGGTTTGTGTACGAAAAAGATGAAACTGAACACTATTTTGGCACTGATAGGTATTATATTGGTGAGGATCATATTAATTTATTGAAACAGTATGGATGTGATATTTCAGATTCGGTCTCATATATACGGTTTGTGGACTATTTCGATTCTGATTATGAAACCGACGATAAATTTTCATTTGATTCTTACTCTCTCTGGCAAACGCTAATAGTTGCAGATGATTTTTTATGCCTCACTTATGATAAATTCAACATATTGCTGTATCAAAAAAAGAAGAAGTAAATGCAAAATATAAAATTGACGAAACAAGATACTTTATAAAAGTTGAATAAACGAGAACAAAAATGTCAATGGTAGGAAATATGAATAATTTAAAGAACCTGCTATTCACGTT